>FSZM01000021.1_pt1 | contig 31280 bp, 29 predicted proteins | sample 1638831 | NCBI WGS metagenome assembly FSZM01 (sample SAMEA3914813, study PRJEB12502) | metagenome | biome: forest; material: soil | place: Canada | collected 2011-07-07 | depth 0.3 m
CCGTATTCGTCTTGGTCGTGCAGGTCGCACATGATGTCCAGCCATGCAAGTACAATCTGATGTGAATGTGATGCGGCGCACAAAAATTCTACTAAATAGGCCCCAAAATGTAGTTTTTGCGCTCTATACTTTAAGGTGTAGCGAGTTTTTCCTTGCCGCAATTTAATTGCCATGCGATACACTAAGCAATCTGCCATTGCTTTCACTGGCCGAGCGCAAATATGCAGGTTTTGAAGGAGCTCCCAAGGGAGGTCGAAATGTCAACTGGAGAATTCAAGAAACTCAAGGCGTTCGGGCGCCACGTCGATCAGGAGTTCGGGGTCGCGCCGCGCGATCTTGAACTGCTTGGCGAGATAGAAAAAACAGTCGCCCGGATGGAAATCCAAACAGCAAAGTTCCAAGGAATGGCCTTGGTGGCCGAGCATTTCGTAGAACAAATGCAAAAAAGCGTCCCACCAGATGCCGTAAATCTCGATGAATTAGCTGCCATGTTCGAGAAGACACGGGATGTGGTTGGTGAATTTTATGCCCTCAATGTCGAAAAACGTCAAAACGCGATCGATGATGACCGACTGACCGCTGATGACTGTGTAGTGGATTGCTACGACTCACTGCTCGAAATTCTCTCCGCCCTCCACAATAGCCTGAACTCATTAGCATGGCTCATCGGTGAACACATCGCCGAGGCTGACGTGGTAGTCGATGGTAAATTCAGCTCCGCGGATGACCTATTTGCTGCTATGGGTGTCTGATTGCAGCGTCGCCAGAAAATCACTTCGATCGAGCGCAACTCTCGATTCGAGCAGGATTTCAAGCGATTACCCGTCGATATCCAGGACGCAGCCAAAGAAGCCATCCGGGATCTGATGAAGGACCCAATCCCAGCGACTAGAAGGCTTCACCCCCTGACAGGGTTCAAAAATCCGAAGGTCTACACTATCGATGTCTTCTCGAACCACTCATACAAGATTTCGTTCGAGCTAGACGGGTCCAAGGCCATTCTGCGCCGCGTTCATACCCATAAGACCATCGACTCCGCTCCTTGAATTAGAATCTCGCGCGATATACAAAAAAGCTTGCTAAGCTCGCTAGGGGGCATCTCCGTGCAGCGGAACTATCTTCGCGCCGGTGCGCAGCTTGTCCAGGTAGTCGGCCCAAGTCTGCATCATCTTCCGGCGCGCCGGCAAGTGCGCGGTTCGATTGTACGCGCGACCGTTCGGGTCTTTGACGGCGTGCGCCAGCTGGTGCTCGGTCAGGTCGACGCGTTCGCCCAGGACCTCGTCCAGGATCGTGCGCGCCATCGCGCGGAAGCCATGCGCGGTCATTCATACCTCCCCCGCCTTCTTCAGGGCATCGAACGCAAGCATCGATATCCGTTTTCCTGGTGCAGTGGCCGAGATAATTCGAAGTGCCAAGACCATCGCCTCATACGAGTTGATGGCGTTGACGATGTATTCTGCGGTTTGGACGCCCTTGGCACACAAAGTGCTATTACGTGCGTCAGTGACCGACAGCCCCTTGAGGATTTCAAAAAAATCGGCGATGGCCTCGCCTCGCGCATCTATGAGCAAGTGCGCATTGCTTCCGTCGGCCATGCCGAAGCGGATAGGAAGAGTCGGTGACGGAATATGTGTCAAATTTTTCATGCGTTGGTAACCACTCGCAATCCTGCTGGCGCGGCCTTCGTTCTCGGCGCCAGTATGGCCTATGCGACTTGGCCGAAATCCCCTTTGAGCACCTCGGCGCCAGCGCGCAGGGCATCGATGTAGTCAGCCCACCGCTGCATCATTTTCCGTCGCGCCGGCAGATGTGCGGTTCGATTGTAAGCACGGCCGTTGGGGTCTTTCACCGCGTGGGCCAGTTGGTGCTCGATCAGGTCGACTCGTTCGCCCAGCACCTCGTCAAGTATCGTGCGCGCCGTCGCCCGGAAGCCGTGCGCGGTCATCACTTCCTTGGCGTACCCCATGCTGCGCAGCGCCGCGTTGATCGTGTTCTCGCTCATGCAGCGTTCTCCGGTGCGAATGCTCGGGAAAACGTATCGGCCGTGGCCGCTCATTGGCTGGACGCCGCGCAGCAGTTCGACCGCCTGGGTGCTCAGCGGGACGATGTGATCGTTCTTCATTTTCATCTTGTGGCCAGGGATGCGCCATTCGGCTGCATCCAGATCCAGCTCCCCCCACTCCATCGATCGCAATTCGCCAGGGCGCTGGAAGACCAGAGGAGATAGCTTGAGGGCCGCAGTGGTGTATGGGCCGCCGCTGTATGCATGGATTGATCGCATCAGCACAGCAACCTGCTTGGGCTCTGTGATGGCTGCGTAATGGGCCTCCGGTATCGCTGACAGCGCGTCGCGCAAATCAGCCGTCACATCGCGGTCGGTCAGGCCGGCCGCCACTGCATAGCGGAACACCTGGCCACAGAGCTGCTTGATCTTGTGCGCGGACTCAATAGCACCGCGGTCTTCGATCTTGCGCAACGCTGCCAGGACATCGCGCGGTTTGATGGTCGATATCGGCATGGTTCCGATCTCGGGGAAAATGTTCCGTTCGAGCCAGGCGGTATTCTTCAGTTGGGTGCTGCCGGCACGATCTGCTGCTGTCTTGAGCAGCCACTGGCGCGCCAACGCCTCGAAGGTGTGTACAGCCGCAGCAGCCTTCGCGTGCTTGGCATCGCGCTTGGCCTGGCCGGGGTCGATGTCGGCCACCTTGAGCTGCCGGGCGCCGGCTCGGGCCGCGCGAGCCTTCGTGAGCGTGACCTCTGGGTAGCTGCCAAACGAAAGGCGGCTCTCCTTGCCAGAGGCCTGCAAAAACTTCATTCGCCAGAGCTTAGAGCCTGTCGGCATAACCTCCAGATACAGACCGCCGCCGTCAGCCAGCTTGTACGGCTTGTCCTTCGGCTTGGCGTTTTTAACCTGGATGTCAGTCAGGGGAGAGACCACACGAGGCATTTTAGGGGCATCCTGTTTTGCATTTACCTGCAGATGCCCCTAACGATGCCCCTTAAAATCGTTGCTGTCAATTGGCAAACTTGGGCAGTACAGGTGTAAAAAAGCCCCTAAGTCATTGATTACTTAGGGGCTTCTTGGCAAACTTCGCCATCGCTTGCGGTGTTCTTGGTGCCCGGAGCCGGAATCGAACCGGCACGCCCTTGCAGGCGGGAGATTTTAAGTCTCCAGTGTCTACCAATTTCACCATCCGGGCAGAGCGCAAGATTCTAGCACAGGAGTAGACAAATTCACCAGGTCGGCGACTCCATCTTCGGCCAGCAAAGCTATACCTACACGCAGTCCAACGCGCGCATCAGCGTGAGTCCGTCAGGCGGCTACCTGGGCGTCAGCTTGCAGAGCGACCAGGGCTGGAGCGGCGACTTCCAGGCCATGAGCAGCGTGGGCCGGCTGCAGCGCGGCTACTACGGCAACCTGTCGTGCTATCCCTTCCAGGTACCGGCCAATGGCGGCCTGTCGTGGAGCGGCGAAGGCCGCGGCTGCAATACGCTGACCGGCTGGTTCGTCATCGACGACATCCAATACCAGGACAATACGATGCAGTCCATCGATCTGCGCTTCGAGCAGCATTGCGATGGCGCCGCCGGCGCCGCACATGGACAAATTCACTGGAATGCCAACGAAGTCGCGGCGCCACCGGGCCCGGTCACGCCGGTGCCGGACACGTTGTGGCGCGCCGTCAGCCAGCCTTCCGGCCAGCGGCAACTATGCCTCCCTGCAAAGCGACGCCGGTGACTACATCGGCGGCGGCGCAACCGAACTGTACACGCCAGCCGACGTGACTTTTACCGTCAGCGGCAGCAATGGCTATGCCAGCGTTGGCCTGTCGGGGCAGAACTACGCCTCGCTGAGCGGCGACTTCCAGGCCATGGCCGGCGCGGCCCTGCAGGTCGGCTACTACCCCGGCTTGCAGCGCTACCCCTTCCACAACCCGATCAAGGGCGGGCTATCATGGTATGGCGATGGGCGCGGCTGCAATACCTTGACCGGCTGGTTTGCCATCGACAGCATCAGCTATGTGGCCGGCAACCTGACGGCGATCGACCTGCGCTTCGAGCAGCATTGCGAAGGCGGCGCGCCGGCGCTGCACGGCCAGATCCACTGGAGCAAATAGCGACTCAGGCAGCGAGCTGCGCCAGTCCTTCGACGGTCACGCCGGCGCCGCCGCAGACGATGACCAGCACAGTCTTGAATGGCGCCAATTGCGGCGCGCGCTGATAGAGCGCTGCCAGCGCCGCGCCACAGGCCGGCTCGACCAGCACGCGGTGCTCTTCCAGAAAGCGGCGGCAGGCCGCCACCGCGGCCTGGTCCGACACCAGCACCGGCAGCGTCGGATGGCGCCGCGACAGTTCCAGCGCACGCACACAGACGGCGCGCGCGCCCAGCGAACTGGCGATGCTGCGGATCGCCGGCAAGGTGACGATCTCCCCCGCCGCCAGCGCCTGATGGAAGGAATCGGCACCTTCGGTTTCCACCGCCACCACCGGCACATCGTTCCAGCCGTGGCGCTCCATGCCTTCCACCACGCCGGCATACAGGCCGCCGCCGCCAACCGACAGCACCACCGCGTCGGGACGCACGCCCGACAGCGCCACTTCATCAATCAATGTGGCGTGGCCAGTCCAGACCAGCGGATCATCAAACGGGTGGAGGAAAGCGTCGCAGGCATGCAGCAAGCCTTGCGCGTAGGTATTGGCTTCCATCCAGGAGGCGCCATGCACGATCACCTCGGCCTGCTCGGACTTGAGGATGTCGCGCGCGCGCGCGCCGGTGGTTTCGGGCACCACCACCGTCACCGGAATGCCCAGCTGACGGCCGGCCACCGCCACCGCGATGCCCGCATTGCCGCCGGACGAGGACACGAAGCGCTTGGCGCCGCGCGCCGCGTACACCTCGCAGGCGTGGCCGATGCCGCGCATCTTGAATGAGCCGGACGGCTGCAGCGCCTCCATCTTCAGCAATACCGTGTGGCCGAAGGCGGCGCTGATCGGGGTGGACGTCAGCAGAGGCGTGGCGATATGCAGGGGCATGTTGGATCGGCGTAGTGGATCGGAACGCAACCATGTTACTGCAAATCGTGCCGGCGCAAAAAAGTCGCTAAGTCGCCGCCGCAGCAGCCAGCGCCGCCAGCAGCGCCGTGACATCGCGCCCTATGCCGCGATAGCCGATGAAGCGGCTGCCGGTATCGAACATCGGCTCGCCGCTCACCTGCAGATACTGGCGCGTACCGCTGGCCAGATGGCGGCTGTACAGCAGGTCCAGGAACGGCTTGCGCTCGGCGATATTGGCGTCCAGCAGCGCGCGTTCGGCCAGGTTCCAGCCGCCGGCGACATCGGCGCCGCCCGGCGCGCCGCTGGCCAGTCCCAGCATGTCGGCCACCGGTCCGGACCAGCGCGTCAACGCGCCGTCCGCATCCTGCTCCCAATACCAGTCGGAAGATAGCTCGGTGAAGCGCTGGAAGCGCGCCTCGCTGGCGCGCAGTTCCGCAGTGCGCTCCTGCACTGTGTATTCCAGCTGCTGGTTATAGCGGTGCAATTTCTGGTGCAGCAGGCGCACTTCCAGCAGGTTGCGGATGCGGGCATGCACTTCGACCAGGTCGAAGGGCTTGCCGATAAAGTCGCGCGCCCCAGCCTCCAAGGCACGCAGCTTATGCCCCGGTTGCGCGGTGATCGCCAGCACCGGCACGTCGCCATCGAGCTCGATCTTCCTCAGCGCGGCCAGTACTTCGAAGCCATCCATGCCCGGCATCTGCAGGTCCAGCAGTATCAGGTCGAAATGGTGCTGCTGGTGCAGGCCGCAGACTGCGAACGGGTCCTTGCAGGTCTGCACCCGCAGATAACCGGCATTGTGCAGCATCTGCTCCAGCAGCAGGACATTGGCTTCCTGGTCATCGACGACCAGGATGGCGGCGTTGAGTAATTCGGGGACGGCGATCATGATGTTCTTCCGGTTGTTGCTACAGTGAAGCTAGCTGGTGGCGGCATCCGCACCAGCTTCGGCCGCATGACATAGCGCCTGATCCAGCGCCGCCATGAATTCGATCACATTGATCGGTTTGGTCAGGTAGCGGAAGAAGCCGGCCTGCAGGCCCTTGGCTATATCGCGCGGCATCGCATTGGCCGACAGGGCCAGCACCGGAATGTGGGCGGTGGCCCGGTCCTCGCGCAGGATCTTCAAACAGCCGTAGCCACTGACACCGGGCAGGTTGATGTCCATCAGTATCACATCCGGCTGGTAGGCCTGCGCCAGCTGGATACCCTGGAAGCCATCGGTCGCAGTCAGCAGTTTCAAGTCGCTGCGGCGTTCGATCAGCTGTTCGACCAGTGCCAGGTTGGCCGGATTATCCTCCACGTACAGCAAGGTGCGCGGCGGCGCATCGGCTGCCGCCAGCGCGCGCGGCGGCACCTGCGAAGCCGGCGCCAGCGCCGGCGCGGCGCTGGCCGAGAGTTCGAACCAAAAGGTGGTGCCGGCGCCGACGGCGCTCTCGACGCCGATCGTCCCGCCCATCAGTTCGACCAGCTGACGCGTCACCACCAGACCGATGCCCGTGCCCTCCTCCTGGCCATCCTGCTGCCCCAGCCGGTTGAAGGGCTGGAACAGCTGCTCCACTTGCACCCCAGTCAGTCCGGCACCGGTATCGCTGACGCTGACGCGCAGCGTGTCGCCGGCGCCCGGCGTGCACGCAACCACCACGCTGCCGCCGGGCCGGTTGTACTTGATGGCATTGGACAGCAAATTGATCATCACCTGCTTGACGCGGGTGCGGTCGGCGTGGATGAAATAAGCCTGCTCCAGCACCGGAAAATGCAGGCTGATACCGCGCTTGAGCGCCTGCGGGGCGATCATGGCCTGACAGTCGTCCAGCACATCGGCCAGCCCCATGGTTTCGCGGGAGATGGTCAGCTTGCCCGATTCGATCATCGCCAGGTCAAGGATTTCGTTAATCAGCCGTAACAGATACCAGCCACCCTTGAGGATCTGCTCCAGCGCGCGCATCTGCGAGGCGGTCGGCGGCGGCTCCTCCGAAGCGAGCAATTGCGCGAACCCCAGCACCGCGTTGAGCGGCGTGCGCAGTTCGTGGCTCATGCTCGAGAGGAAGTCGGACTTGGCCAGGTTGGCTTTTTCGGCCGCCGCGCGGGCCGCTTCCAGTTCGCCATTGGTTTCCTGCATGGCGCGCTCAAAGCGCTTGCGTTCGTCGCGCAGACGCTGGTCGAGCAAGGCTTGCTCGGCCTCGACCTGCTTGCGCGCCGTGTTGTCGGTACCGATCAAGAGATAGCCGATCACCTGGCCCACGCTATCGCGCAGCGCACTGACCGAGACGATGGCCGGGAAGCGGCTGCCGTCCTTGCGGATGTAGGTGAGTTCATAGATATCCTCGATGCCGCGCTTGGCCTTGAACACCAGTGCCTCGAAGCCGGGCGCGATGGTGGTGCCCAGTTCCGCACTGAGCAAGGTGGCACGCTGCACCATTTCCAGCTCGTCCGAGATGCCCGCCGGCGTGATGCGGTTGACCACTTCGCTGGCCAGATAGCCCAGCATACGCTCGGCACCGACATTGAAGATCTGGATCACGCCCTGCGCGTCGGTGGCAATGCTGGAGAAGTTGGCGCTGTTGAAGATGGCGCGCTGCAATGCATCGGCCTTCAACAGCGCCGGCCCATCAGCTGGCATGGGCCGCGCCCGCAGACTGGCAATCAAGCTGTTCATGGTTTGGCGGATGCTCATCATCAGCCCTGGCGTTGCCGCACGTCCGACATCAGACGGGCGAATTCGGTTTTGACCACCTGGTAGCACTCGCAGACGTCCGCTTCCAGGCCGGCGCGGTCAAGCACCGTGATGTGCCCCCGCCGATAGCTGATGTAGCCATAGCTTTGCAGCCGGCCAGCGGCCTCGGTGACACCCTCGCGCCGCACGCCCAGCATGCCGGCGATCAGTTCCTGGGTCATGGTCAGCTCGTTGCTGCCGATGCGGTCCAGCGTCAACAGCAGCCAGCGGCACAGCTGCTGTTCCAGTGAGTGGTGGCGGTTGCAGACCGCCGTCTGCGACATCTGCGTCAACAATGCCTGGGTGTAGCGCAGCAGCAAGCGCATCACCGGACCGGCGCGGTTGAACTCTTCCATCAGGATATGCGACTTGAGGCGGTAGCCATGGCCCCCCGTCTGCACCACAGCGCGGCTGGGGGTGGTCTCGCCGCCCATGAACAGCGAAATGCCCAGCACTCCCTCGTTACCAACGCCGGCGATCTCGGACGAGTTGCCGTTTTCCAGCACATAATGCAGCGAGACGATGGCGGTGGTCGGAAAGTAGACGTGGGCCAGTTTGCCGCCGGATTCATAGAGCACATCGCCCAGCCGCATCATGATCGGTTCCAGATGCGGCGCGAGGCGGTCGAATTCCGCGTCCAGCAAAGCTGCCAGCAGGTGGTTTTGATTGGGATCGTTGAGACTGGACATGGCAGGATTCCTGAGTCCAGTGGTGAGCTAGGCCGGTAGCGGGGACTGCCTGACGATGGCAGTGCCTACACAGTAACACAATTCTTGCAGCCGCTACGCGGTGCGGCCTATCAAATCCGCCAAGTAGTTGAGGCAAGCGCTATTACGTCCGCTGGCTGGCCTTAATCGGCCCGTGGCGCCTGCCCATGCTTGGCATGCCCTAGCCGCTGCGCCTGGTAGATGCCGGTATGGCCCGAGAACAGGTAGCTGACCACGCAGGCCAGCGCCGCATACGGCCCAATCTGCGGTCCAAACAACTCGATCGCCATGATGGTGGAGGCCAGCGGCGTATTGGCCGCGCCGGCAAACACGGCGACAAAGCCTATCCCCGCCAGCAGCGAGAACGGCAGATGCAGCAGCGGCGCCAGCGCGTTGCCCAGCGTCGCGCCGATGTAGAACAGCGGCGTCACCTCGCCGCCCTTGAAGCCGGAGCCCAGCGAGGCGAGCGTGAAGGCGAACTTGCCGGCGAAATCCCACGGCGCCACCGGATGCTGGAACGCTTCCACCATCACCGGGATGCCCAGGCCGACGTAGCGGGTGCCGACCAGCCAGACCGCCAGCGCCAGCACCACCCCGCCCAGCAGCGGCCGAAATGGCGCATAGGCGATATGGCGCTTCATGAAGGCGGTGGCAGCATGCGTGATCTTGGCGAAGGCCATGCCGGTCAGGCCGAAAGCGATGCCGGCCGCCAGCACCGCTGTCACACCCCATGCGGTGACAGCGGCGCTGGCGCTGATGCCGGCAATGGCGTAGTGGGTGTGCTGCACACCCCACAGCAGTGCTACCTGGTCGGCCACGATGGCGGCGACCATGCAAGGGAAGATGGCGTCGTAGCGCAGGCGGCCGATGGCCAGCACTTCCAGGCCGAACACGGCGCCGGCCAGCGGCGTGCCGAACACCGAGGCGAAGCCGGCGCTGATACCGGCCATCAGCAGGATGCGGCGCTCATCATGCTGCAGGCGCAACACATGGGTGAGCTGGTCGGCCAGCGCGCCACCCATCTGCACCGCCGTGCCTTCGCGCCCGACCGAGGCGCCGAACAAGTGCGAGATCACGGTGCCGACCAGCACCAGCGGCGCCAGTCGCAGCGGGACGACTTTTTTGGGATCGTGGATTTCGTCGATCAGCAGGTTGTTCCCTGCTTCGACCGAGCGCCCCAGCTTCAGATAGACCCAGCCCACCACGAAGCCGGCCAGCGGCAGCAGCCAGATGAGCCAGCGATGAGACTCGCGCCAGCCGGTGGCGGCGTCCAGTGCGAACAGCAACAGCGCGGACGCCGTGCCGCTGAGCGCCGCGATCAGCGCGGCGACTGCGGTCCATTTGCCCATATACGGCAGCAGGGCGATTTGTTCAGGATAACGGGGCGGTTTCAAGTGATTTTTGCTGAACCAGATGCGGACCCGAGAGTCTAACATGGTCAGTCGCCCCCTCCCTGCTGGTTCCGGCAACTCAATGGTGATGCATGTCGCCGTCACGTTTGACATTCATTGCCGCGGGATCCCTGGCGCGCTCGCCCGCCGGCGCGGCATCGGGAGCGCGCGGGGCTGGCGGCAGTTCACCGCCCCACTCGCGCGCCAGCGTGCCCTGCGGATGACGGTACCAGCCCGGATCCTGGTAGTCATTGCGTGGCCATCCTTCACGCACCTTCACCGTGGTGAACATGCCCCCCATGTCGATGCCGCCAAACGGCCCCTCCCCGCTCATCATCGGCAGCGTGTTTTCCGGCAGCGGCATCTGCATCCCGCCCATCGCCCCGCCCTTGTCGCCCATGACCATATAGCCCGGCACCAGATTATTGATCTTCTCGGCCACGTCGCTATGGTCCACGCCTATCATGGTCGGCACCGAGTGACCCATCGCATTCATGGTGTGGTGCGATTTATGGCAATGGAAGGACCAGTCGCCCGGCGCGTCCGCCACGAACTCGATGGCGCGCATCTGCCCCACGGCGATATCGGTGGTCACTTCCGGCCAGCGCGCCGACGGCCGCACCCAACCGCCGTCGGTGCCGGTCACTTCAAAACTGTGGCCATGCAAATGAACCGGATGGTTGGTCATGGTCAGATTGCCGACGCGGATGCGCACCCGGTCGTCCTTGCGCACCACCATGGGATCGATACCGGGGAAGGCGCGGCTGTTGATGGTCCACAGATTAAAGTCGGTCATGGTGTTGATCCTGGGCGTGTAGCTGCCCGGATCGATGTCGTAGGCATTTAGCAGGAACACGAAGTCGCGGTCCACCGCATGCAGCGACGCATCCCTGGGATGCGTGACCCAGAAACCCATCATCCCCATCGCCATCTGCGCCATCTCATCGGCGTGCGGGTGGTACATGAAGGTGCCGGGATGTTTCGCAATGAACTCGTACACAAAGGTCTTGCCCGGATCGATGCCGGGCTGGGTCAGGCCGGTCACGCCATCCATGCCGTTCGGCAGGCGCTGGCCGTGCCAGTGGACGCTGGTGTGCTCGGGCAGCTTGTTGGTGACGAAGATGCGCACCCGGTCGCCCTCCACCACTTCGATGGTCGGGCCGGGACTCTGGCCGTTGTAGCCCCACAGGTTGGCCTTCATGCCGGGCGCGATCTCGCGCACCACCGGCTCGGCCACCAGGTGGAATTCCTTGACGCCGTCCTTCATCCGCCACGGCAGCGTCCAGCCGTTGAGCGTGACCACCGGGTTGTAGGGCCGGCCATTGGGCGGCATCAGCGGTGGCGCGGTGGCGGCTGACGCTTGCAACGGGGCTTCCGGCAGCGAGGCCGCGCCGGCCTTGCTTACCATGCCGGCGCCGATCAGGGCGGCGCCGCTCAAAAATGCTCTGCGATTGCTCATTGCGGTACTCCGGGCTTGGTTGCGGAAGCAGGCAGGCGTCCGCCCAGCGCTTCTTCCAGGCTCGCTTGCGCGAGCCAGAATTGTTTCAGTTCGCCGATGTAGCCGTTGACGGCATAAGCCTGTTCACGGGCGTCGGCCAGCAGTTCGAATACGCTGACCAGCATGCCGTTGTAGCGCAACAGCGTCTCGTCGGCGATCTGCTTGCGTAGCGGCAAGACCTGGTCGCGGTAGTGGCGCGCCAGCTGGTACGAGGCGCGGTAGGCGGCGTAGTATTCGCGCGCTTCGCTGCGGGCGTTGGTGGCCGCTTCGGCCAGCCGGTTCAGCGATTGCATATAGCTTGCCTCGGCGCGCGCGACCTTGGCCGAGCCCCAGTCGAACAGCGGCACTTCCAGCGTCAACTCGTAGCCGCGCGGGCTCTGGCCGCCGGCGCTGTTGTGCACCGCACCCAGATCAAGCACGTTGATGAAGCGCGTGCGACGGTCGAGGCCCAGCGAGGCGGCCGTCTGCTGGGTGTCCAGCGTCGCAGCCTGCAGGTCGAGCCGCTCGCGCAGCGCCGTTTGCTCGACCTCCGCCAGTTCGGGCAGCGCTTGCGGCAGATCGGCCAGATGGTCGGGCAGCTGGTAGCTGGCCTGCGTGCCGGACAAGCCCAGCATGCGGCTGAGCTTTTCGCGCGCGGCGACGGCAGATTTTTGCGCGCGGCCGGCGTCGGCCGCGGCTTGCGCATGATAGGCCTGCTCACGCGCCAGATCCAGCTGGCTCCAGTTACCGGCTGCGCGCATGCGCTCGGCCAGCTGGGCGCCGGCATCGGCCGAGGCTTCGACCTGCCTGGCGTAGTCCGCGCCCTGGCTGGCGGCCACCGCCTCGATCCAGGCACGGCGGGTGCCGGCGGCCACTTTCAGTGCTTGCTCCGCCACCAGCAGCTTGGTCTGCTGGTAGCGGCGGCCTTCGATGCCGCTGGCCAGCGGCGCAGTCAGCAGGCCGACCAGATTGAAGGTCAGCGTACGTTCGATGCCGATGTCGCCGCCGTCGTGGCTGCGCTTGAAGTCCAGCGTGGGGTTTTGCAGGCGGCCCGCCTGCACCAGGTCCGCTTCGGCGATGCCGAGCGACCAGTAGCAAGCTTGCAATCCACGATTGTTGAGCAGCGCGATGTGGACGGCGGCGTCGGCCGACAGCGGCTGCTGCAATTGCTGATCGATCAGCGCGGCCAGCGCGCGGGCGTCTTCTTCGCTGCGCAACTGGCGCATGCCGGCGGCCGGCGCGCCCAGGCGCTGCTGGCCGATATCGGCGACGCTGGCAAAACCATTGTCGGCGGACAGCGACGCACAGCCCGATAGCAGCGCCAGCGCGGCGCTACCGGCAAGTTTATGCAGACATGTCATGTCTTCAACCTTGAAAAAATTGGAATACTCCCCTGGCGGGGCAATGGACGCAGCACTGCGTCAGTGGTCAGTGACTAGGCGTGCCGGCCTTGGGGCGGACGCTCGGGATGTGCCAGGTGTACCGCTGGCAGGAAGTCGGGGAAGAACGGGATGGCGCTCGATCCGGCGGCCAGCGCCGGCAGCGATACAGTAAAGGTAGGTGCCAGCGCGGCACCCAGGCAGCACGCGCCGGCGCTGCATTTGACGCCGTCATGGCCGGACATGCCGTGGCCATCGTGCTGACTGTGTTGACTGTGCTGCAGAGCTTGAATGTGCCGGGCAGGCTGCCCGTGCGCCTGCGCCGCCAGCATGGCGGCGTGGTCGTGCAGCGCACTGGCGGAGCTGGCGCTGCTGGCAACGGCAGGCGCCTGCGCGCACAGCAGCATCGTCGCCGACGCATATCCCTGGTAGGGAAGCGCCAGCAACAGCAGCCAGACGACGAGGGTGCGCAGCAGTATAGACATCGACCTATGCTATCACGCCAGCCGCACCAGCGGGTTGGCGATGATATTGTCGATCTGGCGTATCGCCTCGTCGCAGGCCGCGCTGATCGCTTCCACTTCGGTGTCGCGCACGAATTGCATGGTCACGCCTTCGAACACTTCGACACCGTCCGCGCCAGCGCGCTCGATGTCGCAACTGGCGCTCCATTTGCCGTCGGCAACAGGTAACGCCACCGGGATGATGTTCCAGCCTTTGTAGTGCATCTTGTCCATGGCCGCCTCCTTCGATCTTCGTCGTTATCATCAATGGACAGATTAGCATGAACCGCTGCCCTGCGCACGCACGGCAGCTCACACCGGCCTTAATCCTGCTTCAGGCTGTGGCCGATGGGCTGGTCCATATTCGCCAGGAACCAGCTCAGCGACGACAGCAGCGCAACGTGGCGTTGCAGGTCCAACGGATCGACCTTGTCCAGCGTATCGGCCGGGGTGTGGTGGTAGTGGAAGTAGCTATGGCCATCGACCAGCGGCTCGAACACCGGCACGCCCGCCTCTTCCAGCGGACTGGTATCGGCCGCGCCGGCCACGTCGCGACGCAGGAACACGCCGGCGCCGATCGGGCCCATGGCCGCCTGCAGCGGTGCGAACAGCTTCTCGGCATGCGGCGGCACGCTGCTGATCATGCCAAACGGACGGCCGCCGCCCGAATCGCTTTCGATGCCGGCGAAGTGCTTGTCCACCTTCTCCTTGTTGGCAGCAAAGTAGGCCTTGCCGCCACGCGTGCCGTTTTCCTCGTTCATCCAGGCAATCATGCGGATGGTGCGGCGCGGTTGCAGCTTGAGTTTTTTCAGCGTTTCGATCACGCCCATCGCGCCGGCGACGCCGGTGCCGTCGTCGTTGGCGCCGGTGGCCAGGTCCCAGGAATCGAGGTGGCCGGAAACGATCACGATTTCATCGGCCTTGTCGGTGCCCGGGATATCGGCAATGACGTTATAGCTGTCGCTGTCCGGCAGGTTTTGCGGGGTCAGCGTCAGGTGCATTTGCAGCGGGCCGCGGGCCGACAGGCGGCCCATCAGCAGCGCATCCTCGGTGGTGACCGCTGCGGCCGGAATGCGCGCGCCGTCCACCAGGCCGGTGGCGCCGGTGTGTGCAATGCGGTAGTTGGCGCCGCCGACCGAACGCACCAGCGCTGCGGCCGCGCCCATTTCCGCCGCCATCTTCGGGCCGGCGAAGCGATACGCAGCGCCCTGGCCGTAGGCGGGACCGGCCAGGCCGCGGTCGGCCATCTCCTGGTCGAACGCTACGTCGAACAGCACGATGCGGCCCTTGACCTCGGCCGCGCGCGCCTTCAGTTCGTCGAAGCTGTGCACGATCAGCACCAGCGCGGTCAGGCCGGCGGCCGGCGTGGCGCCGGAGCCACCGAGCGCGGTCAGCACCACGCGCTGGGTGATGCCGGCAGGACGGCCGGCGTAGTCGACCAGTTCCGCCTTCTCTTCACCGCGTACCCAATGCGGCACCTTGACCGGCTGCAGCGTGACAGTCGCGCCCAGCTTGCGCATCGCGGCGGCCACCTGCTCTACCGCCGCCGCCGCGCCGGGCGATCCGGACAGGCGCGGGCCTACCAGGTCGGTCAGGTCGGACAGGCGCTCAAAGGCCCAGTTATCCTTCATCGCGCTGTCGCGGATCTGGCCCAGCGTGGCCGCGTCGTTCGGCGCGGCGATGGCGCCTGCCGATAGCAGGCAGCTGGCGAGGACGGTCAATGCGTGCTTGTGGCACAGCGAGTTTTTGAACACTGCTTTCATGCGATTCCTTCGGTTGAGAGGCGAATGTATAAAAATCAAGGGCGAACCAGACGATAGCCTATCGTGGCGCTCTTGTCATCCATGTTGATTTGCTATCGCGCTTGTTTTACCATGGGGCGCAGCACTTCCCACCCACTGCCGACTGAAAGCGCCTATGCTCAAGGGACAACTGTGCACGGTCCGTCATCTGCTGACCGCCGACCTGAACACCTTTATCGCGCTGGTCAACGACCTGCCCTCGCGCGGCGATTATTTTTCGCCCCACTTCAAATCGCCGGAAACGATGCGCAAGGAGTTTGTGCAAAATGGCTTCGTCACCGACGACAGTGAACTTTTTGTCATCGAAGACCATCTGCACCATATCGTCGGCGTCATCACCCACTTCAAGAGCCGCACGCCGGTCAGCCGCGAGATCGGTTACCGCCTGTTCGACACGGCGCTGGCGGGACGGGGCTATGTGAGCGAGGCTTGCCGGCTGCTGGTCGACCACCTGTTCAACGTCCACCCCTATCACCGCTTGGAGTTGCTGACGGCGCCGGAGAATATCCCCTCGGTGCGCGTCGCGCAGAAATGCGGCTTCCGCCCAGAAGGCACGCTGCGCCAGTCCTTCTTCCTCCACGGCCGCTATTGCGACGTGGCCGTGTACTCCTTGCTGCGGCCCGAATGGGAGCAGCGCCAGCGCTAAAGGGTTTGCAAGAAGGGTTTGCAAGCAGCTTGCATCCAAATGTTACAAGCCATTACGTGCGAGCACCCTTTGTAAGATTCTGTATTATGCGTGGCGTAATACCGGCGGCCCGATATGATGCAGTCATAGAGCGGCTCAAACATCATCCCGATGCCAGCCGGAGCAAGGAGTAGCGCCATGTTGAACAAGAAATTACTGGGTGTAGTCGTATTGGCCGCAGCAGCGGTGTCCACTTCGGCCATGGCCGATGACCGCGGCTTCAATACCATCGCCGGCGCCGCAGTCGGTGCCGCCATCGGTAACAGCGCCGGTGGACGGGACGGCGCCATCGTTGGCGGCCTGGTGGGCGCGGCGGTCGGCAACAGCATCAGCACTGGCGGCCGTTATCATCGTGGCGGCTATGTAGAGACCCGCGTCTATGCACAGCCTGCGCCGGTGTACTACGAGCGCCCAGCACCGGTGTACTATGAACGTTCAGCACCGGTGTACTACGCTGCGTCGCCACGCGTGGTGTATGTCGAACCGGGCCGCGGCTACTATGACCGCGGCTGGCGCGAACATGACCGTCACGAATATCGCGAAGAGCGCTGGGAACATCGTCACGGCCGCGATTAAGGACTAAGCCGTAACCGGCGGGCGGGAAGTCAGTCCGACTTCTCGCCCAGCACCGTCGACAGATACTCGACGATCTTCTTGCCCCGTTCCGTGTCCGCGCTTTCCCCCATCATCTTCTGATAAATCTTGCGCGCAGTCTTCTCGCTGAAGGTCTGCGTGACGACCACGTTCGGCGTATGACATGCCGAGCAGGTTTGCTTGACCAGCATGGCATTCGGGCCGGGCGGGAACGGCGACGGATCGCCCCCCTCCGCTGGCGGCGCGTCAGCTGCCGATACCGCGCCAAACGGCGCCACCGCCAGCGCCAGCAAGGCGGTGGCGATCAATTGCTTTGCAGCGACAAATTGCTTTGATTTCTTGGCCATGGCCTACTCCATATTCAAGCGGAAATTTTCCCACATATAGTCAGCCCAGTATTCGTTCATGAACAAGAAGAATTCATGGGCCAGATTGATGATCTTGCGCGCGCAGTACGCGTAATCGCCGTCACCGGCCGCTTCCAGCGACAAGGTCAGCGTCCCCTGGCGCAGGCGCAGCGCGGCCCGCGCACGCAGCGGGTCGACCCGCCGGTGCTCGGGCACGCCGGCCGCGGCGCGGCCCTTCAGCCAGGCCTTGATCTCCTGGTGCATCATCGAACCGGATTCGATGTTGGGCAGCAAATCGAGCAAGGCCAGGCGCCGGTGCCGCGTTTCGCAGCTCAGCGTGAACGGCTGGCCGTACAGCCAGCCGAAGTGAAACTCGGCGCCGCCATTCTTGCGCGGCTCCATGCGGTAGTCATGGAACACGCCACGCGTGGCGTAATCCTGCAATACCGCACCGGTGGCCAGCAGGCCATCGGCAGTCTGATGATCCATCATGCGCCTCAGGCCTTAGTGGTAGTAGGACGTTACGCCCGGCTCGACCTTGCCCAGGAAGCCAGGAGGATACTTTTCGCGCTGCCAGTATTCCTTCTTGCCCTGCACATTGATCACGGTCGGCATGCCGGTGTCGACGGCCGTTTTATACGCCTTCTTCAGCGCCGGCGTGAACTCTTCCGGCTTGGTGACATAGATGCCGTGGCCGCCCAGCGCCTCGGCCATCTTGTCATAGCGAACGTTTTCCTGGAACAGGTGCATCGGCAGCGCGTGCGGCTCGTCGTCCTGCAGATACCAGGTACCCCAGGCGTTGTTGTTGTAGACGATGATGATGGCCGGGATGCGCAGCTTGGACAGGGTCTCGAGCTCCATGCCGGAGTAGCCGAACGAAGCGTCGCCCATGATGGTGATGGTCGGATGGCCTTTGTAGGCAGCCTGCGCACCTATGCCCTCCTTGACAGCCACGCCCGCACCCACCGCATAGCCGACGTCCGCGCCAACCGTGCCGAACTGGTACTGGCCATTCATGATCTGCGCCGGACGATAGGCGCGCAGCCAGCGGCGGGTGTAGCGGGCCACGCCAAAGCCGCCGGAGCCGACCAAGGTCTGCTCCTTGGGGATATTGCCGTGATACAGGAAGTCGGCCAGCTCCTTGGCGATCACCGCTGGATGCACCGCATCCTTGTAAGCCAGCACCTGCTTGTAGATGGCGTCGTTCTCGGCCTCGAACTTCTTGCGCGCGGCCGCGATCTCGGCCAGCCAGTCGTCGTGGCGCATGGCCGGCGCTTCGCGCGTGAGCACTTCCAGCGCGGCCTTTTCGTCGCTGACGATGCCCACTTCGATCGGCAGGTTGCGGCCGATGTCTTCCGCCGCCGGATCGATGCGGATATAGCGAGCATCCGGGCCGAAGGCGTACTCGCCGATATTGGGCATGCAGTACTGGCCAACCAGCATCACCACGTCGGCGCTGGCCAGCGCATCCGGCGCGCAGGTGGCCGACAGCGCATGGTCGTCCGGGAACTGGCCACGCATGGCGCCCGATTCCACCACCGGAATCTGGGTCTTCTCGGCGAACTGGCGCAGCGCCTCCCAGGCCTTGGAGTAGAACACGCCGGTGCTGGAGACTATCATCGGCCGCTTGGCCTGCTGCAGCAGCGCGATCGCCTTGGCCACGTGCGCTGGCGACGGATTCGGCTTGGCGTCGGTGCGGTACAGGTGCTGGTCGAAGTTGTAGACAATGTCGCCCGGCTTGTTCAGCTTGCCGTCGGCCGCTTCGGCGGTGAAGTCCAGGTGCACCGGGCTGGGCACACCGGACTTGAGCTGGCGGAAGGCGTAGGCCGCGTATTCATGATTGCGGCGCGCGTTGACCAGCCGCTTCTGCCACTTGACCATGTGCGAGGTCACGCTCTGCTGCTCGATCAGCTGGATGGCCGCCTCGGTATCTTCCTCGCGCACGCTCTTGTTGGACGACAGGAACAGCAACGGCGTGCGCGCCGCCTTGGCGTTGGCCAGGCCGGAGATCAGGTTGGTAAAGCCCGGGCCTTCGGTGCCGGAGGTGGCGGACACTTCGCCCGTCACGCGGGTGAAAGCGTCGGCGGCATGGCTCATCGAACGCTCGTCGCGGCCGGTGTAGACGGGAATGCCAATGTTGGCCATGGCGTGCGTCACGGTATAGTTACCGGGGCAGCAGAACAGCGCGGCCAGTCCCTCGGCCTTGCAAGCCTTGGCAAACAGCATGGCGCCGTTCATGGGCAGCTTGGCTTCTTCCGGTGGCGTCTTGGCGGCGATGGCGAAGGCGTCGGGCAGCGGCAGCGGCTGGCCCGCGGCGTCCTTGGCGCCGGCGGCCGCCTGGGCCAGCGGACTGACTGCGGCAGCGCCGGCAGCCAACAGGCCAGACGCTTTCAGGAAGTTGCGGCGCGACGGTAAATGCTCGCCGGCCCCAGGGGCAGCGGCCTTGCCCGGGCTGCTTTTTTGATCATCGTTGTTCATGTGCTCGTCCCTTTCCGGTAGGTGGTACGGCCTGGCAGCCCCCCAGGCCGGCTTATATTCTAGCGTCTATCCATGATTACTGCAGGCAAGTACCACTACCTCATAGGGGGCAGACCGGGGCAGACCGCTTCGTAGCGTCGATCAACGGCGTCTTATCATTTATGGTAACATGTTGTCCCATGGCAATTAATCAGCCCTCCATCCCCTATCCATCGCTCTCTCTTGGTGCCCGCCAGCTAACTGAAGGGCCTGCTCATCATGAAAAATCTTAATATCGGTACCCGCCTGGCGGCGGGCTTTGGCTTGGTCTTACTGTTCATGGCGCTGCTCACTGCCATCGGCATCGGCCACATGCAGACCGTGGCCGAGGCCACCCGCGACATGATGCAGCAGCCACTGGCCAAGGAACGCATGATCAGCGACTGGTATCGGGTGATACATACCGGTGTGCGCCGTACCGCCGCCATCTCCAAGAGCAGCGACAACACCCTGGCCGCCTTCTTTGCCGACGACACGGCCGCCGGCACCAGGGAAGTCGAGCAACTGCAGAAAAAAGTCGTGCCGCTGATCGAGGACGGTGCGGAAAAGCAGCTGTACGAGCAGATGCTGGGCTCGCGCAAGCGCTACCTGGCCGCGCGCGACAGCATCGCCAAACTGAAACAGGCCGGCCAGCTCGATGAAGCAAACGCCTTGCTGACCGAGCGCTTCACACCCGAATCCAAAATCTATCTGGAAGCCTTGCGCGGCTTGCTGGACATGCAGCGCAAGACCATCGACGACCAGGCGGCCCAGATCGAACAGCTCTATCAGCGCAGCCGCCGCTTCATGATCGGTTTCGCGGTGGCCATGCTGGGCTTAGGCGCGCTGATCTCGTGGCGGCTGACGCGCGGCATCACCGTGCCGCTGAGCCGCGCCGTGGCGGTGGCCATCGCCGTGGCCGACAAGGACCTGCGCAGCGACATCGTGGTGACCTCGAGCGACGAAACCGGCCGCCTGCTGCAGGCGCTCAAGACCATGAACGACGGCCTGTCTGGCATCGTGACCGAGGTCCGCACCGGCACCGAGCACATCGCCAGCGCCTCGACCGAAATCGCCAGCGGCAACCTGGACCTGTCGGCGCGCACCGAAGAACAAGCCAGCAGCCTGGCCGAAACGGCAGCGTCGATGGAACAGTTGACCAGCACCGTGCGCCAGAATGCGGACAACGCCCGCCAGGCCAACCAGCTGGCCATGAATGCGTCGGCAGTGGCGCAGCGCGGCGGCGCGGTGGTGGCCGAAGTGGTCCACACCATGGACGAGATCAACAGCTCGGCGCGCAAGATCGTCGACATCATCTCGGTCATCGACGGCATCGCCTTCCAGACCAACATCCTGGCGCTGAATGCGGCAGTGGAAGCGGCGCGCGCCGGCGAACAGGGCCGCGGCTTCGCCGTGGTCGCGACCGAAGTGCGCAACCTGGCCCAGCGCAGCGCGGCGGCGGCCAAGGAAATCAAGGCCTTGATCAACAACTCGGTCGAGAAGGTCGATACCGGCAGCGCGCTGGTGACCCAGGCCGGCACCACCATGGGCGAAGTGGTCAGCAGCATCTTGCGTGTGACCGACATCATGGGCGAGATCAGCTCGGCCAGCGTCGAGCAAAGCTCCGGCATCGAGCACGTCAACCATGCAATCGGCCAGATGGACGCCGTGACGCAGCAAAATGCGGCGCTGGTCGAAGAGGCTGCGGCCGCAGCGGCCTCGCTGCAGGAGCAGGCTGGCGCGCTGGCACAGGTGGTCGCCATCTTCAAGCTGGCCGACGTTGCCGGCACCGCCGCTTCGTTGCGTCGCCGGGCCGAGCCGCGCCTGCGCCTGAACGCCTGAGCCTTAACTCCTGATCAACACGCGGCCCGTGCCGGCTCCCCTGAGGACGCCGCCACGGGCCGCGCTGTTTTCCCCTCCCCCCGCTAGTTCGCCATGACGGCACAGGGCCGCAGGGGGAATCATGACGACAGCAGACGCAATCATCACACTGGAGCTGGGCCACTATCGCTTGCGCGAGCAGATCGGCGGTTCCGCCTATGGCGTGATCTGGCGGGCCAACGGGCCGCGCGCAACGCGCGATGTGGCCATCAAGTTAATCAACCAGCAGCAGATGGAACGCGCCCTGCCGGCGCAGCGGGCGCGCTGGGTGGAGAGCGCCAGCAGCGAGACCGCCTTCCTGCAATCGCTGGAACCGTGGGACGAGCGCCATATCGTGCGCCTGCTCGACAGCGGCTGGCACGACGGCCTGCCGGTGCTGGCCCTGGAGCTGATGGCAACCGACCTGGGACGGCACAGCTCCACGCTGCGGGCACACGGCGCGTCGGCCGGCCTGCCACTGGTGCTGGACTGGATCGCACAGATCAACCAAGCGCTGGCCAAGGTGCATCAGTATGGCTGGCGCTATCTGGACCTGAAGCCGGCCAATGTGCTGCTCGATGAACATCTGAATACGGTCAAGCTGGCCGATTTCGGCACCAATCGCCTGCTGGCGCAGCTGCATCCGCACTCATATGCCGGCACCGCCAACTGGCAGGCGCCGGAGCAATTCTTCCCGGGCGCCGGCGGCGCTTACGTGACCGACGCGCGCAGCGATTATTTTTCGCTGGGCGCCATGTTTTATTTTCTGGTGACGGGCGGGCTGCCGCTGCGCTTTTGCAGCGATTGCGGACAGGCCTATCGCGAACACCACACCGCCGGCGCCGAGCTGCTGCGCAGCCGCAATGGCGGCGCGATTCCCACGCCGCTGAACCAGGACGAGGAGGCGCGCTTCGCAACGCGCATCGCCAGCACGCACCCGCGCGCGCAGGATGCGGCGCTGGCGTTGCTGCGGGCATTGCTGCAGGCCGATCCGGAACAGCGTCCACGCCATGCGATCCAGATCAGCCGCATGCTGGCGGCGATCCAGAGCGCGGTGCCGGAGCGCGCCATGCCCGGATTGCCGGAATTTGTGCAGGGCCTGCGCCGGCCGAGAGCCGACAATGGCTGGCGTAACATCCAGGGGCGGTGATGGGCGCCCCGCTGCGTCATTTGCGCGTCGTGCCGAGCAGTGCGACCGACACCCTGTCAGGCCATGCCGCCAGCGCCTGCGCCGCGCTGCTGCGAACGATCTGGCACCACCTGCCGCTCAGCGCCACGTTGGCCGCTGTCGGCTTGCTGTGCGGGCTGCAAGCGTTCAGTCTGTGGCGCTCGCCGGCAGCGTGGATGCCGGAAGCAATCTCGATCCGGCTGGCCGCCGGGGACAGCATCACGCTCGGGCGCAACGAGCTGGCCGCGCCGCAGGCGGACAAACTCCATCTGTCACTGCGGCGTGCCAGTGACGCCGCAGCAGGCGGCGGCTGGACGCTGCGCAATCTGAGCACCTCGCGGCAGGTCGTGCTGCTGCGCGACGGCAGTGAACAGCGCATGGGCAGCGCGGCCCTGCAAGCGCGGCAGCGCTTGCAGATCGGCGGCGCGCTATTTGACGTGCAGGCGGCCGATGCGCGCAGCGTGACGTTCACGCGCGCCGGCCACCAGTGGCGCTACGACGGCGCAGTGCTGTATCGCGACGGCGCAGCGCAGCACGCCTGCCCGGATGCGCATTTCGCCGCGCGGGCGATGGCGGTATGGAATCGCTGGATGCCGGCGCCACTGATGATGGCGCGGGCCATGTCCTTTGGCGGCAATCTGCAGTGCGAAAACCGCCTGGGCATGGAAAACGTGGCGCAGGGTTCGGCGCAGATTTCCCGTAGCGACGGCCAATTGCAGCTGGCCGCCACCTCGCCGAACGGCGAGCGGGCGGCGGTGCTGCTGCGCGCCGCCAACGACAGCGCGGCAAGCTCGATCGACCTGCGCCGCCAGGAGGCATCGCTGGCCGGGGTGAACGCCATCATCGTCGGCCACACGCGCTTCCAGCTGGACGCGCAGGCCGGCCAGCTGACGCTGACGCCGAGCCGTCACATCGCGCTGTTCAGCGCACCAGAACTGCGCTTGCCGGAGCAAGTCGCCTGGAAATGGCGCCAGCGGCAGCTTTGGCAGTCCCCCGGCAAGCCAGCGGTGCAGGCGTGGCTGGCCATCGCCGCATGCCTCGCCGCGACGCTGGCCATGGCCGCCATCGGCGTTGCCGGTGGCGCGCCCGCTGCGCACGCTAAGGCTAGCCACGCGAGCCGCGCCGCCCACCACGCCCAGGCCGCATCCTGCTGCGCCCTGCTGGCCTCGGGCGCCGTGCTGCTGTGCGGCGTGGCAGCGCTGGCGGTGCAGCGCCTGGGCTTTCCGCCGCCCGCAGCCTGCTCGATGGCGCTCGCTGCCGTCGCGCTGCTGCTGTGGCTGACGCTGCCCGGCCGCTTGTCGCTGCTGACCGCCGCCGGCGCCGTACTGCTCGCGGCCGGCCTGCTGGCGCAACTGGAACTGGGCCTGGGCGCGCCCGAATCCTCCTGGCTGCGCTACTACCAAAAAAGCGCTGCCATGCTGGCCATCGGCGCCGGCTTGGGCGGCGTGCTGCGCATCTGGTTCCGCCACCACGCCACGCGCGGCCTGCATCTGAGCCAGCGCAGCATCGAAGGGCTGCTCGCCTTGCTGGCCGCCGCCACGCTGGCCGCACTGGCCGCGCAAGTGCTGTGGGGCGATGAAACCGGCGTCTTCGACCTGCAACCGGTCGAACTGGCCAAGCTGACCCTGACTTGCCTGACCGCCCATTGCCTCGCCCTGCGTTTGGGCTGGCGCTCCGGCCCGCAAGCGCTGGCCGCGCACAGCGCCCGCTGGCTGCAACTGATTGCCCCGGCGCTGCTGTTCCTGGCCCTGCTCGGCCTGGCGCTGGTGCAGGTCGACGACTTCTCGCCGCTGATCCTGCTGCTGGTCTGGAGCACCTCCATGGGCATGGCCTACGCGCTGGCGGCACGCAACCGTGTACTGGCCGCGCTGCTGGTGGGCATCGTCATCGCGGCCATCAGCGCCATCACCTGGATGCGCTGGGTCGGCAGCGACGACCTGATACGCTGGGGCTTCTACGCCGACCGCTTCCTGGTCTGGCTCAATCCCACCGAACACCCGCACACCGGCCAGCAACTGCTGCTCGGCGCGCACGCCATCGCCGACGGCGGCTGGTGGGGCGCCGATCATGCCCTCGGACTGCGCTCGCTGGGTCTGTCGGCCGGCAGCGCGGCCCAAGTGCCGGCCGTGCAGGACGACTTTGCCGCCTCCTTCTTCCTGAACCGCCATGGCCTGGCCGGCGGCCTGCTGCTGTGGATGGCCCAAGCCACGCTGCTGGCCGGGCTGGTACAAGTGGCCGTGCGCTGCCACGCCGCCGGCGCCGAAGCGCGCGACTTCCGCCATGCCTGGGCCGGCCGCTTCCGCTATTTCGCCCTGTGCGGCGGCGCCGCCTTCGTGCTCGGCCACTTCCTGCTGTCGTGGGGCACCAACCTGGCGATCTTCCCCATCATGGGCTTGCCGATGAGTTTCCTGTCCGCCGGCGGCAGCCACCTGCTGTTTTTCCTGTGCCCCCTGCTAGCTTTCGGTGCGGTCAGCGCGCAATCTTTAGAGGAGAATGAATCATGCCGATCTATGTCCAACATGAAGTCCTAGGCCGGATACCGGACGTCTTCAACGCCGAGGCAATCTGGCAGGCGCCTGGCCTGGCGCTGTTTTCGCGCCGCCCGCTGCTGCGCGACCTGCTGGAGCGCTGCCCGCGCGAGCACAGGGGCCGCGCCGCCACCCGCTGCTTCTCGCATGTGACGCTGATGCTGCCGCAGGAGGAAGTCGACGACGACTACCACCTGACCCGCGGCGCCCGCGCGCGCGACCTGGTGCATGCGCTGATGGCGCTGCACCAGAAGGATTTCGGCGACCTGCTGGGCAACGACCAGGTGCGCTACGACGTGGTCGGCGCCGAAGCGCTGGCGCCGGGCGAGATCGAGGTCAAGTTCGGCCACGCGGTCTACCTGCCGGCGCCGGATGAAAAGATCCTGTACGACGTCAGCGTCTCGCGCGACAGCGCGATCTGGACGCCGGTGTGCCCGATCTACCCGAACCAGCGCCTGGCGCTGATCGGCGGCGATGACGCTGTGGCCGGCGTCGTCGCCAGCGGCTGGCCGTTCGGCGGCGACGGCGCCATCCTGATCATCAACGACGGCCCGAACGGGCCGCCCACGGTGCAGATGCGGCCCAAGGACGGCTTCGACTGCCGCTTCGATGCACGCAGCGGCTACTACACCATCAAATCCACACGCGGCGCCATCGATGCCAGCGGCGCGGCGCCGCGCTTGCTGCTCAAGATCAGCCGCGTAGGCGATGCCGCCATGCCGGCAGCTCACCCGCACACCGCATCCACCGCCCCTGCCGCCAGCGCAACGCCGCCAGCCCCCCCTGTCACATCTGCCGCATCTGCTGCCCCCGCCGTCTGGCAACGACGCTCCGCCCAAGCCAGCAATCCCGAGCTGACCGCCCTCCCCGCCAGCCATCAGCCGATGGCGCGGCCAGCCAACCGCGCCGGCGAAAGCGACGCCACCTACGCACCGGTGGCCCAGCAGCGCGTCAGCCTGGTCGCGCTGGCACTGCCGCGCCTGAGCCGCTACCGCGACACCGGCGCGGCCACGCTGGAACTGCCGTTCAACCGTGCGCTGGCCCTGGCGCCGGACGCCGAAAGCGCCATCCGGATCAGCGTCAACGCCGCGGACGAGCTGTATGCCAGCACCGCCGCCGGCCGCCAGCGCATCAGCGCCCCGGCCACTTTCACGCCGGTCGACAGCCGCGCCATCGCCCTGCTGCCGGTCGCTGCCGGCATGGCCGACCGCTATTGCGCCACGCTGCGCCTGCCGCATCCCATAGCCAGCGCCGTCGCCAGCGGTGCGCGCTTCACTTTCGGCCGCAGCTGCGCCATGCTGGCCGCGCTGCGCGTACTCGACTCGCCGCGCTTCCTGCTGCGCAGCGGCGGCGACAGCGCCAGCGCCAGCGCCGACCGCATCGGCCTGTCACGCAACGCCTTCAGCTTCGAAGCGTCGCCGCAGGGCTTCAAGATCGGCCGGCTGGCCGCCACCCAGGCGCTATACCACCTGGACGAGCAGCTCGATTTCGTCGCCTGCATCGGCGACGCGCATGCCGACGCGCCCTACCTGCTGCCGGCCGGCCACCACCTCGTCGCAGGCCATTACGTGCTGCGTTTCGACGCCTGACCCGGAGCCGGCATGGATGCAAGCAAATTCCAGGGTGCCTGCGCATTCGCGCTGGGGCTGGCGATCACGCTGTTCCTGGCGGCCTACCTGACGCCGCGCCAGTGGTGGCGCCGCCCCAATGCGCGCGCGCTGCTGATCATGGTGGCGGGTGCCTGGGGTTTCGGCAGCCTGCTACTGTACTTCGTGCACCAGCGCGCCGCCGGCGTTGCCGAGCCAGTCGCCGCTGCCGCTGCCTCCGCCCCTGCGCCTACAGCGCCGCTGATCGCCGGCCAGCCGTTCCAGGTCCACCGCGACCTCAATCTGCGTGCCGCCGCCGGAGTCGATACCGCGCGGCTGGTGACCGTGCCCGCTGGCGCCACCGTCACCCCGACCGGCGTGCGCGACGGCGACTGGTGGCAAGTCAAGGCCCGCGTGGCCGGCCACGACACCGAGGGCTGGGTCAGCAGCCTGTGGCTGCGCCGGAGCGGTGAATGAAAGCCGGCCCGCACGCGGCTGTCCCAAAGCGCCCGATTTCGTCTAAGCTGTGGCCTTTCCCACTGCGTGCGCCACCCGCTCCGATGACACGACTGCTCGATACCCTGGATTTCGGCCCCCGCCTGGACATCGCGGCCCGCAGCGGCGCCAGCGCCAGCAAGCTGCTGGTGCCGGAAAACCAGGACAACATGCTGCTGATCGACGGCAACGGCCGCGCCGTGCTGCTGCACGACCAGATCGAACGCTGCGTGCAATTGCCGGCCTGGCCGCAAGGCCATGTGCGGCTGGCGGTCCTGGACGGCATGGGCGGCCATGGCCAGGGACGCCAGGCCGCCGAAGCGGTGGCCGCCGGCCTGCTGCACATCCCGCCCTGCACCACGCTGGAGCAACTGACCGCGCGCCTCGACGCCCTGCACGCCACGCTGCAGCAGCGTTTCAGCCGCCCCGGCGACAACGACGACTTCCGCCGCCCCGGCACCACGCTGACGCTGCTGGAAATCGCCCCCGACCAGGCACCGTTGCTGTATCACGTAGGCGACTCGCGCCTGTACGAAATCACGCCGCAGGCGGCGCAGCCGCTGACCATCGACCATGTGCCGGCCACCGCCTTCGCCATCCTCGGCCTGCTGGGCGAGCAGGAATGGTGGCAGCAGGTGCATGGCGAGCACCGCGCGCAGATCTCGCAAGCCTTCATCCTCGGGAACGCCTTCGCCAATCCGCAGGTGCTGGACAACCAGCTGTGCGCGCTGGATCCCGAGCACCTGCCGCCCTTCCTCAGCCACCTGCCCGACCGGCGCGCGCTGGCGGTGCGGCCGGACGCACTATACCTGCTGGCCAGCGACGGCTTCTGGGCCTGCGGCCAGCCGCAGCGCTGGATCGAGCGCTGGCCGGCGCTGCTAGGCCAGGCCGCCACGGCCGGCGCCGCGCTGGACCAGCTGTTCGGCGAACTGACCGCCCATCCGCCGGCCGCGCTCCACATCGACAACCTGACCGCCATCGCGCTGCGTTTCCGGCCACGCGCCGAACTGGATCGCCAGCATGGCAATATTGACGAGACGGCACTACCGAGCAGCCTGTTCCAGCCGCATTTCTGAGCGCCGGTGTTGCGTAGAACGCGCACCCGCGGGCAGCGGCACAAAATAAGCCCGCAAAGCGCGGCTTCGATTGCCAAACCGGGGCAAAACAACATAAACTCTCGGGTATCCAGTCGGCCTGAATACCATGAAAAAATGCAGTAACCCGCAGCACCCACATTGCACCTACTGGGTCCTGCCGGGGGAGCAAGCTTGTGAAGGTGGCCACACCCAAGCCCAGCCCTCCAGCTACGACCTGTTAAGCGCATTGCGCACTGCCCGTTCCGCATCGCCGGCGACGGCGCCGGATGACGTCCCGACCTCCCCGATTTCCTCCCCGATTTCCTCCTCGATTTTCTCCGCTTCTCCGACGCTGGCCGACCTGACGCCGGCCTATGCCCGTTCGCTGCTGCGCCAGGGCGAACGCCCGCAGCTGCACATCAGCGGCTTCGACCCGCGCGCCGCCGGCGGCCGCCAGACCCTGAAGATGGAATTGCGCGGCATGCCCGAAGGTTGCGCGCCCGAGATGACCTTGCAGCTGCAATCGGAGCTGATCCCCAATGGCGCGGCGCGCCAGCAGTTTGTGCGCGCCAGCAGTGGCGAATGGCGTCCCGTGTTTGTCGAGTTTTCCTCGCGCGGCATGGAGCACGGCCAATATCAAATCAGCATCGAACTGCTGAGCCAGCACCCGGAACTGGCCACGCGGCGCTGGGTATGCACCTTCGTGATCCTGGTGCCGCGCGCCGATACCACGCTGACCGAGATCCACCGCATCTTCCTCAGCACGCACAAGAATGTGCGCGTGATGGCCGACGACGCCTCCATCGCCCGCGTCACTGCGCAAGGCGGCGACAGCCTGGACATCGACGTCACCGCCCGCAATGCCGGCATCGCCCACCTGGATTTGAACGCCCCGGCCGGCAAGGTCGACCTGGGCTTCTCCACCATCGCCTGGGACGAAGACCTGATCGAGATCGACGTGCCGGCCAGCGCCGCGCTGCATCCGCACGCCAGCCGCGCCGCCTGCCTGGTCAACGCCGCGCCGGAAGCCGGTGCGCTGCGGCAGATACGCCTGTTTGCGCTGGACGAATGCGTGTTCGGCCGCTTCGAGCTGGTCGATCCGGAATCGGACGCGCTGCTGACCCATTACGGCAGCGATGGCCAGGAAAGCAACGGCCTGACGCGCCGCCTGTCCGGCCGGCATGCGGTGATACGCCGCACCCGCCATGGTTTTGAGATTGAAGACGTGTCGCGCTACGGCCTGCTGCTGGACGGCGTCTGGCCCGGCAAGCATAAGCCGACCCCGCTGCGGCTGGGGATGCGCATCGAACTGTCGGCTAGCATCAAGGGCATCGTGGTGCTGACGGTGTCGGCAATCTTGCCGCACGCCGTGATACTGCACCGGCTGGACCAGGGCGCGCGCGCCGAATGCTTCTACCTGATGGCGCCGGAAACCCATCCCGGCTATCCGATGCCGGCCTACGCGTCCACACCGCAGGCTGCGGCGCTGCCGCTGCTGCTGCACCGCGACGGCGGCTTCTGGCACCTGGACCAGCTGAGCGGTAAAGAAACGGCGCTGGCGCCGACCACCTCGCTGGAAAAGCTGAGCCGCGTCGCGCGCCACAACCGCTTCGCCAGCGAGCCGTATCCAGAACACTGGATCATCCGCACCGGCAGCGGCCTGCAAAGCACGCTCGCCGCCCAGGACATGTCGACCGCCTGACGTGCCGCTGCAGCCTGCGCCCCCTACGCCTGGCAATGCCAGGGGATCGCTCGCGATCCCGATGGCAATCCTGATCCTGCTGTTGGCCGCGCTGCCGCTGGCGGTATGGCTGGACATGCAGAACATCGCCTCGGCGCGCCTGCAAAGCCAGGCCAGCGACCTGAACTCCATGATCACCAGCATCCGCAGCTACTATGGCAGCAATGTCGTGGGCCGGGTGCTGGCCAGCCACGGCGAGCACACCGAGGTCACGCACAACTACGAGACCATTCCCGGCGCGATTCCTATCCCGGCCACGCTATCGCTGGAACTGGGGCGCGTTGTCGCCGACAGGCAGTCCAACGTCAGCTACCGCTTCATCTCCGAATACCCCTTCCGTGGCCGCGCGCCGCACGCGCTGGACAATTTCGAGAAGCAGGCGCTGGCCTCGCTACGCGCCGCGTCGGGCCAGCTGCCCATCATCAAGGCCAGCAGCGCAGGCGGCTCGGCCCAGGTGCGGCTGGTGGCGCCGGTCATCATGGAAGCGGCTTGCGTACAGTGCCATAACAGCCACCCGGACAGTCCGAAAAAGGACTGGAGAATCGGCGATGTGCGCGGATTGCAGGAGATCGAGATCCACGACGAAGTCGGTACCAGCCTGTGGTCCTTCAAATACAGCCTGGCGTGCTTCCTGTTCGCGGCGGCGGTCGGCCTGGGATTCATCCTGCTGCAGCGACGCCAGAACGCCGTCATCCGCAGCATGAACGAGCAACTGGCCGGCACCAACAGCTTCCTGGCATCGGTATCGGCCAAGATTGCGCGCTACCTGCCGCCGCAGATCTACAAGAGCATTTTCAGCGGCGAGATGGACCCGGCCCTGAGCACGCATCGCAAGCAACTGACCATTTTCTTCTCCGACATCAAGGACTTCACCGCGCTGACCGAATCGCTGCAGCCGGAGGCGCTGACGGCGTTGATCAACGAATACTTCACCGCCATGTCGGGCATCGCCATCAAGCATGGCGGTACCGTCGACAAATTCATCGGCGACGCCATCCTTGTATTTTTTGGCGATCCCGATAGCCAGGGCGTGGCGCTAGACGCCAAGAACTGCCTGCGCATGGCCATCGAAATGCAGCACGCGCTGGCGCGGCTGAACGTTCGCTGGCGCAAGCTGGGGATGGAAGCGCCGTTCCAGGTCCGTATGGGCATCAATACCGGCTTCTGTAACGTGGGCAATTTCGGCAGCAACGACCGCATGGATTACACCATCCTGGGCGCCGAAGCCAACCTGGCCGCGCGCCTGCAGTCGGTGGCACCAGCGGGCGGTATCGTGGTCAGCTACGAGACCTATGCGCTGGTGCGCGATATCGTGGCAGGCCACGCGCTGCCGCCGGTCAGCATGAAGGGACTCGCGCGCGAAGTGGTGCCGTATGCGATCGACGGCCTGCTGGACGATGCCGGCGGCATCGTCCAGGTGTTCAGCGAGCACGCCGACGGCCTGGATCTGTATCTGGACCTGGGCCGCATCGATGCCGATGCCGCCCAGTCGCTGCGCGAGGTGCTGGCCCGCGCGATCAACGCGCTGGACCGGCAACAACAGGACACCTGTTGACCTCCTCCTCGCCCTAAAGAGGTTGTCGCAAAAGGTCTAAAAACCGAAAAAACGTGCAGCCCATGGCCTTATAATTCAAGCACTTACAATGCTGCGTTGCTTCAGATTTACCCTTTTGCGAC
>FSZM01000020.1_pt1 | contig 31142 bp, 23 predicted proteins | sample 1638831 | NCBI WGS metagenome assembly FSZM01 (sample SAMEA3914813, study PRJEB12502) | metagenome | biome: forest; material: soil | place: Canada | collected 2011-07-07 | depth 0.3 m
CTGCACCACGACCGCGCCCGCGTCCAGATGGGCAAGATTTCCCGCTTCGGCCTGATGGAACTGTCGCGCCAGCGCCTGCGTCCATCGCTGTCCGAAGGTTCGCACGTGACTTGCCCGCGCTGCTCGGGCACCGGCCACATCCGCGATACCGAATCGTCCGCCCTGCAAGTGCTGCGCATCATCCAGGAAGAGGCGATGAAGGAAAATTCGGCCACCATCCACGTGCAAGTACCGGTCGACGTGGCGGCCTTCCTGTTGAACGAAAAGCGCGGCGAAGTGCTGAAAATCGAGAACCGCCACCGCATCGCCGTGATCCTGATCCCGAACAAGCATCTGGACACGCCGCACTACAAGCTCGAGCGCATCAAGCACGACGATCCGCGTCTGGAAGACAGCCAGGCCAGCTACACCCTGGCCGAGCAAGCCGAAACCGACATGGCCTACAGCAAGCGCCAGAAGGAAGAAGCCAAGCCGCGCCAGGAAGCCATGGTCAAGACCATCACGCCGGACCAGCCGGCACCGCTGGTCGAGCGCAAGCCGACCGAGACCGTCATCAAGGCCGTACCGGCTCCGGCGCCGGCTCCTGCCGAGATGGGCTTCTTCGAAAAACTGATCAGCTTCTTCCGCGGCAAGCCGGAAGCCGCCCCGGTGCCGGTCACGCCGACCATCGTGGTCAAGGCGCCGTCTGGCGAACGTGGCGACCGCAACGCCCGTGGCCCGCGCGGCCGCAACCGCAGCGCCAAAGGCGGCCGTGGCGAGCGTGAAGAGCGCGAACCAGGCAGCCGTCCAGCCCAGGAAGAAGGCGTCAAGGCCACCGAAGGCCGTCCAGCCCGTCCGCCGCGCCCACCGCGCGAGCCACGCGAAGCGCGTGAAGGCCAGCTTGAAGCCCCGGGCCAGCGCGCCGAACGCGGCGAGCGTCCAGAGCGCGCCGAGCGTGCGGAACGTAGCCCGCGTCCACCGCGTGAACCGCGCGGCGACAAGGCTGCGGTAGAAGCCAAGGTAGAGGAATTGGCATTGGCGCCGGCAGGCGTGGCGCAAGCCGTTCCGACCACCGGCCCGGCTGCCGACGCTGCCACCAGCATCTTGAAAACCGCGCCGAGCACCGGTCCGGACGGCGAGGAAGTGGAAGCGGTCGATGGCGAAGAGCCACGCCGCCGCCGCCGTCGTGGCGGCCGTAACCGCAATCGTCGTGACCGCGAGGCAGGCGAAGGCGTCGAAGGCGCAGGCAACGAGGCAGGCGAAGGCGCAGAAGCCGCAGAAGCGGGTGAACAGGCTGCGCCAGCAGTGAGCTTCATCGCCGCATCGGCAACTGAAGCTGAAGTAGCGCCAGCTGCACCAGCTGCGCCAGTGGAAGCGCTCGCCGCAGCGCCCGCCGCTCCAGTAGCCGCGCCAGTCGAGGCCGCCCCCGTGGCAGCAGCGCCAGCGGAGCAGCCAGCCGCCCCTGCCGTTGCCGTTCCAGTGGAAGCGGTCGCCGCCGCTGTCGTCGAAGCCGCCGCTCCAGCGCTGGTGGAAGCCCCGGTTGCCGCGCCAGTGGCCGTCGAGGCAGCACCAGCTCCGGTAGTGCCAGCCGCTGCGGTGGCCGCCGCTCCAGTTGCAGCACCAGCCGTCGAAGCCGCACCAATGGTCGCCGCAGCACCGGTTGTTGCAGCATCGGCAGCCGCTCCAGCAGTGCCAGTGGCAGCTCCCGCAGCCAGCCCTGTGATGGCCGAAGCAGCCGCACCGGTCGCCGCTCCTGTGGCACCAGCAGCGCCAGCCCCAGTGGCTCCAGCCGCCGCCCCGGCCCCGGTTGACCTGCAAGCCGTCCTCGGCTCCGCCGGCCTGACCCTGGCCGCGACCGATCCAGCCAAGCTGCGCGCCGCACAGGAAGCGGCCGCCAAGGTCGCTCCTCCAGTGCGCGTGCCACGCGAGCGCAAGCCGCTGCCGCCGCAAGCGGAGGAGCCGCTGGTGCAAATAAACACCCGCCAGTAAGCTGATGCGCCGGGTCACCAACCCGGCGTCTGTGCCGAACACCAAAAAGGGAAGCTCAGTGCTTCCCTTTTTTACGCGCCCAAAAAGGATCTGCCGATGAACCAGCAACTCACCTTGCGCACCGCCTTCTGGTACTGGCTCAAGCTGGGCTTCATCAGCTTTGGCGGCCCTGCCGGACAGATCGCGATGATGCACGCCGAGCTGGTCGAACGCCGCCGCTGGATTTCCGAACAGCGCTTCCTGCACGCCTTGAACTACTGCATGCTGCTGCCCGGCCCCGAGGCGACCCAGCTGGCCATCTACATCGGTTGGCTGCTGCACAAGACGCGCGGCGGCATCCTTGCCGGCGTGCTGTTCGTGCTGCCCTCGCTGCTGATCTTGATCGTCTTGTCGTGGATCTACATGGCATTTGGCAGCGTGCCGGCGATTGCCGCAGTCCTGTACGGCATCAAGCCCGCCGTGGTGGCACTGGTGCTGGCTGCGGCCTGGCGTATTGGCAGCCGCACGCTGAAAAATCCGCTGCTGATGACGATCGCGCTATGCGCCTTCATCGCCATCTTGCTGCGCCTGCCCTTCCCCGCCATCGTGGCCGGCGCGGCGCTGGCCGGCGCCATCGGTGGCCACTACCGGCCGCAGGATTTCCAGCTGGGCGGCTCGCACGCCGCCAGCCGGCAGAACTGGGGACCGGCGCTGATCGACGACGATACGCCGACGCCGGCCCATGCGCAGTTCAGCTGGCGCGGCCTGGCCAAGGTCGCGCTGGCCGGCTGCGGCCTGGGCGTCGCGGCCTGGCTGCCGCTGGCCTGGCTGGACGGCGTCTACGGACCGCTGGCGCAAATGGGCTGGTTTTTCAGCAAAGCCGCGCTGCTCACTTTCGGCGGCGCCTACGCCGTGCTGCCCTATGTCTACCAGGGCAGCGTCGAGACCTTCAACTGGCTGACACCGGCCCAGATGATGGACGGCCTGGCGCTCGGGGAAACCACGCCCGGCCCTTTGATCATGATCGTCTCCTTCGTCGGCTTTGTCGGCGGCTGGGCGCACGCCGCCCCGGGCTCCACGGCCGGACCGCTGGCGGGCGCCGTGGCCGGCGCGGTGGTGGCCACCGTGTTTACCTTCCTGCCCTCCTTCGTCTTCATCCTGGCCGGCGGACCGCTGGTGGAATCGACCCGCGGCAAGCTGCGCGCCACCGCGCCGCTGACCGCTATCTCAGCGGCCGTCACCGGCGTCATCACCAGCCTGGCGGTGTTTTTCGGCCGGCACGTGTTTTACGCCGACAGCCCGCTGCCGCACTGGGACTGGAACGCCGTCGCCATCAGCGCGGTGGCCAGCGTCGCCCTGCTGCGCTACAAGGCCGGACCGATCAAGCTGATACTGGCCTGTGCAATCGCAGGCCTCGTGCTATCGTCGCGCTAGGCTTATACTAGGTCAGTTCAGCGGCGCAGCCGCCTCAGGAATTAACAATATAGTAAAGCCATGGCTGAAAAAATCATCATCGTGTCCGACCAGCGTCGGGCAGCGCCGGCCATCCCAGCGATACTGGAAGCGCCCACCGGCAGCGTGACGGACCGCTTGGCCCGGCCGCTGCATGACCTGCGCATCTCAATCACCGACCGCTGCAACTTCCGCTGCGTGTACTGCATGCCCAAGGAAGTGTTCGACAAGGACTACCACTACCTGCCGCATTCCTCGCTGCTGTCGTTCGAAGAAATCACCCGCGTGGCCCAACTGTTTGTCGCGCACGGCGTCGAAAAGATCCGCCTGACCGGTGGCGAGCCGCTGCTGCGCAAGAATATCGAAAAGCTGATCGGCATGCTGGCCGAACTGAGGACCGTCCACGGCCGGCCGCTGGACCTGACCCTGACCAGCAACGGCTCGCTGCTGGCCAAGAAGGCGCAGTCGCTCAAGGACGCCGGCCTGCAGCGCGTCACCGTATCGCTGGACGCGATGGACAACGCCATCTTCCAGCGCATGAACGACGTCGACTTCGCGGTCGACGACGTGCTGCAAGGGATAGACATCGCGCACCAGGTCGGCCTTGGCCCGGTCAAGGTCAACATGGTGGTCAAGGGCGGCATGAACGACCAGGAAATCCTGCCGATGGCGCGCTACTTCAAGAACACGCCCTACATTCTGCGCTTTATCGAATACATGGACGTCGGCGCCTCCAACGGCTGGAAGCTCGATGAGGTGATCCCCTCGACCGAGGTGCTGCGCCGCATCGCCGCCGAGATGCCGCTGCAGCCGCTGGAGGCCAACTACACGGGCGAAACCGCCAGGCGCTGGCGCTACGCCGACGGCAGCGGCGAAATCGGCCTGATCTCGAGTGTATCCCACGCTTTTTGCCACGACTGTACCCGTGCGCGCCTGTCAACCGAGGGTAAGCTATACACATGTCTGTTCGCCACCAGCGGTCATGATCTGCGCGCGCTGCTACGCGAAGGGCGCAGCGATGCCGAAATCTCGACCGCACTGGCCCATCTGTGGCGCGCGCGTGACGACCGTTATTCGCAACTGCGCACCAGTCAAACCGACGGCCTGCAACGGGGCGGCAAAAAAGTGGAAATGTCTTACATCGGAGGGTAGCTTTGGCCTTGCTTAGCACAATCACCGGACTGATACTGGCGGGCGGGCGCGGCACCCGCATGGGACGCGTCGATAAAGGCCTGCAGCCGTTTCGCGGCGCCACGCTGGCCGCGCATGTGATGCAGCGCCTCGCGCCGCAAGTGGCCTCGGTCGCCATCAACGCCAACCGCAACCTGGCGCAATACCAGGCCATCGCCGATGCGGCGGCCGGCCCCGGCGCCAGCGGCACGGTGCTGCCGGACCAATTAGGCAATTACGAAGGCCCGCTGGCCGGCCTGCACACCGGCCTGCTCCACTGCCCCACTGCGCTATTGCTGACGGCACCCTGCGATTCTCCCTTCCTGCCGGCCGATCTGGCGCAACGCCTGCACGCCGCCATGCGGGAGCAGGACGCCGACCTGGCCGTCGCCGTGACCATGGAGCCGGACGACAGCGGTGCACTGCAGCGCCAGCCGCATCCCGTTTTCAGCCTGATGAAAGCCAGCCTGCTGCCGCAGCTTGAAGCCTATCTGGCCACCGGCGCGCGCCGCATGGAAGGCTGGTACAAGACACTACGCATGGCCGAAGTGATGTTCGAACCGGCCGACGCCTTCCGCAACATCAACACGCTGGCCGAGCTGCAGCACTTCGAGCATGCAGGCCCGCCTGCCGCGCCGGCGCAGGCACTGGCCAGCTTTGCCGCCGGCAATCCCGATTCACTGCCGGTGGCGCAGGCGCAGCGCCTGATCCTCGACAGCATCGTGCCTGTCGCCGAGCAGGAGAGCGTCGCCCTGCGCGCCGCGCTGGAGCGCGTGCTGGCGCAGGACATCGTCTCGCCCATCAACGTGCCGGCCTACGATAACTCGGCGATGGACGGCTACGCGCTGCGCGGCAGCGACTTGCCCGTTGACACCGCCGCGCCGGTCACGCTGAAAGTGATAGGCATCGTCTACGCAGGCCGCCCTTCCGGGCTGGCGGTCGGCCCGGGCGAGTGCGTACGCATCATGACCGGCGCCGCCATCCCCGCCGGCTGCGACAGCGTGCTGCCGCAGGAGCAGGCCGCGGCCATCGGCGAAGACCGCGTCACCATTGCCCACGGCGCAATTCGCCCCGGCGACAACCGCCGCTTTGCCGGCGAAGATTTGAAGGCCGGCGACGTCGCGCTGGCCCAGGGCACAGTGCTGCGCCCCGCCCACCTTGGCCTGATCGCCTCGCTGGGCATCGCGCAAGTGAGCGTGCGGCGGCACCTGCGCGTGGCCTTCTTCTCCACCGGCGACGAACTGCGCGGCGTCGGCGAGGAACTTAGCACCGGCTGCGTCTACGACAGCAACCGCTACACCCTGTTCGGCATGCTGACCCGCCTGGGCGTCGAGGTGATCGACTTGGGCATCGTGCGCGACCAGCCGGAGGCGCTGGAAGCGGCAGTGCGCAGCGCCTGCGCGCAGGCCGATGCCATTATCACCTCCGGCGGCGTATCGCTGGGCACGGCCGACTACACGCGCGACATCATGGCCCGCCTTGGCGAAGTCTCGTTCTGGCAGCTGGCCATGCGCCCGGGCCGCCCGCTGGCCTTCGGCAAAGTCGGCAGCAAGGGCCGCGATGCCTGGCTGTTTGGCCTGCCCGGCAATCCGGTCGCGGTGATGGTCTCGTTCTACTTCTTCGCCCGTCCGGCGCTGCTACGCCTGATGGGCGCCGGCGCCGGCCAGAGAACCCCGCCGCTGCTACGTGCCCGTACTCAAGCGACCATCCGCAAGCGCACCGGCCGCACCGAATACCAGCGCGGCATCCTCGACACCGGCGCCGACGGCGCGCCGCAAGTGCGGCTGACCGGTGCCCAGGGATCAGGCATCCTCAGTTCCATGTCGGCGGCAAACTGCATCGTGGTGCTGCACGACGATCAGGGCAATGTGGCACAGGGCGACCTGGTGGACGTGATTCCATTCGACGGCCTGGTCTGACGACACATGGCCCGCACCAGCGCCGCCGCCCCGCCATGCCTGCAGGTCGATGCACTGCAATCTCCGCTGGCCGGGCCGTTCTCGCTCAGTCTGCACGCGGGCGAATGCCTGGCCATCTCCGGCCCGTCGGGTTCCGGCAAAAGCCTGCTGCTGCGGATGATCTGCGAACTGGATCCATGCAGCGGCACGGCCGCGCTGAACGGCGTGGCGCGCGCATCGATGAGCGCTCCCGCATGGCGTTCCAAAGTGCTCTACCAGCCGGCCGAAGCCGCGTGGTGGGCGCCCACCGCCGCCGCCCACTTCAAGCCGCAACACATGGCGCGCGTGCATGCGCTGCTGGCGCAACTGAAGCTCTCGCCCACGCTGCTCGACAGCGAAGTGCAGCGCCTGTCCACCGGCGAGCGGCAACGCATGGCGTTGGTGCGCTCGCTGGCCTGCGGGCCGCAAGTGCTGCTGCTCGATGAACCAACCGCCGCGCTGGACCCGGAAGCCACCGCCGCGGTCGAGCAGCTGCTGCGCACCGAACTGGCCGCCGGCCTGACGCTGATCCTGGTCACCCATTCCGACGCGCAGGCGCAGTTGCTGGGCCACCATCGCATGCGCATGCAGGACCGCAGCCTGCATCCGATGCCGGAGCCCGAACCATGAACGCCATCGAGCCCAGCGCCATCGACCTGGCCGTTGCAGCATCGCTGATCCTGTTCGACGCCGCCATCTCCGCCTTCCTCGGCCTGCGCCTGCAAGGCCAGCTGCTGTGGGCCGCCGTGCGCATGGTGGTGCAACTGCTGCTGGTCGGACTGGTGCTGCGCTGGGTGTTCGCGCTAGCCTCGCCGGCCGCCACGCTGGCGGTGGTGGTGCTGATGATCGCCGCCGCCGCGCGCGAAGTGGCGATGCGTCCGGCGCACGGCCTGCGCGGCTGGCCCGGCATGTGGCTGGCCACGGCCAGCGTCGGCTTGTCCAGCATCGCCACGGTGCTGCTGGCGCTATTGACCGTACTGCATCCGACGCCGTGGTACCAGCCGCGCTATGCGATACCGCTGATCGGCATCGTGCTGGGCAACGTGCTCAATTCCGCCAGCCTGGGACTGGATACCTTCTACGGCGGCGTGATGAATGCGCGCGCCGCGATCGAAGCGCAGCTGGTGCTGGGCGCGACGCGCAACGAAGCCCTGGCGCCGTTGCTACGCGACTCGATCCGCAAAGGGATGATCCCCATCATCAACCAGATGTCGGCGGCCGGCATCATCACGCTGCCCGGCATCATGACGGGGCAGATTTTGGCTGGCATGGATCCGATGGATGCAGTACGCTACCAGATCCTGCTGATGTTCCTGCTGGCAGGCGGCAGCGGCATCTCGGCCACCGGCGCCGTCTACCTGGCCGCGCGCAGCATCACCGACGACCGCCACCGCCTGCGACTGGAACGCCTGGTGCACCGCAAATAACCCTGTAGCGTCCAAGGACCAAGTTCGATGAATTTTCTGGAACAGCTGAATCAGCAATTTTTCCTGCGCATTAACGCCACGCCCGATGCGCCACCATGGGCGCTCAGTTTCAGCATGGTGGCCGCCGATTACTTTATCTACGCGATTCCGCTGATCTTGCTGGCGCTATGGCTGTGGGGCGACCAGGCCGACCGCAGCAACGCGCTGAAGGCGGTCGCAGTCGCGTTCATCGCGCTCGGCATCAACCAATTGCTGGCCATCGTACTGCCGCATCCGCGCCCGTTCATGATGGGCATCGGCCACACCTTCATTGCGCATGCGAGCGACTCCTCCTTCCCCAGCGATCACGCCACGGTATTTTCAGCCATCGGTTTCACGCTGCTGCGCGGACGGCGCGCCACGCTGGGCTGGGCCGTGCTGCTGGCCGGTTCGTGCGTGGCATGGGCACGCATCTTTCTCGGCGTGCACTTCCCCCTCGACATGCTGGGCGCGGCGCTGGTGTCGCTGCTCGCTTACTGGACACTGGGTCCGGCCTGGCGCCGCTTCGGCAACGGCCTGACCGATGGCTGCGCCAGCCTGTATCGCAAGCTGCTGGCCTGGCCGATAGCCAGGGGCTGGATACGCGCCTGACTATTCATCGTCCCCCGTCAGGCGCAGCAGCGCTTCGGCGGAGTTGGCGAACAGCGCCGGATCTTGCTCGATGCGGCGGAAGGCCCGTCCCAGGCTGGCGCGCATGAAGGTGCTGTGGGCGTAGCGCGTGACCTTGCTGTAGTAGCGCTCCGATAACGCGGTCACTGCCGTCACGTAGCTGTCCATCAGGTCCGGCGCGATCGAGAAATTGTCGTAGTTGATCACCGCGGGTACTTTGCGCCCCAAAGGCGCGAGCCGCTCGGCCACCATGCCGCAGATGGTTTCGATGGTGGCGGCGTCGGTGACTTCGAAGCCTTCGAAGTTCACGAAAAACAACTGCTGCCGGGCGTCATACACCAGGCGCTGCTCCAGCGGCTGCGCCAGGAAGTCGCTGCGCCAGCCCATCGCCACCGGCGCGAAGATGCGCGCGTCCATCAGCTTCAAGGCGGCACTGATGGCTGGCTTGAAGTTCATGTGCGCCAGGATGTCGCGCTCGAGGTCGATGCCAGGCGCGATCTCGATCAGTTCCAGGCCCGATACGCCGCCCTCCTTCATCAGCCGGAACACACAGCGCTCGGTGATGAAGAGCGCCGACTGTCCACGCCGCGCCGCATATTCCCCACTGTAAGTGCGGTGTTCGACTTGGTCGACAAACTTGTGCGACTTGCCTTCCCGCGTGATGTGCAACAGCCCGCCGCGTACCGCCACGTCCAAATCACCGGCCGTGAAGGTACCAACAAACACCACCTTGCGCGCATTCTGGCTGATGTTAATGAAGCCGCCCGCGCCGGCCAGCCGCGAACCGAATTTACTGACGTTCAGATTGCCGTGCCGGTCGGCCTGCGCCAGTCCCAGGATGGCCACATCCAGGCCGCCGCCATCGTAAAAGTCGAACTGGTAGGGCTGGTCGATGATGGCGTCGGCATTGGTGGCGGCGCCGAAATTGAGGCCCCCCGCCGGCAAGCCGCCAATTACGCCCGGTTCTGCCGTCAGCGTCACCAGATCCAGCAGCTTCTCTTCCGCCGCCACATTAGCCACGCCCTCCGGCATGCCGATGCCGAGGTTGACCACGTCATTCGGTCGCAGCTCCATCAGCGCGCGGCGGGCGATGATCTTGCGTGCGGAAAGCGCCATCACCGCAATGCTCGACAGCGGCACGCGCAGTTCGCCCGCAAACGCCGGACTGTAAGGCTCGGCGAAGGTCTGCATGTGATATTCGGGTTTCTCGGCCACCACCACGCAATCGACCAGGATGCCGGGAACCTTGACCTGGCGCGGATTGAGCGTGCCGCGTTCGGCGATGCGTTCCACCTGCACGATGACGATGCCGCCGCAATTGTGCGCCGCCATCGCGATCGCCAGCGCTTCCAGGGTCAGCGCCTCGCGCTCCATGGTCACGTTGCCGCAGGCGTCGGCCGTGCTGCCACGGATGATGCCGACGTGGATGGGCTGCGCCTTGTAAAACAGCTGCTCCTTGCCGCCCAGCGTCAGCAACTCGACCAAGTCTTCGGTGGTGCGCTGGTTGATCTTGCCGCCGCCGTGGCGCGGATCGACAAAGGTGCCCAGGCCGACGTGGGTCAGCAATCCCGGCTTGCCGGCCGCCGTGTCGCGAAACAGCTGGCTGATCACGCCTTGCGGCAGGTTGTAGGCTTCGATCTTGCCGGCGATGGCCAACTGCTGCAGCCTGGGCACCAGGCTCCAGTGGCCGCCGATGACGCGCTTGATCAGCCCTTCGTGGCCAAGGTGATTCAGGCCGCGCTCCTTGCCATCGCCTTGCCCGGCCGCGTACACCAGCGTCAGGTCACGCGGGTGGCCCAAGCCGGCACCGGCGGGATCGTGCGCCGAGGCGAGGAAACGCTGCTCCAGTGCCACCGCGACATTCTCGGCAAAGCCAACGCCGACAAAGCCACCGGTGGCGACGGTATCGCCGTCGCGTATCAGCCCGACCGCGTCGGCTGCGCTAACGATCTTGTTGCGCTGGACTGCGGGCATGCCGCTGGTGGCAAAATCAAGGCTACGGCCAGGCATGGTTGCTCCTCCTCAGCACAGATACTAGGCTACGTCGGCCTCTCCGCTATCGAACTCGGGGCCCAGCAACAGCTGGGCCGCTTCGCTCGGCAAGGCTTCCACCGACTTCAGCTTGCGCGCCATCTGACGGCTGCGCGTTTCGGCCGACTCGATATTCTTGGCGGCGCGCTCCAGCGTTTGCTTGGTCAGCGCCAGCACATCACCGAACTTGGAAAACTCGGTCTTCACCGCGCCCAGTACCTGCCACACTTCCGACGAGCGCTTTTCCAGCGCCAGCGTGCGAAAGCCCATCTGCAGGCTGTTGAGCAGCGCCGACAAGGTCGATGGCCCGGCGATGCTGATGCGATTGAGGCGCTGCAGTTCGTCAGCCAGGCCGGGACGGCGCATCACTTCCGCGTACAGCCCTTCGGTCGGCAGGAACAGGATGGCGAAATCGGTGGTGTGCGGCGGCGCCAGATACTTTTCAGCGATGGTCTTGGCTTCGTTACGCACCGCGCGCTCCAGTTCGCGGCCGGCCTGTGCCACGCCGTCGGCATCGGCTCGGTCGGCGGCATCCTGCAGGCGTTCGTACTGCTCTTTCGGGAACTTGGCATCGATCGGCATCCACACCGGCATGCCGCCTTCCACCTGGCCCGGCAGCTTCAAGGCGAATTCAACGCGCGCGCCGCTGCCGACGATGGTTTCGACGTTTTTCGCATACTGGTCTGGGGTCAGCACCTGCTCGAGCAGCATTTCCAGCTGCACTTCGCCCCAGGTGCCGCGCGTCTTCACATTGGTCAGCACCCGTTTCAAGTCGCCGACACCCAGCGCCAGCTGCTGCATCTCGCCCAAGCCCTGATGCACGCGCTCGAGCCGTTCCGACACCTGCTGGAACGATGCGCTCAGGCGCGATTCCAGCGTAGCGTGCAGTTTTTCGTCGACCGTCTTGCGCATCTCTTCCAGGCGCGCACCGTTGTCCGCTTGTAGATCCTTGATCTTCTCTTCCAGCATGGCGCGCACTTCCAGCATGCGCTGGTTCATGCTCTCGGCGAACAGCTTCAGGCTGCGCGCCTGCTCTTCGCGGCCGCTCTGGCCCTGCACTTCCAGCTGGCGGCGCATGGCTTCGAACTGCTGCACCGTGGCCGCATGCGTGGCTTGCGCGGTGGCCTGCAATTGCAGGCGCACTTCACGTTCGACCCGCTCGATACGTTCGGCCAGTCCGGCGCCGGCATCCATGCCGGCAGCGGCGCCGGCCCGTCCGCGCAGCAGCGCCATCACTTGCAGCACCAGGATGGCAACGCCCAGCGCCAGCAGCACGATGAATTCGACCGTCCCCATGTCAGTCCGCCTTGTTCCGCATCCAGTCGGCGGTCTGGTAGAACGACTCCATCAGCCGCAGGCGCAAGTGCTCGGCGATGCCGACATCCTCCATGGCCCAGGCCATCGCCTGCAGCCACTGGTCGCGCTCCTTGGTGCCGATGGCGAACGGCATGTGACGCGCCCGCAGGCGCGGATGGCCGAAGCGTTCGACATAATGATCCGGCCCGCCCATCCAGCCGGTCAGGAACCAAGACAAGCGTTCGCGCGCCTGGTCCAGCGTCTGCGGATGGGCCGCGCGCAGCAGCGCAAACTGCGGCTCCAGGTCCATCAGGTCATAAAAACGGTCGACCATCTCGCGGATGCGCTCTTCGCCGCCGATGATCTCAAACAGGGAGGGGGATTGTTCAGTCATAGCCGCCATCATAGCGCACCCTTGCACCGTCCGGGAGGCGGCGCAAGGGGGGCGCATGCGGCCACGGCATGCAGCCAGGGCGAGCGCTCAGAGCAGCGCCAGCTTGCGTTGGCGGCGGGTGGCGGGCCAGCTTTCCAGGTCGCTCTCTTCGCGGATCGCGGCGCAGGCGAGCAGCAGTTGCTCGACCTGCATCGCGCTCAAGCCAGAGTTCAGTGTCAAACGCACCAGCGAGCGGTTCTTGGCCGTGGCCGGCGCGCAGAACATGGCGCCGTACACGCCATGCCGTTCCAAGGCCTTGCGCAGCGCCAGCGTGCGTGGCTCCAGGCCGGCTTCCAGCGCGATGATCTGCTCGCTGCCGTTATCGACGTTGAAGCCCATTGCGCGCAGGCCGTCGCGTATCAGCCGCGCATTCAGGTGCAGCGCGCTGCGCCTGTCGGCGGCGGCGGCGATGAAGTCGATGGCGGCGTCGAACCAGGCCAGCTCATACGACAGCAGGCAGGAACTGAAGATCGCCGGCCGCGATTCGGACAGGAAATAACCCTTGAATTTGCTGGAGCAGGTGATGAATCCGGCCCTCCCCGCAAACGCCTTGGCCAGCGATGCGGTGCGAAAGTGCACCCGCTCGGACAGCGCCATGCCCGCCACCAGTCCCGCCCCGCGCGGACCGTGCGTGCCCAGCGAGTGCGATTCATCGACGATCAGCGTGCAGCCGCGCAGCTCCGCGATTTCGGCCAGTTCGGCCAGCGGCGCCACGCTGCCGTTGGTGCTGTACACCGCGTCCACCGCGATGATGCCCCGTCCCCGTCTGGCGATCTGGCGCTGCAAGTGCGCCATGTCGTTGTGCAGGAAACCCACCGGCTCCGCGCCGGCTGACTGCACGCCTTCCCACAACGAGGCATGCGCCTGCAGGTCGAGATAGACCGGAACGCCGTCCGACGCCAGGCATTGCACCAGCCCCGTATTGGCGGCCCAGCCCGATTGCGTCAGGATGCCGTCCTCGGCGCCCATGAAGCGCGCCAGTTTGTGCTCCAACCGGTGCTGCAGGCTCCCCTCCTGCAGATACACGGCCGACATCAGCATCTCCCCTGAGCTGGACGCCAGCGCACGCATTTGCGCCTGCACCAGCGTCGGCTCGCCAGCGAGGCACAGATAGTCGTTACCAGCCAAAAAGATGGCGTCGACCGGGGTCGGTTGCCAGGCGTGCGGATGCTCGCCACCCAGCAGTTGCTCTATGCGCAGCACATAGTGCTGGTCCATGCGGCGATTGACAAAATCGGGCAGGCAATGCTCTGCGACGACACGCCGGGGGCGTGGGCTTGCGATCGACATTTTGTTCTCCCTAGTGTAGTTTTAATGACCAACAGCAAGAACATGACGTGACTCACCCCGCGGCAGATTGATCTGCATCAACACTCGTGCGGATAAGGGGAACGCCTGCCCGGATTCGTTAGATGATGAGACTTTGATCCATATCAACGACCGCCATGCACTCGCACCTCACCCAGTTAGCCAGAAAATCCGCCTACCAGCTGCTGCGCGCCCTGTACCTGGGCCGCGGCCAGGCCGACTATGCGACCCGGCGCGTGATCCTGATCGCCGCCTTTGGCACGGTCGCCAATCCGCTGTGCTATCTGCTGTGGCACCGCCTGTGGCCAGTGGAATTCGAATCGGCACCGCTGCGCCTGATGGCGGTGGCGCTGTGCGGCCTGGGGTTGTTTGCCGGCCGCTTCAACCGCTGGTGGCTGGAGCGCTACCTGCTGGTGGCCCTCAGCTACACGCTGCCGTTCTTCTTCACGTTCATGTGCCTGATGAACCATGCGACGCCGGTGTGGACTGAATCGCTGCTGATCAGCCTGATCGTGCTGTTCCACTTCGACATGGCGATCGCCACGCTGGCCTATGTCATAGGCAGCGCCGGCGCCTGCGTCGCGGTGCTGCTGCGGGGCCAGGCGGAACTGTTGCTGAACCAGAACGTACTGGAACAGCTGCCCATACACTGCTTCGCGATCGCGGTGCTGTCGCTGGTCAAGGTCAGCCGCAATGCGCTGGAGCGGGAAAGGCTGGCCGGCCTGGGCGCCGGCCTGGCCACCGTGTCGCACGAACTGCGCACGCCGCTGGCCAGCGTGGACGCCAATGTGCGCGGTCTGGTACGCATGGTCGCCACCGCAGCAAGCGTGCAAGCGCGGCTGGAGCGGCTCGACGCGCTGTCGCGCATCCAGTTCGAAGTGCGGCACATGAACCATATGATCGACATGTTCCTGCTCAGCGCCACCGCGGTCAACCGCAACCTGCGCCCGCGCGAGCCGGTCTCGATGGCCAGCGCCATCGACGCCATGCTGAAACGCTATCCCTTCTCCAACGCCATGCAGCGCTGCGCGGTGACGGTCGAGCTGCGTCACGACTTCGTGTTCGCCGGCCAGGCCGAGCTGTCGGTGGTGATCTTGCTCAATCTGATGCGCAACGCCCTGAAAGCCATCCACCGCGCGGGAAAAGGACGGGTGCGCATCATCGTCGATGGTGCGCGCTCCACGCCACGGCTGCTGTTCATCGACACCGCCTGCGGCGTGGCGGCGCGCCACCTGCCGCTGATCTTCCGGCGCTTTTATTCGTATCCGCCGCACCAGGGCAGCGGCATCGGCCTGGCGCTGTGCCGCGAGATCATGAGTGCCTGGAATGCGCGCATCCGCTGCGTGTCGCGCGAGCAGGCGTATGCCATCTTTGTCCTTGAATTCCCCCGCAACTCCGCCACTACCAGGTGACCCATGCAACTGCCCGTCTATGCCCATCCCACCCTGACCGTACTGGTCGACGACAGCGACTCGTTCCTGAAAAGCCTGTCCTTCCAGCTCGACCCGATGCTGGCCGCGAAGACCTTCCACGATACCAGCGTGGCGCTGAACTGGCTGCGCCACAGCGCACAGCGCGACGACGTGCCGCTGCATGTCAACTTCGATACCCAAAACCAGCCGGCCGACCAGTGCAACGTGGCGCTGGACCTGGAGCGCATCTACCGCATCAGCGAACGGCGCCAGCGCTTTGCCACGCCGTCGGTGCTGGTGGTGGATTATTCGATGCCGCAGATGAACGGCCTGGAATTGTGCGCACAGGTGCAGCACCTGCCCTGCAAGAAGATCCTGTTTACCGGCGCGGCGGACGAAAAAATCGCCGTTACCGCCTTCAACCGCGGCCTGATCGACCGCTACATCAAGAAGAGCGACGACCAGGCGCTGGACCTGCTGGAGGTGGAAATCATTGCCATGCAGCGGGCCTTCTTTGCCGACCAGTCGGAAACGCTGCGCGAGCTGCTGCTGCTGCACGACTTCCGTTTCCTGGGCGACCCGAAGCTGACGGCGCTAGTGGAGCGCTTATGCCAGCAGCACGGCTTCATCGAGCACTACATCTTTCCCAGCCCGACCGGCATACTGTTCTTCGACCAGCGCGGCCACGCGCGGCTGATGATGATCGAAACCGAGCAGGGTATGAACGCCCAATACGAAATCGCCCGCGACAGCGACGCCCCGCCGTCGCTGCTGAACGCATTGGCGCAGCGGCGCCTGCTTCCGTTCTTCTCGGATGCCGAAGGCGACGGCATGTACTCCAGCGCCGTGGGCGAGAACTGGCAGCGCTATTGCACCGCACCGCAGATCTGCGAGGGCCGCGAGCGCTATTACTGGGCCCTGTTCGACCTGCCGCCGCATTACTTCGACGGGCCGCTGTATACCTACGCCCAGTTTCTGCGGGAGCAAGGCGCGCCGCGCGGCTTCGCTGCATAGCCGCTTACAGCGCCGCCTCGCGCAGCGTTTGCAGCGGCGGCTGGCGCAGCACGTGGCGCAGCCCCAGCCAGCCACCGATCACCGCGCACACGGTGCCGGCCAGCAGGCCCGCCAGCCACACGCCCGGATGGAAGGCCCATTCGAACTTGAACTGGTAGGTCGCCAGTGCCCAGCCCATGGCCGCCGCACCGGTCGCGGCCAGCAGCCCGGCCAGCGCGCCGACCAGCGAGAACTCGATCAGCTGCGCCTGCGACAGCTGGCGGCGCGTTGCGCCCAGCGCGCGCAGCAGGCCCGATTCGCGGGTGCGCTCGTCCTGCGATCCCATCAGCGCCGCATACAGCACCAGCACGCCGGCAGCGAGCGTGAACACGAACAGGAATTCCACCGCCGTCACCACCTGATCGAGCACCGCCTGCACCTGCCGCAGCAAGAGGCCGACGTCGACGATGGTCAGGTTGGGATAGTCGCGCGTCAGCGCATTCATGGCCGCGCCATGCAGCGGCGGCAGGTGGAAGGCGGTGATCCAGCTTTGCGATACCTCCGTCATCGCGCCCGGATTGATGATGACGAAGAAGTTGACGCGCATCGACCCCCACTCCAGCTTGCGCAGGCTGGTGATGGTGGCCTCCACCGGCGCGCCGGCAATATCGAAGCGCAGCCTGTCGCCCAGCTTCCAGTGCAGCGTTTTAGCGATGCCCTCTTCGACCGAAGCTTCGGCCGGGGCGCCGGGGGGATTGCTACCGTCGTTGCTGAACCAGCGGCCGGCACTGAGCTTGTTCTCCGGCTGCATCTGCGCCATGGTCGACAGATTGAATTCACGCTCAGCCAGGTTGCGCGCGCGCTCTTCGGTGTAGCTTTCGGCGGTGACGGACCGGCCATTTACTGCGGTCAGGCGGCCGCGTATCATCGGATACTGCGGCGCGTAATTTACGCCAACCTTTGCCAGGCGCACCGCGATATCGGCCCGCTGTTCCGGCTGGATGTTGATGATGAAGCGGTTGGGTGCATCCGGCGGCGTGGCGTTGCGCCAGGCCGCCATCAAGTCGCCGCGCACCACGGTCAGCAGCAGCAAGGCCATCAAGCCCAAGGCCAGCGACACGATCTGCACCACGGTGGCGCCCGGGCGGCGCTGCAGCGAGGTGATGGCAAAGCGCCAGCTCTGGTGATTGATGGCGCCGCGCAGCGACTTCAGCGAGGCCAGTCCCAGCCAGCCGGCCAGCGCGAACACGGCAAACGCGCCAAGGAAGCCGAGCGCGGTCCACAGCGCCAGTTGCACATCGCCCGCTTGCCACAGCAGCAGCACCACAAAGCTGAGCAGTGCCAGGCCGTAAGTCGCCAGCGCCATCGGCCGCGGCGCATCCTGCTCGCGGCGCATGACCCGGTTGTGCGGTACGTTGCGCAGTTGCAGTATCGGCGGCAGCGCGAAACCGAGCAGCAGCAACATGCCGGTCGCCATGCCTTGCAGCGCCGGCAGCAGCGTCGGCGCGGGTAGCTCGCTGGCCACCAGCTTGCCCAGCACTTCCAGCAGCACGTAGTGGCCGCCGAAGCCGACGGCCACGCCGATGGCACTGCCGAGCAGGCCGACCAGCATGAATTCGATCAAATACATCAGCGTGACCTGGTTCTGCGTCAGGCCCAGGCAGCGCAGCATGGCGCAGGCGTCCATGTGGCGCAGCATGAAACGGCGCGCCGCCATCGCCACGGCCACCGCCGCCAGCATCGCCGACAGCAGGCCGACCAGCGACAGGAAGCGGTCGGCGCGGTCCAGCGTGGCGCGCATTTCAGGGCGGCCATTTTCCAGCGACTCGACCCGCACGCCCTTGATATTGTGCTCTCTGATCTGCGCCTGCAGCCACTGTTCATACGCGGCAGCGCCGGCTGCCGTGCCGGCATTCGTTGCGGCCACCAGCAGGCGATAGGTCACCCGCGACCCCGGTTGCACCAGATTGGTGGCCGCCAAGTCTTCCAGCGCCAGCATCACGCGCGGCGCGAAATTGAGGAAGGAGGCACCACGGTCCGGCTCCGACGCGATCAGCTGCGTCACCGTGAACTCCTGGTCGCCCAGCTTGATCTTGCCGCCCACTGAAGTCTTGATGGCGCCCAGCAAGCCCGCGTCTATCCACACCGTGCCGCGCGCCGGCGTGCTGCGCGCGGGAGAACCCATGCTTTGCTCGGCCTGATCGGCATCGGTGGTCAGCCTCAGCTGGCCGCGCAGCGGATAGCCGGCGCCGACCGCCTTCAGCGAGGCCAGCTGCGATTGCGACTGCTCGCCCTCGCCCGCCTGCGCCATGCTGGCGAAGCTGACGGTATCGGTCACCACCAGGCCGCGCCGCAGCGCCTCGGCGCGCCATGCCGCTGCCACCGGCAGGTCGGCGTTGATGACCACGTCCGCGCCCAGCAGCTGGCGCGCGTCGCGATCCAGGCCGGTGCGCAGGCGGTCGATGAAAAAGCCGGTGGCCGACAGCGCGGCCACCGCCACCGTCAGCGCAATGAGCAGGAAGCGCAGCTGGCCGGCGCGCCAGTCGCGCGCGGTCATGCTCAGGGCGAGCTTGATCATTACAGCTTGGCGAAGTAGGCGTCGACCTCGTCGAGGAAGGCTTGCTTCTGCGCGGCCGGCAGGAAGGCGGCGCTAAAGCTGTTGCGCGCCAGGCGCTGCGCATGCGCCAGCCCCAGTGGCAGCGCGTCGAAGGTGGCCACGAAGTTATCGTTCATATAGCCGCCGAAGTAAGCCGGATCGTCCGAATTGACGGTCGCCACCAACCCCGCATCGAGCAGCTGCAGCAGGTTGTGCTGCGCCATCTTGCCGAAGACGCACAGCTTGATGTTGGACAAAGGGCACACCGTCAGCGCGACTTTTTCGTCAGCCAGGCGCTTGGTCAGCGCCGGGTCTTCCAGGCAGCGCACGCCATGATCGATGCGCTCCACCTTCAGTACCTCGAGCGCGCTTTCGATATAGGCCGGCGGGCCTTCCTCGCCGGCGTGCGCGACCAGATGCAAGCCCAGCTCGCGGCACTTGGCAAACACACGGGCGAACTTCTCCGGCGGATTGCCCACTTCCGACGAATCGAGGCCGATGCCGATGAAGCGGTCGCGCAACGGCAGCGCCGCCTCCAGCGTGGCAAACGCATCCTCTTCCGACAGGTGGCGCAGGAAGCACAGGATCAGCGCGGCGCTGACCTCGCTGTCCTGGCACGCACGGTAAATGCCGTTGATCACCGTCGGCATGGGCACGCCGCGCGCGGTATGCGTCTGCGGATCGAAGAAGATCTCGGTATGGCGCACATTGTCGGCCTTGGCGCGCGCCAGATAGGCGGCCGTCATGTCGTAGAAATCCTGCTCCGTCAACAGCACGCTGGCGCCGGCGTAATACAGGTCGAGGAAAGATTGCAAGTCGGTGAAGGCATACGCCGCGCGCAACTGTGCCACGCTGGCGTAGGGCAGCGTCACGCCGTTGCGCTGGCCCAGGGCGAAGATCAATTCCGGCTCCAGCGAACCTTCGATATGGATGTGCAGTTCGGCTTTCGGCATGCCTTGCACAACAGCGCGCAGGTGGTCGTTCATCATGATGGCTTGTTCCCGTTTTTGGTCAGCATAAAAGTCAAGTCCGCACATCTTAGCGCGAGTGCGCCGGTGGCGTGAAATGCACACGACTTGCATGGGTGTCTGCACGCTGCGCACAGGCGTGATACTGTGGCATAAATGAGTAAAAAAAGTGCCGTTCATTCCATGAAAAACACCTGACTAATTCAGTTTTCCCCTTATAAATCAATATATTAGACTAAAGTATTAACGATATTACGACATATCTTTTGACTTCCTGCACCAATAGAGCAATAATAAATTTCATAGACGTAAGAGGCGTTACGACCAACACACAAATAGCCGGCAAACATCCATCGCCAGGCCAAAAACGCCAGCTCTAAGGCGCGGGCAAGCCGCGCCGCCACAGGGAAGCTGAGCATCATAAGAACCAGCAAAGGAGTCAGCACAGACCAACGCCATCGCAGAGACCACCGGACCGGCTGCCGATGACAAGTGACTAGTAGGTTCACATTAAAGGACATTCAAATGACCATTTTTGACAACTACGCCGCACGTTACGAACGGACCAAGGAAGAAGAGATGTCCATGAAGGAATATCTCGAACTCTGCAAGAAGGATCGCCTGACCTACGCCAGCGCGCCCGAGCGCATGCTGGCCGCAATTGGCGAGCCGACGCTGGTCGACACCCGCAACGACACCCGGCTGTCACGCATCTTTGCGAACAAGGTCATCAAGCTATATCCGGCATTTCGCGAGTTCTATGGCACCGAAGAGGTGATCGAACAAGTGGTCTCCTACTTCCGCCATGCCGCGCAGGGTCTGGAAGAGCGCAAGCAGATCCTGTACCTGCTGGGGCCGGTCGGCGGCGGTAAATCTTCGATTGCCGAAAAGCTCAAGTCGCTGATGGAGCATGTGCCCTTCTACTGCCTGAAAGGTTCGCCGGTGAACGAGTCGCCGCTGGGCCTGTTCAACGAGGACGAGGACGGCGTGATCCTGGAAGAGGACTACGGCATCCCGCGCCGTTACCTGCGTAACATCCCCAGCCCGTGGGCCGTCAAGCGCCTGCATGAATTCAACGGCGACATCAACCAGTTCCGCGTGGTCAGGCGCTACCCGTCCGTGCTCAAGCAGGTCGCCATTTCCAAGACCGAGCCGGGCGACGAAAACAATCAGGATATTTCCTCGCTGGTCGGCAAGGTCGATATCCGCAAGCTGGAAGATTATTCGCAGGACGATCCGGACGCCTACAGCTACTCTGGCGGCCTGTGCCTGGCCAACCAGGGCTTGATGGAATTCGTCGAAATGTTCAAGGCGCCGATCAAGGTGCTGCACCCGCTGCTGACCGCCACCCAGGAAGGCAACTATAAAGGTACCGAAGGCTTCGGCGCGATTCCGTTCGACGGCATCATCCTGGCGCACTCGAATGAGTCCGAATGGAAGACCTTCAAGAACAACCGCAACAACGAGGCATTCCTCGACCGTATTTATATCGTCAAGGTCCCGTACTGCCTGCGCGTCACCGACGAGATCAAGATCTACGACAAGCTGGTGGCCAACTCCTCGCTGTATCAGGCCCCGTGCGCGCCCGGCACGCTGAAGATGATGGCGCAGTTCGCGATACTGTCGCGCCTGAAGGAACCGGAAAACTCCAGCATCTTCAGCAAGATGCTGGTCTACGATGGCGAAAACCTGAAGGATACCGATCCCAAAGCCAAGTCCATGCATGAATACGTCGATTATGCCGGCGTGGACGAAGGCATGAGCGGACTGTCGACGCGTTTTGCGTTCAAGATCCTGTCCAAGGTGTTCAATTTCGACAATACTGAAGTGGCGGCCAATCCGGTGCACCTGTTATATGTATTGGAGCAACAGGTCGAGCGCGAGCAGTTCCCTCCGGAACTGGAACAGAAATATTTTTCCTATATCAAGGAACACCTGGCGCAGAAATATGTCGAGTTCATCGGCAAGGAAATCCAGACCGCCTATCTGGAAAGCTATTCCGAATACGGACAGAACATCTTCGACCGCTACGTCACGTTTGCCGACTTCTGGATACAGGACCAGGAATACCGCGATCCCGATACCGGTGAAAGCTTCGACCGCGAGTCGCTGAACAACGAACTGGAAAAGATCGAGAAGCCGGCCGGCATCTCCAACCCGAAAGACTTCCGCAACGAGATCGTCAACTTCGGCCTGCGGGCGCGCGCGAATAATGGTGGCAAGAATCCGGCCTGGACCAGTTATGAAAAGTTCCGTACCGTGATCGAGAAGAAAATGTTCTCCAATACCGAGGAATTGCTGCCGGTGATTTCGTTCAACGCCAAGGCCAGTGCCGAAGATGCCAACAAGCACGCCGACTTCGTCGCGCGCATGGTGGAAAAAGGCTATACGGCCAAACAGGTCCGGCTGCTGTGCGAATGGTATTTGCGGGTGAGGAAGTCGTCTTAAGGAGCGATAGCTGTCGTTCCCGCGCAGGCGGGACCCCCATGTTGGGCAACTTGGCCACCCCCGGCATGGGAGACCCGCCTGCGCGGGTATGACGGTGGCTTCGACCATAGCAGCAGGAGGCATCTTTTGACTTACCTCATAGACCGACGTTTGCAAGGCAAGAACAAATCTGCCGTCAACCGCGAGCGCTTCCTGAGGCGCTACAAGGCGCAGATCAAGGATGCGGTGGGGCGCGCCATCAAAGGCCGCTCCATCACCGACATTGAAAACGGCGAAAAGGTATCCATCCCCGTCAAGGACGTGGGCGAGCCCTCGTTTGGCCACGCCCATGGCGGCGTGTGGGAAACCATCAATCCCGGCAACCAGGAATACCAGAAAGGCGACCAGATCAACCGGCCCAAGGGCGGCGGTGGCGCCGGCCGCGGCAAGGCCGGCAATAGCGACCAGCTCAGCGAGGACGATTTCATCTTCGAGCTGTCGCGCGAAGAGTTCATGAACTACTTCTTCGAAGACCTGGAACTGCCGCACATGGTTAAGACCCAGCTGACCGCCACCACCGAGTTCAAGAACCAGCGCGCTGGTTATAATATGTCGGGCACGCCGTCCAACATCCACGTGCTGCGCTCGCTGCGCGGCGCACTGGGACGGCGCATCGCCGTCGGCGGCAGCTCGCGCAAGCGCGTCATCGAAGCCGAGCGGGAACTGGAAGAACTGCTGCTGGCCGGCGCGCCGCTGGACGAGCCGCGCGTGCTCGAGCTCAAGCGGCTGATCCACCACCTGCACACCCGGCTGCTGGCCATCCCCTTCATCGACCCGTTCGACCTGCGCTACAGCAACCGCGTCAAGGTGCCCAAGCCGATGACACAGGCGGTGATGTTTTGCATCATGGACGTCTCCGGCTCGATGGACGAAACCCGCAAGGACACGGCCAAGCGCTTCTTCATCTTGCTATACCTGTTCCTCAAGCGCGCCTACGACAAGATCGACGTGGTCTTCATCCGCCACCACACGGCCGCGGCCGAGGTGGACGAGGAAGAATTCTTCCACTCGCGCGAATCGGGTGGCACCGTGGTCTCGTCGGCGCTACACTTATTAGACAAGATATTGGCAGAGCGCTACGGCGCCGGGCAATGGAACAGCTACGTGGCGCAAGCTTCGGACGGCGACAACTGGGACAACGACTCGGTGCTGTGCCGCCAGCTGCTGATCAATACCATCATGCCCAAGGTGCAGTATTACACCTATGTCGAGATCACCGATGGCCCGCCGCAAAACCTGTGGGAACAATACTCGCAGATTATCGACCACCATCCCCATTTCGCCATGCAGAAAATAGTCACGCCGGCCGACATCTATCCGGTGTTCCGCGAACTGTTCAAGAAACAGCCGAAATGATGAACCAAATGACCAAGAAGCTGCGCCATCCGAATGCCCTGCCGGAACAGTCGGAATGGACGTTCGAGCTGATCGAGCAAGCCCATCAGGAAATCCGCCGGGTGGCCGAGAACTTCGGCCTGGACACCTATCCGAATCAGCTGGAAATCATCACGGCCGAGCAGATGATGGATGCCTACACCTCGGTCGGCATGCCGGTGTCATACAATCACTGGTCCTTCGGCAAGCATTTCCTGTCGACGGAAAAAGGCTACAAGCGCGGCCAGATGGGCCTGGCCTACGAAATCGTCATCAATTCCAATCCCTGCATCGCCTACCTGATGGAGGAAAACAGCCTGACCATGCAGGCCCTGGTGATCGCGCACGCCGCTTATGGCCACAACTCCTTCTTCAAAGGCAACTACCTGTTCCGCACCTGGACCGATGCCGACGCGATCGTCGATTACATGGTGTTTGCCAAGAATTACATTGCCGAATGCGAGCAGCGCCACGGCATCGACGCCGTCGAGCTGCTGCTCGATTCCTGCCACGCGATCCAGAACTATGGCGTGGATCGCTACAAGCGCCCGGCCAAGCTGTCGATGGCCGAGGAACGCGCGCGCCAGAAGGAGCGCGAAGCCTATGTGCAGTCGCAGATCAACGACCTGTGGCGCACCCTGCCACGCCGCGAGGAAGAGGAAGAGGAAAGGGCGGCGCCCCGCTTCCCGCCCGAGCCGGAAGAAAACCTGCTGTACTTTATCGAGAAGTACGCGCCGCTGCTCGAGCCATGGCAGCGCGAAATGGTGCGCATCGTGCGCAAGATTTCGCAATATTTTTACCCGCAGCGCCAGACCCAGGTGATGAACGAGGGCTGGGCCACGTTCTGGCACTACACCATCCTCAACCAGTTGTACGATGAGGGCGTGGTGGGCGACGGCTTCATGATGGAATTCCTGAAGAGCCACACCAACGTGGTCTACCAGCCGCCCGTGCACAGCCCCTACTACAGCGGCATCAACCCGTATGCGCTGGGATTTGCGATGATGACCGATATCCGCCGCATTTGTGAGCATCCCAGCGACGAAGACCGAGAATGGTTCCCCGACATCGCCGGCAGCGACTGGCGCAAGACCATGGACTTCGCCATGCGCAACTTCAAGGACGAGAGCTTTATCGCCCAGTACCTCTCGCCCAAGCTGATACGGGAATTCCACTTCTTTGCCGTGCTGGACGACGACAACAACGAGAAGCTGGCCATTTCCGCCATCCACGACGACCTGGGCTACCGCTACGTGCGCCAGCAATTGGCGGAACAGTATAACCTCGGTAACCGCGAGCCCAACATCCAGGTGTGGTCGGTCAACACCCGCGATGACCGGGCATTAACCTTGCGTCACATGCAGTTCCAGCGCCGTCCGCTCAATCAGCAGGCCCACGAAGTGCTCAAGCATGTGGCCCGGCTGTGGGGCTTCGACGTGCACCTGGAAACAGTGGCGCCGAACGGCGAGGTGGTCAGCAGCATGGAAGTGAAGCGCGAAAAGCGCGCCCGCATGCCCTAGCCGCAGGCTGCCTCCAGGCATGATCTGGCATGAAAGTCAACCCATAGCGGCACTGGCTTGTATAGGGCAATTGGCATTTATTTCCCAATAGAAACACCTGAAGCCAAATTTAAAACTGCTCGTAGTAAAGTTACATGCATAAAATTCCGTATTCTGCCGTATCGGAAAACATCGTAACGCCACCCCCGCCATTGCCCCAAAAACGTGCCGGGATGCGTTGCATTTTGTGCTAGAACGGTGCAAAAGGGAGCGCTACCATTACCGCTAAACACATGAAATTTAACCGGTTTTAGGGATGAAAAATCTATGTAAAATCAAGAATTCGTATGTATAATTCGCCGACGTCCCGGATGCGGCTGTTGTTTTGTGTCGCCATTTTGGGGTTTAGTAGCAACAAAAAGAGTTGGTATTGGAGAAAGCAGGCATGAATTTCACGCACAACGAGAAAAGCACCGGGAAGAACTTTACAGGCATTACCATTGTCGTTTTGTTGCACCTCCTGGTCGCTTATGGGATCGTGACGGGCTTGGGAAAACGTCTGGTAAGCAAGATGATTGCACCAGTGGAGACCAAGATTATCGAGGAGGTCAAGCCTCCTCCACCGAAAGAACTCCCGCCACCACCACCTCCGCCAGAGATGAAAGCGCCACCGCCGCCTTTCATCCCGCCAGTTGAGGTGAATGTGCAGCAGCCGCCGCCGCCGCAAAACGTGATCGCGAACGCGACCAGCGTGAAGCCTGCGACGAATGATCTGCAAAAGGCACCGCCGGCACCACCTGCCGCGGCGCCGGGACCAGCAAAATCGGTACACGTCGCTGCCGTCGCCGACTTCAGCACTTGCGCAAAACCAGAGTGGCCAAAATCCTCGCTGCGCAATGAAGAAACCGGTACGGTAACGTTGTCGTTCCTGATTGGAGTCGACGGCCATGTCGCCGATTCCAAAGTAGTGAAATCCAGTGGGTTTAGGGAGTTGGACAAAGCTGCGGTCAACGGCATCAGCAAATGCCGCTTCAAGCCAGGCCTGACCGACGGCAAACCGGAACAAGCGTGGATGCAGATGCAATACGTCTGGACGCTGGAGTAAAACGAGGCAGTGTCATCGTCTCACTTAGTAATTTCGTTGTCATTACGTTCAGCGATCTGATTATTTTATCAATTTGGAGGAAGCATGTTTAAGAATACCCGTTTGTCCGCTGTACTGGCCGCTGTGCTGTTTTCCGTGACCGCAGCCACCGCCCTGGTAAGCGCCCCAGCCTTGGCTGACGCGCCAGCCTCGGCCGCCGCTTCGGCACCAGCAGCCGCTCCGGCAGCGGATGCGGCAGCAGCTCCGGCAGCAGCAGCTCCAGAAGCACCTGCAGCCAAGGGCGGCAAAGAAGAAGTGGACAATCCATACGGCTTCGAAGCTGTCTGGAACGGTGGTTTCGTCTCGCGCGGCACCCTGATCATTCTGTCGCTGATGTCCATGGGTTCGTGGTACATCATCATCACCAAGCTGATCGACCAGATGAAGATCTTCAGCCAGTCGAAAGAAACCTCGGCCAAATTCTGGAAAGCCTCGTCGATCGCTGCTGGTTCGGCATCGCTGAAAGACGGCTCGCCATTCCGTTTCATCGCTGAAACCGGCACCAAGGCTACCGCGCACCACGACGGCGCCCTGCTGGAACAAATCGACCTGTCGACCTGGGTGACCATGTCGATCCAGCGCGCCGTGGACAAAGTGCAATCGCGTCTGCAAGACGGCCTGTCGTTCCTGGCAACCGTGGGTTCGACCGCACCGTTCATCGGTCTGTTCGGTACCGTTTGGGGTATTTACAATGCACTGATCGCCATCGGCATGTCGGGTAACGCATCGATCGACAAAGTGGCAGGTCCAGTGGGTGAAGCGCTGATCATGACCGCGTTCGGTCTGTTCGTGGCAGTTCCTGCCGTTCTGGGTTACAACTGGCTGGTGCGTCGTAACAAGTCGGCCATGGAAGACGTGCGTTCGTTCTCGGCTGACGTGCACTCGGTACTGATCTCGGGCGCGATGTCCACCAGCGAAGCTGGCCGTGCTGCCGGCGCTAAAAAGATTGGATAATTAATCATGTCGATGTCCGTAGGCTCCGATAGCGGAGACGAAGATCAAGTCATGTCGGAAATCAACACGACGCCCCTCGTGGACATCATGTTGGTTCTGCTGATTATCTTCCTGATCACGAGCCCGGTTGTGCTGAAGCTGATCAAGATCAAGCTGCCAGAAGAAGCCAACCAGGTTATTCAGACCAAGCCGGAAGATGTCAACATCGTAGTCAGCAAAGATGGCGACATCTACTGGAATCAGAAGAAAATGCGCGACGCTAATGAGTTGTTCGATTTTCTGAAGGTGGAAGCAGTCAAGTTGCCTCAGCCAGAAGTACATGTCCGTGGCGACCAAGAAACGCGCTACGAAGCAATCGGCAAGGTTATTTACACGACCCAGCGCGCGGGTATTCAGAAGGTTGGTTTCATCACCGAACCACCTGATAAGGGTTAATTCCCTGCTACCAGCGTGATGGCAGGCTTGGAGTCCAAGCCTGCCCTTCTTAAAGGAAACACCATGAGTATGAATGTCGGTTCGGGTGGCGCCAAGGGCGCGGATCCGGAACCAATGATGGAAATGAATATGACGCCCCTCATCGACGTGATGCTGGTGCTGATTATCATGATGATCATTACGATTCCTAAAGCCAATCACTCGGTTAACTTGAACATGCCGGTCGGCACGCCGCCGCCACCGACCAAGGAACCGGTCGTGGTAACCATCGACGTCGACTTCGACGGTACGGTTCTGTGGGACAACGTGGTCGTACCTGACCGCCCCTCCCTGGAAGCCAAGCTGACCGAAGTGGCTGCACAGCCGGATCAGCCGGAAGTGCACCTGCGTCCGAACAAGCTGGTCTCGTACAAGGTTGTAGCAGGCGTGATGGCTTCGGCACAGCGTCTGGGCGTCACCAAGATTGGCCTGGTCGGCAACGAACAGTTCCAATAAGCAGTACGTTCCCTTACTATGAACGATAGGCAGGACCATTCCTGCCTATTTCGCATTTTGATGAAAGAAAACCCATGACCAAGTTTCGTCTCGCTCATCTCGGCCTGGTAATGGCCGCTGTTGGTTTTACCGCCGCCGCCCCTATGGTAGGCCTGACCTCGGTTGCCTACGCCGCTGACGCCGTGCGCGCCGAAATCGGCAAACCGCTGCAGGAAGCCCAGAAGCTGGCCGCTGCAGGCAAGAACAAGGAAGCGCTGGCCAAACTGAAAGAAACCGACGCCGTCGGTGGCAAGACCGCGAACGAAACCTATCTGATCGAGCGCACCCGCGCTTCGGCCGCAGCTGCCGCTGGCGATAACGACGCCGCCGCCAAGGCCTTCGAAGCGGTCATCAATTCCGGCAAGCTCTCGCCTGCGGAAACCCCGAAATTCACCCAAGCCCTGGCCGGCATCTACTACCGCGCCAAGGATTATCCTAAGGCCATCACCTGGATCCAGCGCGCGCTGAAAGACAATCCGGGCGACGGCCAGATGCACGAACTGCTGGTGCAGACCTACTACATCAGCGGCAAGTACGCTGAAGCGGCCAAGGAACTGTCGACCACCAAGGGTGCCTCCGAAGCCCAGCTGCAGATGCTGGCCAATATCGAGCTGAAGCAGAACGACAAGGCCGGCTACGTGCAGACCCTGGAAAAACTGGCCGGTTCCTATCCCAAGTCCAGCTACTGGGCCGACCTGCTGAACCGCGTGTCGGGCAAGCCGGGCTTCTCGTCGACGCTGGGCCTGGACGTGCTGCGCCTGCGCCTGGCCACCGGCCTGCTGAGCAAGCCGTCGGACTACATGGAAATGGGCCAGCTGGCGCTGCAAGCAGGCAATCCTGCTGAAGCGATCAAGATCATCGACCAGGGTTACAAGAAAGGCGCGCTGGGCACCGGTTCCGACGCCGCCCGTCACCAGCGTCTGAAAGACCTGGCCACCAAGACCCAGGCTGAATTCGACGCCAAGCTGGCCGCCAATGAAGCCGAAGCGAGCAAGAACAAGGATGCGGACGCGCTGGCCAGCATCGGTTACGCCCTGGTTTCGGCCGGCAAGGCTGACAAGGGCTTGCCGCTGATGGAGCAAGCGGCGAAGATGGACACGGCCAAGCGCCCGGAAGAGCTGAAGCTGCACCTGGGCCAGGCACAGGCAATCGCCGGCAAGAAAGCTGCCGCGCTGAACACCCTGAAATCGGTCAAGGGCGACACCGGCGCGGCCGATCTGGCCCGCTACTGGTCGCTCAACATCAACCACCCACTGTAATGCGGGCGCGGACCACCTGGTCCGCACCGTTTTTGGGCGTGATTTGATGCCGAAAGCGCTGTTTGCCCCGTGCAGACAGCGCTTTTTTACTTTGCGGCGCAACAAACCGTATAATCCTCCATTTAGCGACAGTTTCCCCAGATTCTTATGAAGGTATTTCGCGGTCTTCCCAATGCAGCGGCGCGCGCGCCCTGCGCGCTCACGATCGGCAATTTCGATGGCGTGCACCTCGGCCACCAAGCCTTGCTGGGCCAGGTGCGCGCGGCAGCCGACCGCCTGGGACTGGAAGCGGCCGTGATGACCTTCGAGCCCCACCCGCGCGAATTCTTCGCCCAGAAAGCCGGCGACCTGGCCAAGGCCCCGGCCCGCATCGCCAACCTGCGCGACAAGCTGCAATCGCTGTCCGACAACGGCATCGACCGCGTCATCGTCGAGCACTTCTCGGCGCCGTTTGCCGCACTGACGCCCCAGGAATTCACCGAAAAAGTGCTGGTCGACGGCTTGCACGTCAAATGGCTGATGGTCGGCAACGATTTCTGCTACGGCGCCAAACGCGCCGGCAACGTCGCCATGCTGCTCGAAGCGGGCCTGCGCTACGGCTTTGAAGTGGCGACCCTGCCCACGGTGATGAACGGCGCGACCCGGATTTCCTCATCGGCGGTACGTTCCGCCCTGTCCGACGGCGATTTCCCGCACGCCCAAGCGCTGCTGGGTCATCCGTACTCGATTTCCGGCCACGTGATCCACGGCCAGAAGCTGGGCCGCGACCTGGGCTTCCCGACGCTGAACCTGCGCGTGCCGCACCGTCCTGCGCTGTCCGGCATCTTCATCGTGCAGGTACACGGCCTGGCCCAGCAAGCGCTGCCGGCCGTGGCCAGCCTAGGGGTGCGCCCCACCGTGGAAGACCGCGGCCGCGTACTGCTGGAAGTGCATGTCTTCGATTTCGCCCAGAACTGTTACGGCAAGCAGGTGCGTGTCGAATTCCTGCACAAGCTGCGCGACGAAGAAAAATTCATCGACCTGCCGACCCTGACCGCGGCCATCGAACGCGATGCCAGCATGGCCCGCGCCTACTTCCAGCAGCGCGCCGCCACCGCCACCAACGCCACCGACCGAATTTGACCGCGCGATGGCCACGCGCGCCGGCCACCCGCTGCATTTACGACTACTCGAACACCCAGAACGTCACCTTAAAGATAACCATGTCCGATAACAGCAAATCTGCCAAGAAACCTGAAAGCAAATACCCGGTCAATATGACCGAAACCCCGTTCCCTATGCGCGGCGACATGGCCAAGCGCGAGCCGAACTGGGTCCAGGAATGGCAAGACAAGAAAATCTACCAGCGCATCCGCAAGGCGGCCGCCGGCCGTCCGAAGTTCATCCTGCATGACGGTCCGCCGTATGCCAACGGCGACATCCACATCGGCCACGCCGTCAACAAGATCCTCAAAGACATGGTGGTCAAGGCCCGCACCCTGGCCGGCTACGACGCACCTTACGTGCCGGGCTGGGATTGCCACGGCATGCCGATCGAGATCCAGATCGAAAAACAATATGGCAAGAACCTGCCGACCGCCGATGTGCTGACCAAGGCCCGCGCCTACGCGCTGGAGCAGGTCGACCGCCAGCGCAAGGACTTCATCCGCCTGGGCGTGCTGGGTGAATGGGAAAACCCCTACCTGACCATGAACTACTCGAACGAGGCCGACGAACTGCGCGCCCTGGGCAAGATGCTGGAAAAAGGCTATGTCTACCGCGGCCTGAAACCGGTCAACTGGTGCTTCGACTGCGGCTCGGCGCTGGCCGAGGCCGAGGTCGAGTACAAGGACAAGACC
>FSZM01000055.1_pt1 | contig 30343 bp, 24 predicted proteins | sample 1638831 | NCBI WGS metagenome assembly FSZM01 (sample SAMEA3914813, study PRJEB12502) | metagenome | biome: forest; material: soil | place: Canada | collected 2011-07-07 | depth 0.3 m
AACGGCTACCTGAACAAGGAGTGCGAGGCCGACGAGCTGATCACCGCCGTGCGCACCGTGCACCAGGGCCGGCGCTATGTCAGCGCCACCGTGGGCGAGTTGCTGGCGCAAAGCTTTGACCGCGATCCGAACACGGCGCTGCATACCGAGCTGTCGGACCGCGAATTCCAGGTGTTTTTGCGGTTGGCGCGCGGCGCCACCGTGTCCGATATCGGCGTCGCCTTGTCGCTGAGCATCAAAACCGTCAGTACCTACCGCACCCGCATCATGGAAAAGATGGGCATGCAGTCCAATTCCGACCTGACCTACTATGCCATGAAGAACAACTTACTGGATTAGCAGCTGTTCCTGGTTGCATCTGGTTGCAATTTATAGGCGCGCACGGCTCAGTTGCGCATCGGCAGCGCGCTCCCCGACGGACTATAATTGGCCTGCCCGGCGCATCCCCGCCGCCAGCCAACCTAAGGATGTCCTCCAGGATGTATTTCACCGTCGAACCGGCGCCGCAGCATCGTCTGCCGCTGTACAAGACTGTCTTGTGCGTGACGTGCGCGCTGATCCTGATCGCCAACGGGATCAGCCTGTTTCACAACCTGCAGTCGCTGAAGGGCGCCAATTTCCTGCTGAGCCAGACCGCCCGCGTGGCCGACCGTCTGCAGTACCTGAACGTGCTGGTGCTGGACGCCGAAAGCAGCATGCGCGGCTATTTCATCTCGGGTCGCGAAGCTTACCTGGGGCCGACCAGGACCGCGCTGGCCGAATCGGAAAGCGAGTTCAAGGAACTGCAAACACTGCTGGCCGACAGCCCCTCGCAACTGAAAAACCTGGCCCAGCTGCAAACGCTGGTGCGCCGCAAGCTGGGCATCATGAGCCAGGCGATCGACGTCTACAAGCAGGGCGGCCTGGATGAGATCGTCAAGATCGCGCGCCTTAGCGACGGCCGCTCCAGCATGGACGAGATCCGCCTGCAGGTGGTCATCATGGAGCAAGAGCAGAACGAACTGCTGGGCGCGCGCAGCGCCGCCTTCTACCGCGAATATCAAAAGGCGGTGATACTGGGCATGAGCATCAACGCGGTGGCGATCGTGGTGCTGGTCATGTTTTACCAGCTGGTGCGGCTCAGCTTCAAGAACCGCGCCGCCATCGAGCACGCCCTGCAAAGCGCCAACGAAACGCTGGAAACCACGGTGCAGCAGCGTACCGAACAACTGTCAGTGCTGTCGCGCCACCTGATCAGCATCAGCGAGGAAGAGAAGGTGCGCCTGTCGCGCGAACTGCACGACGAAATGGGCGCCAACCTCACCTCCATCAGCATGGACATTGCCGCCGTCACCGTACAGCTGCAAAAGACCAATCCCGAGCTGGCCGCGCAACTCAAGCACGCCCGCGCCACCTTGATGGAAACGGTGGAGATGAAGCGCCGCATCGTTGAAAACCTGCGCCCCAGCCTGCTCGACAACCTGGGCCTGTGCGCGGCCATCGAAAGTTATTGCGACGAGTTCAGCCGCCTGACGCAACTGCGCTGCGATTGCGATGTCGCCGCCGAAGTCGAAGCCGATGCGCGCCAGTCCGGCGACCTGTCGATCGCGCTGTTTCGCATCGTGCAGGAATCGTTGACCAACATCCGCAAGTACGCCAAGGCCAGCAAGGTCAGCGTCACGCTCAGCCGCAGTGAGCCTGGCCTGGTGCTGCGCGTCATCGACGACGGCATAGGCATAGCCGCCAACACCCTGGTCAAGCCCATGTCGCACGGCTTGCTGGGCATGCGCGAACGGGCCTTGCTGCTGGGCGGCACGCTGAGCATACGCCGCGGGCGCGGCGATGCCGGTACCTGCATCGAAGTGCACATTCCCTTGCTCCGCAAGGACAGCGCTGACGCGCAGGCGGCGCCCATCCCGGCGTCGCCTGCGCCCCCGCTGCTCAGCAGCGAGCCACATCCACCAGCAGACGGTCATACTCCGTCTTTGCCACCTTATAGCACTCGCCCGCGTAGCGCTCCAGACCTGAGCGATCAAGCACAGTGATATTGCCGCGGCGGTAGGCAATCAAGCCATCTTCCTGCAACTTGCCGGCAGCGGCGGTGATGCTTTCACGCCGCACGCCCAGCATGATAGCGATCATTTCCTGGGTCACCTTCAGTTCGTTGGAAGGCGAGCGGTCCAGGCGATCCAGCAGCCAGCGGCACAGCTTTTGTTCGATCGAGCTGTGGCGCCCGCCGACGGCGTTCTGCGCCATCTGCGCAAACAGTGCGGTGTTGTAGCGCATCAGCAGCGCGGGCAGGGCGCCACCCTGGTTGAACGCGGCGCGCAGATGTTGCGCCCGCAGGCGGTAGCCATGGCCGGCGCTTTGCACTACGGCGCTGCACATGGCGCGCTCGCCGGCAAACAGCGACACGCCAACCACGCCTTCATGGCCGACCACCGCGATCTCGGTGGTGGCGCCATCTTCCATCACATACAGCAGCGACACAATGGCGGTGGTGGGGAAGTACACATGATCGAGCTTGCCGCCATACTCGAACAGCTCCTTGCCGAAAGGCAGGGTGAACAATTCCAGATGGTCAAACAGCGATTCCAGCACCGCACGGGGCAGGGCGGCCAGCAATTCGTTTTGCTGGGCGCCGCTGTAGCTGACCACCGGCCGGGACGCCACCAGAAACTCGCGCGTATCGAGCGTCATGGCGTGGGCTAGCGTAGCCCTGGCTGCGGCGTCAAGTTGAGTGTGGTTCATATTATTCCTCAGGGGCTGATGTACAAGTCACGACAGGCGCCGGGCAGGCCGGGTGGGCTTCTGTTCTCGCCACACTGTTGCTTATCGTGTTGTTATCACTTTAGAGTCTTATGTAGGCTGCGAACATAAGCGATAGGGACGTGAGGCTGTAGGTTCGCTGTGGGCGCCATTGTCGGTCTAGTCCTACCGGACAGCCCCCCGGGCAAGGAAATGCCGCATAATGCAACTTTGCAGAACTCTTTCTTCTCGACACATGCATGTACTGGTAGTGGAAGACGATGCCGTGCTGGCCGACGGCTTGACGCGCGTGCTTGGCGGGCATGGCATGGCAGTCGACGTGGTCAACCACGGCAGCCAGGCGGACGCCATGCTGCAGCGTGCCGATGCGGCGGACGTGGTAGTGCTCGATATCGGCCTGCCCGGCATCGACGGCTTCGAAGTGGTGCGGCGGCTGCGCGCGCGCGGCAGCAACGTACCGGTATTGCTGTTGACGGCGCGCGATGCCATCGTAGACCGCGTGCGCGGCCTGGAGCTGGGCGCCGACGACTACCTGGTCAAGCCCTTCGCCAGCGCCGAACTGGTGGCGCGCATCAAAGCGCTGGCGCGCCGCAATACGCCCAAACCGACCGTGTTGGCGCTGGGCGATTTGTCGCTGGACACTTCGTCCAAGCGGGCCCGCGTGCGCGAGCGCGTGATCGAACTGTCGGTGCGTGAATGGGCGGTGCTGGAATACCTGCTGCAGCATGGCGCGCGCGTGGTGTCCAAGCAGCAGATCATCGACGCCATCTTGCCCTGGGGCGACGACCTGACCTTGAACGCGGTGGAAGTCTACATTTCGCGGCTGCGGCTGAAGATTGCCGATGCCGGCGTATCGATCCGTACCATCCGCGGCTTTGGCTACATGCTCGAGCAGATACCCGATAGCCATGGCTAGCATCCGGCTGCGCCTGCTCAAGTGGCTGATCGTCCCCATCTTGCTACTGAACCTGGCGGGCGGTGCACTGAGCTATGTACTGGCGTGGGCGCCGGCCAACTCACTGGCCAACACCGCGGCCAGCAGCGCCCAGCAGCGCGGCCAGATGCGCCAGGCGACCTTGCGCGCGCTGGTGCTGCTGGAAGTGCTGCTGACCATGGCCTCGGTCGGCCTGATCTGGTTTTCGGTCAGCAGCGCGCTGCGGCCGCTGAACCGCTTGCGTAGCGACCTGAACGCGCGCGCCGGCGACGAACTGGCACCGGTCAGCATGGCCGAGGTGCCCTACGAACTGGAGCCGGTGGTGCATGCCTTCAACGGCCTGCTGGACAAGGTGGGCGAGGGCGCTCAGGCGCGCCAGCAATTCCTGGCCGATGTCGCCCATCAGTTGCGCACCCCCCTGGCCGGCCTGCGCACCCAGCTCGAATGGCTGGGCGCGCGTCACAGCGAAGCAGACACCACCCATTCGATCGGCCTGATGCTGTTGTCGACCGAGCGCATGACACGCCAGGTCAACCAGCTGCTGGCGCTGGCGCGCGCCGAGCCCCGCCACTTTGAAAAGACCCGCCTGGAAGCGTTGCAACTGAACTTGTTGGTGGAAGAGGCGATCCAGCAATTCGTCGAGCAGGCCGCGCTGAAACACCTGGACCTGGGCTTCGACTTGCAAGCCACGCCGGTGATGGGCGAGCGCTTCCTGCTGCGCGACTTGATCGACAACCTGATCGACAACGCGCTGCGCTACACGCCGGCGCACGGCAGCGTCACCGTCAGTTGCCGGCGCGAGGCCGGTGGCGGCATGCTGATGGTCGAAGATAGCGGCCCCGGCATCGCGCCGGCCAAGCGCGACGCCGTGTTCAGCCGCTACGTGCGGCTGGACGACCAGACCACCGGCAGCGGCCTGGGCTTGGCCATCGTGCGCGACATCGCCACCGCCCACGGCGCCGTGGTCAGCATCGCCGACGGCACGGGCGGCCGCGGTGCGCTGCTGACCGTACGTTTCCCTACATAAATTTCTGCTCCTGTTCAGGAATTTGTCAGCATTTCCTCAGGGAAATGCAAGCTGGGCTTGCTAGCATGCTCACATGACAGCCGATTCACCTGACCGGAGCGCAGCATGCAAGCTATCCAGCGTATTCAGCGTATCCAGCGCGGCTTTACCCTGATTGAAATCATGATTTCAGTCGCCATCGTCGGCATCTTGCTGGCGGCCGCACTGCCGGCCTATTCCGACTATGTGACTCGCGGCCGGCTGACCGAAGCCTTTACTTCGCTGGGCGGCGCGCAACCGTCGGCCGAGCAGTTCTGGTCCAACTTCCGCACCTATGCCGGCTTCGATACCGGCGGCAGCTTCCCGCTCAATAGCAACAACTTCAGCTATGCCCTCAGCAACGCCGGCCCGTCGTCGTACACCATCACCGCGACCGGCATCGGCAAGATGAACGGCTTTGTCTACAGCATCGACCAGAACGGCACCCGGGTCACCGTGGCCAGCCCGGCCGGCTGGGGCACCAATGCCGGCTGCTGGGTCGACCACAAGGGGGGCGCATGTTCGAGCAACTAAGGCGTGCGGCGCGGCGCGCTCAGGGCGGCTTCACCCTGATCGAGCTGATGATCACCATCACCATCTTCGGGGTGATGCTGGCGCTGGGTATTCCAGCCATGGGCGGCTGGATGTTGACCAGCAAGGCCCGTTCGGCCAGCGAGTTTTACCTGGACGGCTTCGCCACCGCGCGCCGCCAGGCGGTGGCGCACAATGCGTCCAGCCGAATCGTGTTGACCGTCAACGCCGACAACGGCCAGCTGGACTGGCAGGTCGACATCTGCTTCGATGTGCCGGGCACGCCCTGCACCGACAGCAGCGGCGCCTGGTCGAGCACGGCGGCGCCGGCGGCCGGCGATCCGCAGGGCGCGGCCGGCTACCAGTCGGTGTTCCGTTCCGCCGGCGCCTTGCCGGACTCCGATGTGCTGATCCCCAGCGTGCTGCCAGCCGGCGCCACCCAGGTGTATTACACCGCGCTCGGTTGGGTCAATACCGTCGTCGGCAACCGCCTGACCCAGCTGCGCCTGGATCCGGCCGCCAAGTATCTGAACACGATACCCGTCGTTGCCCTGTCCATCACCCTGGCCGGCATGCCATCCAAATGCGATCCGACGCTGGCTGCCACCGATTCGAGAGCCTGTCCACCATGAGCACGCTAGCTACCCTGGGCGGCCGCCGCCGCCAGCACGGCATCGCCTTGCTGGAAGCGATGATCGCCGTCGTCATCCTGGCCATCGGCCTGATCGGCACCGTCGGCCTGCAGGCGCGCGCCTACGCCGCTCTCAGCGATGCCGGCCTGCGCGCCGAGGCGACCATGGCGGCCGACAAGCTGATCGGCACCATCACGGCCGATTCGGCCAACGTGGCCAATTATGCGCTGGCCGCCAACGCCGCGCCCAACGCCACCGTGCAGCCCTGGGTCAACGATACGCTGGCGCGCATACCTGGGGCCATCATCTCGGTCACCATCACGCCGCAAGTGCGGCGTAGCCAGGTCGACATCGCGATCCTTTGGACCCACAAGAGCGGCGGGCCGCAAAACCGCCACCTGCTCACTGCCTACATCGAGTCCTGACATGCGCCTGCCTACTTCCCAGCGCCGGCTGGCCGGCTTCTCCGTGGTGGAACTAATGGTCAGCGTGGTGATCGGCCTGCTGGCGCTGCTGTTTGCCACGCGGCTGGTGGTCACCGGCGAAAACAACAAGGAAACCGCGCTGGGTGGCTCGGACTCGATGCAGAACGGCATGCTGGCGCTGTACTCGCTGAGCAACGACGCGGCCCAGGCCGGCTGGGGCTTGAACGATACCCTGGTCAACGGTTGCAATACCAGCTTTAGCGACACGGGTGGCTTTGCGCTGGCCAGCATCACCGTCAATGGCGCGCCGGCTACGCCGTTGGCCGCCGCGATCATCCAATCAAATGGCGCCAATCCAGACCAGATCACACTCTACACCGGCTCCTCGGAAGCGGCAGTCGGTTCGCTGAAGACGGTGCCGGCCGTTGCCGCCGGCAGCAACACCTTATCCACCACCACCGCCTCTCCCTATGGCTTTAATGTGGGCGACGTGCTGGTGGTGGCGCCGGAGCCGGCCAGCGCCGCCAGCCCGAATTGCTCGCTGGTGCAGATGTCGGGCCTGGCGCCAGTGGTGGCGCCGGCCCAGCCGACCGACATCGTGCTTGCCAGCGGCGCCGCCTTCCGCTTTAACCCGGCTGGCGGCATGCCCAACAGCTACGCGGCCGCCGGTGCCCGCATCTTCAACCTGGGCGCGGTGAACCGGCTGGCCTTCCACACCTGGTCCTTGGCCAACGGGGTGCTGCTGCTGCGCGCCACCGACCTGGCTGGCGCCTCGGCCCAGCCGGTGTCGGTGATCGACAACGTGGTCTCCATCAAGGCCCAGTACGGCTTCGACACGCGGGTGGTGGCCGGTACCTACAATCCGGCGCCGCCGCCGGCCGGCAACGGCATGCAGGTGACGCAGTGGAGCGGCAGCATGGTCAATGCCGACGGCGACGGCATCACCGGCGGTCCGGGCGACTTCCAGCGCATCGTCGCCGTGCGGCTGGCGGTGGTGGCGCGCAGCAAGCGCGCCGAAAAGCCCAATGCGGCCGGCCTCTGCACGGCCACCACGGTCCAGCCGCAAGTGTTTACGGCCGCCGCGCCGGCCAATGTGGCGGCCGTGCCGGTGACGGTCAACGTGGCGGTGGCGGGTGACCCTATCGACTGGAAGTGTTATCGCTACCGGGTGTTCGAGACCATCGTCTCGCTGCGCAATTCGCAATGGAGGCCATGATGCACGGTTCCCGCTACGACTGTCCCCGACGCCGGCGCCAGGCGGGCATCGCCTTGCCGGTGATGCTGATCATGCTGGCCGTGATGCTGATTAGCAGCATCTACCTGCTCAAGTCTAGCACCTCGACCACGCTGACCACGGCCAACCTGGCGTATGACAGCGCGCTTGGCAAGGAGGCCGACCTGGGCGTGCATACGGCGTTCGCCTGGCTCAGCGGCATCGCCGACAAATCGCAGCTCACTGCCGACAGCACGGCCAACGGCTATGTGGCCACGCTCAATCCGAGCTGGACCGTTAGCAGTCCCGGCTTCTGGAACGGCTCGATCAAGATGGCGCCCGATAATTCGGGCAACGTGGTGGAATATGTGATCCATCGCATGTGCGACTTTGCCGGCCCCTATAACTCCACGGCGCCGCTCAACCGCTGCATGCTCAGCGCGGCCAAGCAGCAGGTGGCGGCGCCCACGCCGCTGGGCTCTAGCCTGGCATCGAACGCGCCGGCCTATCAGGGCCAGCCGCAACTGCATTACGTCGTCACGGCGCGCATCTTTGGCCCGCGCGGCGGCAATGTGGTGACCCAGTCCGTCGTCATGATGGGGCCGTGAGGCTCTTGCGCGCACTGCTTTTTTAAGGTAAATGACCATGAAACTGTCCATCACTTCCCTCGGGCACCGCGCCGCACTGGGCCTGGCCTTGCTGGCGCCGGTCGCGTTCGCGGCGCCGACGCTGATCGCCCAGGTACCGCTGCTCAACATCACCGGCACCGGTACCGTCAAGCCCAATTTGATGCTGTTGCTGGACAATTCAGGCTCGATGGATCAGACCTATACGCCGGACTACATCAGCAACAACCTGTGCCGTACCGGTTCCACGCTCAATGACGGGCGCACCGCGTGCGCGCCGGGCCATCCGCCCTTCATGAGTGCCGATTTCAATAAACAATACTACAACCCGGCGCTGCACTATGCGGTGCCGATCAACGCCGACGGCAGCTATTTTCCCGAGCAAACCTCGGCCTATACCAGTGGCTGGGCCAGCGTCAGCGGCGACGGCTTCGGCGTGCACAAGACCGACCTGAGCGGCAATACTTATTCCAGCAGCACCCACCCGTATGCGAACGCGATCGACCTGGTGCACAACTTCCCGGACCTCAAGTGGTGCACCGACAGCAGCGGCACCAGTTGCGTGACCAATACGGCCAGCTACACCTATCCGAACAATGTGTACAACACGGCGCTGCCCATCGTGACGGGGCCCTACTATTACACCATCGGCGTGGCCCAATACTGTACCGACCAGGGCATGAAGACCTGCGTTTCGACCTCGGTCGGCGCGGCGGCGCCGGCCGGTTATCCAGTGCCGGCCAAGGTGCGCTGGTGCAGCGACCTGATCTTGCGCACTTGCCAGGGCAAGCAAACCGGCGCGTATATCTATCCCAACTTTTCCAGCGGCAGCGGCGGTGCCGCTGCCTATGGCACGCTGGCGATCGCTTCCTCCAGCGGTGCCAATTCGGTGGCCATTGCCAGCATCACCATGGGCGACAGCAAGAACAGCGTCATCAGCGGCGCCGTTACGGCCCCGACCGGCACCAATTCCGCGCTCAAGCAACAGACCATGGCCAGCGCGGTAGCGGCCGCCATCATCGCCAAGAGCACCACGCTGCAATACTATGCCTGCGTGCGCAATCCCATAGGCCAGCCTAGCGTGTCGCCTTGCAGTTCCTGGGGCATTACCCTGTCGGCCGACAATATCGTGGCAGTGATCGCGGTCGAGTGCTCCAGCACGCCCAAGACGGTGCAAAATTGCGTGGCGGTCAATGACAGTTCCCGCGCCGGCGCCGCCATTGCCGTCGTCACCACGCCTGCTGCCCTGGTGCCGGCCACGTCCTTGCTGACCATCAGCGGCACCAGCGCCAGTAGCGGCAGCCTGAAGGTGACGGTGTCGCTGAACGGCACTGCCGTGGCCAGCAACGTGGCGCTGGGCAACAGCAAGAGCGCGGCGACGATCGCCGCCAGCATCGCCACCGCGATCGGCACCACCGGCACCGTGCGTGCCTACGTCGGCGGCAATACCATCACCGCCACCTGCAAGAATGCCTCCAGTTCCAGTGTCTGTCTGCTGAACTACGGCGCGACCGGCAACAACGATGTGCCATCGGCTTCGGCGGTGTCGGGCCTGGGCTACTCGGTGAGCAACGGTGCCGGCTTTGGCGATGTGCTACCGACCGTGAGCGTCGCCATGTCGTCCGGTACCAGCGCGCCCAGCCCCTTCGCCCGTGTCAACATCGTCCCGGGCCAGACCTATCCGCGCGGCAGCGACCGCAGCGATTGCGTGGCCCAGGCTGGCGTGTGCACCTATACCGAGGAGATGAACAACTTCGCCAACTGGTATGTGTACTACAAGACTCGTCTGCAAATGATGAAAACCTCGGTCGGCATTGCATTCTCGCCGCTGACGGCCAACTACAGGGTCGGCTATGTCAAGCTGTCGACTGCCGTCAACTCCGGTGCCGCGTTTGAAATGACGCCGAACGATTTCACCGGCAGCAATCGCAGCAGCTGGTACACGGCGCTGTACAACACCACCGCCTCGGGTTCGACACCGCTGCGTGTCGCGATGGACAACGTCGGCCGCATGTACGCCAACCTGCCGCCCTACGTCGCGGCGGCGGGCAAGGAGGTGGTGAGCTTCCCCTGTCAACAGAACTTCATGATCTTGACCACCGACGGCTACTGGAACGGTAGCTCAACCAACAACGTGCTCAGCAACGACAACAAGGAAGATCCGTCGCGTTTCTGTACCTATGCGCGCGGCTGCGTCGACACCCGGGCGCAGAGCCAGCCGTCGATCGCCGATGTGGCGCTGCACTGGTATAACGGCGGCTCCAGCACCAGCACGGTGTCGCTGCGCCCGACGCTGGAGCCGGACCTGAGCAAGCCGGGTTCGGTGCCGGCCGGCCCGGGCGAGAATAGCCACTTGCACATGAACACCTATACCTTGGGGCTGGGGGTGGATGGGGTGATGAACTATGAAGCCAATTACGACGTCGCCCCGATACCTGGCGGCGATTTCTACAACTTGATTACCCGGGTCACGAGCGGCTGTCCGTGGAACAGCGGCGGCGCCTATGTCTGGCCGGATCCGGACGTGACCAATACCGCCAGCACGGTGCAGGAGCGGGTCGACGACTTGTGGCACGCGGCCATCAATGGCCACGGCAAGTACTTCAGCGCTTCGCAGCCCAAGGAGGTGGTGTCCGGCTTGAGCGAGGCGCTGGCCAATATGCAGATCCGCATCGGCGCCGCCGCCGCCGCCGCGACCTCGACGCCGAATATTTCGCAGCAGGATAACGACATTTTCTCGGACACGTTTACGACGGTGAAATGGTATGGCGAGTTGTCGGACAAGAAGATCGACCCGTCCACCGGTATCGTCGGCACCACCTCGGCCTGGATCAGCTCCGACACGGTGGGACTGAAGGTGGCCGCCAGCACGGACACGCGCACCATCTACATGCGCGACACCTCCACCAGCAGCCTGAAGGCGTTTAGCTACAGCGCCATGAACAGCACTGAAAAGGGCTGGTTCGACAACCAGTGCAGCGTGCTGGCGCAATGCACGCTGCTGAGCACCGCCGACAAGGCCACGGTCAACAGCGGCAACAACCTGGTCAACTGGCTGCGCGGCCAGCAGCAGTACGCCAACGACAACCTGTTCCGCGCCTACACGCCGACCGACCACACGCCGGCGAGCGCCAGCGGACCGATTCCGATCGTGCTGGGCGACATCGCCTCGTCCAAGCCGGCCTATCTGCGCGACCCGCGCAAGAGCTATACCACGGCCGGCTACAGCGACTACAAGGCGGCCAATGCGAACCGTCCCGGCACCGTGTTTACCGCCGCCAATGACGGCATGCTGCACGCCTTCAGCGCCGCCACCGGCGTGGAGCTGTGGGCCTACGTGCCGCGCATCACGATGAAAAAACTGGTCAATCTGGCCAGCACCACCTACGGCACCAACCACCAGTTCAGCACGGACGGTTCGCCGGAACTGGCCGATGTGCAGATCGGCGGCCAGTGGAAGACGGTGCTGGTGGCCGGCCTGAACGGCGGCGGTCGCGGCTACTATGCGCTGGACGTCACCGACCCGACTCAGCCCAAGGAACTGTGGGAACTGTGCGCCGATGCCGGCGTCTGCACGCCGAACGATGCGGACCTGGGCCTGAGCTTCGGCAATCCGCAATTTGGCACCTGGCAGGGCAAGTGGGTGGTGTACCTGACCACGGGCTACAACAACATCCCCGGCACGGACGGCGTCAATACCGGCAACGGCCAGGGCATGCTGTACATAGTCGATGTGGCCACCGGGGCGGTGTTGAAGAAAGTGTCGACGCTGGCCGGCGACACCACCACGCCGTCCGGCCTGGCCAAGATCACTTCGATCAGCCTGGACCCGAACACCGACCCGCAGACCACCTATGTCTATGCCGGCGACAACAATGGCCAGATGTGGCGTTTCGACCTGACCGACCAGGTGGGCGGCACTGTGCCGGTGCTGAAGATGGGCGACGCCGGCACGCTGCAGCCGATTACCACCCGTCCCGACGTGACGCTGTGCGCGGTGACCCAGACCCTCACCGTGGCTGGCGTGCCGACCCAGGTCACCAGCGCCCAGCGCGTGGTGCTGTTCGGCACCGGCCGCCTGCTGGATGTGCCGGACACGGCGAACAAGGACATCCAGAGCCTGTACCTGCTGAAGGATGGCGGTAGCGCGATCAGCAATATCCGCGGCTCTACCATGGTGCAGCAGACCCTGAGCCAGAATGGCAGCGGCAGCAATATCACCTTCGGCATCACCAGCAACCCGGTCGACCTGTCGCAGCAGGACGGCTGGTATTTCGACTGGAAGATCTCGCCAGGCGAGCGCATGAACCTCGATCCGCAGATCGTCAGCGGCGTGGCCAATGTGGTGAGCAACTTGCCGACCTCGACCTCGTCTTGCACGGTGGGCGGCTCCAGCAACGCCTACCAGGTCGACATCTGCACCGGCAACGCGGTGCCCGGTTATCCGGCCGGCACCATCTTGTCGAACACCTCGGCGGCGGTGGGCTTCATCATCATCCGCCTGCCGAACGGCCAGCTGAAGATGATCTCCACCATGGCGACCGGCGAAACCAAGACCACCTCGCTGCAGGAAGAGAAGTCGGCCGACGCGCACCGGGTGGGCTGGCGCAGGGTGAAGGGCGAGTAAAAGTTCACACGGGTGGGGCGGGAACCGGTAAAATCGAGGGTTTTTGGCGGGGCCATCATGGTCGCGGCCGCAGGCAAACGATAATGGCTAACGATACCGAAAACACAACACCCGATTTGAACGACGACGCCACCCCGGTGGTCAGCGCCAAGAACCCGGCGCTGATCGCCCGTGAGGTCAAGCGCCGCCGCACCTTCGGCATCATTTCCCACCCGGACGCGGGCAAGACCACGCTGACCGAGAAGCTGCTGCTGTTCTCGGGCGCGATCCAGATGGCGGGTACCGTCAAGGCCCGCAAATCGGGTCGTCACGCCACCTCCGACTGGATGGAAATCGAGAAGCAGCGCGGCATTTCGGTCGCGTCCTCGGTCATGCAGTTTGAATTCCGCGACCACGTCATCAACCTGCTCGACACCCCGGGCCACCAGGATTTCTCGGAAGATACCTATCGCGTGCTGACGGCGGTCGACTCGGCGCTGATGGTGATCGACGCCGCCAAGGGGGTGGAGGCGCAGACCATCAAGCTGCTGGACGTGTGCCGCATGCGCAATACGCCTATCGTCACCTTCATGAACAAGATGGACCGGGAAACCCGCGATCCGCTGGAATTGCTGGACGAACTGGAATCGGTGTTGAAGATCCGCTGCGCGCCGGTGACCTGGCCTATCGGCATGGGCAAGAACTTCCGCGGGGTCTACCACCTGCTGAACGACACCATCATGCTGTTCAAGGCCGGCGAGGAAAAAGCCGACGGCGCCTTCGAGGTCATCAAGGGCATCGACAATCCGCGCCTGCAAGAGATGTTCCCGCTGGAGATGGACCAGCTGAAAATGGAAGTGGAACTGGTGCATGGCGCCTCCCATCCCTTCAATCTGGAAGAGTTCCTGGCCGGCGTGCAGACGCCGGTGTTCTTCGGTTCCGCGATCAATAACTTCGGCGTGCGCGAAATCCTGTCGGCGCTGGTTGACTGGGCGCCGGCCCCGCGCGAGCGCGACGCTACCGTGCGTTCGGTCGATCCGGTGGAGCAGCCATTTACCGGCTTCGTGTTCAAGATCCAGGCCAATATGGACCCGGCGCACCGCGACCGCATCGCCTTCCTGCGCGTATGCTCGGGACGTTTCGAGCGCGGCATGAAAGTCAAGCATCTGCGCCTGGGCCGCGAGATCAAGGTATCGTCGGTGGTGACCTTCATGGCATCGTCGCGCGAGCAGGTGGAAGAGGCCTACGCCGGTGACATCATCGGCCTGCCCAACCACGGCAACATGCAGATCGGCGATTCCTTCTCGGAAGGCGAAATGCTGACCTTCACCGGCATTCCATACTTCGCGCCGGACTTCTTCCGCTCGGTGCGCATCCGTAATCCGCTGAAGATCAAGCAGTTGCACAAAGGCTTGCAGCAGCTGGGTGAAGAGGGTGCGGTACAAGTGTTCAAGCCCGTGCAGGGCGGCGAACTGGTGCTGGGCGCGGTTGGTGTGCTGCAGTTTGAAGTGGTGGCCAGCCGCTTGATGAACGAGTACGGCGTCGACGCCGTGTTCGAAGGCACCAGCATCAGCAGCGCGCGCTGGGTCTCCAGCGACGACAAGAAAGCCTTGTCGGACTTCGAATCCGCGCTGGGCCACAACGTCGCCTACGATGCGGCCGGCAATATGGCCTACCTGGCCACCTCCGGCGTCAACCTGCGCCTGACGCAGGAGCGCTGGCCGAAGCTGCAATTCCACGCCACCCGCGAGCACTCGGCCAAGCTGGCCTAAGCCAGCACGCCGGCAGCGCCACGCTGCCGCTCACGCCTGGCCAGCCGCCAGCCCATCCCCGGGCCGGCTGCCCAGGCGCTCGCCATCGTCTTGAGCTACGGGTCAGAGATATTTCGTGATCTCGCGGAACTCCCGTATCGTTTCCTCCGCATTGCGCGTGCCTTTCTTGACGGCGTGCTCCAGGCAATGATCGATATGGTCGTGCACCAAGGCCTTCTTGGCGTTGGTGATGGCTTTTTCAACCGCGTGCAGCTGCTGCGCGACTTCCAGGCATTCACGCTCGGCCTCCAGCATGTCGACCGTGCTTTTCAGGTGCCCCAGTGCGCGCTTGAGCCGCTTGAGGATTTCAGGGTGGGTGTTGTGGGTGCTCATCTTCACATCATATCCCCCCGGATAGGATAATTCAAGAACGGCCTGTAAGGCCAAAATTCCAGCACATTTATGTTTTTTTTACTTGACGTAAAAAATACTGCTCTCTACAATTCGCGCAATCACGGCCTTCCATCGTCGCCGGCTCGCTGGCCGCTGAACGGCGCATTGCAGTACCGTCAAACCGTAACAACAGCTGCGCGGTGCCGATAGTCGCAAGTTTGTATGACTTGCCAATGACATGTCACCCGCAGGTCAAATTCGCCCGGCATAGTGGCCGCTTTCGGAGTGGCTGCGCTAGTAGTATCAATTATCGATGGAGAAGACGGATGGATATCCGCATGACTGTGTTTCCCACGCCCGCACGCCTGGTGGCACTGGCCGCCTTGTCTGCCGCCGGCCTGCTGCTGGCCGGTTGCGGGCGCAGCGGTGCCGACAACAAGGGCACGGCTGCGGCGGCGCCTATGTATGTACGCCAAAATAACAATATTGTCGTCCCCGCCAACTCGCCGCTGCGCGGCCGTTTGCAGCTGAGCGCCATCACGGCGGCGGCGGCGCTGCATACAGTGGCGCTACCGGCGGTGGTGGAAGCCGATCCGGCCCGCACCGTCAATATCGTGCCGCCGCTGACCGGGCGCCTGACGGAGCTGAAGGTCAGGCTGGGCGACACCGTGCGCCAGGGCCAGGTGCTGGCGCTGATCAGCTCGCCGGACCTGGCGCAGGCGCTGGCCGACGCCGACAAGGCGCACGACGCGCGCGACCTGGCGGCCCGCACCCTGCAACGGGTACGCGGCGTCAACCAGGCCGGCGCCAATGCCGGCAAGGACCTGGAGCAGGCACAGAGCAATTACGCACAGGCCGCGGCGGAAGCCGCCCGCGCCGATGCGCGCCTGAAAGCGCTGGGCGTGGACGGCGCCGCCAAAGCCCAAGGACTGACGCTGACGGCCCCGGTGTCCGGCACGGTCACGGCGCTCAATAGCGGCGCCGGCAGCTTCCTGAACGACCCGACCGCGCCGCTGATGACCATCGCGAACCTGGAGCAGGTGTGGGTCGCGGCCAACGTGCCGGAGAACCTGGCCGGCCAGGTCAGCCAGGGGCAGGCGGTCGATGTCACGCTCGCTTCGGACCCGGAGCATACGCTCCACGGCGCGATCGCCTTCGTCAGCGCCGTGCTCGATCCCGACACGCACCGCCTCAAAGCCCGCATCAGCTTTGCCAATCGCGACGGCCGGCTCAAGCCTAATATGTACGCCAGCGTCAGCGTGGCGCTGCCGCAGGCGGCCGGCCTGCGCGTGCCGGCGTCGGCGCTGCTGATGAATAACGACAGCACCACCGTGTTCGTTGAAGTGGCGCCGTGGACCTTTGCGCGGCGCGTGGTGCAGACGGGGATGGAAGACGGCGAGATGGTCGGCATTCTGTCCGGCCTGCGCGCGGGCGAGCGCGTGGTGGTGCGTGGCGGAGTGCTGCTCAATGATTAACCAGCTCATCGCCCTGTGCTTCCGCCGTCGTCATCTGGCGTGGGTGATTGCGATCCTGGTGGCCATTTACGGCTACATTTCATGGACCCATATGGCGGTCGAGGCCTATCCCGACATCAGCGACGTCACCGTGCAGGTGACCACGCAGGTGCCCGGCCTGGCCGCCGAGGAAATCGAACAGCAGATCACCACGCCGCTGGAGCGTGCGCTCAGCAATACGCCGGGCCTGGTCACCATGCGTTCGAGCAGCACCTTTGCGCTGTCGCTGATTACGCTGGTGTTCGAGGACGGTACCGATAACTACTTCGCGCGCCAGCGGGTGACGGAACGCATAGGCCAGGTCACGCTGCCGGCCGGCGTGCAGGCCGGCCTGGGCGCGGTCACCAGTCCCTCCGGCGAAATCTTCCGCTACACGCTGGAATCGGATACCAAGAACCTGATGCAGCTGTCGGAAATCCAGCGCTGGGAAGTGATCCCGGCCCTCAAGCAGATTTCCGGCATTGCCGACGTCAATAACTTCGGCGGCTTCACCAAGGAATTCCAGCTGGAACTCGATCCGTCCCAGCTGCAGCGCTACAATCTGGCGCTCGGCGACGTGGTCAACGCCATCAACAACGGCAGCGCCAACGCCGGCGGCGGCCGCATTGCGCGTGGCGAGCAAAGCTACGTGGTGCGCGGCATCGGCCAAATCCGCTCGCTGGAGGACCTGGGTGCGGTGGTGGTGACGCAAACGGCCGGCTCGCCGGTGCTGCTGCGCGACCTGGGCAAGCTGCAGTTCGGCCACCAGGAGCGCGAAGGCATCCTGGGCAAGGACGGCAATCCCGACACCATTGAAGGCATCGTGCTGATGCTGAAAGGGGAAAATCCCTCGCGCGTGCTGCAGGGCGTGCACGCCAAGGTGGCGCAGCTGCAGAAGAAGCTGGCGGCGCAGGGCGTGAAGCTGGTGCCGTATATCGACCGTGACGACCTGGTGGAGCTGACCGTGCACAAGGTCAGCCACACGGTCCTGGAAGGCATAGGCCTGGTGTGCATCGTGCTGATCCTGTTCTTGGGCAGCCCGCGCAGCGCCATCGTCGCGGCAGTGGCGATTCCGATTGCGCTGGTGACGGTGTTCATCATCATGGCCGCCACCAAGATGCCAGCCAACCTGTTCTCGCTGGGCGCGATCGACTTCGGCATCATAGTCGACGGCGCCATCGTGGTGATGGAAGCCATCCTGCGCCGCCGCGAGGAGGCGCCGGAAGCGACGCTGAACGAAGAGGATGTGCTGGGTACGGCCAGCCAGGTGGCGCGCCCGATCTTCTTCGCCACGCTGATCATCGTGGCCGCCTATCTGCCGCTGTTCGCGTTTGAGCGGGCCGAGGGCAAGCTGTTTACGCCCATGGCCTACACGGTGTCCTATGCGCTGCTGGGCGCGCTGATCTGCGCGCTGGTGTTGATACCCGGGCTGGCCTTTGCCGCGCTGCGCAAGCCCCGCAAGGTCTTTCACAACCGCCCGCTGCTCTGGTTGACGCAACGCTATCGCGGCGCCCTGCATACCCTGCTGGCGCGGCTGCCGATCGCCTATCTGGTCAGCGCGGCCTGTCTGGTGGCGGTAATCGTGCTGGGCGCCAGCGCCGGGCGCGAATTCCTGCCCGAGCTAGATGAAGGTTCGCTGTGGCTGCAGGTGCAGCTGCCGTCGGGGATCTCGATGGACAAGGCCAGCGAAATGGCCGCGGAACTGCGGCGCACCGTGAGCAGCTATCCGGAAGTGGCTTTTGTCGTGACGCAGCTGGGCCGCAACGACGACGGCACCGATCCGTGGACGCCGTCGCACATCGAGGTGCCCGTCGGCCTGAAGCCTTACGACCAGTGGCCCGCCGGCGAAACCAAGGCCGCCTTCATCGCGCGCCTGAACGCACGCTTTGCCAGCATGGCTGGCTTTGACGTGGGCATTAGCCAGCCCATCATCGATGGCGTCAATGATGCCATCGGCGGCGCGCACAGCCCGCTGGTGTTGCGCGTGTACAGCAAGGACCTGCAGCAGAGCCGGCGCATCGGCAACCAGATCGTCGACATCCTCGGCACTATCCGCGGCACCGCGTCGGCCTCGTTGTTCCAGGAGCCGCCGATCCCGCAGATGGTGGTCAAGGTGAACCGCGAGGCGGCCGCGCGCTTCGGCATCAACGTGGCGGACATCGCGGCGCTGATCCAGACCGGCGTGGGCGGTGCGGCGGTGACCCCGGTTTTCGTCGGCGACCGCAGCTACAACGTGACGGTGCGCTTCCCTGCGGGCAGCAAGGCCGGCCCGCAGGCGCTGGGGCAGCTGTTCCTAAAGAGTTCTTCCGGCGCGCGCATTCCCTTGTCGCAGGTGGCCAGCATCGCCATGGCGACCGGCGAGAGCACGATCTCGCATGAACTCAGCGAGCGCCAGATCACCGTGCGCATCGACAATCGCGGCCGCGACCTGACGTCCTACCTGGCCGAGGCGCAGCGGCGCATCGATGCCGAGGTCAAGTTCAATGCCCAGGAAGTGCGGCTGGAATGGGCCGGCCAGTTCGAGAACGAGCGCCGCGCGCAGGCGCGCCTGATGGTGATCCTGGGCCTGGTGCTGCTGCTGATGGCAGTGCTGCTATTTTTCCAGTTCGGGAAATTGCGCCAAGCCTTGCTGATCCTAGGCGTGGTGCCGTTGGCCACGCTGGGCGGCCTGATCGCCCTGCATGTCACCGGGGAGACGCTCAACGTCGCCACGGCGGTCGGCTTCATCGCGCTGTTCGGCGTGTCGGTCCAAAACGGCATCATCATGGTGGCCAACTTCCGCCGCGTGCGGGGCGGGGGCGCGAGCCTGGCCGACAGCGTGGTGGCCGGCGCCACCGAGCGTCTGCGGCCGGTGCTGATGACGGCGACCGTGGCGTCGTTCGGCATGCTGCCGGCGGCGCTGGCCACCGGCGTGGGTACCGACGTGCAGCGCGGCCTGGCCACGGTGGTGGTGGGCGGCCTGGTGGTGTCCACCCTGTTGACCCTGTTCATATTGCCAGCCCTGTACTTTGCGATGGAGCGTTACTTTGAAAGCAAAACCTGGGATAGCGGCGGAAGGAGCCAGCGATGATGTTATTGATCTCAACTGCCCGCAACTGGCGCGGCGCATCCGCGCTGGTCGCCGCGGCCGGGGTGGCGCTGCTGTCGGGCTGTGCAGTCGGCCCGGACTACGTGCGTCCGGCGCTGCCGCTGCCTGCTGCGTACACGGCGCAAGCCCTGGCTCTGGCGCAATCCGGACAGGAGATTCCCGAGCAGTGGTGGGAGCTGTTCCACTCACAGGCCTTGAATGGCTTGATCGCCGACAGCCTGCAACGTAATCCCGATGTGGCAGCGGCCCAGGCGGCGCTGCGCGGCGCGCTGGAGAACGTCTATGCGCAGCAAGGGGCGTTCTATCCGACGGTGGACGCCTCGTACACGCCATCGCGGCAGAAGACGGCCGGTGTGCTGGCCAGCCCGTTGGCCTCGAACGCCTATTACTACAACCTGCACACCGCGCAGCTCACCGTGTCGTATGCTCCCGACCTGTGGGGCGCCAACCGGCGTCAGGTCGAATCGCTGAAGGCACAAGCGCAATCGCAGCGTTATCAGATCGAGGTGACTCGCCTGTCGTTGACCGCGAACGTGGTCAACGCGGCGATCCAGGAAGCGGCGCTACGCGGCCAGATCGCCGCCACGCGCGAGATCATCGCCAGCCAGAGTGCGATCCTGGGCAAGCTGCGCAAGCAGCAGGAACTGGGCGAGGCCGCTGCCGCCGACGTGGCACTGCAGGAGGCCGCACTGGCGGCGTCGCAGCAGACCTTGCCGCCGTTGGAAAAACAGTTGGCGGTGCAGCGCAATTTGCTGACGGCGCTGGCCGGACGCTTTCCCAGCGATGGCGTGGACGCCAGCTTTGAACTGAGCGATCTCGATTTGCCTAGCGTGCTGCCGCAGACGCTGCCATCGACGCTGGTGGAGCGGCGCGCCGACGTGCGCGCCTCCGAGGAGCTGCTGCATGCCGCCAGCGCCGGTATTGGCGTTGCCATCGCCAATCGGCTGCCCAACGTGACGCTGGGCGTGAATGCTTATGGTTCATCGGCGAGCTCGCTGTCGGATCTGTTCAAGGCCGGCACCGGCTTCTGGACTCTGGCCGGCAATATCACCCAGCCAGTATTTGACGGCGGCACGCTCAAGCATAAGCAGGGTGCGGCCCAGGCCGCATACGACCAGGCCGCCGCGCAATACCGCTCGACCGTCCTCAACGCGTTCCAGAACGTGGCCGATGCGCTACAGGCCATTTACCACGACGGCAATGCCATGCAAGCGGCCAATGCCGCAGAAAGCGCTGCCGGAAAGAGCCTGTCCATCGCCCGTCGCCAGCTCGAGCTGGGCGACATCAGCCCGATGACGCTGTTGGCCAGCGAGCAGGTCTACCAGCAGGCGAGGCTGAACCTGGTCCAGGCGCAGGCGAACCGGCTGGCTGATGTGGTGGCCCTGTTCCAGGCGCTGGGCGGCGGATGGTGGCGCGATCCGGCCGCCCCCGCGGCGAGCCGGGACGCAATCGCGCACTAAGGCTATGATGCAGGCAGCACTCTAAATAAAGCGGAGACATACATGGAAATAGTACGGCACGAAATGGGCCCGCGTTTCAGCGAAATGACAGTCGCGAAAATGGGCGACTCGAATCTGATTTTCCTGGCGGGGCAGGTGGCGGAAAATACTTCGCTGGGCATCGAAGGACAGATGCGCGAAATCCTGACATTCATCGACCGGCTGCTGGCGCACGTGGGCGCGGACAAAACCAATATCGTCTCCGCCAAGATCTATCTGGCGTCGGTGGGCGACTACGCGGTGATGAATTGCGTCTGGGACGAATGGGTGCCGAAAGGGCATACGCCGGCGCGATCGACGATAGGCGCCAAGTTGATACGCCCGGAATACAAGATCGAAATCGAAGTGACGGCAGTCGCCAGCGCCGTCACGCACACCCACGAACACGGCGAGCAGCATGGCGACGCGGACCATTGCATCGCCACCGACAGCGAGACGTCGAACGCCAAGAAGTAAGCGCTCTGGCAGTCGCGGCACAGCACTGACAGCGCTGACAGGATTGAAACATGCATCCGGGTGTCATCTATGCTTTGCTGGCCGCGGCGCTATTTGGCGCCAGCACGCCCCTGGCCCAATCGCTGCTTGGCCAGGTCGAGCCGGTGATGCTTGCCGGCTTGCTGTATCTCGGCAGCGCCCTGGGTCTGGCTTTGCTTGCTCTGTTGCGTTGCGTGGTACCGCGCTTGCGGTCAGCGGGAAGCGCCGGCCTGGTGCGGCAGGATTTGCCCTGGCTAGCCGCGGCGCTGATGGACGCAGGACTCTGGCTGCATCTTAGCAAAGGCCATCAGCACGAGCATGCGCACCAAGAGATGACGCATGCCCCCGTGCATCGCCATGACGAACACCACCAGCACCAGCACCAGCACCAGCACCAAGCACCAGCACGACTGGGATGGGACCGAGCCGCACAGTCATGCGCACCGGCACCAGCCCATGCGGCATCGCCATCAGCACTATCCGGACATCCACCACCGCCACCGGCATTGACGCCGGCACGGGCCGCCTATTTGGCCGGCGTGGCCAGCGGCTTGCCTTTGTCGAGCACGTATACGCCAAGCAGCTTCATGGTGCTGCTGCCGACATTGTGGGCGTCATGGATGGTGCCGGCCGGGATGACGAAGGCTTCGCCGGCCTTGACGCGGCGTGGATCCTGGCCGTCGATCATCAATTCGCCTTCACCTTCCAGCACGTAGCTGATTTCGTCGCCCGGATGGCTGTGGCGTCCAGCGTAGGCGCCGGGATCGAGGTCGACACGTGCCACCACCGCTTCGCGGCCCGGTGCGGCCACGTCGGCCTTTTGCACCACAGTGCGGTGCAGGCCGGGGTTCTGCGCCAGCGCGGCGCCGGCGCCCAGCAACAGGGCAAAGAGGGTAGTGCGGCGTAGCAGGGCAAACTGGGTCATGGCATATCCTTTCAGTGTCGGGTGATTCAACGAAGGATGCGGCAGGTAGCCCGGCGATTGTACGCCAGTGCGCGGCGGCTAGCGCGTGCGGCCCAGCCACAGCGAGTCGGCGATGGCGCCGGCCCAGCACAGCAGGCAGACCAGCGTCGCCACGCTGCTGGCGGGGCTGTCGATGCCGGCGGCGTGTACCCGTTCCAGTATCTGCACGGGATCGAGTTGCAGGGTGCCGGCATTGAGCTCGGAGAGCAGTTGGTCAGCCAGCTCCAGCACGCGCGACAGCAGGTAATACAGCGCGACCGCGGCCGGCACCATGAACAGGCAGCCGCGCAGGCCGCGCCGCAGGGCCAGATGGCCAAGTCCCGGGAAAACCAGTCCGGATATCAGTGCTGCCTTGATCGATGGTTTCATGCTGCTGGCGCTCCTGATGATGGCGATGGGCTAATGATACCGCGCCATGGCAAAAGATAGCCGGCGCTTGCCGGCTGCTTGACGGTTGCTTAACGGTTGCTTAGCGGTTGCTTAGCGGAGGCTATTGACTTATGCCTGCCGCTGGCGGCGTGCAGCCCGGGCCGGCAGCGCCTGGCCGCCAACCAGCACGGCACCCTGGCGCGGCTCCGGCAACGCGGTGCTCGAGATGTGATCGATCGCGACATTGCACTGCATATGCCGGGCATTCCAGCGTGATCCAGCGCAGCGTCGGGCGGACGCAACGATAGACCGGTCTTGCGCTGGCGCAAGACCGGGGCGGATGGAGTGGCGTAGATTACGGCATGCGCCTTGGAAAGATAGCGGAGGAGTATATATGCGAGCTACGTCGGGGATCGTGCTGCTGGCCTGCCTGTGCGGTGGCATCGTGCTGGCCGCGCCGAGCAAGAATGACGTGGTGGCGCTGGCCGGGAAGGGCGCGCAACTGGTCAAGCTGCATGGGCGCGTGGCGATGCTGGCCAAGATCGAGGCCCACGATCGGCAATTCAAGCAGGGTGCGCCCCACCTGGTGATGCGCGGCATGAACGGCATCACCACCGTCCATCCGAGCATGACGCTGATCGGCAAGAGCCTGATGGACGTGCCGGACGCCGGCGGCAAGCCGTTGCGCCAGCAGATGCTGGCGCTGGCCAGAGACAAAGGCCGGGGCTGGATCGGCTACAAGGTCCGCAATCGCGAGACCGGCAAGGTGCAGGCCAGCAGTAGCTATGTTGCGGCTCGGGGACGTGGCGCTGGAAGCGGGCATCTACCAACACTGACATGCTGAGCCAACTCAAGCTCGGCCCCAAGCTGCTGCTGGCACCCGGCGTGGTGCTGATCCTCTTGATCGTGCTGTCGGCCGGTTCTTATTTGGGCCTGGTGCGGCAGAACCAGTCGCTGGAAAACATGGTGCAGCAGCGCGCCGCGCGCATGAAGGCGGCGGCCGACCTGGTGGCCGCTGCCAACCGTGCGCATACCGAGATCTATCAGTTGCTCACCTGGATCAACGCCAGCTTTGCGCAGCCGCGCATCGACACGCTGGTACGCGACCTCCACGCGCGTCACGCGGCGCTGGACCGGCAGTTTGCGCAGCTGGAGCTGGCAACGCCGGCCGGCAGCGGCGAGCGCCGTTACGTCAGCCAGTCGCAGGCCGCGCATGCGCAGTATGTGCAAGCGATCACCGATGTGATCGAACTGGCGCTGGCCGATCAGTCTATGGCGGCCAACGCCATGTCCAAGGCGGAGCGGGCGTTCGACGTGGTGGCGCAGCGGCTGGAGGAACTGTCGCTGCTGGAGCGCTCGTTCGGCGAGCGTGCCTATGTGGATGCCGAGGCGGACTTCAAGACTTGGTCGACCGTGCTGCCGGTGGTAGTGGCGCTATCGATTTTGCTGTCGCTGCTGGTGACCATGGCGGTGCGCAATGCGATGCTGAAGGAAGTGCGTGAGATCGGCGCCGCCGCCGTCGATCTGGCCGAGGGCAACCTGACCGTCAAGACGCGCGAATACGGCCGCGACGAAATCGCCGAGACCTCGCGTGCGCTGGACACCAGCATCCGCAACTTGAACGCCACGCTGAAGACCATCTTGGCGTCCGCGCAGTCGATCGATACGGCTACGCGCGAGATTGCCATGGGCAACGCGGATCTGTCGAGCCGCACCGGGGTGCAAGCGAGTTCGCTGGAGGAAGCCAGCAGCTCGATGCAGGAGCTCAGCGCCACCGTTAACCAGACCGCCAGCAATGCGCAGCTGGCCAATCAGCTGGCGCGCTGCGCGACCAGCTTCGCGGTGCGCGGCGGCAGCGTGGTGCAGCGGCTGGTGGTGACGATGGCGTCGATACGGGGCAGCTCGCACAAGGTGGTGGAGATCGTTGGTGTGATTGACGGCATCGCGTTTCAGAGCAATCTGCTGGCCCTGAACGCGGCGCTGGAAGCGGCGCGCGCCGGCGAGCATGGGCGCGGCTTCGCGCTGCTGGCCAGCGAAGTGCGCAAGCTGGCGCAGCGCTCGGCGATGGCTGCGCGCGAGATCAAGACCTTGATCGCGGAATCGGTGAGCGAGATCGAAGGCGGCAGCCGCTCGGTGGAGGAGGCGGGCAGCAGCATGGCCGACATCGTCGCATCGGTGCGGCAGGTGGGCGTTCTCATCGGCCAGATCAGCCAGGCCAGCGCCGAGCAGGCGCAGGGGCTGCAGGGCGTGCATCAGGCCATCGTCGAGATGGACCAAGTGACGCAGCAGAACCTGACGCTGGTGGAGCAGGCCGCCGCGGCGGCGAGCAGCCTGCAGCAGCAAGCGCTCAAGCTGTCACACGCGGTAGCGCGCTTCAAGCTGGACGAAGGTATCGGGCAATGGCCGCTCAGCGAGACGAAAAAAAACGCAGGCACGAGCCGGGTGGCTCGCCTGCGTTTGGCCTCAGTCAGAAACTGAAGATCGGGGACGGGCCAGGTTTTCGCGCTGGCCTGTCCCGTTTTTTCACTCGTAGTCGCTCATCGGCGCGCAGCCGCAGAACAGGTTACGGTCGCCGTAGACGTTGTCGGCGCGGCCCACTGGTGGCCAGTACTTCTGCTTGCGCAGTGAAGGCACCGGGAAGGCCGCCACTTCGCGGCTGTACTTGCGTTCCCACACGTCGGCAGTGAGCACTTCGGCGGTGTGCGGTGCGAACTTCAGCGGGTTGTCCAGCTTGTCGAATTCGCCGCTTTCCACCTTGGCGATCTCGCCGCGGATGGTGATCATCGCATCGATGAAGCGGTCGATCTCGGCCTTCGATTCGCTTTCGGTCGGCTCAATCATCAGCGTGCCCGGTACCGGGAAGCTCATGGTCGGTGCGTGGAAACCGAAGTCCATCAGGCGCTTGGCCACGTCTTCGTTGCTGATGCCGGTGGCATCGGTCAGCGGACGCAGGTCGATGATGCATTCGTGCGCCACCAGGCCGTCGTGGCCCGAGTACAGCACAGGGAAGTGCGGCGACAGACGGCGCGCGATGTAGTTGGCGTTGAGGATGGCGGTTTCGGTCGCGGCGGTCAGGCCTTGGGCGCCCATCATGGCGATGTACATCCACGAAATCGGCAGGATGCTGGCCGAACCAAATGGCGCGGCGCTGACGGCGCCGATGCCGGCCGCATCGCGGCTGTAGCCCGTGGAACGCTGGTTAGGCAGGAATTTGGCCAGATGCGCACCGACGCCGATCGGGCCGACGCCTGGGCCGCCACCGCCGTGCGGAATGCAGAAGGTCTTGTGCAGGTTCAGGTGCGACACGTCGCCGCCGAATGCGCCCGGAGCCGCCACGCCCACCAGCGCGTTCATGTTGGCGCCGTCGATGTAGACCTGGCCGCCGTGGCTGTGGATGATCTCGCACAGTTCCTGGATACCTTCTTCGAACACGCCGTGGGTCGACGGGTAGGTCACCATCACGCAGGCCAGGTTCTTCGAGTGCAGTTCAGCTTTGGCCTTCAGGTCGGCCAGGTCGACGTTGCCGTTAGCGTCGCAAGCGGTCACCACCACCTGCATGCCGACCATGTTGGCCGATGCCGGGTTGGTGCCGTGCGCCGACGAAGGAATCAGGCAGATGTTGCGGTGGCCCTCGCCACGCGACTGGTGGTAAGCCTGGATCACCAGCAGGCCGGCGTATTCACCCTGCGAGCCGGCGTTAGGCTGCAGCGAGATCGCGGCGTAGCCGGTCACGGCGCACAGCATCTCTTCCAGCTGGGCGATCATTTCGCGGTAGCCGATGGTCTGGTTGTCCGGCGCGAACGGGTGGATGTTCGAGAACTCAGGCCAGGTGACCGGGATCATTTCCGAGGTCGCGTTCAGCTTCATGGTGCAGGAACCCAGCGGTATCATGGTGCGGTCCAGTGCCAGGTCCTTGTCGGCCAGGCTGCGCAGGTAGCGCAGCATTTCGGTTTCGGAGTGGTAGCGGTTGAAGACCGGGTGGCTCAGGTAGCCGCTGGTGCGGCCCAGCGCAGCCGGGAAGGCTGGCTGTACCGAGGCTTCGACAGCGTCGAAGTCCGGCTTGGCGGCGCCGTTGGAGCCGGCGGCAAACACGTTCCACAGCGCTACGATGTCGTCGCGGCCGGTGGTTTCGTCCAGCGAGATGCCGACGTGGGTGGCATCGACCTTGCGCAGGTTGATGCCGGCGGCGACAGCGGCGTCGTGCAGCGCTTGGGCGTCGGCGACCTTGACGGTCAGCGTATCGAAGAAGGTGTCGTTGGCCAGTGCATAGCCTTGCGCCTTCAGGTTGGCGGCCAGGATGCCGGTGTAGCGGTGCACGCGCTGGGCAATCTGCAGCAGGCCTTTAGGACCGTGGTAGACGGCGTACATCGAGGCCATCACAGCCAGCAACACCTGCGCGGTGCAGATGTTGGAGGTGGCTTTTTCGCGGCGAATGTGCTGCTCGCGGGTTTGCAGCGCCAGGCGGTAAGCCTTGTTGCCTTGGGCGTCGATGGTGACGCCGACCAGGCGGCCGGACATGTTGCGCTTGAATTCGTCGCGGGTGGCCAGGTAGCCGGCGTGCGGGCCGCCGAAACCGAGCGGTACGCCGAAGCGCTGGCTGTTACCGACAACGACGTCGGCGCCCCATTCGCCCGGAGGGGTCAGCATGGTCAGCGCCAGCAGGTCGGCGGCGGCAACGACCATCGCGCCCTTGGCCTTGACTGCGGCCACGCCGGACTTGTAGTCGCGGACCGCGCCGTTTACGCCTGGGTATTGCAGCAGGATGCCGAAGCAGTCGCCCAGGCCTTCCAGGTTGGCCGGTGCGAAGCTGCGCACTTCGATGCCGAGCGGCTTGGCGCGGGTCTCGACCACTTCGCGGGTTTGCGGCAGCACGTCGTCGGCCACATAGAACACTGGCGATTTCGATTTGCCGACGCGCTGGATCAGCGTCATCGCTTCAGCGGCGGCGGTGCCTTCGTCCAGCATCGATGCGTTGGCGATGCCCATGCCGGTTAGGTCGGTGATGGTCTGCTGGAAGTTCAGGATCGCTTCCAGGCGGCCTTGCGAGATCTCTGGCTGGTACGGGGTGTAGGCGGTATACCAGGCCGGGTTTTCAAAGATGTTACGCAGTACCACACCCGGGGTATGGGTGTTGTAATAGCCCTGGCCGATCATGGTCTTGAGCACCTTGTTCTGGCCGGCGATGGCTTTCAGCTTGGCCAGCGCTTCCTGTTCCGGCATAGGCTGCGAAAACTGGCCGAGCGGCAGGGCGTTTTTGCTGCGGATGTTGGCAGGAACCAGGGCATCGATCAGGGCAGCGCGCGAGGCGTAGCCGAGTACCGACAGCATGGCTTGCTGTTCGTCGGCGTCAGGGCCGATATGACGGGCGATGAAAGCGTCGCGGGCTTCGAGTTGGGTCAGGCTGGTGCGGGTCATGATTTGTCAGGGCTTTACGAATTGAGAACAACAATGCAGGGTCAGACCCTAGGGTCTGACCCTTGGGCGAGCGGTGCTGGAAAGGAAAGGGCCAGCACAAAGGCTGGCCCGGTTCCGGTATTACGCTGCGGTGGCTTTGCCGTAGGCGGCTGCGTCCAGCAGGCCATTGATCGCGCCGGCGTCGGTCGGCTTGATCTTGAACAGCCAGGCGGCGTAGGCGTCGGCGTTAATCGATTCCGGTGCGCCGGCCACGTCTTCGTTGACGGCGGTGATCACGCCGGCGATCGGTGCGTAGATGTCGCTGGCGGCCTTGACCGATTCCACCACGGCGGCGTCGGCGCCGGCGTCGTAGTTGTTGCCCACTTTCGGCAATTCGACGAACACGATGTCGCCCAGTGCTTCCTGCGCGAATTCGGTGATGCCGACGGTGACGCTGCCGTCAGATTCCAGACGTACCCATTCGTGGGATTCGGTGTACTTCAGCTCTGCAGGGATATTCATATTAGGCTCCAGGGTAGTGTCGGTAAAGGTTAAAACGGTTTATGCGATTTATACAGCAAGGATCTTGCCGTTGCGGACGAATGGCAGCTTGACCACGGAGGCGGCCAGTTTCTTGTCGCGAATTTCCACGTGCACCGTGTCGCCGACGTTCACGCCCATCGGCACGCGCGCCAGCGCAATGGCTTGCTGCATGGTCGGGCTGAAGGTGCCGGAGGTGATTTCGCCGGTGGCGTCGGTGCCGGCCACGACGACGCTCTGGTGAGCGCGCAGCACGCCGCCTTTTTCACGCAGTATCAGGCCGACGAACTGGGCGTTCTGGCCCATCGCCTGCAGCGCAGCCTTGCCGATGAAGTCGCGCTCGGAGACCAGGTCGATGGTCCAGGCCAGGCCGGCGTCCAGCGGGTTGACGGTTTCGTCCATGTCCTGGCCGTACAGGTTCATGCCGGCTTCCAGGCGCAGCGTGTCGCGGGCACCCAGGCCGGCTGGCTTGACGCCGGCGGCGGCCAGCGCGTTCCACAGCGCTTCGGCCTGGTCGGCGGCGACGCCGATTTCAAAGCCGTCTTCGCCGGTGTAGCCGGTGCGGGCCACCATCGCTTCACCGAACACAGGGCTCTGCGCGAAGGCGACGTTGAACGGTTTCATGTCAGCGGTGGCCGCTTGCGCTTCCGGGATCACCTGCCATACCTTGGCGCGGGCGTTCGGGCCTTGTACGGCAATGAGCGCCATGGGGGCGGCAACTGCATCGGCGCCATCGCGGCGTTGGGTGATGGTCAGGGCGCTGTTGGTGGCGGTGTTTTGCTGCTGCATCCAGGCGACATCTTTTTCAGCGGTGCCGGCGTTGACCACCAGGCGGAACCAGCTCTCGTTGATGAAGTAGACGATCAGGTCGTCGATGACGAAGCCCTGCGGGTTGAGCATGCAGGAGTACAGGGCCTTGCCCGATACCTGCAGCTTGTCGACGTTGTTGGCCAGCAGGCCGCGCAGGAAGGCGCGCACGTTGTCGCCCTTGATGTCGACCACGCACATGTGGGCTACGTCGAACATGCCGACGTCGGTACGCACCGCGTGGTGTTCTTCGATTTGCGAACCATAGTTGACCGGCATGTCCCAGCCGCCGAAATCGACCATGCGGGCGCCTGCGGCACGGTGGGCGTTATTGAGTGGGGTAGCTTTGAGCGTCATAATTCCTCGGTCCAAAAGAGTAGGGGTTAACAGAACATACAAGGAAGAGCTAAAGCAGCCTTTTCCACAATGATCGCAGACCCCTCTGTCCTTGGTACCTGAGAGATTACGGAACGGAGTCCGTGCGCCCCTTCGGTGGGCCGCCGGCGAATGCCGCGGCCGCTCTCCAGAGTTGAGCCAGTCACGTCCGCCATGGCGGCGCGCTGTCCCCTTGATCGGTCCTTTTGCCTGAGAGTTTTTGGGTAGTGCCCCTTCGGCGGCTGCGCTGGCAAAACTGCCCGGCGGCCCTCTCCCGATCAAGACTCGGGAATATATGTCAGAAGGGCTTTAATGTCAATCTTGAGCCGGTGGCAGGCAGGGCGATTGCGCTTCAAAGTTCTTGTAAACTTCATGCGGATAGTGTAAACAGCAAGTTTACTCTTGGGATGTACCGATGCTACCGAATCCGCTGCCG
>FSZM01000158.1_pt1 | contig 30315 bp, 19 predicted proteins | sample 1638831 | NCBI WGS metagenome assembly FSZM01 (sample SAMEA3914813, study PRJEB12502) | metagenome | biome: forest; material: soil | place: Canada | collected 2011-07-07 | depth 0.3 m
AGCAACAGACTGCGCACTAGAGTCAAAGGCAAGGACGGCTTTGCCGTCCGCGCTCTTGACCCCGCCTTGAAAGACGAGGTTTGCCGCGCAACCGATCAATGATTGGCATATCGGTCGGTTCTCTTTGCTGCGCGATTTGCTGGCCGGCTTGACCGGCGCCGACGGCAAGCCACTGTTTGAGGTCACGGCGCGAGATCGCGCCAGCGTCGGCGCGGCCGACCCGGTGCTGTCGACGTTGGCAGATTCGGACCACGACCAGGTGTGGCTGTTCGCGGTTGACACCGGCAATGGCTTACACGCCGACGACCGCGAGGGGCTGTCGGCTTTCCACCGCCGAGGCGGTGGCTTGATGGTGACGCGCGACCATATGGATTTGGGCTGTTCAATCTGCTCGATTGATGTGATCGGCGCGCTGCATATTTTTCATACCCATAACCGCGAAGCGGGCAGCCCGCCACCTGCGTGCGACGATCGCGGTACGCCGCAGATCCTGTGGCCTAATTTCCATTCGGGGGCCAACGGCGACGCTCAGCGAATCGCCGTCGTTGGTGTCCCGCATCCGGTGTTGTGGGATCCGGACTCGGATGATGGCGTGCTGCACTATCTCCCGGCCCATCCGCATGAAGGGGCCGTCGATGCTCCCGCAGGAGTGGCGCAGGCACGGGTGATCGCCACCGGCATCAGCAAGGCCACCGGCAATGCGTTCAATATAGCCGTCGCTGTCGAACCGGTTGCTAGCAACGGACCGGTAATTGCGCAGTCCACTTTTCACCATTTCGCCGACTACAACTGGAATCCGGCGCTAGGCAGCCCCGACTTCGTGAGCGAGGCGCCTGGAAACAGTTTGGCGACAACTCCTCACGCACTGCATTCGGTGCACCGATACGTAAGCAATGTCGCGCTGTGGCTAGCCGGACGACTGAGCTCCGCTGGGCCCGTTAATCTCCCCGATTGAATTCCTGGACGGGCAGTGCCTCGCGGTGCCTCCGCTTCTGATCGGATGGCGCATCCTGTACGCCACGCTACTGGCCCGGCTCGACGATAGAGTGCGAAGCATTGTGCTGCAACCGCTCGAATTGCGCGCCTTGTACTGTCGCATGCATAGCGCCACCAAACCGCCTGCCGAACCGCTATCGCTATCTCAGGTCGCGCTGAGGATCGCCATGCTCGGGGGATACCTCGATCGCAAACATGATCATCCGCCGGGCCCTCCCACCATCTGGCCCGGCTTTTTCAGCCTGCATGAGATCACCGCAATGTATCGGGTCTTTAGACCCAGCGCTTGATGTATTTACTTTGCTTGAGATGTGGGCAAACCTCAGTCCTTGGGCTAGGCCTTACTGTCAGATCAAATCAGAACTACTCAATTAAATAGTTCAACCGCTGCCCCAGAATGGGTAGACAGCGTTAATATCACTGCGCTCAATATCCGGTTCAACATTTGTTCTCGTCTCCGATATGAAAAAATTCCTGCTTAGCTTGCTACTCAGTCTTACCGCCAGCGTCGCCCTTTCCGCTCCGACCGTCATTCCACTCTGGCCAGAAGGCGTTCCAGGTGCGCGTGATATCGGCCCCGAAAAAATCGACGACGGCTACAACTCCAACGTCAGCAAGCCGGCCTTGACCATGGTCGCCCCGTCTGTCGACCATTCCAACGGCACCGCTATCATCGTCATCCCCGGTGGCGGCTACGTTCGCATGGCAACGGCGCGTGAAGGCGATCAGTACGCGAACTGGCTCAGCACCCTGGGAGTGACCAGCTTCGTCCTCAGGTATCGCATGCAGGAGTTCGGACATCCAGCACCGATGCAGGACGTGCTGCGCGCGGTGCGCCTGTTGCGCTCACGTGCTACGGAATTTGGCATCCGCCCGGACCGCATCGGTGTGATCGGCAGCTCAGCCGGCGGTCACCTCGCGGCCACTGCAGGCACCTTGTTCGACAGTCCGCAGGGCCGCACCGGCGCGGCACTGGACTCGGTCAGCGCCCGCCCCGACTTCCTGATGCTGATGTACCCGGTGATCACCATGGAAGGTCCTTATGCACATGCCGGTTCACGCACCGCGCTGCTGGGACCATCGCCTTCGCCACAATTGGTGCAGCTGATGTCGCTGGAACAACAGGTGACTTCCGCCACGCCGCCTACACTGCTGATCCACACCCAGGCTGACCAGGCGGTCCCGGTTGAAAACAGCCTCCTGTTCTACCAGGCGCTGACCAAGGCACATGTGCCAGCCGAGATGTATCTCTTGGAGCACGGCGGTCACGGTATGGGCATGCGCGAAGGACAGGGCACGTCGTCGCTGTGGCCGCACCGCGCCGAGGAGTGGTTGCGTGACCGCGGCCTGCTGACGCCCGCAAAATAAGCTATCGTCGACGGCCCGGCTGTTGGTCCCACTCCAGCTGGCCCCTATACAATTTCGTCAAAAGGGGCATATCAGTGTCTGCCGAGCGCCGGCTTGGTTCGTGAAGTCATTCGATAAGCAACTCTGAATGAGTGATATCCACACTCAAACGCCCTGTCAACGCAAGCGACCGCCACTAGGAAAAAAGGTATCTGGAGGTGGCCATCGTCGCTCCAGCGATGCCGTGCCTTGCAGGAAAGCACACGCACACACAGAAACTGAATTTCGGGGGGGGGGGCCATGCCTGGTCTATTTTCACCAGTATATGAATATTGGTGAAAATGAAGTGCACAAGAATGGCAAGGCATAAAACGCTCTAACGCTAAACGCGACGCTTTTTACACGGTCCCTCAGCAATGGCGGTGGACTGACTGGGCCTACGCTAGTACAGGCCATAAAGCATATCGTCGTCGAACAGCTCGACAGCCCAATCCACGAACACTTTGGGACGATTTCGCGAGCGGCTTGGTGGATTGTTCATTATGGAATTCATCAAGCACTGTTATGTTTTCGCGGATTTCTTTACACCACCATTAATTTGACCGATTTCAGACGGACACTGTCCGGGCCGGCATGAATTGTAAAACTGCCCGGCTCGACGACACGCTTCATATCGATGTTATAAAACCACAGATCGGCGGGTTTGATGTCGAAGGACAGCGTGCGTTGCTCGCCCGGTTGCAGCGTGACGCGCTTGAAGGCCTTCAATTCCAGCACCGGACGGGTGACCGAACTGACGTCGTCGCGGATATAAATCTGCACCACTTCGTCACCAGCCAGCTTGCCGGTGTTGCGGACGTCCACCTCGACCTTGGTCGATTCGCTGGCCTTGATGGTCGCCTTGACCAGGCGCGGCACCGAGATGTCGAAGCTGGTGTAGCTCAGGCCGAAACCAAACGGATACAGCGGCGTGGTCAACCCGTCGATGTATCCGCGGCGTGCCGACGGCTTGTGGTTGTAGAAAATCGGCAGTTGGCCGACGCTGCGGGCGATCGACACCGGCAGTTTGCCGCCCGGATTGGCGCGGCCGAACAGCAGGTCGGCGGCGGCGTAGCCGGTTTCCTGGCCCATGTACCAGCCTTCGATCAGTGCGTCGGCTTTCTCCGCCAGCAGGTTCACCGACAGCGGGCGGCCGTTCAGCAGGAACACCACGGTCGGCTTGCCCAGCGCGAAAATGGCACGCGCCAGATCGTTCTGCTGGCCCACCAAGTCCAGGCTGTCGCGGTCGCCCAAGTGATTGTCGGCCCAGGCCTCGCGGCTGGTCTGCTCGTTATCGCCGAGGACCATGATGATGGTGTCGGCCGACTTGGCCGCTTGCACCGCCTCGGCGATCAGCTGGGCATTGACTTCCGGCGGCGTGAACTTGATTTCGTCCGCCCCCCACACATGGCTTTCGGTGATGCGCACGCCTTCCGCGTAACGCAACTCGAAGCCCTGCGCCTTGCTCTCGGCCTGCAGACCGTCGTAGATCGACACCACGTGCCGCGGCACGTCGGAGTAGCCGCCGATCGGACAGTCCTTCGCGTGGGTGCCGAGCAGCAGCACCTTGCCGACTTTTTTCGCGTCCAGCGGCAGCAAGCCCTTGTCGTTCTTCAGCAGCACCGGCGTGCGGGTCGCGGCGCGGCGCGCCAGTGCGATAGCGTCCGGCGTTGCGGTCAGGCTGTCGGCGGCTTTGGCGTCCACATAGGGCTGCTCGAACAAGCCGGCCAGGAATTTCAGTTCAAGGATGCGGCGCACGACGATGTCGATGTCTTTTTCGGCGATCCTCTTTTCGCGTACCAACTCGCCCAGCGTCTTGTAGGCCAGGCCGTCCGGTGTTTCGATATCCACGCCGGCCTTGAAGGCATACAGCGCGGCCTCCTTCGGCGTGGCGGCCAGCTTGTGGCGGGTGATCAGTTCATTGATGCCGAAGTAGTCCGACACCGTCACGCCCTTGAAGCCCCACTCTTCGCGCAGCACCTTGGTCAGCAGCCAGCGGTTGGCGTGCGACGGCACGCCGCCAATCTCGTTATACGATGGCATGACGGCGCTGATATTGGTTTCCTTGACCAGTTTCTCGAACGGCGGGAAGAACTCCTCACGCAGCGTGCGCTCGCTGACTTCGGCCGGCCCGATGTTGGTGCCGCTTTCCGGTTGGCCGTGTCCCGTCATGTGCTTCAGCGTAGCGTAGACCTTGTCCTTGCCCAGCTGCCGGGATGCGCCCATGAAGCCCAACACGGCGGCCTTGCCCATTTCGCCGCACAGGTGCGGGTCTTCGCCATAGGTTTCCTCGATGCGTCCCCAGCGTGGCTCACGCGCCACGTCCACCACCGGCGCCAGCGCTAGGTTGGCGCCGCGGGCGCGCATTTCACGAGCGGCGACGCTGAAGATATCGCGCGCCATGTCAGGATCGAACGACGACGCCAGGCCGATCGCCTGCGGGAAGCTGGTGGCGTCGCGGGCCACGTAGCCGTGCAGCGACTCCTCGTGCATCAGCAGCGGGATGCCAAGGCGGGTCTGCTCGACCGCCCATTTCTGCATGGCGTTCACATAGGTCGCGGTTTCAACGGCGTTGCGGTGCACCACTACACCGGTGTCGCCGGCGCCGGCTGCCTGGCCCAGTTGACGGTCGGACGGACGGCCGACCATGCCCAGACCGTGCGGGTAGATCAGCATCGCCTTCTCGGCGGAGAACTCGTTCTGTGCGTCCTGAATCAGTTTCTTATCCTGCCAGATGCACTGCATCTGGCCGATCTTCTCGTCCAGCGTCATGCGGCCCAGCAGATCCTCGACACGCTTGGCGAGCGGCAGCGACGCATCCTTGTACGGCGCGCGCGCGGTGGCGCCCAGCGCCATCACCGGCGCCAGCGATGCGGCGCCAGCCAGGCCGGTCATTGATTTCAGGAACTGCCTGCGCTTGGTGTTCTTCATTTTGTCTCCGTTGTATTTATTTGTATGGTTGGCTTTTAGCGTTTTGCCGAGCGGGTGCTGACGTCCACCCATACCGCCAGTGTCAGGATCAGTCCTTTGACGATCATCTGCCAGTAGGCGTCTACGTCCAGCATCGACATGCCGTTATCAAGGCTCGCCATGACCAGCGCCCCGATCAGCGCGCCGTGCACGGTGCCTGAGCCGCCGCGCATCGAGGTGCCGCCGATGAAGCATGCCGCGATCGCATCCAGTTCGCCCGACGTGCCGGCCGATGGCGAGCCGGCCGCCAGGCGCGCCGTGTTGACGATACCGGCTAGTGCACACATCAAGCCCATGATGCCGAAGATCCACAGCTTGACCGCCCGCACGTTGATGCCCGACAGGCGCGTCGCTTCCATATTGCTGCCGACGGCGTAGACGCGGCGGCCGAACACCGTCTGCGTCGTCACGTAGCTAAAGATGCCCAGCAGCGCCAGCAACAGCAGCACCGGCAGCGGAATGCCCTCATACGAATTGAACGTGGCGACGAAGGCCGCCAGCACGCCGCCCAGCACCGCCAGCTTGACGCCGTCGCGCCACAGCGGCGCCACGTCCAGGCCATACGCCACGTGGCTGCGGCGCTGGCTCCATACCAGGAGCACGGCCACCACAAACAGCAGTATGCCCAGCGCCGCGCCCAGCATCGGCGACAGATAGGCCTGGCCCAGGTAGACCAGGTCGTCCGACACCGGCGCGATGGTTGCCCCGCCGGTCACGCCCAGTACAATGCCGCGGTAGGCCAGCATGCCGCCCAGGCCGACGATGAACGACGGGATGCGCAGGTAGGCCGTCAGGTAACCGTTGAACAAGCCGAAAAGCAGGCCGACCGCCAGCACCGCGGCCAGGGTCAGCGGCAAAGGCAGGTGGTGCGTCACGTCCAGCACCGCGGCGATACCACCCAGCAGTCCAAGCAGCGAACCAACCGACAGGTCGATCTCGCCGGCGATGATCACCAGCGACATGCCGCAGGCGACGATGCCAGTGATGGCCATCTGGCGCATCAGGTTGGACAGGTTGCGCGGCGAAATGAAGCCGCCCTCGGTGTGATAGCTGAAGAAGGCCCAGATCAGTGCAACGGCGATCAGCAGGGTCAGCATTTTGTACTGTGTGAACAGCTGTTTGATGTTATTGCTTTTCATAATATCGAGAGTGAGAGTATCAATGTGCAGCAGTAGCAGTAGCAGTAGCAGCAGCGGCGGGAGGAGTCGCCGTCGGGGCCTGGCCCAACGCGGCGGCCAGCACCGTTTCTTGGGTCAGCTTGTCGTTGACGAAATCGCCGCGCAGCTGACCCTCGCCGACCACCAGAACACGGTCCGAAATGCCCAGCACCTCGGCCAGCTCGGACGACACCATGATGATGGACATGCCCTGCTTTGCCAGGTCGAACATCAACTGGTAGATCTCGAACTTGGCGCCGACGTCGACGCCGCGCGTCGGCTCGTCGAGGATCAGTATCTTCGGTTTGGTCAGCAGCATTTTCGACAGCACAGCCTTCTGCTGATTACCGCCGGACAGGCTGGTGATCGGCAGGAAGGGGCTGACGGTCTTCAGCTTGACACTGGCGATCTCGCTGCGGATGGTCTGCAATTCGGCCTGCTGGTCGATGCGGCTGGCACGCGTGAATTGGTTCAGCACTGTCAGCGTCATGTTGTGGCCCACGCCCAGGTCGGGCACGATGCCATGCTGTTTGCGGTCTTCAGGCACCATCGCCACACCGGCGCGTATGGCCTTCAGCGGCGTGCTGGTGTCGAGCTTTTGTCCGTTGAGCCAGACCTCCGCCTCGCAAGGGCCTGGATAAGCGCCGAAGATGGCCGACACCAGCTCGGTGCGCCCCGCCCCGACCAAGCCGGCAATGCCGAGTATCTCGCCCCGACGCAGCGAGAAGGAGATATTGTCGACGCGCTTGCGCTCGGGATTATCGGGATCGTAGCAATTGATATTGCGCGCCTCGAACACCACTTCGCCTGGCGCATGGCTGCGCTCGGGGTACAGCTGGTTCATTTCGCGGCCCACCATCTGGGCGATGATGCGCTCGATGCTCATTTCGGTCATCGGCGAGGAGGCGATGTGCTGGCCGTCGCGGATGACGACGATGGTGTCGCAGATGGCCGCCACCTCGTCCAGCTTGTGCGAGATGTAGACGCAGGCCACGCCCTTGGCCTTGAGCTGGCGAACGATACGCAACAGGACCTCAATCTCGGCAGCCGTCAGCGACGACGAAGGTTCGTCCAGGATCAACAGGCGCGCGTTCTTGTTCAGCGCCTTGGCGATTTCGATCAGCTGCTGATGGCCGCCGCCGTACTGCTTCACCGGCAGTACCACGTTGACGTCGTGGATCTGCAACTCGGCCAGCAGTCCCTCGGCGCGGCGGTTCATGGCCGCGTAGTCCATGCGGCCGCCCGGCAGCGTGATCTCGTTGCCGAGGAAGATATTCTCCGCCACCGACAGTTCAGGCACCAGCATCAATTCCTGGTGAATGATGATGATACCGGCCGCCTCGGTTTCGCGGATCGAGCGCGCACGCAGCGGCCTGCCTTCCCACAGAATCTCGCCGTCCCAAGTACCGTGCGGATACACGGCGGATAGCACTTTCATCAGCGTCGACTTGCCGGCGCCGTTCTCGCCGCACAAGCCTATGCATTCGCCCGGCTTGACCTGCAGGTCGATGCCGTTCAAGGCGCAGACACCGCCAAACTGCTTGACGATGCCCTTCATTTCCATCAGATAGTCGGACATGCTGCCTCTACTTGTTTAGTTGGCCAGTTGGGCCTTGGTGTAGAAACCGTCTTCGACCAGCAGGTTGACGTTGGCCTTGGTGAGCGAAGTAGGCGCCAGCAGCAGCGTGCTGACCTTCTTCAAGCCGTTTTCATAGCTGGCGTTGAAAGCAGGCGGCTGGTTGCGCACCAGCTGCACCGCCAGCTTGGCCGCTTCGCTGGCAATCAGCTTCAGCGGCTTGTAGACCGTCATCGTCTGCGTGCCGGCAATGACACGCTTGACGCCCGCCAGATCCGCATCCTGGCCCGACACGGCCACCTTGCCCGCCAGCTTTTGCGAAGCCAGCGCCTGGATCGCCCCACCAGCGGTCGCGTCGTTGGAAGCGACAACCGCGTCGATCTTGTTGCCGTTGGCGGTCAGCGCGTTTTCCACGATGGACAGCGCTTCAGCCGGGCTCCAGTCCTTGACCCACTGCTTGCCGACCACCTTGATATCGCCCTTGTCGATCAGCGGCTGCAGCACCTTCAGCTGGCCTTCGCGCAGCATCTTGGCGTTGTTGTCGGTTGGCGCGCCGCCCAGCAAGTAGTAGTTGCCCTTCGGTTTGGTCTGCACCAGCGCGGCGGCCTGCATTTCGCCGACCTTGGTGTTGTCGAAGGAGATGTAGGCGTCGATATCGGCATTGAGTATCAGGCGGTCGTAGGAAACCACCTTGATCTTGGCTTTCTTCGCTTCGCGGATTGCGTTGTTGAGCACCGTGGCGTTGTAGGGCACGATGACCAGCACGTCGACGCCGCGCGAGATCAGGTTTTCGATCTGCGAAATCTGCCGCTGTTCGCTGGCGTCGGCCGACTGCACGTAGACCTTGGCACCTTGCGCTTCGGCTGCGGCCACGAAGAAGTCGCGGTCGCGCGCCCAGCGTTCCAGACGCAGGTCATCGATGGAAAAGCCGATTTTAGGATGCTGGGCATCCGCATGGGCAAAGCCGCCGCTGATTGCCAGCACGGCGCCGACCAGGGTTGCCGCTATTTTTTTCTTGACCATTTTTGTCTCCATAAGAATTTGTTTTTGTATTCTTTTAAGGCTCCGCTGACGTCACTCCCCGCGCAAGCAGGAATGACGTCAGTGGTTGTGCCGCGCCTGCGTCTGCGCGACAGCGCGATAGTCCACCGCCAACTCCATGCAAGCGCCGGTTTCCATTTGTCCGACCGTACTGCGATAGATTTGCTGCCATGGCGTCTGGCTGGCCGGCACCGCAGGGATGCCGCCCTTCTTGCGTTCCTCCCATTCGGCTTCCGGCACCAGCACATTACAGGTGCCGGCGTTCAGATCGACGCGAATCCGGTCACCGGTGCGCAGCCATGCCAGGCCGCCGCCGACCGCGCTTTCCGGCGAGGCGTTCAGGATGGACGGGCTGTCCGAGGTGCCGGACTGGCGGCCATCGCCCAGCGTCGGCAGTGCATTGATGCCGCGCTTGACCAGCGCATCAGGCGGCTGCATGTTGACCACTTCGGCAGAACCAGGCCAGCCCACCGGACCGGCACCGCGTATCACCAGCATGCAGTCCTCGTCGATGTTCAGCGATGGATCGTTGATGCGATCGTGGTAGTCGGCGGAACCGTCGAACACGATAGCACGGGACTCGAAGATGTTCTCGCTGCCCGGCGTGCTCAGATAGCGGCTGCGGAAGGCATCCGAAATCACGCTGGTCTTCATGATGGCGAAGTCGAACAGATTGCCTTTCAGGACGAAGAAGCCGGCATCCTTTTTCAGCGGTGCCGCATACGGGAAGATGACTTCGCGGTCCGGCGTTTCGCGGCCGGCGATGTTCTCCGCCATGGTCTTGCCGGTGACGGTAGCGCGCTTCGACCGCAGCATGCCTTGCTGCTCCAGCTCCCACATGATGGCCGGCACGCCGCCGGCACGGTGGAAGCGCTCGCCGAGGAATTTTCCGGCCGGCTGCATGTTCAGCAGCAGCGGCACCTTGTGGCCGTATTCCATCCAGTCGCTCGATTTCAGCTCGACGCCGGCATGGCGCGCCATCGCCATGATATGCGGCTGCGCGTTGGTGGAACCACCGATGGCGGCGTTGACCACGATCGCGTCAAGAAAGGCGTCGCGACTCAGGATGCTGGAAGGCTTGATGTCCTGGCGCGCCATCGCGACGATGCGCTTGCCGGTTTCATAGGCCATCTGGCCGCGCTCGCGATATGGTGCGGGAATCGCCGAGCAGCCGGTCAGCGACATGCCCAGCGCTTCGGCCATCGCGTTCATCGTCGATGCCGTGCCCATGGTGTTGCAATGACCTGCCGACGGCGCCGAGGCGGCCGCGATCTGCAAGAATTTTTCATTGTCGATCTGGCCGGCGGCCAGCTGCCGGCGGCCCTTCCAGATCGCCGCGCCGGAGCCAGCCAGTTCGCCTTCGAACCAGCCATCGAGCATCGGACCGCCGGACAGCACGATGGCGGGAATGTCCACCGTCGACGCGGCCATGATCTGCGACGGTGTGGTCTTATCGCAGCCGGTGGTCAACACCACGGCGTCGATAGGATAGCCATGCATGATCTCGACCAGTCCCATATACGCCAGGTTGCGGTCGATGGCGGCGGTCGGGCGACGGCAGTTTTCAAAGATCGGATGCAGCGGGAATTCCATGGCGATGCCGCCGGCGTCGCGGATGCCGTCGCGCACCCGCTTGGCCAGCTCCAGGTGAATACGATTGCAGGGGCTGATGTCGCTGCCGCTCTGCGCGATACCGATGATAGGCCGGCCGGAACGCAGCTCTTCGGGGGTGATACCGTAGTTCATGAAGCGCTCCAGATACAGCGCGGTCATGTCGATATGGTCGGGATTGTCGAACCAGTCCTGCGAACGGAAACGGCGTGTCATGTACTTGTCCTGTCAAATTGATATTGCGGCTGTCCGGGCACCTCGGTGCGGAAGCTGAACAAGCCGCCCGCCAGCGGCTGCGCCGCCAACGCTGGCTCCGTCAGGCCCTTTCGCGCCGTGGTCGCGAAGACCGTGCGCAGATCGGGGCCGCCGAATGCGATCTTGGTGATATTCGAACACGGCATCGCCACCGCGTCCAGCAATTCTCCCGCCGGCGAATAGCGCTCGATGCGGGCGCCGCCGAACAGCGCGACCCAGACCGCGCCTTCGGCATCGACGGTGGTGCCGTCCGGGTTGCCGTTGCCGGCGATCCGCGTGAACACGCGCTTGCCGGACAATGCACCATGCGGCCCCATATCATAGGCGTAGATGGTCTTTTGCAGCGTATCGGTGTGATAGAAGATGCGCCCGTCAGGGCTGGCGGCAGGACCGTTGGTGATCACGCAGCCGCTGTCCCTGGCTTGCAGGTCGCCGTCGCCCAGCCGGTACAGCACACCGCTGGGCACTGTTTCCGCGTTGTCCATGGAGCCGAACCACAAACTGCCGTGGCGGTCGATATAGCCGTCGTTCAGGCGATTGCCCGGCAGATCCGTCTCCAGGCGATGCAACAGCGTCAGGCCGGCCAGGTCCTGGTCGCCCAGCGCCGCGTGCACCACGCTGCCCGGCAGGCCACAAACCAAGCCGCCATCGCTCGCAGGTAGGGCGAAGCCAATTTCATCCGGCATGCCCCAAGTGCGGCGCGCGCCGCCGTCGGCGGCGCAGCGGTGGATCTTGTGGCCTTTGATGTCGACGAAATACACCGCATTGTCCGCCGCATGCCACACCGGGCCTTCGCCCAGTGTCGCATTCAGCGCCCAGATACAGACTGGCTCGCTCATGCGCCGTACCAGCCCGCGTCGACGAAGTAATCGCGGCCGGAGCAGCGGCGGGCGTTGTCGGACGCCAGGAACAGCGCCATCGCGGCGATGTCTTCAACCTCCACGCGCTCGTGCAGGCATTGCGCGGCCAGGATTTCCTGCTCGCCTTCCGGCGTATGCCACAGGGCCATCTGGCGCGGCGTGCGCACCGAGCCAGGGATCACGCAGTTGACGCGGATGCCATCAACACCCAGGTCGCGCGCCAGGCCACGGGTCATGCCTTCGATCGCCGCCTTGGCGGTCATGTACAGCGACAGGCTGCCCAGCGCCAGATGCCATGAGATCGAACCGAAGTTCAGGATCACGCCGCCGCCAGCCGCCTTCATGCCCGGCGCAACGGCCTGGGAGCAGAAAAACTGGTGGCGCAGGTTGACGGCGATGCTGTCGTTCCAGTACTGCGGCGTGACGTCCTTGACTTCATGGCGATGATCGTTGGCTGCGTTGTTGATCATGACTTCGATGGCGCCGTGATCGCGTTCGATCTGCGCGAACACCTGTGCCAGCGCGTCCAGGTCGGTCAGGTCGCAATGGAAGAACTTGGGCGCATGTCTGGCGCCCTTCAGGCGTTCGGCCAGTTCTTGCGATGCATCGGCCGCGATATCAATGAAGAACACCTGCGCGCCCTGTCCCGCAAAGGCCTCGACCATCGCCGCGCCGATGCCGGTGCCGCCGCCTGTAAGCAGCACTCGCTTTTCGGCAAGGCTGGGATAGATCGCGTAGACCATCGCTTGCTGCTGGTCCGCCAGAACTTGCGCCATCGTGTTTACCTCCGCTTGAGTCGTTGAATTCATGAAGATGTTGTTAGCCTTGAGTGATTGCATCGAGCAAACCACGCCCAGCAAGATTGCGATACAGCGCGCGCACTCCGAAGGTCCACGGTGTGACGGTGTCGCTCAGTTGCACGTGATTGACCAGCGCTCCCAGCGCAGGGCTGCTGATGCGGACGCGGTCGCCCAGGTGATGGGTGAAACCAGCGCCGGCGGCGTCGCGGTCTTTGATCGGCGAGAACATCGTGCCGAGGAAGAGCATGAAGCCGTCCGGGTATTGGTGGTGCGCGCCGCAAGTCTGCGACACCAGGTCCAGCGGATCGCGGCTGATTTCGCGCATGCGGCTTTCGCCCTGCAGCACGAAGCCGTCATCCACGCCTTCGATCAGCATATGCAGTTCCGCGTCGCGCACGGTGTCGATGGTGAATGCGTCGTCGAACAGACGAATGAATGGGCCGATGGCGCAGGAAGCGTTGTTGTCCTTGGCCTTGCCCAGCAACAGGGCGCTACGGCCCTCGATGTCGCGCAGGTTGACGTCGTTGCCCAGTGTGGCGCCCACCACTTGCGCGCGGCTGTTCACGGCCAGGACGATCTCCGGTTCAGGGTTGTTCCACTTGGAGGCGGGATGCAGGCCGACATCCGCGCCGAGGCCGACCGCCGACATCGGTTGGGACTTGGAAAACACCTCGGCGTACGGACCAATACCGACTTCCATGTACTGCGACCAGGCGCCACGGCGGATGAATTCCTGCTTCAGCGTCTCAGCTTCGTCCGAGCCCGGCTTGATCGCCGACAGGTCGCCGCCAATATCCTTCAGCAGGGCGATGCGCAGCGCTTGCGCGCGGGTGGCGTCGCCGCCTGCCTGCTCTTCGATCACGCGTTCCAGCAGGCTGACAGCAAAGGTTACGCCGCAAGCCTTGATGGCCTGTACGTCGCACGGCGCCAGCAACTGTGGAGCCTGCGCGCCACCATTGCCATCCAGCGCATGGCCAATCAGCTGCTCAACGCTGCCCAGCGATTCGCCTTGCGCGGCACGGGCAAAGGCGGCTGGATCGTCCTTCTCCAGCAGGTCGGCCATGATCGGAACCTGCTTGGTGATGTCGAAAACTTCGCCGTTGCGCACCGCGACCACGCAAGGGCCCTTGATGTCACCGTGGCGCCAAACGCGGCCAACCAGCAAGGCTTTATCCAGATCGTAAGGGAGGTGCGCCAGCGCGGGTGCGTGTTTCAGTTGCTTGCTCATGTTGTTTTCCTTAGTCTCATCCGGCCAGAGTACGGCTTAGCGTCCCAGACTCGGCTTTTTAGGGGAGTACGTCCAATCGGGTACCAGGTAGCGCATCGCCATGGCGTCGTCGCGGGCGGAGGTTGCGACTTTCTTATACAGCTCGTGCGCGGCCTGGATGCGTTCCATGTCAGGTGCTATGCCGAGACCCGGCGCCTGCGGCACCCGCACTTCGCCGCCGACGATCTGCAACGGCTCGCGCGTCAGGCGCTCCTGGCCTTCCTGCCAGATCCAGTGCGTATCGATGGCGGTGATCTTGCCCGGCGCGGCGGCGGCAGCATGCGTGAACATCGCCAGCGAAATGTCGAAGTGGTTGTTCGAGTGCGAACCCCAGGTCATGCCCCATTCGTCGCACAACTGCGCCAGGCGCACGGAACCCTGCATGGTCCAGAAGTGCGGATCCGCCAGTGGAATATCCACCGCACCCAGCAGATGCGAGTGGGCCATCTGGCGCCAGTCGGTGGCAACCATATTGGTGGCGGTTGGGATGCCGGTGGCGCGGCGGAATTCGGCCATGATCTCGCGGCCGGAGTAACCGTTCTCCGGGCCGCACGGGTCTTCGGCGTAGGCCAGCACATCGCCCTTACCGCGGCATAATTCTATCGCTTCGCGCAGCGACCAGGCGCCATTCGGATCCAGCGTTACGCGTGCATCGGGGAAGCGCGCCTTGATGCCGGCGACGGCTTCCATCTCGTCGGCGCCGCGCATCACACCGCCTTTCAGCTTGAAGTCGCGGAAGCCGTAGCGGGCCACGGTGGCTTCGGCCTGCGCCACGATGGATGCAGCGGTCAACGCTTCCTGATGGCGCAGGTGATACCAGTCGCCGGCGCCGCCCTGACCTTTATCCGAGCCGGCAAGGTAGGCCAGGTCGGTGCGGCTGCGGTCGCCGATATAGAACAGATAGGCCAGCATTGACACGCTGTCGCGCTGCTGCCCGGCGCCGAGCAGTTCACAGACCGGTACGCCGAGGTGCTGGCCCAACAGATCAAGCAGCGCCGCTTCGACAGCGGTCACGACGTTTTCCAGCCGCAGATTGATTTCGTGCGGCTGCTTCAGCACTTCTGCTTCCGCCGCCGAGGTGACCTGATATTGCTGTCCGCTGGCGTTCTTGTCGGCGATGGCGGCGCGTATGCCGTTCAGCGTGCGGTTGTAGCGGCCGATCTGCGTCCCCACCACCAGCGGCACGGCGTTTTCCAGCGCGCGCAGAATGCCTGCGCCGCCGGGCACTTCGCCCATGCCGGTGCGTCCGGCACTATCCTTGATCAGCACCAGGTTGCGCGTAAAGAAAGGCGCATGGGCACCACATAAATTCAGCAGCATGCTGTCATATCCCGCGACGGGAATCACTCGCATTTCGATCACTACCGGGCTGCCTGTCTCGTGTATTTTTGTTGCCATCATGATGCCCTTAACTTAAAATGAATAGCGCTACCATTTCACCAGTGTGAAGGATTTATGCGATCAAGTCAACACGTCTTAGCTGCCACTGTGGCGGCCTGTCTCAGCGCCCTGCTGTTATCAATTCCATCCGCCGGCGCCGCGCCGCCAAGCCCGCATTGGGTGGCCTCCTGGGGGGCGGCGCAGCAAATACCCGAACCGGCCAACGAGCTGCCCGTCGAACAATGGCGCGATGCCAGCTTGCGACAGATCGCCCACCTTTCGCTGGGCGGCAAGCGATTCCGGGTCCGCATCAGCAACGCCTTCGGCACGGCGCCGGTGCTTGTCGACGGCGCCAGCGTGGCGCTGGCCAGGGCACCCGGCGTGGCCAATATCGACGCCCCAACGCTGCGGCCGCTGACCTTCGACGGCGCCAGCAGCGTCATGATCCCGGCCGGAGCCGAGTATTACAGCGATCCGGTGGCCATGGAACTCAAGCCGGCGGCCGACCTGGCCATTTCTCTCTACTCCAAGGCCGAACCGGCGCGCCAGACCAGCCATCCCGGCTCCCGCGCAACCAGCTTCATCGTCAAGGGCAACCACGTGATGGACGCAGCCTGGCAGGACGCCGGCACATTCGCCCATTGGTATATGGTGGCAGACGTCGAAGTGGAAACGCCGCACGCCGCTACCGCAGTGGTGGCCATCGGAGATTCCATCACCGACGGCCATGGTGCCACCACCGACGCCAATAACCGCTGGCCCGACCTGCTGGCTGTGCGTCTGCGCAGCAAGGGTGCTTCGATGGGCGTGGTCAATGCCGGTATCGGCGGCGGCCGCATGTTGCGGGATGGCCTCGGTCCGAATCTGGCATCCCGCTTCGACCGCGACGTGCTGTCGCGCAGCGGCATCACGCACGCCATCGTGATGATAGGCGTAAACGACATGGGCATCCTGCACCGCAACACCGCTGATACCCCCGCGGACCGGCTACAGCTGCTGGCCAGCCTGAAGCTGGCGCACCGGCAACTGGCCGATCGCGCGCATGCGCACGGCGTCTGCCTGATCGGCGGGACGGTCACGCCGTATGCCGGCAGCGACTACTACCATCCAAACGCGGAAAACGAGGCCGACCGCCAAGAGCTGAACGACTGGATGCGGCATTCGGACGTGTTCGACGCGGTCGCCGACTTCGACGCGGCGCTGCGCGATCCTGCGCAAGCGGACCGCTTGCGCAAGGCATTTGATTCCGGCGACGGACTCCATCCTTCGCCAGCCGGCTTCCGCGCCATGGCGGACGCCGTGCCACTGGCGGCGCTGGAACAGCGTTGCGGGATGACCCGATGAGGGCCGCTGCCATCGCTGGCCTGCTTAGCGCATGCGCAGCGCTGCTGTGCCCCCTGTCCGCTCAGGCGCTGGGCGAAAAGCGCCTGGCCTTCTTCGATCAGGCACCGAACGGCGCCGTCGCGCTGGCACAGGGCGGCCACGCCGCCCCGCTATTCGTCGATCCTGCCGACTATCCCGGCGTGATCCGGGCGGCCACGGACCTGCAGGCCGATATCGGCCGTGTCAGCATTGCCAAGGCAGCACTGAACAAGAGCGTGGCGGCGAGCGGCAAGGACATCGTCATCATCGGCACCCTCGATCATAGCGCGCTGATCGACCAGTTGGTGCGCAAAGGCGCGCTGGATCCTTCCACTATCCAGGGCAAATGGGAAGGCTTTCAAGTCCAGACCCTGTCGCATCCGCTGCCGGGCGTAGACCGCGCACTGGTCATCGCCGGCAGCGACAAGCGCGGCACCATCTACGGCATCTACCAGATGTCGGAGCAGATCGGCGTATCACCGTGGCACTGGTGGGCCGATGTGCCGCCGGCACAGCATGCCAACATCTACGCCTGGGCGCCGGAGGCCGTCAGCGACGCGCCGGTGGTGCAGTATCGCGGCATTTTCCTCAACGATGAAGCGCCGGCGCTGAGCGGCTGGATCAAACAGTTCTACGGCAACTACAATCACCAGTTCTACACCAAGGTGTTTGAACTGATACTGCGCATGCGCGGCAACTACCTGTGGCCTGCGATGTGGAGTTCAGCCTTCTTCGGCGACGATCCGCTCAATGGCAAGCTGGCCGATGAATATGGCATCGTCGTCGGCACTTCGCACCATGAACCGATGATGCGCGCGCAGCAGGAATGGAAGCGCCAAGGCACAGGACCATGGGACTACAACCGCAATGAAAACGTGTTAAAGGACTTCTGGACCAAGGGCCTGCGCAACACGCGCGACTATGAAAAGATGATCACCATTGGCATGCGCGGCGACGGCGACGAACCGATGTCGGAAGAATCCAACGTGGCGCTGCTGGAGCGCATCGTTGCCGACCAGCGCCATATCATCGCCAAAGAGATCAATCCCGACGTGAGCAAGGTAGCGCAGGCATGGGCGCTGTACAAGGAAGTCCAGGAATACTACGAAAAAGGCATGCGTGTGCCGGACGACGTCATTCTGTTGTGGTGCGACGATAACTGGGGCAATATTCGCCGCCTGCCGACACCTGAAGAACGCAAGCGCGCCGGCGGCGCCGGGGTGTACTACCACTTCGACTATGTCGGCGGTCCGCGTTCCTACAAGTGGATCAACGTCACGCCGATACCAAAAATCTGGGAACAGATGCATCTGGCGTGGCAGTACGACGCCAAGCGCATATGGATCGTCAATGTCGGCGACCTGAAGCCGATGGAAGTGCCGATCGAATTTTTCCTGAGCTATGCATGGAATCCGGCGGCATGGCCGGCCGAACGTTTGCCCGACTACCTGCGCCTGTGGGCGGAGCGCGAGTTCGGGCCGGTACACGCCGCCGATATCGCCGATATCGTCGCCCAGTACACCAAATTTAATGGTCGCCGCAAGCCGGAGCTGCTGACGCCAGAAACCTACAGCCTGGCCAACTACAACGAAGCGCAACGCATCGCCGCCGACTATCAGGCCCTGGCCGAGCGCGCGCAGAAGATAGCTGACAGCCTGCCGGCCAGGCAGCGCGACGCCTACTTCCAGCTGGTGCTGTATCCGGTCAAGGCCAGCGCCGTCGTCAACCAGCTGTATGTGACGGCAGGGATGAACCATCTCTATGCCGTGCAGGGGCGAGCCGCCGCCAACGACCTGGCCGGGCGCGCGCGTGCGCTGTTCCGGCAGGATGCGGAGCTGGTGCGCCAGTATCATGAGGATATCAGCGGCGGCAAATGGAACCACATGATGTCGCAGACGCACCTGGGCTACACCTATTGGAACCAGCCGCCGCGCAACGTGATGCCAGCGGTGACGGAAATCCAGGTGCCGCTGGAAGCCGACATGGGCGTGGCGCTTGAAGGCAGCGAGCAGGTATGGCCAGGCCCGGGCGGCGACCAGCTGACGCTGCCTGCGCTGGACGTGTTTGAGCACAAGCCGCGCTACATCGAGGTCTTCAATCGTGGCCGACAGGCCTTCGACTACACCGTGAAGGCCAGCGAACCGTGGATTGTGCTGGATAAGCCGAGTGGCAAGGTACAGCGCCAGCAGCGCATCGTGGTGGATGCGCGCTGGAATCAGGTGCCGGAGGGTGTCGATCATGCGACGCTGACGGTCTCCGGTCCGGACCATGCAACGGTCACGCTGCGGGTACCGGTCCGCAAGCCGCCGGGCGCCGAAGCGATGCAAGGTTTTATCGAAACCGGCGGCGTGGTGTCGATGGAGGCGGAGCACTACACACGCGCTGTCGCGGCGGATCAACGCCAATGGCTGCGTATTCCCGACCATGGCCGCACGCTGTCCGGCATGACGGCACTACCGGTCGATGCGCCGCCTCAGCAGCAGCCGGCAATGCGGCTGGAATACCAGATGCAGCTGTTCAGCAGCGGCACGGTCAGCGTACAGGCGACATTGGCGCCGACGCTGAAGTTCCAGCCCGGCCAGGGACTGCGCTATGCCGTGTCCTTTGACGACGAAGCGCCGCAGATCGTCAACATCCACGCCGACGCCTCGGAAAAGAACTGGGAACGCATCGTCTCGGACGGCGCCGCGGTGCTGATATCACGACATAAGATCGCCACGCCGGGCCAGCATACGCTGAAATTCTGGGTGATTGATTCCGGCGTGGTGCTGCAAAAACTGGTGGTCGATGCCGGCGGCCAGCGTTCCAGCTACCTCGGTCCGCCAGAAAGTCCACGCCGCTGATTGAGCCCCCCCGGAGGTTGGGGGTGGGCCTACGCCGCCCTGGACCGGGCCGGCATGCCCTTGATGGCGGCCGCAATGGCGGCGCGCAGCGGCTTGCCATTTAGCTGACTGTCAAAAGGCGCGGGCCGCATCGGCAAGCCATCCACCCGCGGCGCCTCCTTCCACCCCTGCAACCAATTCAGATGATCGGCCATGCCCCACATAAGGAAGTCGCGGCAGTTCGGGTAGCTGAAGGTCACATCCAGATAGTCCTTGGCCAGTGCCGCGACGCCTGCATCGCGCGCCGCGATATCTGCCGGTAGCTTGCGGTCGTTGACGTCGAATTCGGTGATCAGCAAATCCAGTCCCATGCCGCTCACCTCATCGAGGAACTTGCGCCACTCCAGCAAATGCTTGCTGCCCGCCCCCATGTCATCCCATGAACCGATGTGGCTCTGCAGGCCCAGTGCCTGCACCGGCGTGCCACGCGCCTTCAGCGCCTGCAGCAGCTTCAGCACGCCGGCGCGGTGCTTAGCACTGCCGTCGTCGGGCCGCATATAATCGTTATAGACCAGCTGCGCCTGCGGCGCATGCTCGAGCGCCAGCCGGAACGCCAGGTCAATCTCCTCGACGGCGCCCAGGCGCTCGGTCAAGACGTTCGAACGCAGCGCGCCATCGGCCGGGTCGACGGCCTCGTTCAGCACATCCCAGCTGTAGACCTGCGAACCGAAGTGCTGACAGACCGCGCCGATGTGTTCGCGCATCAGCCGTTCTGCCGCCAGCGCCGGCCGCGCGCCAAAATCGTATTGATTGACCCAGCCGGGCTGCCACTTGGCCGTCTGCCAGATCAGGTTATGCCCGCGTATCAGCATGCCCTGCTCGTTGGCCCAATCGAACATCTGGTCCGCCGGTCTATAGTTGTAGTGCCCCTGGCGCGGCTCCAGCGCCGGCCATTTGCACTCGTTCTCGGCGACGATGACATTGCACTCACGCGCCATCAACGCCCGGTAGGCGGGATCGTGGAAGCCCGATGTGCCGATCGCGTTGCCGACATTGAGGCCTTTGCGCTTGCCAAGCGTCGTCAAAGATTCCGGCTGATCGGCGCCAAACACGCTGCTCAACGGCATCAGGCTGGCGCCGGCCAGCACGGCCAAGGTATTTCTACGAGAAATTGTCATCGACACGCTCCTGGGTGAAAATGTTTGCTAACATTCGTGGCATAATTAAAAGGTTACGCTAACATAAAACCAGGAAGTGATGGAGACCAGATGCGCGCTTTATTCAATACGATACTTGCGACGCTGCTGCTGTCGCTGATGGCATCCGCCTGGGCGACGGACGAAGACGGCTACGATCTGTGGCTGCGCTACCGCCCGCTGGAAGCCGCCGCAAAGGCCAGACTGCAGGCGCAAGCCCGTTCCATCGTGCTCACCGCCCCCTCTTCGGCGACCACGCAGGTGGCTGTAAACGAACTGCAACGAGCCCTGGCCGCCATGCTGGGCAAGGCGCCTGCGCTGGCGGCCAAGCCGCAGGACGGTGCATTGGTGCTGGCCACACCCGCCTCCCTGCTTGAGTTGAGAGACGAACTGTCCCAACTGGGTTGCGAAGGCTATCTGCTGCGCCACACTCGCCTGCAGGGACACCCCGTAACGCTAATCGCCGCCAACAGCGACATCGGTCTGCTGTACGGCAGCTTCGCCTGGCTGCGCGCCGCGAACACCGGCGCCGCCATGGATGCAAGTATCGACATCAGCTCGGCCCCCAAGCTGCAACTGCGGCTATTGAATCACTGGGATAACCTGGACCGCACCGTGGAGCGCGGCTACGCTGGCCAGTCGATCTGGGACTGGTGGGCGCTGCCGGACATCAAAGACCAGCACTACATTGATTACGCCCGCGCCAACGCCTCGCTGGGCATCAACGGCACGGTACTGAACAACGTCAACGCCAAGCCTGAAGTGCTGACCGCGCCATTTATCGCCAAGGCCGCCGCCGTGGCCGACGTACTACGCCCTTACGGCATCAAGGTTTACCTGTCGGCGCGCTTTTCGACGCCGCTGGAACTGCACCAGACCAGCACCGCCGATCCTCTCTCGCCCGAGGTGCGCGCATGGTGGCAGCGCAAGGGCGACGAAATCTACCGCGCCATTCCCGACTTCGGCGGCTTCCTGATCAAGGCCAATTCCGAAGGTCAGCCGGGCCCGCAAGACTATCACCGCAGTCACGCCGACGGCGCCAACATGCTGGCCGCGGCAGTTGCGCCGCACAACGGCATTGTCATGTGGCGCGCCTTCGTCTACGCGCCGGCGCCCGATGCGGCGGCCGACCGCGCCAAACAGGCCTATGACGAATTCAAACCGCTGGACGGCACCTTCGCCTCCAATGTGCTGGTGCAGGTGAAGAACGGCGCCATCGACTTCCAGCCGCGCGAGCCATTTCACCCCTTGTTCGGCGCGATGCCGAATACGCCGCTGATGATGGAGTTCCAGATAACCAAGGAATACCTGGGCTACTCGACCGACCTGGCCTATCTGGGCAGCCTGTTCGAGGAAACGCTGCGCAGCGACACCAAGCAGCGCCCGCAGGGACTGACTGTGGCGCAAGTGCTTGAAGGTGCCGAAAGCGCCCGTGGCACGGGTCTCACCGGCATGGCCGGCGTCGCCAACATCGGCAGCGACCGCAACTGGACCGGCTCGCACTTCGACCAGGCCAACTGGTACGCCTACGGCCGCCTGGCCTGGGATCCACAAGGCTCGGCACACGCCATCGCCATTGAATGGGCGGCGCAAACCTTCGGTGCGGACGCTCGCGTCAGCACCCCCATCGTCGACATGCTGATGCTGTCGCGCGAGGCCGTGGTCGACTATATGACGCCACTCGGCCTGCATCACATCATGGGTACCGGCCATCACTACGGCCCGGCGCCTTGGGTGGCAGACCTTGAACGCCCGGACTGGAACCCAGTCTACTATCACCGCGCCGACCGCAAGGGCATCGGCTTCGATCGCACCGCCAATGGCAGCAACGCCCTGATGCAGTACGCACCGGCGCTGGCGCGCCAGTATGCCGATCCGCACGCCACACCAGAACAGCTGCTGCTATGGTTCCACCATCTGCCGTGGGATTACCAGATGGCTTCCGGCCGAACGCTGTGGGCCGAACTGTTGGCCCGATACGACAGCGGCCTTGTCGCCGCCCGCGATCTGCATGCGCGCTGGGTCAAGCTGCAGCCGTTGATTGACGCGCGACGCTACGCCGAGGAAGAGCAGCGCCTGGCTAAGCAAGTAAAGAACGCCATCCTTTGGCGCGACGCCTGCGTGGCCTACTTCCAGTCGGTGTCCGGTCTGCCGCTGCCGCCAGGCGTGCGGCCACCCGCGCAGCCGCTGGAGTATTACAAGGCGCTGCGCTACCCGTATGCACCTGGCCGTGGGTAAGGCGCAAAGCCTGTGGCCCAGCGGCCCGCTTGTGGTAAAGTCCGACTGGCATGACATTCATTCAATTCGAGGTTAGCAAAAGGCCGATGACAAGCATCAAGGTGAAATCAAAACCCGCAGCGGGTTCCCGGTCGGGGGCACCGACGATGACCGACGTGGCCAAGCTCGCCGGCGTTTCGCCGATGACCGTGTCGCGCGTGATGAACGGCGACACCCGTGTCCGCGAAGTCACCCGCAACCGCGTGGGTGCGGCGGTGGCGGCGCTGAACTATGTACCCAACCAGGCGGCGCGCCGCCTGGCGGGAGCGCCGCCCATCCGTGTCGGCTTCTTATACAGTAACCCAAGCGCCGGCTACCTGAGCGAGTTCCTGGTGGGCCTGCTGAACCAGGCCAGTCCGAACAATGTGCAACTGCTGGTGGAGAAGTGCGAGGCCGACGAGCAAGGCGTCGAACAGGCGCGCCGCCTGATCGCCAACGGCATCGACGGCATCATCCTGCCGCCGCCGCTGTGCGACACGCCGAACCTGATCGACGTCATCGCCGCTTCCGGCACGCCGGCCGTCACGGTGGCTTGCGGCAGCCCGGATGACCGCGTCTGCGCCGTCAGCATCGACGACTTCCACGCCGCGCATGCGATGACCAGCCATCTGATCGCGCTGGGCCACCAGCGCATCGGCTTCATCATCGGCCATCCAAACCAGACCGCCAGCGCGCGCCGGCTGGCCGGCTTCCAGGCCGCCATCACCGAAAAGCGCGTGCAAGGGGCGCCAGAGCTGATCGTACAGGGGCTGTTTACCTACCGCTCGGGCCTGGACGCGGCTGAGACCTTATTGGGACTGGAGCAGCGCCCTACCGCCATCTTCGCCAGCAACGACGACATGGCGGCAGCGACGGTGGCCATCGCCCATCGTTTGGGACTGGATGTGCCGGGCGACCTGACTGTGGCCGGCTTCGACGATACCGCACTGGCCACCACCATCTGGCCAGAACTGACCACCGTGCGCCAGCCAATCACCGACATGGCGGAGGCGGCGGTGCAGTTCCTGGTCAAACAGATCCACGCCCAGCGCAACGGCGACAACGAGGCGCCGGAGCACGTGGTGATGGACTATCAGCTGATACGGCGCCAGTCCGACGCCGCTCCGCGAACTCGCCCATCGACCAAGATCGCGGGCAGGCTCAAGGTTTAACGGTAGCGGTACAGCTTGACGCGCTGTATCGTGAAATCGTCGCTGGACAAGCCCACATGGCGGCCCTGGTGGCTTTCGTCACCATTCATCCAGCGCCCTTCCTTCCAGCGCCCGTCCTGGTAAGTGCCTTCGGTCAGTTTCTCGAAACCCACCATGGCGCCGTCCTTCAGCGCGCTCTTGAACACCACGGTCAGGCCCTTGCCGGCGACGATAAACTCGTCCTCGCCGGTGCGGATGACCAGGCCGCCACGGGTCTGCAGCGTCGCCGGATCCGCCCTCTCCCACGGAGCATTGAAGCTCACATCCAGCGTGTAGCCGCCCATGGTGACCTGCTGTGGCGTCGTATCCACCACGCCTTCGAAGGACATTGGCGCCTTGAAGCCGTGCATATTGCCGCTGCCCTGGTACTGATTGATAATCGGCGTTAGCTGCTTCAGTACGCGATACGCCCTGGGCAGCGAGGAATTGCCGTCCTTGATGTCGTCGATGGCGAACGGCGAGAAGCCGAACGCATCGTGCTCGCCTATCGCATAGAAGGCGTCAGCGCCGGCGTCGGGACGCTCGGCGTGGTTCGCTTCCGGGATGAACAGCGGATTGTCCGGACGCTTGAACTGCTTGGCCCAGTGGATGAAGTTGGGGAAGTAGGTATCGATCGCCAGCACATCAATGGCCGGTGCACCCGCCTTCCAGATGTCGAATAGATGCGGCAGCGGTCCGGCGCTCGGATAGTCGCCGGGCCGCTTGCCCGGCCGGTTGAGCGCCACATTGACGTACATCGGCAGCGGATAGACGGCTTTGCCGGCCGCCGTCATCGATTCGACGAAGGCCGCGTAGTGCCAGGCCTGGAACATCTCTTCCGTCTCCACGGTGTCGCCGAACACCTCGCTCCAAGTGCCCGATGCGCGGCTGCCATGCGACTCCCATTGCGACTTGAGCACGGGTTTCAGCGTGTCCTTATGCGCCCCAAGGTAGGCCGTCAGCGCGGCCGGAACCGCGCCCCGGTACGCGGCGTTGGCCGCGCCGCTGTAGTCGCGCACGTCCGGCAGCATGCCGATCTCGTTTTCGACCTGGATCATGACTACGGTGCGCTGCGTGTCGGCCTGCTTCAGGTGCGCCAGCATGGCCTTGAACGCCGCAGTATCGGCCGCCAGCGTGGCGGCGCCGAACGGCGTCAGTATCTCCTGTGGCTCGCCGGTGCGGCTGAGCGCATGCGGGAAACGCTGGCTGTCCCGCTTGATCCATGCCGGAACATAGGTCGACATCGAATTCTTCCAGGCGCCAAACCACAGTAGCAGCAGATGTGTGTTGTGGGCGCGCGCCTGCTGCAGCATGCCGTCCAGTACCGTGAAATCGTAGCGGCCTTCGACCGGTTCGATCTGGTCCCACTCGACCGGCGCCACCAGGGTGTTGAGCTCCGCCGCCTTCAGCGTCGGCCACAGCTTGTCCAGGTAGGCCAGGCTGGACGCGGAAGAGTTATGCAGTTCGCCGCCCAGTATCAGTAAGGGCTGGTCGTTGACCATCAATTGGGTGGCGCTGCCCTGCTTGCGCAGATAGGGAACCGATGCCACCGACGACGCGGCGTGGGCGGCACTACTGAGTTCCAGCAGCAGCAAGGCACAAGCACAAGCCCTTGCGCAGGCTCGGCGCGTTAGTGCGTTCATTATTTATCCTCGAATAAAAAACACCACCCTTGCGGGGTGGTGCAAAAGCTCCAGAGAGAGGGACTGGCGCCGGACGATCACTTAAAATTTCGCGCGCAGGCCTAGCGAGAACGTGCGGCCTGGCGTGTATTGCGTGAACTTCGCGTTACTGAACTGGAAGTAGCTGCTGCGCGAATCGTTGTTCAGGTTGACGATATCGAAGCTCAAGGTCGGCAAGCCGTCCTTGTCGAACACTTCGCTCAAGTCTATGCTCGACGAGAAGTCCAGTTGCTTGTAATCGTTCGAGAACAGCGCCGCATCGGCGATGCCGTTCTGGTTGGAGGTCGCCACCTGGCTGCCCTTCGAGAAGGTATGCGACAGGCGCGCCATGTAGCCGTGGTTCTCGTAGTAGACCGAGAAGTTGTTGGTGCGGTTAGGCACGCCCAGGGCGACAAAGCCGTTCGAACCTTCGCCGCTGGCACTCTGCGTGATGAAGGTTGCCGTTTCATTGATGCCCAGACCGCGGAACGGCAGGATCTTGTCCAGCGGTTGCACCCAGCCCAGTTCCAGACCACGGATGCGCAGCTCGCCGGCGGCGTTGCGGGCACGGGTCAGCACCACGGTGGCGACGTCAGGACCGCCACGCGAATTGATCGCGGTCTGCTGATTAGGCGTCAGGGTGCCATAGGTCACACCGAATGGCGCCAGCGCGCTGAATGGCGTGGTCACGTTTTCGTTGATGGTAAAGCCGTCCAGCTTCTTCTGGAACGCAGTCACGCTGATGTAGCCCTCGCGGCCGGTGTACCAGTCCAGGCCCAGGTCGATGTTATCCGACAGGTAGGGCTTCAGGCCTGGGTTGCCGACCGTGCCGACGTCGGCCGAAATCGACGAGAAGTTGATCCCTGGACGCAGCGCGTTCGGATCGGCGCGGGTCATGCTGCGCGATACGGCGGCGCGGGCGATCACATCGCTGCGCAGGTTCAGGGCAGCGGTGGCCGACGGCAGCGTGTTGCTGTAGGTCGTATCCTGGTAGACCCACTCGTTGATATTCGGATACTTGCTGCCGTTGAGCGTCAAGCTGGCGTTGCGCGGATCGCTGATCGAGTTGAGCGATCCGACCGACTGGCGGGTACGCACATAACGCAGGCCGGCGTTGTAGCGCAGCGGCAGGCCCATCAGATCTGCCTTGCCGTTGGCTTCCGTATACAGGCCGGTGGTCTTCTCGTCGATGTAGCCGGCGCTGGCGCCGGTGGACGAGGCGCCGCTGTCCGGTGCGCTGCTGTTGTAGAAGCTGTAGTTCGAGTCCTTGGCGAAGCGAGTCCAGTCGATCACCGGCTTGCCGTATGGGCCAGGCACGATGTAGCTGGCCAGCGAACCGGCAGGGACCAGCGAGCCGCCATAGGTCAGCGGCGCGGTGGCGCCAGCGGTGTAACCCGTGCCGTAGCCAGGATACAGCGCGGCGGCGCTGGCGCCCGGCGTGCTGGCGCCGTCGCAAGGCGGCGCGCCGTTAGGGCCGGCCAGGAACACGCTCGGGTTGTTGCCGCAGACGGCAGCCTGCCAGGCGGCCGAATTGTCGGTTGCGCGGATGCGGCGGTTGATATCGTCGTAGGCGACACCGGTCTTGATATTGAAATTGTCGCCCCCCCAGGTCAGGTCGGTATGCAGGCCCTTGGTCTCGGTCTTGCGATATTCATCCTGGATGTTGACGCGGCCGCCGGCCCATACATAGCTGGCCGGATTGTTCAGGTCCTGGCTGGAGATGATCGATGGGATGCCGCCGTTGTTCGCATAGGTCACCGTATTGCCGCTGTTGGCCGCGGTGATCGGCAGCACGGTTGGCGCTTCGTGGCTGAAGTTACTGCGCGTGTAGTTGACCTGCGTGTCCAGTTTCAGTTTCGGGGTCAGCTTCCATTCCATGCCTGGGTTGATGCCCAGCAGGCTGACCTGGTCGTGGCGGTAGCCGTGCTCAAAGAAGTTGGCGGTGTTGGCAAAGGTGCCGCCGGTGACGGTGCAGCCATCGCTACAATCGCTCTTATCGACCGTCATGTTCAGCGGGATCATGCCGCCGTTACGCACCGACCAGTCGTAGTCCATGCGGGTCATCTTGTCGTCACGCTTGCTGTACATCGTGTCGACGTAGAAGTGCAGGTCTTCCGACGGGCGGTATTCGGCGCTGAATACCGCCGCGCCCTTGTCCTTGGTACCGAAGTAGTCCATGTTGCGACCCAGGCGCGGCAGAATCGCATTGTCGATCTGCTGGATGGTCAGGCCTGGGTTATGCGCCAGCAGGAAGGCCTGGTCGATCACTGTGCCCGCCACCAGGCCGTTGCCGGCGCCGGCCGGCACCACGCCTGGAATGGTCCAGTTGCCGCCGCCGGTGTTGTTGCGATTGGCCGCCGGGTCCTGCGCGGCCGACAAGTTAGGGTTGGTCCAGCCGACAGTTTCAAAACCGGTGGTATGGATCTGCTGGCGCGACAGCGTCAGGCCGCCCAGGATACCCCAGTTGCCGAAGGTCTCGCTGGCGATGATGGAACCGCGGCCGCCGGCCTTGTCGGCCAGGGAATTCTTGGTGCCGGTGATGCTGGTGGCGATGTAGCGGCCTTCCTTGTCGAACGGACGGGCGCTGCGCAGGTTGACGACACCGGCGGCGCCGCCTTCGATCATGTCCGCGGTCGGGCTCTTGCTGACGGTCAGCTTGGTGAACAGGTCAGTCGGCAGCAGGTCGAGGTCGACCTCGCGGTTGGTGTTGGCGCCGTCGATCGGGCCGGACGAGGCCACGGCGATCGGCGCGTTGTTCAGCAGGATCTTGGTGAAGCTCGAACCCAGGCCACGGATCTGGATGTTGGCGCCTTCGCCGGTCACGTCGCGCGAGACGCCGACGCCGGGAATGCGGGCCAGCGATTCAGCGATGTTCTTGTCGGGGAATTTACCGAAGTCTTCGGAGTTGATTGAATCCTGGAAGCCGACGGCTTCCTTCTTGTCCTTGGCCGAGGACAACAGGCTGTTGCGATAGCCGCTGACCACCACGGTATTCATCGTATCGGCGGGAGCGGCCTGAGCGGCCGGCGGCGTGGCTTGGGTGGCATCCTGGGCGTAGGCCTGGGAAATCAAGGCAGCCATGGCGGTGAGGCCGAACACGATCTGCCGGCGCGAACCCCGGCCGGGCTGTTGTTTCACTAACATTGATGTCTCCTTCGGTGCAATACCGTGGTTATTGTTTTCAATCGCTGCCCATTTTCCAAATCGATGGTACCGCGACCAATTCAGTGTAAAAGGGATGAAAAGTTATTGTCAACAAAAAAATCTACTGAAATGTTGTGCGCTACCATTTATTGCCGTTTTAGCACAGCCATAAACTGGGGCGGAAGCAAGCGGCATAGGGAGAGCGGTGCCGCATGGGGAAAAATCGCAAGGTGTAGCGGCACCGCCACATGCGCTTCTCATCGAGTGCGCACCGCATTCTTCAAAGAGCTTCGGGGAACGTACTGCGCCGAATTGAGTGTTGTGAACAGCAAATGGAGTTCCAACTGCTCGACCGCCTTAGTTTCCAGCGCTTTGTTGGGCTGCGCAGCAGCAGCCAGATTCCCGACCGACCACGATCTGGACGGTCAAGGAACGCCTGATCCAGGCTGGCGCCAGCGACAGCATTTTTGACACGGTCAACCGCCAACTGTCGATGCAAGGCTTATGGCGCGCGGCGGTCAAATGATCGACGCCAGCATCGTGCAGACACCCAAACAGTCGATCAACAAAGAAGAAAAATCCATCGTAGCCGAGAACGCGATGCCGGCCGATTGGTCGCCGGCCAAGCGGCGTCAGAAAGATGTCGAGGCGCACTGGACCAAGAAACACGGCAAGTCCTACTTCGGCTACAAGCTCTCGGCCAACGCCGACAAGCGCGACAAGGTCATTCGCAAGATCGAGATCAGCACTGCCTGCGAACACGGCACGCTGCACTTTGAAGAGGTGATCAATCCGGCCAACACCAGTCGCGACATATACGCCGACAAGGGCTATGTCAATGGCTGGCGCGAGATGCGCCTCAAAGGGCAAGGCTGGCGTATGCATATCCAACACAAGGGCAGCAAAGACAAGCCGATCTCGGAAGCGCAGCAACGCCAGAATAAACGCATCACCAAGACGCGCGCGCGTGGAGCACGTCTTTGCCGGTCTGACACAGATGGGCGACAAGGTACTGCGTTCGATTGACCTAGCGCGGGCCACGCTGCACCTGAACTGGAAAGTCACCACATACAATCTGCAGCGTCTTTGCTACCTGAAGGAGGCCCAGATCGTGTCGTTCTGACGTCCGAGTTCTGTCCGGACTGCCGAAAAAGGCGGATTTGGATAACAACGTAGCCATGAACTTGGCCAGGTTGGCGGCGCGATCGCCTTCTGCGCCGTTATTTTTCAGCCATCAACCTCGAATCTCCTGTTTTTCGAGTTGCCCTTCTCTTGAGTATTTTTAAGCCGAACTTTCGCTAGGGGTCGTATATAGAGCTTTGATTTTATTTGGTTTTTCTAAAAAAATCGCGCCACTACTGGGTACAGGCAGGGTTCACACCCAT
>FSZM01000005.1_pt1 | contig 28968 bp, 17 predicted proteins | sample 1638831 | NCBI WGS metagenome assembly FSZM01 (sample SAMEA3914813, study PRJEB12502) | metagenome | biome: forest; material: soil | place: Canada | collected 2011-07-07 | depth 0.3 m
GTCTACCAATAACAAAACTTCGCGACTCATGCTTTGCGTCCCTTAAAAACCACCTGCGGCACCAAGCGTGCCTTATCCACATCGGCGAGCGTAAATTCCAACAGCGCCGGACCATCATTGCTTTCAAATTCCAACGACAATTTATCGCCCTGGGGTTCTTGCAGAACGCCCTGGAACGATTTCCGGTTGTTCGTACCCGGCATCGCAACTTTCAATTTCACGATCGCTTCGCTACCAGCGAAGCGGACAAAATCGGCCAGCTTGCGCACTGGGCGATCCAGTCCCGGCGACGAGATTTCGAGACGCTCATAGTTGACGTTCTCGACCGTCAGCACGTGCGACAGCTGATGACTGACCGTGGCGCAATCTTCCACGGTGATCGGGCCTTTTTCTTCGGCGTCGGCTGCGCTGAAATCGATAAACACGCGCAGCAGTCCGCGCTCGGCCCGTTCGACATCAACCAGCTCATAGCCCAGACCGGTCACGGTCTTTTCAATTAATTCCGGCAGCTGCAAGAAATTCTCCAGATCAAAGTCTGTTTCCACTCGTAAAAACAGACCGTTCAAAACGGTTCACCAAAAAAAAAATGGGCATCTGCCCATCTTCTTGTATTCCCAGCCAGATGAAAGCATCCTCAGCAAACTACCTGCGAAGAACTTTTACTAGGCTGGTCATTATAACCTCTTATGGGCTGTGCTGCAATGCCACACGGCTAGTGTGAACATGCTTACAACAGTACAAAAAGCGCCACACGCTCCGCCGCGAGCACGGCGGACGCGCATTGCTTAACCCTTGCGGCGACGCGGCATGCCATGGTCGACGGCACCGCCACGGGGCGGCTGGTTGCGGCGCGGCGCGGACGCGTTGCCAAAACCAAAAGTAGTCTGCAGCGGATCCGGCTGGCGCGGACCGCGCTGCGGACCCTTGCCACCCTGACCGCCGGCCAAACCCTTGCCTTGTCCTTGTCCCTGCCCCTGACCCTGTCCTTGCGGACGTCCCTGCCCCTGGCGTGCCGGGCCCTCACCCAGCGGACGGCCACCGGCATAACCGCCGATACCCTGCGGACGACCACCCGGACGGCCGGAGCCACCGCCGGCACCACCCGGACGCCCTTGACCGCCGCCCATGCCGCCACGGCCCTGGCCGCGGCCGCCACCGCCGCGCTGCTGCTTGGCGAACGGCATCGCATTGTCATTGCTGACGTCGATGCGGTTGAAGTTAGGCTCGTCGTGATCCTCGTGATCATCATCGTCGTCGTGATGCTCGTCGCGGCGGTTGCCGCGCTGCTCGTTGCCACGGGCGCGTTGCTGCTGCGGCTGCTTGGGACCCTTGCCTTGCGGCCCCTTGTTCGGGGTGCGTGGCTGAGCGGCGTCGCCGCCTTTTTTCTCGACACCGTACGCAGCCATCAGGTCGCGCACCATGTTTTCTTCCATTTCCTCCCAACGACCACGCTTCAGGCTGCTTGGCAAGGTCAGCGCGCCGTAGCGGGTACGGATCAGGCGCGACACGGTCAGGCCGATGGCTTCGAACATGCGGCGCACTTCGCGGTTGCGGCCTTCGCCGATCACCACGCGGTACCACTTGTTGATGCCTTCGCCACCGCCGTCGGCGATCTTGCTGAACTGCGCCAGGCCGTCTTCCAGCTCGACGCCAGCGAGCAGCTTCTGGCGCATGCCCTCTTCCAGCACGCCCAGCGTACGCACCGCGTATTCACGGTCGATGTTGAAACGCGGGTGCATCAGGCGGTTGGCAATATCACCCGAAGTGGTGAACAGCAGCAAGCCTTCGGTATTGAAGTCGAGGCGGCCGATGGCCAGCCATTTGCCGGCCTTCATGGTCGGCAGGCGATCGAACACCGAGGGACGGCCGTCCGGATCATCGTGGCTGACGATTTCGCCGGCCGGCTTGTGGTACACCAGCACCCGCGGCGGCTTCTTGCTGACACGGCGCTGGATCAGCTTGCCGTTGATGCGCACCGCATCGGTCGGCAGGATGCGCTGGCCGATGTGGGCCGGCTCACCATTGACCGACACGCGGCCGGCAACGATCAGGTCTTCCATGTCGCGACGCGAACCCAGACCGGCCTCGGCCAGCACCTTGTGCAGCTTGGGCGCGTCGTCGTCCGAGGTCAGGTCGCGGCGCACCGCTTTTGCCGGCTGATGACGGCCTTTGGCACCATCTTCCGCGTCGAACGCGTCCGAGGTCACAAAGGAGAACGCGGCATCGGCGTCACCATCCTTGCCCCCCTGCTGGCCTTGCTGGCCACGCTGCGGCTTGCCGCCCTTGCCATGCTTGCCTTTTTGCTGCGGGCCCTTGCCACGCGCTTCGCCGCGCTGGCCCTGGCCCTGGCCGCGCTCGTGGCGTGGCTTGCCTTCAATTGGCGCGCTGCCATCTTCGGCCGGCGCGGCTGCGCCTTCAACGGCGGCAACCGGTTCCGGACGCGGCATCATGGCTTGGCGGGCGGCACGCTGTTCGCGCATCTGGCGCGGGCCGCGCGGGCTGCGTGGACCGCGTTCGCCACGTTCGGCGCGCTCGCCTTCGGCAGGAGCGGCTGGCGCTACGACTGCGGGAGCAACGGCCTGGACCGGCTCGACGGCTGCAACAGGAGCTGCGGCTTCGGCTTCAACTGGCTTCTTGGCGGCCGGCTTGGCACGCGGCTTTTTCACGGGCGCCGGAGCGGCGTCGGCGGCCACTGGCGCCGCTTCAGCAGCAACGGCAGCGGTTTCGGCCTTGGTCTTGCGTTTCGGCTTGGCGGCGGGAGCTTCACCCGACGCGGCAGCGGCTTCGATCTGGGCTTTGGTGCGGCGCTTCGGCTTGGCGGCCACTTCGGTAGCGGCTGCGCCGTTGACTGTCTCTGGGGAATTAGGATTGTTCATTATTCATTTCTTGGTTGTGCTCAGCGTCAACCGTTAAATCTGGCGCGGGCTCATCAGTAATCGCCTCGGCGGCGGCCGGGGTCACGGCTTCCGCTTGTGCTGCTTGTGCTGCTGGTGCTGGTACTGCTGGTGCTGGTACTGCTGTTGCTGCTGCTGGTGCTGGTACTGCTGGTGTTGCTGGTGTTGCTGGTGTTGCTGGTGTTGCTGGTGTTGCTGGTGTTGCTGGTGTTGCTGGTGTTGCTGGTGTTGCCGGTACTTCCAGCGTTGCCTGGATTTCCGGCAACGCTAACGGCGTTGCCGCCAATGCCGCTTTGGCAAAGTTTTCCTGCAGCGCCGCTTCCAGCGCTTCCATGTCCGGGCCGCCGCCCTGCATTTCGCTGAGGGTCTGCAGCGGTGGCAGTTGGGACAGCGAATTCAAGCCCAGATCATCCAAGAACTGCTTGGTGGTGCCCAGCAAGGCCGGCCGCCCGACCACATCGCGGTAGCCGATCGCATCGACCCAACCGCGGTCTTCCAGCATCTTGATCGTCTGCGAATTCACGGCGACGCCGCGGATTTCCTCGATATCACCGCGGGTGACCGGCTGGCGGTAAGCGATGATGGCCAGCGTTTCCAGCGTCGCCCGTGAATACCTGGGCGGCTTTTCCGGATTGAGCCGGTCCAGGTATAGCTTCATTTCCGGCCGGCTCTGGAAGCGCCAGCCGCTCGACAGGCTGACCACTTCGATGCCGCGGCCTGACCAGTCTAGTCTGAGTTCTTCGAGCAATTCCTTGATCGTATCGGAACCGACTCCGGGTCCGCGCGCCCTGCCCTGCTCGTCCACGTCGACGTACAGCTTTTTCAGACTGTGGATCGACAATGGCTCATGGGCGCATAACAACGCGGTTTCGAGGACTTTTTTCGCCTCAGCTGTATCCATAGCAATCTTGTGGTTGCATTGAAATGCAAAAAGAAATCAATCACACTCAGTGAGCTTGCGGGCAACCATCTGACGATGCCGCCTGGGTGTAGTACTCGCTGAAGCTGTTTTTTCCGACGCTAGGGACTATGCGCGCCAAGCGGGAGAGAGAGACATGCCACCGACGGTTGCCACCTGCCGCGACCGTTGATTTCTGCGTGAAACGCGATCCTGGCCTGCCGTTTTCGGGCGAAAACTTGCAAGCACAAACTCGAACGATCAATACCGTTTCATCCAACTATCCGAATTGTACCCGATAAAACAGCGAAAAGCGCAGCCTTGCTGCGCAATATGTAACTTGCCTTACGCCAAGGCAAGCTTTTCCGACAAGATTGCCGATACACCAACGAAGGCTGGATACTGCGCCGTGATGACGAAGGTCGGGATCTGCGCCAGGTAATTGGCGAAGCGGCCCTTGTGCTCGAAACGGGCGCGAAAGCCCGAGCGGTCAAAACGCTCGCCCAGCCGCGGCACGATGCCGCCGCCTATATAAATACCACCCTGGGCACCGAGCGTGATGGCGACGTTGCCGGCAATGGTAGCGAGCATGCAGCAGAAGGCCTCGATCACTTCGTCGCACAGCGTGCATTCACCGGCCAGCGCGCGGCGCGAGATTTCGGCGGCGCCCAGCGGCTCGATCGGCAGGTCGCCATGCTCGGCCAGCGCGCGGTAGATCAGCTCGATGCCGACGCCGGACAGCAGGCGCTCGGCCGAGACGTGCTCGAATTGCGTCCACGCGAAGCGCAGGATCGCCACTTCAGTTTCATTCACCGGCGAGAAGCTGACATGGCCGCCTTCGCTCAACAACGCGGTCCAGCCATCCTTGCCCGGAATCAGGCCCGAGACGCCCAGACCGGTGCCGGCGCCGATCAGGCCCAGCGGCGTGCCGGCCACCGGCACGCCCGGCCCCACCTGGCGCTTCTGCCCGGCCGACAACAGCGGCAGCGAGCGCGCCAGCGCGGTGAAATCGTTGACCACCAGCAGCGTGTCGAAGCCGGTCTCGCGGCGCAGCGCCTCGATCGAGAATTCCCAGTGGTGGTTGGTCATGCGCACCAGATCGCCGATGACGGGATTGGCGATGGCAATCGCGCCGTTGTTGATCGGCGCCGCGCCCATCTGGGCCACGGCAGGCGAGGTCAGATAGGCAAGCAGGGCGGCAGCCAGGGTCGGATAGTCGGCACAGGCCAGCACCTCGATCGCCTCGATTTTGCCTGGCGCTAGCTCCAGCGCGAAGCGCGCATTGGTGCCGCCGATGTCCGCCAGCAGACGCGGGCCACCAGCAAAGCCGGCGGTCGGGAAGGAAGGCGTAGGGGCGGACTGGGCTGTCATGATGAGTCGGAAATAGTTGAGGCCTAAGCTTAAAGGATTTTTCCGTCGTTACGCAAGCATTCTTTTGTAGTTTTAGTACACGTTCACTGATTTTGCCACACGAAATTACATTGTGGGATTTTTACTTCGTAGTATGACTACGCCAACGCGATGCACGCTAACGCGCACCAATTTGGTGAAAAAACCAACAATTCACCAAATTGTTTCAAAAGCGTTGTATTTACTACTTATCTTGTAGGAAAAGATGGACGTAGCGCAATGTGATATATACATTCATTTTTTGTAACCGCCGTTACTGTTGCACCCACCAAGATCAAAAGTTTAGATAAGAGAGAGCACAGATGAAAAAACGATTCCCGTTCGCAGTCATGATGTTATCCGCCAGCCCGTTCGTCCTTGCCCAGGGAGTGCAAATGGCTACCGCCAGTGCCGCTGCCGCAGCGCCGGCCGAGGCCCAGGCTGCGAGCGCCGATGCCCCGATCCCTGACGATATCCAGAAAGTGGTGATAGTCTCGACCGGTAGCCGCGGCGCCCAGCGCACCCTGATCGACACCCCGGTACCTATCGATATCTTGAGTGCCCGTGAACTGAACAACACCGGCCAGGCCACGCTGGACAAATCGCTGGCCTTCCGCGTGCCGTCCTTCAACACCGTGCAAACGCCGGTCAATGACGCCACCTCGTTGCTCGATCCTTATGAAATCCGCAACATGGGTCCTAGCCGCGTGCTGATCCTGATCAACGGCAAGCGCAAGAACTCCAGCGCCCTGATCTATACCCAGACTTCCCCGGGCCGCGGCGAAAGTGGCGCCGACATTTCCGCCATTCCTGTCGACGCGATCAAACGCATCGAAGTGCTGCGCGACGGCGCCTCGGCCCAGTACGGCTCCGATGCGATTGCCGGTGTGGTCAACGTGATCCTGAAAGACAATCCCGAAGGCGGCTCGGTCACCGTGCGCGGCGGCATGACCCACGAGTACGACGGCAAGTCCGGCGACATCAGCATTAACCAGGGCGTCCCGCTGGGCGACCGCGGCTTCGTCAACTACACGCTGGACCTGTCCAAGATCAACCTGTCCAACCGTCCCGGCAAGGTGGACGGCCGTGCCGAAGCGGACCCGAATATCGGCTTTGGCGCCGACATCAACCAGGTCAATGCCTTCCTGGCCGCCCACCCTGACGCCGGCAACATCAATGGTTCGCCAGCGACGGCCGCCATGAAGGCGGAAGTGAACACCCGCTACGACCTGACCGACACCACCAATATCTACGGCAACGCCGCCTACATCCACAAGCGCGTCGACAGCTTCGCCAACTACCGTACCCCGTACTGGCGAACCACCGACTTCGGCTTGCTGCACGCGCCGGGCACCCCGTACCAGGGCTATGTGCCGAGCTTCGTCGGCACGCTGGACGACTACAATGCCACCGCCGGCGTCAAATCCGAGGTGGCCGGCTGGAATACCGACCTGAGCCTGACCTACGGTGGTAACGAGCAGCGTTACTTTGTCGGCAACACCATCAACCGCGCCATGGCGCAGGCGTACGCGAACGGCACCGGCGCCGAACAATCGCCCACCTCCTTCGACGGCGGCGGCGTCAAGTTCGAACACTGGGTGCTGAACGGCGACGTCTCGAAACAGCTGACCCAGACCATCAACGGCTATGCCGGTACCGAGGTACGCTACGAGCGCTACCGCGTGGTGGCAGGCCAGCCGGAATCGTATGAACTCGGCGGCGCCGATTCCTACGCCGGCAATTCGGCCGCCAACTCACTGGTGGCGTCGCGCTCGAACTACGGCGTGTACGGCGGCGCGATCTGGGACATCACCCCGGACTTCCTGCTTGACGGCACGGTCCGCTACGAGCGTTACAACGACTTCGGCAGCGCCACCGTGGGCAAGCTGTCGACGCGCTGGAAGCTGAACGACAAGCTCACGCTGCGCGGCTCGCTGTCGACCGGCTTCCGCGCGCCGTCGCTGGCGCAGATCTACACCCAGAAGGCGCAGTATTCCTTCGTGGCCGGTGGCGCGATCCAGGTATCGGGTCTGATCAACAACGTCGGCGATGCGGCCCATGCGCTGAACATTCCGAAGCTGCAGCCGGAGAAGTCGGACAACATAACGCTGGGCCTGGGCTTCAAGCCGGACAACGACACCAGCATCACGGTCGACTACTACAACATCAAGCTGAAGAACCGCGTCGTGCTGAGCACGGAGATCACCCCGACCTGCCATCAGGATCCGGTCGCCGATCCGAGTGGCGCCGCTTACGCCGCCTGCGTCGCAGCCAGCCCGCTCGACCAGCAGTTGAACAAGTTAGGCATCGTGTCGGCCAGCTTCTTCGTCAACTCGCTGACCAGCCGCACCACGGGTATCGACTACGTCGCCTCGCGTAAGAACATACCGCTGGCCGATGGCAAGCTGACCCTGAATCTGTCCGGCAACCTGTCGCTCAAGAACGAGCGCGAGGGCAACGTCAACAACCCGGCGCTGATCGCGGAAGCGGGCCAGTCGGTGACCAATCCAACCACCGAAGCACTGATGTTCAGCTCGCGTCCTAAGTTCAAGACCATCTTCGGCGGCGACTGGGATTATCAGAAGTTCAACCTGGCCCTGAACAACACCGTGTTCGGCCCGACCCACTTCCGCAATGCCGGTCTGGATTCGAACCTGGAAGTGGCGTTCAAGACCAAGACGGTGACCGACTTCGCGTTGACCTATCAGATCAACAAGGACACCACGCTGGCCTTCAACCTGAACAACATGTTCAACGTGACGCCGTCATGGCACTTCAATGCGCTGAACAAGACCGGCCAGGCCATCCTGGACAGCAAGACCCCAGACCCGTCCAACGGTCTGACCCCGGCTCAGGTCCAGAGCAACCTGGTGACCTTCAACGGCCGCTACTCGATGGTGACCTACGATGGCTCGCAGTTCAGCCAGCTGGGCCGTACCTTCGCGCTCTCGCTGAACTACCGCTTCTAAGCAACCCCGGGGCGGGCAGCCTGGCTGCCCGCCCAACCTTCAACGCCAGCTCCGCAACGGGCTGGTGTTTTTTTATGTGGGGAGTCAGCTGACGTCGTTCCCGTGCAGGCGGGACGGTACGCCGATGCGGTCCATGCTGAGCAGGCTGCAACGCGTCAATACAGGTTCCGGCGGGAATAACACGCCGCAATGCTTATTGCTGGGCGCTCTCGCTGAGAGCGGCTTCGGCAGGGGTGCCGAATTCGGCGTTCCAGGCGTCCAGGCCGCCGTGCAGGGGCTGGGCTTTGTGGTAGCCGTGGGCATGCAGTCCCTTGGCCACGTGGGCGGCCGTGACATCGTTCGGGCAGCTGCAGTAGACGATGATATAGCGGTCTTTGGGCAGGGCGGCGATCGCTTCACTGAGTTCGCCGCCGTTGAACAGCAGCGCGCCGGGGACCGCCGGCTCCAGCATCTGTGCGGTGACGCTGCGGGCGTCGATCAGCACCGGGTCCTTGCCCTGCTCCAGCAAAGTCTTCAGCTCGTCAATGGTGATGCGGTCGATCTGCACCGACTGGTGGAAACGCTTGCGTTCCACATATTTGAACGACACGAACAGCACCAGCAGCACAGCCAGCACGATCAGCGCCGTGGTGCCCATAGTGCTGAGAATGTCCAGCACCTGGTCCACGCTGGTGTGGAAATACGCGCCGATGACCAAGCCGGTGCCGCTCCACAGTAGTCCGCCGGCCACGCTAAAGCCGATAAACATTTGATTGCTGGTGCCCATGGCGCCGGCCAGCGGCGGGGCAATCGTATTGAATCCGGGGATGAACTTGGCCACCACCAGCGCCTTCGGGCCCCAGCGGTTGAAATTGTCTTCGGTCTGGCTGACGCAATAATCCGGCGACAAGGAAATCCGGCACAACAGCTTGAGGATGCGCTTGCCATAATAGCGCCCGGCGCGGAACCAGAAATAGTCGCTGATCAGGCAGGCCACCAAGCTCACGGCCAGCACCGCCGGCCACGGGGTGTCGCCGTCGACCGACAGCGCGCCCGCCACGATCAAGATCGGGAAGGCAGGAATCGGCAAGCCAATCTGCTCGATCAGCACGACCGCGAAAACGATCAATACGCCGTATTGTTGGAGCAAGAGGATTAAGTTCGCCATATAAGTATCTTATCTCAAAATCGGCATATCGACCGGGCCATGCCGCGCTTTTCAGCGCAGGCCATACCTCAGCCGGGCAGGCCGCGCGGTATCGCCGCCAGCAGGCTACGCGTGTAAGGGTGTTGCGGCGCGCGATACAACTGGTCGGAATCGGCTAGCTCAACCACCGCGCCCTGCTGCATCACCATCACCTGGTCGGCAATGTACTTCACTACCGACAGGTCGTGCGAAATGAAAATATAGGACAGGCCGAGTTCATCCTGCAAGTCTTGCAACAAATTGAGCACCTGGGCTTGCACCGACACGTCCAGCGCCGATACCGATTCGTCGCAGACCAGGATCTCCGGCTGCATGGTCAGGCAGCGCGCAATGGCGATGCGCTGCCGCTGGCCGCCGGAAAATTCGTGCGGATAGCGCTGGAAAGCATGTGCGGGCAAGCCGACTTTTTCCAACAGGCCATACGCGCGCTGGCAGCGTTCCCCCTCGCCGGCACCGATGCGGTGGATGCGCATCGGCTCCAGCAAGATCTCGCCCACCGTAAACCGCGGATTAAGCGAGGCATAGGGATTCTGGAATATGATCTGGATGCGGCGCTTGTAAGCTTGGAATTGGCGCGCCGGCATGGCCAGCAAGTCCCGGCCTTCGAACAGCGCGCTGCCGCCGCTGGCCTGGCGCAGCCGCAGCAGGGTCAGGCCCAGCGTGCTTTTGCCGGAACCCGATTCCCCTACAATGCCCAGGGTCTTGCCGCGCGCCAGCGTGAAGGACACATCCTTCACCGCCTGGAACGCGCGCTTGCCGAACAGGCCCTCGCGCCGGTAGAAGCTGGTGCTCAGATTATTCACCACCAGCAGCGGCTGATCGTCCGCCGAACTGCCGCGCGCACGCTGCTTGGGACGCTCGCCCTGCCCTTCGGCCAGGTCGCCGCCGGCCGCATGCAGCGCCGCCGACTCGCGCTGGTCGTCGCGCAGATAGTCGCTGATGACCGGCAGCCGCCACGGCCGCGCGTCCAGCGACGGCCGGCAGTGCAGCAGCGCCTTGGTGTACGGGTCGCGCGGCGCGCCCAGCACCTGGGCCGCGGTGCCGGCCTCGCGCACTTCGCCGTGGCGCATGACGATGACATGATCGGCAAGCTCGCCCACCAGTGCCAGGTCGTGGCTGATGAACAGCACCGACATCGCATGGGTCTTTTGCAGCCGCGCGATCAGTTCCATGATCTGCTGTTGGATCGTCACGTCCAGCGCGGTGGTTGGCTCGTCGGCAATCAGCAGCTTGGGTGCGCAGGCGATCGCCATCGCGATCATCACGCGCTGCTGCTGGCCGCCGGACATCTGGCTGGGATAGGCGTCGATCTTGCTGGCCGGGTCGGGGATGCCGACTTCCTCCAGCAGCGCCAGGGTGCGCGCCCGCGCCTGCGCACGGCCCAGAGCCATGTGCTGGCGCAGCACTTCGCCGATCTGGTAGCCGACCGTGAAGACAGGATTGAGCGACGACATCGGCTCCTGGAAGATCATCGCGATCTCCTTGCCGCACAAGGCGCGCCGCTCGCCGGGCGCCAGCGCCAGCAGGTCGCGGCCGTTGAAGCGGATGGCGCTGCCAGCGGCAATGACGGCGCCGTCCGGCGGCAGCAATCCCATCACCGCCAGCGAGCTGACCGACTTGCCGCTGCCTGACTCGCCCACCAGCGCCACGGTGGCATTGCGCGGCACGCTGAAGGAGACGCCCTTCAGCGCCTCCACGCTGGACTTGCGGCCGCTGCGAAAGGCCACGCGCAGATTTTGTACTTCCAGCAGATGGTCGGGATTGATGGCCATGTTCATTGGATTTTAGGGTCGAGCGCATCGCGCAGCGCGTCGGTAAACAGCGAGAACGCCGTCACCAGCAAGGCCATTGCGATGGCGGCGGCGCTGAGCTGCCACCAGCGGCCAAGTAGCAATTCATTCTGCGCTTCGTTGAGCATGCTGCCCCACGAGACCACGCCGACCGGCACGCCGAAGCCGAGGAAGCTCAGTATCACTTCGGCCTTGATGAATCCGACCACCAGTATCGACATCTGCACCAGCGCCACATGGCTGACATTGGGGAAGATATGGTGGAACATCTTGCGCCAGTCGGAGGCGCCGATGGCGTCGGCCGCCATCACGTATTCGCGCGCCTTGTGCTTGATGTATTCGGCGCGTATCAAGCGATACGGGCCGGTCCAGCCAGTCAGGCCGAGGATCAGTACCATGCTCAGCACGCCTTGCCGCTGCAGCACTGCCGCCACGGCCAGTATCATCAGCACCGAGGGAATCGCCGTGAAGATGCTGTAGAACCAGTTGAAGAAGTCGTCCACCAGGCCGCCGTAGTAGCCCGACAGCGCGCCGAAGACGGTGCCCAGCGCCACCGCCAGCAATGCCGCCACCAGGCCAACCACGATCGAAGTCTCGCCGCCCTTGACGGTTTTCTTGATGATGTCGTGGCCCCATTTGTCTGCGCCGAAGAGCAAGCTGGCGCGCCGCTGCGCGGCGGGCAGCGCATGGCCCGCACGGCGCTCGCCTTGCCGCCGTCGCGCAAGATCGCCGCCATACATGCCCAGCGGCGCGCCTGTGCCGCCCTGCCCTGCCGCCAGTTCGGCCTTCAGTTCGCCGATAGCCTCGGCCAGCGGATCGAACAGGTTGACCGGCGTGGCCGGCTGCCCAGCGTCGGCAGCCGGCGCGGTGCCGGCAGCGGCCCCCTGCGCGCCCAGAAAGGTCGGCGGCGCATAGCTGAGCGCGACTTCGTCTTCCCAATCGGCGACGATCAAGCCGCTGGCCGACAGCACCAGCATCAGCAAAAATGCCGCCACCACGGCCAGCGAGGCCATCGCCATGCGGTCGGCGCGCACCCGGCGCCAGGCCAGCAGCCACAGGCCGGGCGAGGCGTGCATCGACTCGGCTTTGAGCAGCGCCGTCATTTGAGCTGCACGCGTGGATCGACCGCCTGGTACAGCAAGTCGGTCAGTAAATTGAACACCATGGTCGCCACCGCCACGTACACCGTAATGGCTTTGATGACGGGGAAATCGCTGCGCTCCACCGCCAGTATCACTTCGCGCCCGATGCCGGGAATACCGAAGAAGCGCTCCAGCAAAAACGCGCCGATCAGCAGCGCCGGCAAATTCGACATCACATGGGTAATGATGGGAATGGCCGCATTGCGCAGCACATGCACCCACATCACGCGCCGCTCGCTCAAGCCCTTGGCGCGCGCGGTGCGCACATAATCCTGGCTCGCTTCGTCCAGCACAAAGCTGCGGAACAGCCGCAAGGTCGGCGCCACCGACACCGCCAGTCCGATCAGGATCGGCAGCGAGGCATAGCGCAGCAGGTTTTCCCAAAAGCTCTGGCCCCAGCCCTGCACCGGAAACAGCCCCAGTTGATAGGCCAAGCCATATTGGAACACGATGATGTAGACCAGGATGCTGATCGACATGCCCACCGTGCAGGCAACCATCACCGCGCGGTCCGTCAGCGAAGCGCGTACAAACGCCACCGCCAGTGCCAGCGCGATGCCGATCGCGGTCTCGAGCACCGTCAGCGGGACCAGCACCGTCAGCGATGGCCCCAGCCGCGTGGCCAGGATATGCGACACAGTCTCGCCGGTGGCCCAGCTCTGGCCGAAATCGAAGCTGACGATCTGGCCGATGAAGATCCCCAGTTGCACGTAATACGGCCGGTCCACGCCCAGCTGCTGGCGGATATTGGCGATGGCTTCGGCATTGGCCATCTTGCCCGCCAGGATATAGGCCGGATCGCCGCCGACCCAGTTAAACAGCACAAACACCAGCAGCACCACGCCCAGCATGGTGGGCAGCATCTGCCACAGCCGGCGCAGGATATAGGCAAACATCAATCAGTCCTTGCTCTTCGATGCGCGGCTTGCAAAAAAAAATGCTCCCAGGCGAACCTGGGAGCATTTTAGACCAGCTCTAAACCGTGAGGATTAGAACTTGTAGTTGCCGGTCAGGTAGAACGAACGGCCGATTGGGTCGGTGTAGCGACCGTCGTAGCCAATCTGGTTACCGCCACCTGCATTTTGCAGGGTCAGCGGTGGGTTACGATCGAACAGGTTCTTGATACCGCCGGTCAGGCTGAACTTGCCGAAGTCGTACTTACCTTGCCAGTCGAAGGTGGTGTACGAAGGAACCCACAGCGGACCTGCAGCGCCGTTCAGGCCGTCAAAGCCCACCGATGCGCCACGGCTGCCATCTGGGTTAGCCAGATACACTGCGGTACCGGCGCCATATGGCTCATCGTGGTAACCCGTCTTGTAGTGACCGGTGATGGTGTTGGTCATCTTGCCGGTTACCAGGCTCAGCGACAGGCTGGTCTGCACGCGGAACACTACAGCGTTATCGAAACCGAAGTTACCCAAGTCGCTGTAGGCAGGGCCGTCACCGGTCACGGTGTAGTTCTGTTTGATCATGTAGGTACCGGTCCAGGCCGCACGCATGTCGCCGATAGGCGACTTGGTACGGTAGCTGAAGTCCCAGTCCACACCACGGTAGTTAGCTACACCGCCGTTGACCGGCGCCAGCAGGTAACCGATGGTGGTGTAACCAGCTGGATCTGGGTATGGGTTGGAGAACAGGTATTTGTACTGTTGCGGGTTGGCGAAGCCAGCCTGCTCAGGCACACCTGCGGACAGCACCTGGTTGCGGATCTGTACGTTCCACAAATCCAGACCCAGCGACAGGCCGCGCAATGGCTCGACACGGCCACCGAAGGTCCACTGCTTGGACTTCTCTGGCTGCAGGCCAGCGGAGCCGCTGTTGCCGTTAGGACCGCTCAGCAGGTCGTACTGGGCATTGCCGACCAGGCAACCTGGGGAACCTGGGAATGGGCAAGGATAGCTGCCGGCGGTGCTGCCGTTGAAGGTTGCCGCACCAGCGATATCGTTGATGTTAGGCGCCTTGAAGCCGGTGCCGTAAGCAGCGCGTACCAGTACCGTGTCAATCGGGGTCCAACGAGCGCTGACCTTGTAGGTGCCGGCGCTGGCGGTATTACCCAGATCGCCCGACGCCAGTTCCTGCTGAACGCCATTGACGTCCGGCACGGCCGAGAAGATGTGGTTGCTGTGGGTACGGCCATAGTGGTCGTAACGGCCGGACACGGTCGCTTCCAGGGTCTTGGCCACCGGCAGCAGGATCTCGGTATAGACACCGTAGTTGTCACGGTCGGCGCCGAATGGAACCTGGCCGTAGTTACCGCCGACTGGGTAGTCGGAGGAATCAGGCTGGGTCGAGAAGCCAGAGCTGGACAGGATCAGCGAGCTGTAGTCGGTGGTGTACTTGGTCTTCGAGTAGTCACCACCCAGCGAGATGATCGAGGTACCGCCACCCAGTTCGATCAAGTCATGCTGGGCACCTGCGTGCACGGTGTTCAGCGTGGAGGTAGTGGTCGAGAAGTTGGTACCGTTCAGCAGTGCTGGAACCAGCGAGCTGGCGCCGGCGCCGGTCACCGGATCGTAGGTACCGGCAGCCACCAGGGCCGACAGCTTGTCGAAGTCGGAGTAGCCACCAGCAGCGTTGTCCTTGATCTTGGCTTTCGACAGGATCAGGCTGGCGTTGTAGCCCCAGCCGAACGCGTTGCCATCGATACCGGTTGCAAAGTGGGTCGCGTCGGTCACGTACTGGTCGGTACGGCCGCCGATCAACACCGAGCGGTAGCCCAGGGTGGCTTTGCCGCTTGGGTTCAGCAGGTTGTGCGCATCCAGGTAAGGCTGCACATACTTGGCGTACAGGCTAGGGAAGCGGGTGGTGGAATTCACGCCCATAGGCTGGGCCGATGGTGCGTACTGCGCGGTCATCGTGAAGCTCGACAGCACCGCTTCAGCCCAGACCTTGGTGTCGTCGTTGATCTGCCAAGTGCCTTTCAGCAGGCCGGAATCGCGGTTGAAGCCAGGAATGTCTTCCACGGTTGCCGCGTAGTTGAAGCGGCACTGGTTACCCAGTGGGCCAGCCAGTGCCTGGCCGCAATTACCGTTGGCCAAGTAGTACGGGTTGATGGCCACACCGGTAGTCGCCGCAGTCGGGTCGCTCTTCGGAACCACGTTGAAGGTCAGGTTGGCCGGCTCGGTGTTACCGGTACGCTGGTCCAGGATGTAGTTCTTGCCGCCGCTGGAAAACCTCAGGTAAGCACCTTGCGACGAGAAATCACGCTGCAGCGCGGTCAGGCGCTGCTGCTCGTCGTGGCTGTACGAGAACAGCACGTTCCATTTGTCGGTATCCAGGTCGCCCCAGCCCTTGGTCAGGCCAGCGCTCGACGAACGGCCGCCAGCTTTTTTCGGCTGGTTGTAGGTAGCGTAGGCTTCGCCCTTGGTGGTGTTTTTCTTCAGAATGAAGTTGACCACGCCGGCAATCGCGTCGGAACCGTACAGTGCCGATGCGCCGTCGCCCAGGATCTCGACGCGCTCAACCGCTTCCAGCGGGATCGATTCGATGTTGACGGCATAGCCGCCGCCTTGGCCGGAGCCCACGGCGGTAGGCGCCATGCGCTGGCCGTCCAGCAGCACCAGGGTGTATTTCGATGGCAGGGAGTGCAGCGCGGCCGTGGTGGCACCGCCGCCGCCGCCGTTGACGGAGCTCGACGATGGCACGAAACCTTGCATCGACGGCAGCATCTGGATCAGGTCGGAAGCCGATGCGGCACCGCTCTTTTTGATGTCTTCCGTGGTCAGCACCTGGACCGGCAGTGCGCCTTCCTTGGCGATACGCTTAATCGAGGAACCGGTGATTTCCACACGTTGAATGCTAGGGTCAGCGGGCGTGTCTTGCGCCATCGCTGGCAGCGCCAGCAGACCGAAACCTACAGCTACACCACCCGAGAACATCAGGCGCAGTGAGCGGGACAGTACAGTTTCTTTAATCATTGCAATCCTTGAAAATGAATATTTATTTTTAAGCGGCGCGCCGGCTTGTAGTTGATGCGTCGAATAAACAGGAAGTCCATGTTGATGTAATACTTACCTGATAATTAATGAAAACATGCCTATACAATCAGTGTCAACGCCCCCTATGTAACCAAGATGTAATAAAACAACACCTGGTATCGAATTAATCCCACAAACCGTCGCAAGGGGTGCATTATCTGAACCTGCCGGAATGTCGCTATCTATTGCAGAGCAGCAAAAGTGTCTCTTTTTTGTCGCTTCTGTTCAGAATGATTTCCGCAAGGAAACCCAACACCAACGCGGTTTCTCGCCCGGCCGCCATAAAAAAATGGACCGCGAAGGTCCATTTTGTGCACTGCAGCAACCTGAGCGGCGCCATCAGCGCCCCTCCCTTATGGCGGCTGGTTAATTATCCTGTTCACTGAGCCGGCGCTGACGCACGGCGGCCGCCAGATCGTGCAACACCTGCACGCTGCTGTCCCAATCGATGCAACCGTCAGTTACAGACTGGCCATACACCAGCTCCTTGCCCGGCACCAGATCCTGGCGCCCCGCCACCAAGTGCGACTCGACCATGACGCCAACGATGCGGCCGTCGCCGCCAGCGACCTGACGGGCGATGTCGGCGCATACCGGGACCTGGTTTTCCGGCTTTTTCGAGCTGTTGGCGTGGGACGCGTCTATCATCAGCCGCGCCGCCAGGCCGTAGCCGGCGATGGCCTTGCAAGCTTCCTCGACGCTGGCCGCGTCATAATTGGGCGTCTTGCCGCCGCGCAAGATGATGTGGCAATCCTCGTTGCCGTTGGTCGACACGATGGCCGAGTGGCCGCCCTTGGTCACCGACAGGAAGTGGTGCGGCTGCGTCGCGGCCTTGATCGCTTCCACCGCGATCTTGATGTTGCCGTCGGTGCCGTTCTTGAAGCCGACCGGACACGACAGCCCGGACGCCAGCTCGCGGTGCACCTGCGATTCCGTGGTGCGCGCGCCGATCGCGCCCCAGCTGATCAGGTCGGCGATGTATTGCGGGCTGATCACGTCGAGGAATTCGGTGCCGGCCGGCAAGCCCAGTTCATTGATATCGCGCAGCAGCTCGCGCGCCATGCGCAAGCCATCGTTGATGCGGAAGCTATTGTCCATGTACGGGTCGTTGATCAAGCCCTTCCAGCCGACCGTGGTGCGCGGCTTTTCAAAGTAGACCCGCATGACGATTTCCAGGTCGGCCTGCAGTTCCTTGCGCAGCTTGACCAGGCGCTGCGCATATTCCATCGCCGCCTTGGGGTCGTGGATGGAGCACGGGCCGATCACCACCATCAGGCGGTCGTCCTGGCCGTGCAGGATGCGGTGCAGCGCCACGCGGGCGCCGGCCGCCGTCTGCTCCGCCGCCTCGGTGCAGGCGAATTCGCGGATCAGGTGGGATGGCGGCGTCAATTCCTTCATTTCGCGGATGCGCAAATCGTCGGTACGGGGCATGCTGGAACTCCTCAGGTAGTGGATGCGCAATGGAATGCGTACGGTCTGGGTAAAAAAAAACCGCCATCGCTGGCGGTTTCTTGGGATTCTGCTGGAACTCGTTTGTTGCTACGTGCACCGGCCGCTACTCCACCGCCTTGGGGTTGGAATTGCTAAAGTAAAAATAGCCGGTAAAGAAGCAGCGTGTCATGTTAGGTTCCGAAAGTGTTGAACGACTATAGCAACAATGCTACGGCCTTGGCAAGCAAAAAAACCGCGACCAGCAAGCCGCCGCCGGCAAAAAGTCCGGTAGGAAACAGGAGCCAGCGCCAGCGATTGCCATCCCGTTCAAAACGGCTAGCCGCCCGCCAGACCGAAAGTAGCGCCCAGCCTATCCACGGAGCAAAAAAAACCGCCCTGGCGGGCGGTGTGGGCTGCTGGCGAACGCGCTCAGGCGGTGCCACCGACGGTCACGCCATCGATGCGCAGCGTCGGCTGGCCGACGCCGACCGGCACGCTCTGCCCTTCCTTGCCGCATACGCCCACGCCCGGGTCCAGGCGCATGTCGTTGCCTATCATCGAGACGCGGTTCAGCACTTCCGGGCCGTTGCCGATCAGGGTGGCGCCCTTGACCGGATAGCTGATCTTGCCGTCTTCGATCATGTAGGCTTCGCTGGCCGAGAACACGAACTTGCCGTTGGTGATGTCGACCTGGCCGCCGCCGAAATTGACCGCGTACAGGCCGTTCTTGACCGACGCTAAGATCTCGCCCGGGTCCTTGTCGCCGCCCAGCATATAGGTGTTGGTCATGCGCGGCATCGGCAGGTGGGCGAACGATTCGCGGCGCGCATTGCCGGTGACCGGCATCTTCATCAGGCGCGCGTTCATGGTGTCCTGGATATAGCCTTTCAGGATGCCGTCCTCGATCAGCGTGGTGCACTGGGTCGGATTGCCCTCGTCGTCCATGTTCAGCGAGCCGCGACGGTCAGCCAGCGTGCCGTCGTCGACCACGGTGACGCCCTTGGCCGCCACACGCTCGCCGATGCGCCCGGCGAAGGTCGACGAACCCTTGCGGTTGAAATCGCCTTCCAGGCCGTGACCGATCGCTTCATGCAGCAAGATGCCGGGCCAGCCCGGTCCCAGCACCACGGTCATCGGACCGGCCGGTGCCGGACGGGCATCGAGGTTGACTACGGCCGAGTTGACCGCGTCGGCAGCGTACTGGTCCAGCAACTCGTCGCTGAAATAGCCATAGTCGTAGCGGCCGCCGCCGCCGGACGAGCCCACCTCGCGGCGGCCGTTCTGTTCGACGATGACGGTCAGCGACACGCGCACCAGCGGACGGATATCGGCCGCCAGCACGCCGTCGCTGCGCACCACCAGCACCACGTCGTATTCGCCGGCCAGGCCGGCCATCACTTGCACCACGCGTGGGTCCTTGGCGCGGGCCATTTTTTCGATGCGTTCGAGCAGCTTGACCTTGGCGGTCGCGTCCAGCGAAGCGAGCGGATCGTGCGGCAGATACAGCGCGCGCCCGCCCTGCGGCGTCATGCTGTTGGCCACCTTGATCTTGCCGGCGCCGGCACGGGCGATGGTGCGCGTCGCAGCGGCCGCGTCCAGCAGCGCTGTTTCGGAAATCTCGTCGGAATAGGCAAATGCAGTCTTGTCGCCGGAAACGGCGCGCACACCGACGCCCTGGTCGATCGAAAAACTGCCGGTCTTGACGATGCCCTCTTCCAGGCTCCAGCCCTCGTTTTTGGTGAACTGGAAATACAGGTCGGCGTAATCGACCTTGTGGGTAAACATCGTGCCCAAGGTCTTGAGCAGCTTGCCCTCATCCAGCCCGAACGGCGTCAGCAAGATATCGCGCGCCACGGCCAGGGTGGAAAGGTTGGGTTCGAATGGTTTCATGAGGATGCCTTAATCTATAGTGCTGCCATTGTAGTGGATGCGTGGCAGCGTCGCTTGCCTGCGCTGTTACATCGTGCGGTGTTTCAGCGCCGGCAAGCTTTCGCGCACGCTGGCCATGAACACCTGGTCGATCTCGCCCTGCACCACGCCCTCGCCTTCGGCCAGCACGGTCTTGATCTCGCCCCATGGGTCGATCAGCATACTGTGGCCCCAGGTGCGGCGGCCACTGGCGTGCTCGCCGCCCTGCGCCGCGGCCAGCACATAGCACTGATTTTCAATCGCACGCGCCCGCAACAACACTTCCCAGTGCGCCTTGCCGGTGGTGTAAGTAAAGGCCGCCGGCACCACGATCAACGCTACCGGCCCCATGGCGCGGTAGAGTTCGGGAAAGCGCAGGTCGTAGCAGACCGACAGGCCGATCTTGCCCAGCGGCGTAGCCAGCGTGCCGACGCTGTTGCCCGGCACGATGGTCTTCGATTCGTTGTACGACTCGGTGCCCTTGCTAAAGCCGAACAAATGGATCTTGTCGTAGCGGCCCACGTGCTCGCCCTGCGGGTTGTACACCAGGGTGGTGTTGATGACCTTGTCCGCCTCGGGCGAGGCCAGCGGCAAGGTGCCGCCGATCAGCCAGATGCCGTATTCGCGCGCGATGTCGGCCATGAACTGCTGGATAGTACCGCTGCCCAGCGGCTCGGCGTGCGCCACCTTGTCGGTATCGCAAAGGCCCATGATGGCCCAGTATTCCGGCAACAGCACCAGCTGCGCGCCGGCGTCGGCCGCCTGGCCGATCAGCCGGCGGGCGGTGGCGATATTGTCCGTCACGGACGGGGTGGAAATCATTTGTACTGCGGCGACTGTTTTCATGTGCGTGCCTGTAAGCAAAAACAACAGAGATCAGTAGGAACTTAGCTGGAACCCTTGGGCGGCGGCGTCGGCTCCAATTTACCACCTTCAAGCTTGGTGACCACCGGCGCTTTCCACGGACCGGTGACCTGCACCTGGTAGGTCAGCGCCTTCATCACCGGCGCGCTGATGAACAGCTGCGCCAGGAAGCTGCCCAAGCCGATCACCGGATTGACCGCCAGCGCATACACCAGCGGCGCCGTGCCCAGGTTCACCTCGGGGATCACCACCACGTGCAAGTTGGTGCTTTCGTTGGCGATGTCGGCGCTGCCGTCCATCAGCACCGTGGCGGCGACGCCGTGCAGTTTCCAGTTCTCGGTGCGGGCGATGCCGTGGCTGATGGTGGCGTTGGCCGTGATGCCGTCAAACGCCAGCCCTTCGGAAAACACGTCGTGGAAGTCCAGCTTCAGCAGCCGCGGCAGCGCTTGCAGGCTGAGCACGCCCAGTAGCTTGGCCACGCCCGGGTCTTGCTTGAGGAACTGGCCCTTTTCCACATTCATCGCAATCTGGCCCGACAAGCTCGGAATGTCGAAGGAGTACGGCAAGCCCTTCCAGGCGATGTCGCCGTTCAGCTTGCCCTTGCCCCCCTTCAGCGTGCCGACAAAGCCGAAGCGGTCCAGCAGCTTGCCGGCGTCGGCGATGTCGAGCACGAAATTGAGGCTGGTGTTGTGCTCGCCGTTGCTGCTGAGCCAGCGCCCGGTGCCCTTCAGCTCGCCGTCCGGATTGGCCAGCGACAGCTTGCTGACGCGCCATTCGCGCGCCGTGGCGAGCATGGCATTATTCGCCTGCAACTCCAGCCGGCCCAGCGGCTTGTTGAACAGTTCGAAGCGGTCAACCACGATGTCCAGCGCCGGGATGGTGGCGGCAGCACTCTTGCCGTCGAGCAAATCCTGCACATCGTTGGCGGCCGACGCGGGAATGATCAGCGACGACAGCCGCGCCGTCACCTTGCCCAGGCCCTGGCCGGTCGGCGATTCGTTCCAGGTCAGATAGCCCGACACCTGGGTGGCGTCGATGGTCGCTTGCCACAGCGACTTCTGGCGCGATACCCCGACCACCACGTTGTCCAGCTTGCGCTCGCCGACCACCAGCTCACCGGTGCGCGCGGCGATCGCGTCGGGCAGCACGTACTGGCTGATGTCGGCGCTGTCGGGCGCGCCCGGCTTGAGCGCTTCCGGCTTGCCGGCCACCTGCTCGCCGAAGTCCAGCCAGTTGTCGACGTTCAGCGCGCGCAGGTTCACGTTCAGCATCATGCCGCTTTCCGGTTCCGGCGCCGGCGCATTGACGCCGATGCCGCCGCGCAGCAAACGCCACGGCTGCTTGCCATTTTTCTGGCGCAGGTAACGCGCCGCGATACCGCCGCCCAGCGCGATCCGGATGTCGTCATGCTGCACGGTGGGGTCGGCACCCACGGTATTGGTCAGCACAAAGCGCAGCGGCAGGCTGTCGGCCGGCGCCTTCTTGACGGGCAGCGGCAAGTCCAGGCCCAGGCCGGCCAGGCTGGAATCGACCGCCACCTGCACCTGGTGCTCGCGCACCGTCACCAGGCCGTTGTAGCGCGTGGCGCCGCTGAAGTGCGACGCCAGCCGCTGCATCATCGGCGATGGATAATTCTTGCGGAAGCCGTCGGCGGTGATGGTACCGCCCAGCTTGACGACGATGGAGTTGTCGCGCTGGCTACCGCCGTTGATGCTGGCCGGGCCACCGAGGAACGTGCCGGACAGCGCGTTCAAGTTGACGCCGCGCTCGTTGAATTCGATGCGGCCCTGCGCCCCCTGCACCGGCGGCAAGTCGTTGAACAGCACGATGTCATTGTTCAGCAATTGCAGGCTGCCCTGCACCTTGGCGTCGATAATGTGCGCCAGCGGCAAGTGCAATTTCAGTGCCAGCTTGGCGTTACCGCTGGCCTGGGTTTCATCGGTGAAGTGCGAGATCCATTCCAGCACCGGGCTGGCCGCCATATACTTCATGTACTCCTGCATCGGTCCGGCGGCATTGCCATCGATGTCGAGCATGGAATCGTGCACCGACAAATCGGCGACCACCGCCTTGACGCTGGACAGCGCCACGCCGCCGGTGCTGGCCGTGTCGCCATGAATTTCCATGCGGGCGCGGTCGAACACGAAGCTGCCCTTGATGTGCTCGGCCTGCGGCCACAGCGGCAGCGGCTTGCCGTCCTTGTCCTTGCCGCCGTCCTTGGCGTAATGGCCGGGCGTGTAATTGAGCTTGCCGTCCTCGATGCGCCCGGCCACGCGGAACTCGCCGCGTGCGCGCTCGGCCGCCGTGTTGCCGTGGAAGGGGAAGTCGGCCAGGTCGCCGCGCAGGCGCAGGCTGACGTCCTGCGCCACGCCGCCTTCCAGCGCACCGCTCAGCCAGGCGCGCAGATCGGTCGGAGTCTGCAGCGGCAAGTAGCGGTCGATACTATTTAGCTGGAAGCCGTTCAGGGTGCCGCTGAAATCAACCTTGCCCAGGCCTTTGCCGGCCAGCGGCATGATGTGGCTGCCGGACAAGGTGCCGCTCAGCCCCCCCTGCACGAAGTCCATTGCATCGATCTGCAGCTGCAGCTGCTGGTCCGGCAGAAAGGACCAGCGCGCCTGCAGGTTCAGCTTGTCGAACGGCATGGCCGCTACGCTGAAATAATCCGGCATCTGCAGCACCAGCTGTTCCGAATTGAGGCTGAAGCTGCCGCCCTGGTCCGTGGCATCGATGGCACCGCTCAGATTGTCAAAGCCGGGAATGGCGGGCATGCCGGCCAAGGCCGGCGACTTGGCAGTCTTGGGCTGGGCCAGGCGCGGCGGCTGCGGCTTCAAGCCCAGGCCGGACAGTTCGCCCTTGATGCGATACGATTGCAGCGCAGGATAGCTGCCTTCCCATTCGGCCGAAAAATCGACCAGCCGGCCGCGCGGCGCAAAGTCTTCCAGCAGCTGTCGCTGGTGTGCATTCAGCGGCAGGCGCTCAGCCAGGCCAGCCATGGTTTGCAGGTCCAGCAGCTTGGCGCGCAGCTCCGTCTTTTCCGGCTTGCCGCCGTTGGCCGCGACAAAATGTTCGGACAGCGAGGTCGGCGCCAGCACCAGGCCGTCGCTGGTGGTCAGCGCCAGGTTGCTCAACTCGACGCTATGGCCGCGCGCGCCGAAGCGCCCCTCGATGCGGACACCCGGCTTGAGCGCCGCCACCACCGATGACGGCACTTCCTCGCGCGCGGCAATGCGGCCGCTGAGGCTGTGCAAATCCAGCGCCGGCAAGTCGGCGCCGAACTGGGCCGCTACCTGGGCCAGGCCGACGTCGGCGGTAAAACCGGTCACGCGCGCCTGGTCGATGCTGACCCAGCTGCGCAGCGTGCCCTGGCCGGTGCTCAGCTCGAACGGATAGTCGATCCAGGTTTTCCAGGCCGCCAGATCGCTATTGCGGATATCGGTGTACAGCTCGCCCTTCCACAGCGACAAGTCGGAAATGCGGCGCGCAAAGGCTGGATGGCTGAAATCGGCGCGCAAGTCCAGCGGCGCGGCCAGCGCGGCCGGCGGCGTAGCCTTTAGCGCGAACTGGTGACGGTGCCACTGGTTGCGCAGCACCACGCTGACCTGCTCCAGCGCCAGCTGCGGCGCGCCGCGCTGCAAGTCGGTCCACTCGACCCGGCCTTCGCGGATGACGATTTCGCGTTGCGACAGCAGCCAGTCGGCGCCCTTGCCGTCGCTCTTTTTATTCAAGTCGATGTACACGCCGGCGGCGAACAGCCGGCCGTCGGCCAGGCGGCGCACGTCGAGGTCGGGGCGTATCAATTCCAGCGAGTCGAAGCGCACGTCCAGCGCCGCCAGGCTCCACCACGACAGCGTGGCCGATACGCTGGGCAAGGTCAGCGCCGGCGCGCCCTGGGCATCGCGCAGCACCACGTCGCCGAGAAACAAATTGGGACGCAAGCCGTTCCACGATGCGTAGATGCGCTCTATGCTGACCGGATTGCCGACCGCGCGGCTGGCCAGGCGCTCGATGTCGCCCTTGTAGTGGTCGATATTGGGCAGCACTGCGTAGCGCAGTGTCAGGAACAGGATGGCGAAGGCAAAATACAGCAGCAAGGCCAGCTTCAGAGTAAAGCCCAGCGCGTGGTGGGTGGCCTGGTTGCAAAGGCGATAGGCGGACCGCATCCTGTGCCAGCGCACGGCCAAGGGCGCGTCGCCTGTCACGGTCTCCTCTACTCGTTTTTGCATCGATAAGCTAATAAATCAGGCCCGGCGTAAAATAAATCGCTAAAATCATCCAGCGCACTTGCAACCACGCAACGCGGCAAACGCTCCCTGCCACCACTATCCTGGCAACGGTGCGGCCGTGCTCGGCAACAAGCGTTTCTGCCTGCGGAGCAATTCTACCCCATACCATGGGCAAACCATGCCGATTTGCCGCAGTCTTGCACTGGATTTACACACCGTTACCTGCTGTTACCGCTTACTAATGTAGTTACTTGAAGCCGACCACACTATATATATATATGAGTCCTTCCTCTTTGACGTCCGCATCCCGTTTTTACCAGCGCTGGCAGGCTGCCGCGCCCGACCGCGCCGCCAAGTCAGATGAGCTGGCGCAATTATCGCTTGCCCAGCTCAATTTTGCTGATTATTTGGCAAAAGAATCCATCCCCCCTGCCCAGCCCGACGCGCCGCCCTTGCCCACTGCGCGCGCCATGCGGCGCCTGCGCAACCTGCTGGTGTGCGTGCTGATACGGCGCGACTTGGAAGGCCAGGCTGACCTGGCCGAAGTGGTTAGCACAATGACACGCTTCGCCGATTTCGCCATCCAGACCCATCTGCGCGAGCTGATGGCCGAACAGGTGGCCGCGCATGGCATGCCGACCGGCCGCGAATCCGGCTTGCCGCAAGAGCTGATGGTGCTGGCCATGGGCAAGCAGGGCGGCGGCGAGCTCAACGTCTCGTCGGACATCGACCTGATCTTCGTCTACCCGGAAGATGGCGACACCGTGGCCAGCGAACCTGGCCAGCGCAGCCTGTCCAACCATGAGTTCTTCATCCGCCTGGGCAAGAAGCTGATTGCCGCCTTGGCAGAGATCACTGAAGATGGCTACACGTTCCGCGTCGATATGGCGCTGCGGCCGAACGGCGGCTCCGGCCCGCTGGCCGCCAGCCTGAGCATGGTGGAGAATTACCTGATCGTCCAGGGCCGCGAATGGGAGCGCTACGCCTGGGTCAAGGCGCGCGCCGTCACCGGCCGCGCCGAGGACATCGCCGCGCTGGACGCCATCGTGCGACCCTTCGTGTTCCGCCGCTACCTCGATTTCGGCGTCATCGAAGCGATCCGCAACATGCACGCCCAGATCCGTGCCGAGGTCAACCGCCAGGAACGGCTGCATCCGGACCGCAGCAATAACGTCAAGCTGGGCCGTGGCGGCATCCGCGAAATCGAGTTTCTCAGCCAGGTCTTCCAGCTGATACGGGGCGGCCGCGACGCCACGCTGCGCGACCGTTCGACGCGTAGTACTTTACGCACGATTGCCGATAAAAACCTGCTAAGCCACGCCATCGTCTATCAACTTTTGGCGTCCTACACTTTTTTGCGCAATCTGGAACACCGTCTGCAATACCTGGACGATGCCCAGACGCACACCCTGCCCGCCAATCCGGCCGACCAGGAAGTGGTCGCGCGCATGATGCGTCTGCCCGATGCCGCCACCCTGCTAATCCAGCTGGAAGCGCACCGCCACTTCGTCGCCGGCCAGTTCGATGAAATGTTTGCCGACAAATCCAACGGCAATGGCGACGACATCGACCCGGCCTCCAGCAACGCCTGTGCCGATCCCGACAACCGGGAAGCGATCGAAGCGCGCTTCGCCACGCAGGGTTTCGACGACCCGGCCGCCGCCGCCAAGCGCCTGATTGCCACCTGGCAGGCGCCACGCCTGCAATCGCTGCCGGAAGCGAGCCGCAACCGGCTGGTGGCGCTGGTCAATACCGCCTTGCCGCTGATCGCCCAGGCCACGGCCGAGTCCAGCGGCGGCAACCAGCAAAGCACGCTGGGCCGGCTGCTCGATTTCCTGGAAACCATAGCGCGCCGCTCAGCCTACCTGTCGCTGCTGACCGAATATCCGCACACGCTGGCGCGCGTGATCCGCATGGTGCATGCCAGCGGCTGGGCGGCGCAATTCCTCAGCCAGCACCCGATTCTGCTGGACGAGTTGCTGGACGACCGGCTGCACAACGCCGTGTTCGATCCGCTGGCGCTGGAGGCCGACCTGCGGCACCAGCTGGGCGAAGCCAGCGGCGATACCGAACGGCAGATGGATGTCTTGCGTGAAATCCACCACGCCCAGCTATTCCACCTGCTGGCCCAGGACTTGGCCGGCGACCTGACGGTGGAAAAGCTGGCCGACCACTTGTCGGCGCTGGCCGACACCATCGTCGCAGCCGCCATCCAGGCCATCTGGCAGACGGTGGCCACGCGCCACCGCGAGGTGCCGAAGTTCGCCGTCATCGCGTATGGCAAGCTGGGCGGCAAGGAACTGGGCTATGTGTCCGACCTGGATGTGATCTTCCTGTTCGACGACCCGGACCAGGATGCCCCGGCCCAGTACGCCAAGCTGGCACAGCGCTTCATTACCTGGATGACCTCCCACACTTCGGCCGGCATCCTGTTCGATATCGACACGGCGCTGCGGCCGGACGGCGCCAGCGGCATGCTGGTGTCCAGCGTGACGGCCTTTGAAAAGTACCAGCAAGGTTCGGCCTGGATCTGGGAGCACCAGGCGCTGACCCGCGCCCGCTTCTGCGCCGGCGACAGCGCCATCGGCGAGCGCTTCGAGCAGATCCGCGAGGCGGTGCTGCGCCAGCCGCGCCCGGCCGACGGCCCGCTGAAACAGGAAGTGCTGGCCATGCGCAAGAAGATGTACGACGCCAAGCCCAATCCCAGCGCCCTGTTCGACTTGAAGCAAGATGCCGGCGGCATGATCGACATCGAGTTCATCGTCCAGTTCCTGGTGCTGCAATATGCGGCCGCCTATCCGCAGCTGACCGCCAACGCCGGCAACATTGCGCTGCTCAAGCTGTGCGGTGACCTGGGCCTGATCGACGCCAGCCTGGCCGCCAGCGTTGGCGATGCCTACCGCCAGTTGCGCAAGCTGCAACACCAGCAGCGGCTGCAAGGCCAGGACCTGGCACGGGTCGACCCGGCGCTGGTGGCCAACCATGCCGCCAATGTCACCCGCTTATGGTCGACCATGTTTGGCTCTGATGTTGCCTCATAACAACAATTTCTGCCGCAAAGCGCAGTACCATGCAATGACCGCATGAAAGGATGACAACAAGAGCGCTCAGCGCCATCGCTGTTTACTCAACCAGGAGAATGGACATGAAAGCAATACTCAGTGCAGTAGCTATCAGTTTCAGCTTATGGGCAGCATCCGGCACCGCCTTGGCTGCCGACAAGGGCTCGGCCGACGAGGCCGTGGCCATGGTCAAGAAAGCGGTCGCCCTCATCAAGAGCGACGGCAAGGAGAAGGCCTTCGCCGCCTTTGCCGACCCGGCCAACAGCAGCTTCCACGATCGCGACCTGTATATTTATGTGTACGACCTGAATGGTGTCGCGCTGGCTCATGGAAATAATCCTAAAATGGTCGGCAAGCCTTTAATCGGCATGAAAGACAACGAAGGGAAGTTACTAATCAAGGAAATGGTTGATTTAGCCAAAGCTAAAGGAAAAGGCTGGGTTGACTATAAGTGGCCTAACCCAAAAACCAAAGCCGTTGAACAAAAATCGGGTTATATCGAAAAAGTAGACGATATGCTAGTCGGCTCAGGTGTTTATAAATAAATAATCCAGCAATACCTAGCTCATATTATCTCGCAGCGCCGGAAGAGGTTTCTTCCGGCGCTTTTTTTTCACCGTGCCCGGCTCCCGCCAGCCCGCCGCCAGCCAGCGACGACGCCGATGCCGCCCGCCCCCCTCCTGCCTTAGGTCGATTTTCCCGCTAGGCGCCGCAGTTGCAACGATGCCAAATATGGGGGTAACTCCCGGGCCGGTTGATATCGGCCGCCCCGGCCGCAGTCAGCCCCTAGACGGCAGCCGCGAACACGCCCCTTAAAATGATGCGGAATAGACATCGCTCTCCTGTGCCGTGTCGCGTATATCCGCTACCTTAATCAGTGAATACATTGGCAACAATTAAGTGTTCCGCGTAGGTGGCATATTGGCAATATTGCCATCCTACCCACCTCCAGAATGTGCCACGCAGGGTGCCTCTATCGCCGGACAAGCGCCTGTATCTATTTAATTTTTAGAATAAAGGCGTCTATCCATAATAATCAACAGCCGATTATGACCAGCAGAAATGACATTGCGGCATCAGGCATTACGTTCGAAACAGGGACCGTAGATGGCCGATTTTTTGCCTAAATTTCCAAACTTACACTGTTGTGTTTTTGCGAATCTTGATTTTTTATGTTTACAACAACATGTCGGAATAGTTACAGTTGATCGCTCAAAGTGATATTTAACAAAAAA
>FSZM01000116.1_pt1 | contig 28772 bp, 27 predicted proteins | sample 1638831 | NCBI WGS metagenome assembly FSZM01 (sample SAMEA3914813, study PRJEB12502) | metagenome | biome: forest; material: soil | place: Canada | collected 2011-07-07 | depth 0.3 m
ACATCTTTTTGCATTGTAATTTTTCTATTTTAAATTTCTATTTTGAAATATTTTTTAATAACAATGGAAATGCAAGCTGCTGTTGATGATGTAGGTTAATTTATGTGCACCTAGCTCAATTTCCGACCGGTTTAATCTCGGCAGCTGGCGGGCTGGGCGGCACTTCCGGCGCAGGGGTGGCCGGGGCATTTTCAGACGGTGGTGGAGCTGAGGTCGGCTCGGCTGGCGGCTCAGGCGCGATGTTGGTCGGCGCAACCGGCACGCCCGCCGGTGCCGCCGGTGCTCCTGCGAGCGGCTGTTGTGGCGGCACAACGGCGGCCGGATTCGCGGCCGCCGGCTGCGGTGTGGTGACGGCTTTGCCGGTCAACGTAAACTTCCAATCGGAAATATGTTCCTTGGCATCGAAGCTGCTGAAGCGCGTCGGGAAGTTGCCGATCTTGACCGGCTTGGCGTCCGACAGACTGTAGATGCCGATCACGCCGACCTTGTCGCCCAGGTACACGATGCCCCACTCCGCCTTGCCCGTCATCGGGTCCACATAGATCTTGCGCAGATGACGGCGGATGCTGGGATAGCGCGGGTCGCGCAGCAGATCCTTCAGCGTGGGCGGCTGCGGCGGCTTGCCGGCCGGCGTGGCATCGGCATAGCTCTGCAGCGCGTCGCTGAATTCGGCGCCGATGCGCAACAGCTCCTGCTCGGCGCGCGCGCGCTGCAGCACCGAGCCCACCTTCAGCGTGGTGGCCGTCACCAGGCCGATGATGGCCACCAGGATGATCAGGCTCAGATAGGTGAAGCCGCCGCTACGGCGCGCGGCGCTACCACTCGCTGTAAGGTTTGCCGCTGCGGTCATTGCCGGGCGCTCCGCTCTTGATGGTGTAGACCCCGCCCTTGCTGCCATCTTCGGGCGGGATGATGATCCAGGTCGCCGTACTGTCGGTGACCGGGTCGACCGGCAGCGCGCGCAAGTACTTCTTCTCGACCAGCTGGTCGAGCGTATCGGGATAGCGGCCGGTGTCGCCGTAATACTGATCGATCACCGCGCGCAGGTTGCGCAGGTTGTCGGCCAGAATCACCTCCTTCGACTTGTCGATGCTGGGAAAGTAACGCGGCATGGCCAAGGTCAGCATCAGTGCGACGATGCCCAGCACCACCAGCAGCTCGATCAACGTAAAGCCTTTATCGGTAGGGGATTTCATGGGCTCACCATTTGCGGTACGGTACGCCGTTCAGGCCAACCTTCTCGGAGCTGCTGTAGACGTCATATACATCCTCGCCCTCTTTCGGTTCCTCGGCCTCGCTGGCGTAGCTGCGCTTGCCCCAGGTTTGCGACTCGCTGGCCGCCGGCTCGGGATTGAAAGGGTCGCGCGGAATGCGGCGCAGGAAGTAGATCTTGGCGCGCTTGGGACTGCGCAGGTCGGGCACGCCCTCCACCAGCACCTCCAGCGTTTTCGGATAGCCATTGCCGCCCAGCGTCTTGGTGATGCGGCCGTCGTCATAGGCCTGCTTGTAGGCGTCGATGGCGCTGCGCATCTGCTGCAGCGCTTCGCGCAGATCCTGCTCCTGGCGGCGCTGTATCGTCACCTGCGCCACCGGGATCACCAAGGTGCCGAGCAAGGCCAGGATGGCCAGCGTGACCAGCAGCTCGATCAGCGTGAAGCCCCCGCCCCGGCTCCCCTCGGCCTGCCCTGCTGTCATCATTGCCCCTGTGGTGGCACGCTGCCGGGTTCCGGCGTCGGTGGCGGAGGCGGAGTTTCAGCCGCTGGCGGCTGGACCGGCACTGGCTGCACCGCCGACGGCGGCAGCGGCGCCGGCTGCACTTGCGACGCTGGCGGCGGCGAAGCCTGCAGAGGCATTGCCGGTTCCGGCACCGACGCAGGCGCGGCTGGTTGCGCGAGCGGCACCGCTGCTGCCTGCGGCGCCAGCGCGCCCGGTGCGCCCGGCAGTTGTGCCGGCGGCCGCGCGCTCAGGTCGGGACGGCGGCGGAAGTTCGCCTCGGTACCGGCCGAGAATTCCGAGGCGCCCGCTTCCGGCCGCTGCACGTTGCGTATCAAATGCGGCGTGATCGACAACACGATCTCGGTCTTTTGCCTATCGTCGTGCTGGCTGCCGAACAGGCGGCCCAGTATCGGCAAGTCACCGAGGCCCGGCAGCTTGTTGCCCGAGCCGCGGTCCTCGCTATTGATCAGGCCCGCCAGCACCTGGTTCTCGCCATCCTTGAGTTGCAGCATGGTCGACGCCTGGCGCGTGCCGATCTGATAGGCGGTCGTGCCGGACTTGGTGGTGATGGTGTTTACCAGGTTGCTGACCTCCAGCTGCACGCGGATGCCGACTTCGTTGTTCAGGTAGATGGTCGGTTCGGCGTTCAGCGTCAAGCCCACGTCGACGTAGCTGACCGATTCGCTGGCAAAGCCGCCGGCACCGGGCGAAATGGTGGTGGTAATTACCGGCACCTTGTCGCCGATGACGATCTTGGCCTTTTCCTTGTTGCGCACGCGTATGCGCGGATTGGCCAGCAGATTGGAATCGGTGTCGGTCTTGTTGGCGTTGATGGTGGCGCTCACGCCGGTGACGCCGATGGTGCGCTGGTTCAGGTTATTCAAGTCGTGGATGGTGATGCCGGTGCCGTTGGAACTGGACAGCGGCGTCAGGCTCAAACTGCTCGGCCATACCACGCCCAGGTCCATCAGGCGGGTACGCTTGACCTCCAGAATCTCCACTTCCAGCATCACTTCCGCTTCCGGCGCATCCTGCAGCGCCACCAGCTTTTCAGCCAGGCGTATGGCTTCCGGGCTGTCGCGCACGATCAGCAGATTGAGTTTTTCATCCACCACCACATCGCGCGATTTGAGGATGGTCTTGAGCGTATTGGCCACCAGCTTGGCCTCGGCGTTCGCCAGGAAGAAGGTCTTGACCGTCATTTCCTGGTATTCCTTCTGCTTGGCCGCCACGTTGGGGTAGATCAGGATGGTGTTGCCGTCCATGACCTGCTGCTCCAGCTGGTTGCTCATCAGCAGATAGTAGATCGCCGATTCGACAGTGCTGTTCTTCAGGAAGATCGAGGCCTTCTGGTCGGTCTTGACCTCCTTGTCGAACACGAAGTTCAGGCCGGAGCGGCGCGAGATCACCTCGAACACCTGCTTGAGCGGCGCGTCGCGAAATTCGATGGTGATCGGCTGCTTGTAGGCTTTCGCCAGCCCCGTTTCGAGCAGCGGCGGCGCGCTCTTTTCCTGCACTTCGCGCAGCAACTGGCGCGCCTTGCCGTGGTTGGGGCGCTCGGTCAGCACCGTGTTCAGCTTCTGTTTGGCCTGCTCGTATTCGCGCTTCTGCACATGCTCGGCGGCGGCGGCCATCAGCTTGTCGTGGCGCTCGTTCAATTCCAGCGTGCGCAGGCCGATGCGCGCGCGCTCGTCCAGCGGATCGAGGGCCAGCACGCTCTGATAGGCTTGCGCCGCCTGCGCATACTGGTCATGGTCGGCGGCACGCTCGGCCTGATCGAGGTAGCGTTGCGTGGCGCGGTCGCGCACCTGCAAATAGGTGGCGCGGTATTCCGCGTTGCCGGGATCGGCCGCGATGGCCTCGCGGTATTTCGACAGGCCCGCCTCGATCTGGTCCTTGGCAACCAGGTCGCGGCCGTCGCGAAAGGCCATCTGCGCGGCGCAGCCGCTCAGGGCCAGCGCCACCAAGGCCGGCAGCGCCGCGCGCCGCGTCAGCTGCGCCAGGTGCGCTGTGTGCGCCAGATACGCCAATAAGCAGCGCCGGCCGGCGCGCTTGTGTGGATGACTAGGCATCAGTCGATAGCTCCAATATTAATCTGTTGAACCTGCTTGAAAGGCAGATAGGTCAGGGACATCACCGGCGGCGCGATCGCCTCGATCCGGTAGGTGCCATCGATGACGGTCTTGCTGCGCACCACATACACTTTGTCGGCGCGCGACAAATACACTTCCCACGCGCCGTCGGCGGCGGCCTTGCCGATGTAGATGAACGGCAGCGGCGGCGCCATCGGCGGTGGCGGCGGCGCGTTCGACACCGGTGGTGGCGGCGGCGGCGGCGGGTTCCAGTTCTGGCCACCGAACACGCCGTCGCCGGCAGCGAAGGCGCCCTCGCCCGCTTCACCGATCAGCAGCGCGCGCGGCACCAGGCGCAATATCCTCACCTCACTCGAAGCGGAGGCGGAGGCAGCGGCGCGGCCGGCGACTGCGGCCAGCACCGGGGTGGCTGCCCTGGCAGGCGCGCCGCTGGCGCGCTCCACCGGCTCGGCCACATCCGACGCTGGCCTCTTGTCGCCAAACAGCACCAGGCCGGCCGCGCCGGCCAGTGCGATGGCCATGGCGATCTGATACGGCTTCATGGCTGTACCGCCGCTTGCCCATCCTTCAGGTACAGGGTCAGGCGCAGGCGCGCCTCCACCGTCAGATCGGCGATGTTATCGCGCCGGAAGCTGATCTCATCGAGCGCCGCAAACGGCATCTCGCGCAAGGCTTGCATGGCGAACTGCCAGATCGCCGCATACGGGCCTTTGACCGGCAGCAAGATCTGGTAGGTGCTCACGCCGCTGGCCTTGTCGTAGGCGGCCTTGTATTCGCCCTGGGTCAGCGTCAAGTTGGCTTTGGCGGCCAGGTCGAACAGCACTTTTACCTGCTGCTCGGCGTAGCGCTGCTCGCCCAGCACCTCGTAAAAGCCAGCCAGGTTCTGGTTGGCCGATGGCGGCGGCGCTGCGCTGACCAGGGTGCCGGGCACCGGCAGCGGCCGGGTCAGCACCCGCTGCTGCTGGGCGCGATGCGGCAGCAGCCAGGCCCACGCCAGCACGCCGCTGGCGCACAGCAGCAGCGCCACGCAGGCGGGCGCGCCGATGCGCGCCAGTGCCAGCCGCGCGCGCAGCAGCCATGCCGCCAGGTTCATCGATTGCAGCGCGGCGTTCATCGCGCCACCCATACGGCTTCGAGCTGGAAGCGCAGCGGACGGTTGGCGTCCTGCTCGTTGATTTCATGCCGCGTCAGCACCACGCTGCTAAACAGTTCCTGCTGCTTGAGTTCTTCGACGTAGGACACCATGTCGTCGCTGGTCTTGGTCTCGGCGGTGATTTTCAAAGTCTGCTTGCGCGGATCCGGCTCCAGCGCCACCAGCGCCACCGTGCGCGGCGTGCCGGAAGCGACCGCATCCTGCAAGGCGCGCCACGGCAGGTTCAGTTGCATGACGGCGCCGTTGACGTAGGCCGCCTGCGCTTCCGGTATCACCGTCTTGGCCAGCGCCAGCGGCGCCGCCGACAGCGCGGCCGCGCGCTGCTGCAACTGGCGGATCTGCTGTTCGCGCTGGCGCTGTTGTTCGAGCAGCTTCCAGCCCGTCAGCGCGGCGCCGGCGCACAGCAGCAGGCCGGCCACGCCAGCGGCCAGCAGCGCCGGATGCAGCTGGTACAGGGCGCGGCGCAGGCTGCGCGGCGCAAAATCGATGTGCATGGATTTCATCGCCAGCTCCCGCCGCGCGCCAGCAGCACCGCTGCCGACAGCCGATGCGCCGCGCCCTGCGGCAGCTCTAGCGCCACGCATTCAATCAGGGCCGGATCGCTCGCCGGCCGCGTCCATGCCTGCGGCAGCGGGCCGCATGCTTGCAGCTGCGCCGGCACGGCCAGGTTGTGCAGCAGCGCTTCGCGGCTCAGCGCCTGGGTCAGCCAATGCTGGTCGGCGCCGGGCGGCACCGGCAGCGCGCGGATGGCGCGCACGCCGGCGTGGCCGCCGTGCGCGCTCACGTCGGCGTCGCTGGCAATGACTGCCAGCGTCAGCAGATGCTCGTGCATCAGGGCGAACCAGGCATGGGCGTGTAGCGCGCCATGCCAGCGATTCCAGGCGCTGACGAAGTGCGGTTCGATGGCCACCACCGACAGCTGGTATGCCTGTGCCACCAGCTGCAGTTCGGCCAGCAGCGTGCGCGGCACGGCGGCGGCAAAGAACGGCTGGTGCGCCTGCCAGTCGGCGCTGATCTGCCATGCCGTCGGCGGCTCGCCGTACAGCGTCTGGAAGCGCAGCGCGGCCGCCGCCTCGATGTCGGCCATGCGCGCGGCGCCGGCTGGCGGCGCGACCTGCCACATCCGCGTCAAATCACCGGCCAGCACAAAGCTGACCGGCCAGCCGCCCAGTTCCAGCTCGCCCAGCAGCGCGCGCAGCGCTTGCGCGATGGCGTCAAAGGGATGCTCGGCGCTCGGCGGCAACGCCTGTTCGGCCAATACCGTCAGCGCTTCGCCACGCCAGCGACTGACGCGCAGCAGGCTGACCGCGTGGCCCGATACGCCGATGCGCAGCGATTGTCCGAGAGCTCTACGCATGCAAGGTCACCCGTTTGATTTCGGCCAGCGTGGTGCCGCCACGCTTGACCACTTCCAGCGCCGCCAAGCGCAGGCTGCGCGTGCCGTTGTCGTAGGCGGCCTGCTTGATCTGGCGGATCGGCCGCTTGTCGACGATCAGTTCACGGATTTCATCGTTCAGTGTCAGGATCTCGGCTATCGAGCGGCGCCCCTTGTAGCCGGTGCCGCGGCAATCGCCGCAGCCCTTGCCCTGCATGAAGCGGTAGTCATGCACCTCGGCGCGCGTCAGGCCGACGCTGGCCAGCTCCAGGTCGTCCGGCCTGTACTGCGTGGCGCAGTGCGGGCAGTTGATGCGCACCAGGCGCTGCGCCCAGATGCCGTTCAAGGCCGACACGAACGCATACGGGTCGATGCCCATGTGGGTAAATCGGCCGAACACGTCGAATACGTTGTTGGCGTGGACCGTGGTCAGCACCAGGTGGCCGGTCAGCGCCGACTGCACGGCAATTTCCGCGGTCTCGCGGTCGCGGATCTCGCCGACCATGATCTTGTCGGGGTCGTGGCGCAAAATAGAACGCAGGCCCTTGGCAAAGGTCAGGCCCTTTTTTTCGTTGACCGGAATTTGCAGGATGCCGGGCAGCTGGTATTCGACCGGGTCTTCAATGGTGATGATTTTTTCGCGGCCGTTGTGGATCTCGGTCAGCGCCGCGTACAAGGTGGTGGTCTTGCCGGAGCCGGTCGGTCCGGTCACCAGCAGCATGCCGTAGGCTTCCTGCGCCAGCACCCGCAAGCTGGCCAGCGAGGGCGCGTCGAAGCCCAGCGCTTCCAGCGTCAGCGCGCCGTAGGCTTCGATCATGGCGCGCTTGTCGAGGATACGGATCACCGCGTCCTCGCCGTGGATGCTCGGCATGATGGACACGCGCAGATCGATCTCGCGCCCGCCCGCCTCCACCCGGAAGCTGCCGTCCTGCGGCACGCGCCGTTCGGCGATATCGAGTTCGGCCAGCACCTTCAGGCGCGAGATGATTTGCTCGGCGACGTCGATGCCGTTGACGGCGGTGGCGTGATCGAGCACGCCGTCCACGCGGTACTTGACGGCCAGGCCGCCGGAAGTGCTTTCCAGGTGGATGTCGGAGGCGCCCGCTTTCAAGGCGTCGTACAAGGTCGAGTTGACCAGCCGGACCGCCGGGCTGGCCGCTTCCGACACCGACGCAAACGACAGCACCGCCGCCGTCTTGCCATCGCGCCGCCCTTCGCTGGCGCCCGGCAGCAGCGAGTCGGTGGCGCGCGCCGATTCCTCCTGCTTGGACAGATAGGCTGCGATATCGGCCTGCAGCGCCAGCCGCACCGACAGCGGCGCGTGCGGCGTGGCGCGCGCCTGCGTCCCCAGCCAGGTTTGCAGATCCAGGTCGAACGGATCGGCAATCACCCCCAGCAGCTGCCCGTCCAGTGAGCGCAGCAGCACAGAATGCCGCGCCAAGGCCTGGGATAAGGGTAGCAGGTCGAAGGCCGGCAGCAGGTCCAGCATGTCCACCGTCTCCAGCACGGCCAGGCCAAACAGCGCGGCCAGCGCGCGCACCACCAGGCGCGGTTCCATGCCGGTCAGCGCTTCCAGTTCCTCCACCAGCGAACGCTTCGATTGCTGGCGCAGGCTGCGCGCGCGCGTCAGCAATGCCGGGTCGATGGCCGCCATGGCGGTCGCTACCGGCTGCGCGCTCAAGACATGTCTCCCGCCAGATCGAAGATCGGCATATACAGCAGCACCACGATGGCGCCGACCACCAGGCCGATGGCGGCCATCAGCAGCGGCTCGAAAATGCGGGTAAAGCGGTCGATCCAGCGGCTGATTTCGCCGTCGTAGAACGCCGCCGACTGGCTCAGCATCGGCCCCATCTCGCCGGTGCGCTCGCCCACGCGCAGCATGCGCAGCGAGATCGGCGTGGTCAGCGCATGGCTGTCGAACGCGCTCGACAGCGGCAGGCCCGCTTCGATGTCGGCGCGCGCCGCCCGCAGCCGCAGGCGCATGCCGGGGCTGACCATGCCCTGCACCGTCTCGATCGCATGCACGATGGTGATGCCGCCCTCGGTCAGCATGCCCAGGGTCAGGTATAGCCGCGATAATTCATAGATGCGCAGCCGCTCGCCGATGCCGGGCAAACGGCCCAGCAGGCGCCCCATGCCACCGCTGCCCATCAGCTGGCGCACTAGCAGCACCGCGCCGCCCAGCAGCGCGGCGATCCCGCCCAGCAGCAGCAGCGTATGCTGGCCGGCGAACTGGCCCCAGTTCAGCATCTGCTGCGACAGCCATGGCAGGTTGCGGCCGGCGCCCTGGTACACCTCGGCAAAGCGCGGCACCACATAGCCGATCAAGAATAGGCTGACGCCGCCCCCCACCATCAGCAGGATGCAGGGATAGATCGAGGCCGACACCAGCTTGCCGCGCACCAGGTCGATGCGCTGCTGGTAATCGATGAAGCGGGACAGGGAACGGGGCAAATCGGAGGTGCCTTCGGCTGCCTTGACGATGCCGATGTACAGCGGCGGGAACAATTCCGGCTGCTCGGCCAGCACGGCCGAGAAGCGCTGGCCTTCGCGCAAGCCGGCCAGCAGCCGTTCCAGCACGCTGCGGGTGGCTGGTGCGCTCTCTTTTTCCAGCAGCGCCTCCAGCGCCTCGACGATGCCCAGGCCGGCCGTCAGCAGCGCCAGCAACTCCTGGCTGAACAGCACCAGCGCCAGGCCCTTGCCGCGCGCCTTGCCGGGACGCAGCCCCAGCCGGCTGCGGGCCGGCGCGATGGCGGCCACCACCAGCCCGCGCGCCGCCACCTGCCGGCGCGCGTCAGCCTCATCGCGGCCATCGATCAACAGATGGGCAATGACCATATCCGGCGACAAGGTGCGTACATCGAACTGCATAGGCGGCTACTTTCGCAGACAGAAGGCGTTATTGCGAGCTGATGTCCGCATCCTCGCCGCTGCCGCCCGGCTGGCCGTCGCGGCCCAGCGACACGATCTCGTATTCGCCCTTGCTGCCGGGCGAGCGGTATTGGTAAGGGTGGCCCCATGGATCGGGCGGCACGCCTTTCTTCAGGTACGGGCCATTCCACTTGCTGCCCGCGCTGGGCGGTGCGTTCAGCAAGGCGGCCAGGCCTTCATCGGTGCTCGGGTAGCGGCCCACGTCCAGGCGGTAGGTATCGAGCGACTTCTCGAAGGCCTCGATCTGCGCCTTGGCAATGGTCACTTCCGATTTGCCCAGCTGGGCGAAATATTTGGGGCCGACATAAGCGGCCAGCAAGCCAATGATCACGATAACGACCAGCAGTTCCAGCAGGGTAAAGCCGGCAGCCTTGTGAGCCGCGGTCCGACCGTATTTCTTTGCAACTTGCATCCGCACCACTCCTTATCCGCCACGCCAGGTCTGCCAGAAAAACAGAGGCTACCACGGGGTTTGCATAGCCGACAATTTTTTCTTGCTGCCGTGCCAGCTCGGACTGGCGGTGGCTTGCATACTGGTAACTTTGTTGCGTTTTTTGAACATGGCCCCTGATTTTCCAACACCTCCGTGTCACTGGCAAAACAAAACTAACTTCGGGAAAATATTCCTAATAGAAAATAAAAAACGTTACAATTTTTACACCACAATTATAAATATATCTATACTTCGTGACAACCCGGCTCATCGGGTCGCCTCACCGTCGCTAGCACCAGTTGCATCCCATTACATCAATAAATAGATAACAAAGGATAAACTCATGCAATGCTCCCTGCCCTCCCCCGATGCGCCACTATCCCGGCCTCGGGCGCGCTCCAGCTGGACCCGCGCCGCTATCCTCGGCGTGCTGACCGCCGCCGCCATGCCTGCAGCCTACGCGAATGTCACCATCACCTTCGACACGCTGCCGGTCGATATCGTGGCCGACAGTACCTATTGGGACACCCATGACGGCTTCAAGGTCGGCGCGTTTTCCAACGCCGCCACCGTCTATCCGGGCGACCTGGTCGGCGCGGTGGTCGATGGCGCGTATGCCACGGAAACCTGCTGGTCGCTGCAATGCCCGTCGCGCGGCAGCCGATACATGACCATCCTGAACGACGGCGTGCTGGACGTCTCCCGCATCGCCGCCAACGATACCTTCACCGTCAAATCCTTCAGCGCCGCCTTCCTGGGCCCGGTCGATCCGACCAACCCGGCCGTGGCCGGCCTGCTGCGCATCCAGGGCTTCAAGACCGATGGCAGCAGCCTGTCCCAGACCTACCATCTGCCGGGCGCCGGCGCGAACGGCTACAGCTTCACCGACTACAGCACCAGCGGCGCGTTCAGCAACACCCAGTTCACGGAAATCTTCGTGTTCGGCTTTGCCTGCACCGCCACCGGCAGTTGCCAAGCCTTCAGCAACAATAAGGCCCAGTTCGCCATCGACGACATCCTCACCACCGCCGTCATGCCGGCCCCGGTGCCGGAACCGGCGAGCTGGATGATGCTGGGGGCCGGCCTGCTGGGCCTGGCTGCCTACGCCCGCCGCCGCGCCGCCTGACGCTACCATAAGGATCAACCACCATGAAACTACGTCCCGTCTCCGCCGCCGTGCTACTGCTGCTGTCCGGCGCCCTCGCGTTCGCCCATGCGGACGAAACGCGGCGCGCCTACATCGTGCAGCTGGCCGACAAGCCGGTAGCCTCCTATACCGGCGATGTTGCCGGCCTGGCCGCCACCCAACCCGCGCCCGGCACGCAACTCAAGCTCGATGCCGCCCCGGTCCAGCTGTACAGCAATTACCTGGACCAGAAGCAAGGTGCGGCCCAGGCCCTGGTGCCGAACGCCCCCGTGCTGAACAACTACAAGGTGGTGCTAAATGGCTTCGCCGCCATGCTGACCGACACCGAAGTGCGCGCGCTGCAAGCCTATAGCGGCGTCGCCTCGATCACCCCCAACGCCGAGCAACACTTGCTGACCAGCTACACGCCGCTGTTCCTGGGCCTCGATGGCCCCGGCGGCCTGTGGTCGCAAACCGTCAACGGCGTGCAGCTCAATGGCGAGAACGTCGTCATCGGCGTGGTCGACGGCGGCGTCTGGCCGGAAAACGGCGCCTATGCCGACCGCGTCGACGCCAGCAACGTGCCGACCTTCGACTCCAGCGGCACCATCGCCTACAACGCCCCGGTGGGCTGGAACGGCACCTGCCAGACCGGCGAAGGCTTTACCGTCAACCATTGCAACAACAAACTGATAGGCGCGCGCTACTACAAGGCCGGCTTTGATGCCAGCGGCAACACCTTGCACTGGTCCGAGTTCATCTCGCCACGCGATTCGATCGGCGGCAGCGCGGGCCACGGCGGCCACGGCACCCACACTTCCAGCACCGCCGGCGGCAACCACGGCGTGCAAGCGACCTTGACCGGCATCCCCATGGGTCCGGTGTCCGGCATGGCGCCACGCGCCCGCCTGGCGGTCTACAAGGTGTGCTGGAGCTACAACGACAACACCGATCCGACCGGCGGCAAGAACAGTTGCTGGACCAACGACAGCGTGGCGGCCATCGAGCAAGCGGTGAGCGACGGCGTCAACGTGATCAACTATTCGATCAGCGGCGGCACCACCCCTAACGATCCAGTCGAGCAAGCCTTCCTGCATGCGGCCAGCGCCGGCGTGTTCGTCTCGGCAGCCGGCGGCAACGACGGTCCCGGCCAAGCGGTCAACCACATCAGCCCCTGGCTGGCGACCATCGCCGCCTCGACCCACAACCGCTTCTTCAAGGGTGACGTCGGCCTGGGCAATAGTGTCAGCTACAGCGGCGCTTCGCTGAACATCAGCCCGCTGCCGGCCGGCACCCCGATCATCCGCTCGGAAGATGCGGCCGTCGCGGGCGCCGATCCGAGCGCCGCCCAGCTGTGCTTTAGCACCAGCTGGAACGGCGGCGTGCCGGTGCTCGATCCAGCCAAGGTCAAGGGCAAGATCGTCACCTGCGTGCGCGGCACCAGCGACCGCGTCAACAAGAGCCTGGCCGTCAAGGAAGCGGGCGGCGTGGGCATGGTCATGGTCGACAATGGCGCCGGCCTGGTGGCCGAGGTGCATTCGGTGCCGACCGTCCACGTGACGGCTGCCGACGGCAACGCCATCAAAGCCTATGCCGCCGTGGCCGGCGGCACCGCCTCGATGAGCCACTTCGTCACCGCGGTCGGCACCACGCCGGCGCCGGTGGTGGCGGGCTTCTCGTCGCGCGGCCCGAACGCCTTTGACGGCAACTTGCTCAAGCCGGACATGAGCGCGCCTGGCGTCGACATCCTGGCCGGCGTCACGCCACAACTGACGGCGGCGCAGCAAGCGGACGTCATCAACGGCACCCTGGTGCCGCCGCCGGCCTGGGCCCTGTACCAGGGCACGTCGATGGCCACGCCGCACGTGACCGGCGTCGCCGCGCTGCTGCACCAGATGCACCCGACCTGGACCCCGGCCATGATCAAGTCGGCCCTGATGACCAGCGCCACCAAGACCTTCAACGACCCGGCGACCCAGAGTGACGCGCAGCTGAGCCAGCTGCCATGGTCGCAAGGCGCCGGCCACATCAACCCGAGCGGCAGCGTCATCCATCCAGCCGATGGCACCAGCTACAACCCCGCTGGCGCCAGCGATCCTGGCCTGGTGTACGACGCCGGTCTGGCGGACTACAAGAAATACCAGTGCGGCGCCGGCATCACCAGCGAGTGCGGCACCGGCTCGATCGCCGGCTACAACCTGAACATGCCGTCGATCACCCTCAACAACGTGCTGGGCACGGTGACGGTCAACCGCAGCGTGACCAACGTGGGCGCCGCCGGCACCTACACCGCCACGGCCAGCATCAACGGCTACAGCGCGGTGGTCACGCCCGCCTCGCTGACGCTGGCGGCCGGCCAGAGCGGCAACTTCAGCGTCAAGCTGACCCGCACCAACGCGCCGGACAACACCTGGCAGTACGGCACGCTGACCTGGACCGACGGCAACCACATCGTGCGCAGCCCGCTGAGCGCACGCAGCGGCAAGCCGATCTCCGCACCGCCGCTGAGCACCAGCACCCGCGGCACCGGCAATGCACTGCTGAGCGTATCGACCGGCTTCACCGGCCACATGACGGCGGCCGTCGGCGGCATGAAAGCGGTCAGCAAGTCGGCCTCGCTGCAAATCGACAAGGCCACGCCGGGATCGGTGGATAGCACGGCCCTGGTCCAGAGCGCTTGCAATGCCGGCGCCCCCGGTACCCGCAAGATCCCGGTCACGGTGCCCGCCAACAACGTGGTGGCAGCCTTCGAGCTGTTCGACCGCGATACCGACGGCCAGGGCAACGACGACCTCGACCTGGCGCTGCTCGATGCGAGTGGCACGCTGGTCGGCTACAGCGGCCATGCCGGCTCCAACGAAAGCATCATCGCCACTACCCTGGCAGCGGGCAGCTACAACGTCTGCGTGATCGGCTACGCCCCGGCCAACGGCGTGTCGACCCACTTCCAGCTGTCGTCGGACGTGGTCAGCCGCGGTGAAATCGCCGGCGCGCTGCGGGCGCTGGTGCCTAGCCAGGTGTATGCAGGCGGCGCGGCCACGGTGGGCGCCAGCTGGTCCGGCCTGGCCAGCGGCCAGCGCTACTACGGTGGCGTGCAGTATATGGACCTCTCCAGCACGGTCGCCGCCAGCACGGTATTGCTGGTGGAAACCAACAACCCGCTGCCGCTGGCACAGGGTCCGCAACACGTCGTCAATAACGGCGGCAGCAAGTAAGCACGCTGCTGTTGACCGGCGCCGCGGCTGCAAGGCCGCGGCGCTTTTTTTACGTCCGCTCGAAGCGCTGCAGCGTCAGGCCGCGCGCGAGCTGCGCGATCGCAAGAACGGTCGGCAATAGCCCGCTGGCGGCGTGTAGCCTAGTTCGGCCGCGACCATGAGGGGAGCCGTCGCGTCGCGCGCAGCTTGGGCGTCGCAGGCTGGGATGCTGAGGGACAGGTCGGATGCCGCTGCGGCTGCCCCCTTACCCGAGGCGCTCGTTGTTACGGGCATTTTCAAAGCTGGCGCGGGTGCTTGCTTCGTCGCGCTGGCCGAAGGCATAGTTCGCTTCCAGCCACATGACGTTGATGATGGCGGCGGCCAACGCCAGGCCGATGCCGAGTATCCAGGTGAAATACCACATGTCGCTTCCTTTCAGTAGGCAGTGTGCTCGTTGTCACGGATGTGCTGTTCCGTGACCTTGCCGCGCAGCACCCGATAGACCCAGCCCGTATAGCTGAGCACGATCGGCAGCATGATCACCACCACCCAGAACATCACCGCCAGGCTCTTGTGGCTGGCGACCGCGTCCCAGGCGGTCAGGCTGTTGCCGGGAGCGAGCGACGAGGGCATCACGAAGGGGAACATCGCCGCGCCCGCCGTCAAGATGATGGCCGCGACCGTCAGGCCGCTGGACAGGAAGGCGGCCAGCGTCCTGCGGCGCGCGCTGAACAGCATCACCAGCGCCGCGCCCGCAAACCCGGCCAGCGGGAAGCTTTGCGTCAGCGGCCAGCGCCGGTAGTTGTCCAGCCAGGCGCCGCTGGCGCGCACGACGCTCTTGGCGATCGGCATGAAGGCGCTGCCGGCGTCCGGCATGGCGCTGATGCGGTAGCCGGCTATGCCGTAGGCGATCCAGAGCCCGGCGCCGGCAAACAGGAGGATCGTCAGCGCGGCGGCGCCGATCGCCACCAGGCGGGCGCGGCTGGCGATGACGCCGACGCTCTTCTGTTGCAGATAGGTGGCGCCGTGCATGGCCAGCATCGTTACGCTGAGCAGGCCGGCCAGCAGGCCGAAGGGATTGAGCAAGCCGAAGAAATTGCCGGTGTATTCCAGGCGCATGCTGTCGTCGTACTGGAAGGGCACGCCCTGCAGCAGATTGCCGAAGGCGACCCCGAAAATCAGCGGCGGGACGACGCCGCCGATGAACAGGCACCAGTCCCAGGTGCTGCGCCAGCGCGGATCGACGATCTTGCTGCGGTAGTCGAAGCCGACCGGACGGAAGAATAGCGCAAACAAACACAGCATCAGCGCGATGTAGAAGCCGGAAAAGGCCGCCGCGTAGACCAGCGGCCAGGCCGCGAACAGACAGCCGCCGGCGGCGATAAACCAGGTCTGGTTGCCTTCCCAGGTGGGGCCGATGGTATTGATGATGACGCGGCGTTCGGTATCGTTCTTGCCGAGGAAGGGCAGCAACATGCCGATGCCGAAGTCGAAGCCGTCCGTCAATGCGAAGCCGATCAACAGCACGCCGACGAAGCACCACCAGATTACTTTGTAGCTGACATAGTCGAATAACATGGTGCCTCCTTATGCCGCCGCACCGGCGGCTTGGATTTGTTCCCAGTGGTACCGGCCGGTATGCAGGCTGCTGGGGCCTAGCCTGGCGAACTTGATCATCAGCGTCATCTCCACTAGCAGCAGCAAGGTGTAGAAGCCGAGGAAACCGGCCAGGCTGAAGTACACGCTGCCCACCTGCAGGCTGGACGCCGACAGCTGCGTCGGCAAGATGCCGGCGATGGTCCAGGGCTGGCGGCCATATTCGGCCACCACCCAGCCCAGCTCGGCCGCCAGCCATGGCAGCGGAATCGCCAGCACCGCCAGCTTGAGCAGCCAGCGCTGCGAGGCCAGCCGCTTGCGGATCAGGAAATAGAAGGCGCAGCTGAAGATGAACAGGAACAGCAGGCCCAGGCCGACCATGCCGCGGAACGCCCAGAACACCGGCGCCACTTGAGGCACGGTATCGTCGACCGCCATCCTGATCTGCGCCTCGGTGGCGTCGACCACCTTGGGCGTGTATTTCTTGAGCAGCATGCCGTAGCCCAGGTCGGCCTGCAGCGCCTTGAACGCGGCGCGCGCTTCGGGCGACTTGTCGCCCGATTTCAAACGCATCAGCGCGGCGTAGGCCTGCATGCCCTTGCGGATGCGCACTGCGTTGCTTTGCTTGAGCTGCTTGATGCCGGTAACTTCCTGATCGACCGAGCGGGTGGCGATCAATCCCAGCACAAAGGGAATCTTGACTTCGTAATCGGTGCGCTGGCTGGCTTCGTTCGGTATGCCGAACACGGTGATGCCGGCCGGTGCCGGCTGGTTTTCCCATTCGGCTTCGATGGCCGCCAGCTTGACCTTGTTCACTTCGCCTACCGTATAGCCGGACTCATCGCCCAGCACGATCACCGACAGCGTCGATGCCAGACCGAAGCCGGCCGCAATGGCGAACGAGCGCAGCGCGAACGGCACGTCGCGCGCCTTGAGCAGGTAGAACGCAGAGATGCCGAGCACGAACATCGAGGCCGTCACATAGCCGGCCGCCACCGTGTGCACGAACTTGACCTGCGCCACCGGATTGAAGATCACGTCGGCGATGCTGGTCAGTTCCATGCGCATGGATTCAAAGTTGAACGCGGCGCCCACCGGGTGGTTCATCCAGCCGTTGGCGATCAATATCCACAGCGCCGACAGGCTCGAGCCTAGCGCCACGAGAAAAGTCACGCCCAGGTGCTGGACGCGCGACAGCTTGTCCCAGCCGAAGAAAAACAGGCCGACGAAGGTCGATTCCAGGAAGAAGGCCATCATGCCCTCGATCGCCAGCGGGGTGCCGAAGATGTCGCCCACATAGTGGGAGTAATAGGCCCAGTTGGTGCCGAACTGGAATTCGAGGGTGACGCCGGTGGCCACGCCCATGGCGAAGTTGATGCCGAATAGCTTGCCCCAGAACTTGGTCATGTCCTTGTAGATCTCCTTGCCGGTCATGAGGTAGACCGACTCCATGATGACCAGGATCCAGGACAGGCCCAGGGTAAGCGGCACAAACAGGAAGTGATACATCGCCGTGGCGGCAAACTGCAACCGCGACAGGGTGACGACATCGTCTAGGGGGCTCATCATTTTCCTTCTAAAGGTGGGCTGGGGGCGGCGGCCGGGGCCGGCGCCAGCAAGTGCTGTTCGACGCTGGCGGTCGGCATCCGCATATGCCTGGCCAGCGGGGCGGAAAAGAAGGCTAGCCACAGGCCGAACAGGATCAGGGCCTTGAGGAGCAGTGCCAGCGTGATGGCCAGCGCCAGTGGGTAACCATGAAGCTGGGGTAGTTTCATTTTCTTTACCTTGTGCGCATGACTGCCTGCGGTGTCCTCTAGGGTAGGCTCGAATCGGCAAGTGTCGCGCACGGATGCGCCGACATCGGGCAGCTGCTTCACAGTAAACCGCATTTTCATCAGCGATGCCAGTGACTGAGGAGAGAGGCGTGCACCTGGTCCAGCCAGAAACGGGGCAGCGCGATCGGCTCATCCATCAGCCCCGGCCTGCAACGTTGGCATCGCGACTACATGCCGCTATCGTTATATAGCCGCGTTTATTGCCGTTAAATGACAGGGCAGCGACGCTGCGAACCTTGCTTGTGGCTGTGGCGGCTGCGGCAGCTTTGCTGACGCAAACAGCGTCATCCATTTTCCAGGGGGCAGCGAGGCTAGTCCCGTGATATGGACAGCAAGCCGGCGCTGCATCGTCTGCCGAGCATAGAAATCGACCTTCGCGGCGAAGTGTCGCTAACCGATCTGATGCGGCGCGAAGCGGATATCGCATTGCGTTTTAAACGTCCGAGCACGCCCGGTTTGGCGCTGCGACTGCTCGGCAGTGTCGGCTATGGCCTGTACGCCAGCCCAGCCCATCTTTCCGAGCGTGTGCCGGTGCAATGGGAGTTTTTGGGCCACGATGAACAGTTGCAAAATACGCCACAACATCAATGGCTCGAAAAGATCCGGGGCGAACGACGCTATAGTTTGCGCTCCAATGACCTGCGCACCTTGTACCAGGCTGCCATAGCGGGTTGCGGCGTGGCGACCCTGCCGGACTATTTTTTGCGCCGCCGCATGCAGGCTTGAAGTATATCGATAGCGAGCCCTGTCCCATCAAACGCAAGCTATGGATTGTGATGCACGAAGATGTGCGGCGTTCGGCGCCGGTACGCGCCGTCGCTGACGAAATTATCGCCCTTTTCCGGCTGGCTTGAATCCGGCCAAGCGACTACCCAGTCTGGCTGGTACCGGCGTCCGTTAACGAGATGCACGATTGGCCACTCCATTGGTGCCCGCTCTGGGTGAGCTCGCTGGGACATGCGGCAGGTCGTACGGCGGGCAATTGGGGAGATCTCAGGACATTGCTTGAGTGCGAACTATGGTTCAAAGCATGCGTCATATAGCAGCGGGAATCGACACAGATCGGTTGCTACTGCGCTCAACGTAGACATGAGCCAAATGACTGGCTGCGCGGGCAGGGCATCGTCGTTGCGGTACAGCGCAATCTCATAGCGCACGCTGGAATTTCCCGACTTGGCCACGCAGATGCCGGCGTTCACCACGTCGGGAAAGGCGATCGGGCTGCAGTAGGTGCAGCCCGAATCGAAGGCAAAGCCGACCACCTCGCACGCGTGGATGGAGAGCACGCCGCGCTTGATCTGGAACTGATTCACGGTTTTGTTGATATAACTGCAAAACTGCATGTTGGTCACGTGCCCAACAAACACCCTCCGTCGCGCGCAATTGAACGCACGTGTAGCGCAGTTGCGCTACATTCCAGGTATACACGGGGGTTCCCATTGCTGGGTCGTCAGATTTGGACTGAGGCCACCACCAGTAACGAGAGACTACTTGTGTTGGCGGCTTTGGCAAAAGTCGGACGATGGGTAACCATCTATTACGGTTGGCGCCCCAATCTACCGGATGAGGCCGACAATCACCTGATAGAACTGGCCATCGCCGGTGGTGCGTCGGTGATCATCACCCATAATGTTCGAGACGTTCGGCGCGGTGAGTTATTGCTGGACAGGTTGCTGGTGCACACTCCGGCAGAGTACTTGGAGAAAACACGATGACTACATTAACCATTCGATTGCCGGACGATACTGCGTCCCGGTTGAAGTCGCTTGCCCGGAGCCGCGGCTTGAGCGTCAATAAGCTAATGGAAGAAATGAGCGCTCAAGTACTGGCCGCATGGGATACAGAAAATCGATTCCGCACATTGGCTATGCATGGTGACGTGAAAGCGGCATTGGATATTTTGGATCGTCTTGATGGCCAAGCTAGCGGACATTGACTTCACCTGATGAGGTTGAGGCGCCGTTACGGCGTGGTGCAAACGGGCATGAGATCCTTCATGGAAGGGTAACACTTCGGGGGCCAGCATAGGCTGTTGAGCGATACTGTTGCCCCAGCATTTGAAGCATCGCCCCGCCATGAAATCATCCGCTTGCCCGGCGGCACCAAGTTGAGCGCGAGGACATGGCCATAGTGGCGTAGGCGGGAACGGCGACGATCAGCGACCCGGCTGCCCGGCACGGCCGCCGCAGTGCCCCCCGCCGTCAGTGCAAAATCGTCTGCCGCGCGCTGCCAGCGCGCTAGCGGTGGTAAGGCGCGGCCAGCGGCTCGCCGATGAACAAGCCCTGGGCCGGCCAGGCCACGCTCTTCCAGTAAGCTTCGATGGCCGTCGCGCCGTTCAGGTAATGCTGCAGCAGGACGCTAGAATTGGGGAACTTTTGCCAGTAATTGCAGGGCTCGGTCACCGTGCCGTAGCTGGCGGTGGCGCCCGCTTCCAGCCAGCGCAGGCTGCTCATCTGCCCTTCCCCCAGCAAATCCCCGCCGTAGGAAGTGAGGTGATCGGCCAGCGCGCCGGGCAGGAAGCGCAGCGTGTCCAGCTTGGCGACGCGCGCCGCGCCGGTTTCATAGACGATGATGTCCTGCACGTTTTCCAGGCTGTCCTGTTGCAAGGTCTTGATCGCCAGCTTCTTGGCCGGCAACGCCATCGAACGGGGGAAAAAGCGCGCCCGGCTGTTGCGGGCGGTGTCGCTGGTGGCCAGGAAATAGGCCGAGGCCACCGGCATGTGGAAGCCGCTCAGCACGCCGCGCTCGATCAGCGCCTTGGCGCCCTCCACCGATTCGGTCGGCAGCAGCATCGACAAGCGCAGGCCGTAATCGGTGTACGGCCGCGCCGACGCCGAGTTGAAATAGGCGCTGGGCTTGCCCGGGCCGCAGGGCTTGAGGCACTGGCCCGCGTCATAGCCCATGGTGTAGGCCGCCGTGATCGAGTTGCAGTCCACCGCATACGGCGCGGTCCAGACCATCAGCACGGCCTGGATCTCCGGCCCCAGTTTGGCGTCGATCTGTTCCTTCAGTGCGCGGAACTGTTCCGCGTCCAGCTTGCGCGGCCGGTTGGCTATCTTGACGTGCACGATGTTGTGCGGCGGAATGGCGCGCGCCCTGGCATAGTACTCGCCGATGTCGACGCTGTTGGCTTCCTCGTCGTTGACCACCAGCGCCAGCTGGGCCGGCAGCAGGCCGGCCGGCGCGGCCACCATCTGGGCCGCGGCCGGCACGGCCAGAAACACACTCGTCAGCAATAACTTGCGCATCAGGTACGCGAGTACACATCCTCGAAGCGCACGATGTCGTCCTCGCCCAGGTAGCTGCCGGACTGCACTTCGATCAGGTGCAGTGCTACCTTGCCGGGATTTTCCAGCCGGTGGTTCATGCCGATCGGGATGTAGGTCGATTCATTCTCGGTCAGCAGGCTGATCTTGTCACCGCAGGTGACGCGCGCGGTGCCGCTGACCACCACCCAGTGCTCGGCACGGTGATGGTGCATCTGCAGCGACAGCTTACCGCCCGGGTTGACCGTAATGCGCTTGACCTGGAAGCGCTCGCCCACGTCGATGCCTTCGTAGCACCCCCACGGCCGGTACACCTTGGTGTGATGCAGGTGCTCGGTACGCTCCTCGGTCTTCAGGTGCTCGACGATCTGCTTGACCCGCTGCACCTGGTCCTTGTGCGCGACCAGCACCGCGTCGGCCGTTTCCACCACCACCAGGTCTTGCACGCCAACCACGGCCACGATGCGGCTCTCGGCGCGCACCAGCGAGCCCGACACATTGTCCAGGTAGACGTCGCCACGGGTGGCGTTGTTGTTGGCGTCACGCTGCTGCACCTCCCACAGCGCCGACCACGAGCCGACGTCGCTCCAGCCTATGTCGGCCGGCACCACGATGGCGTGGCGGGTATGCTCCATCACCGCATAGTCGATCGAGTCGGACGGGCAGGCGTTGAAGGCAGCTTCATCCAGGCGGCAAAAGTCCAGGTCGCGGTAATCCTTGGCCACCGCTTCGGCACAGGCGCTGGCGATGGCGGGCGCGTAGGCCTGCAATTCCTTCAGATAGCTGTCGGCGCGGAACAGGAACATGCCGCTGTTCCACAGGTAGTTGCCGGCATCGACGAAGCCTTGCGCGGTGGCGCGGTCCGGCTTTTCCACAAAGCGGTCAACCTTGAAGCACTGCGCGGCACCGGCCACGGCGCCGCTCTGGATATAGCCATAGCCCGTTTCCGGACCGGTCGGCACGATGCCGAAGGTGGCCAGCGCGCCCTCGCCCACCATGGCCGAGGCGTGGCCGATGGCGGCGTAAAACGCGTCCACATCATTGATCACGTGGTCGGCCGGCAGTACCAGCATCACCGCCTCGGGATCGATGGCCAGCAAATAATGGGCGGCGGTGGCCACCGCCGGCGCCGTGTTGCGGCCGGCCGGCTCCAGCAGGATGCCCAGCGGCGCGACGCCGATGGCGCGCATCTGCTCGGCCACCAGGAAGCGGTGTTCATTGCCGCACACCACCAGCGGCGCCATCATATGGTCGCGGCCGTGCAGGCGCAGCGCAGTTTCCTGCAGCATGGTCTGGCCGGTAACGAGCGGCAGCAGCTGCTTGGGCAGCACCGCACGCGACAGCGGCCACAGCCGGGTACCGGAACCGCCGGACAGGATGACTGGATAAATATTCATGCGTTCTCGCTCATCAGTAAAAGCATTGTTATTTTAACTTCGGCGCCGGTTGCGGCGGTCGCGCGCATTGGCCCAGGCATCCGGATCATACTCGGACACATGCCGCATCTCGCCGGCGCGGTTGACACTATAATCTTTAAACACGATCATTTCGCTCAAAGAAACATTCGGTAACACGCGAGTATATTCAAACAGTACGCTGCGCACCACCTTGGCGCCGGCGCAGACGTGGCTGCCATGGCCGATCCAGGTCGGGCCGACGATGCTGCTGCCGGCCTCGATATGGGTGCCCGAGCCGATATACACCGGCCCTTCGATGGTGGTGCCTTCCCAGTCGATGCGGGTATTGAGGCCGACCCACACCCCATCGTCGATCTGGATGCCGGGCATGTGCAAGTTGGCGACCTCGCCCATCAGCACGCTCTGGCACACTTCCCAGTAATCCTTGACGCTGCCGATGTCGATCCAGTTGAAGCCTCGCACCTGGGCGTAGAACGGCATGCCCTTTTCCGCCAGCAGCGGGAACAGCTCGGAGCCGATGTCGAACGGCCGGTCCGACGGGATCAGGTCGATCACCTCCGGCTCGAAAATATAGATGCCGGTGCTGACCAAGTTCGACAGCGCATCGCGCTGGCGCGGCTTTTCCTGGAACTGGGTGATGCGGCCAGCGGCATCGGCCACCACCACGCCATAGCTTTCCACCTTATCCCACGGCACTTCCTTGGTGATGACCGTGGCCAGCGCGCCCTTGCGGCGGTGCTCGAACAGGGCCGACTTCAGGTCCAGGTCGATCAGCGCATCGCCGCACAGCACGATGGTGGTGTCGTCAAAGAAGCCGGCGAATTCCTGGATCTTCTTCATGCCGCCGGCCGAGCCCAGCGGCTGCGGCACGACCTCGCCCTCGTCGTTGGTATAACCTTCGAAAGAATAGCCGATCTGCACGTCGAACTGGTGGCCTTCGCCGAAATACTCCTCGATTTTTTCGTGCAGGTAGCTGACGTTGACCATGATTTCAGTCACGCCGTATTTGTGCAGGTGCTCGACCAGATAAGCCATCACCGGCTTACCCAGGATGGGTATCATCGGCTTGGGCAGATCGTAGGTCAGCGGGCGCACCCGGGTACCCTTGCCGGCGGCAAGTATCATTGCTTTCATGCAGGACCACTCCTTAATCGGTAGGGGTCGATTGCCAGCGCCAGGCATCGACGCACATCTGCGCGACATCGCGCTCGGCCTTCCAGCCCAGTTCGCGTTCGGCCAGGCTGGCATCGGCGTAGCAGGCGGCGATGTCGCCCGGCCGGCGTGCCACGATGCGGTAAGGCACAGTGCGGCCGCTGGCAGCCTCGAAGGCACGGACCATTTCCAGCACGCTATTGCCGCGGCCGGTACCCAGATTGTAGGTGTAGATGCCCGGCCCTGTCGCCAGCTTGGCCAGCGTCTTCAAGTGGCCCAGCGCCAGGTCGACCACGTGGATGTAGTCGCGCAGGCCGGTCCCGTCCGGGGTCGGGTAATCGCTGCCGTAGACGGACAGGCATGCGCGCCGGCCCTCGGCCACCTGGGCCACGTAGGGCAGCAGGTTATTCGGGGTGCCGTTCGGCTCCTCGCCGATCAAGCCGCTTTCGTGGGCGCCGACCGGATTGAAGTAGCGCAGCAGCGCGATGCGCCATGACGCATCGGCGCGCAGCAGGTCGCGCAAGATATCCTCGATCATCAGCTTGCTGCGGCCATAGGGATTGGTGGCCGACAGCGGAAAATGCTCGAAGATAGGCACCGAGGCCGGATCGCCGTACACCGTGGCCGACGAACTGAACACCAGCGACTTGACGCCGAACTTGGCCATGGTCTCGAACAGCACCAGGCTGCCGCAGAGGTTGTTGTCATAGTAGCGCAGCGGCTGCTCGACCGACTCGCCGACCGCCTTCAGGCCGGCAAAATGGATCACGCTGTCGATCGCATGGGCGGCAAACAGCGCTTCCACGGCGGCGCGGTCGCGGATGTCGCATTCGACGAACGTGACTTGCTTGCCGGTGATACGGGCAATCCGGCTCAGCACGCTGCGCTTGGCATTGCACAGATTATCCAGCAGCACCACGCCGTGTCCGGCATTGAGCAGCTCGACACAGGTATGCGAGCCGATATAGCCGGCGCCGCCGGTCACCAGGATGTTCATGGCTGGCTCAGCGCCTGGTCCAGCAGCGCGACGATGCGCTGCGCGGCCTGACCATCCCATAAATGCGGACGGCGTCCCTGCTTGCCCTCGCCCGCCAGCACTTTCTGCGCTTCGGCCACGATGCGCGCCGGATCGGTGCCGGCCAGCACATTGCTGCCCTCGTCCACCGTCACCGGACGCTCGGTATTTTCGCGGATGGTGATACAGGCCACGCCCAGCGCCGTGGTTTCTTCCTGCAAGCCGCCGCTGTCGGTCAGCACCACGGCGGCGTCCTTCCACAGGTGCAGGAAGGCCATATAGCCTTGCGGTCCGATCAGCGTGACCTGGTCGCCCAGATCGATGCCGAATTTTTCCAGGTTGGCGCGGGTGCGCGGATGCACGGGAAACACCAGTGGCAGCGTCTGCGAGATATCTTTCAGCGCGCCGGCGATCTTGCGCATCATGTCCGGGTCGTCGACATTGCTGGGACGGTGCAGCGTCACCACGCCATAGCGCTGGCGCGCGTCGGCGCAGGCCGATTTGAAGGCGCTGGTCTCGAAGCCGCCGGTGTCCATACCGGCCAGCTGCTCCGCCTGGTACAGCACGTTGTCGACCATGACGTGGCCGACATAGTGGATGGCGCTGTCGGGCTTGCCCTCGCGGCGCAGGTGCTCGACCGCGCTCGGCTCGGTGACGAAGAACCAGTCGGAAATGCTGTCGGTGACCAGGCGGTTGATTTCTTCCGGCATGGTCATGTCGCCGCTGCGCAGGCCGGCCTCGACGTGGGCCACCGGAATATTGAGCTTCTTGGCGACGATGGAGCAGGCCAGCGTGGAATTGACGTCGCCCACCACCAGCACCGCGTCCGGGCGCAGCTCCTGGCACAGCTTTTCAAACGCAATCATGATCTTGGCAGTCTGCTCCGCGTGGCTGCCGCCGCCCGCGCCCATGAACAGGTCGGGCGCCGGGATGCCCAGTTCCTCGAAGAACACCTCATTCATTTCCCGGTCGTAGTGCTGGCCGGTATGGATGATCTTGAACGCCAGCCGCGGATGGTTTTGCAGGGCCCGCACGATCGGGGCGATTTTCATGAAGTTGGGGCGCGCGCCGGCGACCAGGTAAATGGTTTTCAAGACAATCCCCCTTGTCCGTTCAGTTCAGGCCAATGCTGCTTGACCAGCTCGCGCGTGTTGCGGATGTTACCGCGGCTGGATGCGCCAAAGACGATAGATTCGATGTTCGGTTGCTGGCAAATCCATGCTATCGCTTCCTGGGGCGGAATCGCGCCGGAAGCAAAGATCGACATCGCAATCGCACGGAACTTGCGGTGGCGCAGCGCGTGTTCGTAAGCTTCAAAGCCGCCCGACATGCGAAAGCCTATCTTGTTGATATTCGAGCAGACGATGGGGTTCTCGATCCCCATTTCGTCCAGCACGTCCAGCAGCTTGGGCAGGTTCATGGTGATGAAGCCCGGCTCCGCGTTGTAGCGCTTGCGCACATGGTCGGCGAAGATGCGGAACGCTTCCTTGAAACCCAGGCCCAGCAGCAGATCCACCACCACATTCTGCAGGAAAATCACCGGTGTGTTCAGGCCGGCAAACATTTTCATCTCGGCGTCGATCAGCAGCGTGGTAATGCCCTCGATATCCTTGCGCGCCAGCGACATGCCGCCGCGCAGCGCCGCATTCAGGAAACCTTCGTCCGGCATGAAGCGCTTCAGCGCGCCCAGCATGCCGTCCTCGGTCACCGCGTTGGCGTATTTGTGCGCATAGGGCATGCACGGCATAAACTGGAAATCCTGGTAGCGCGCCGGGTGGGCCCGCATATGGTCGCACACTTGCGCAATACGGTCGTGAGTGGTGCACATGAAGGACTGGACGCCCTCGTCATAGGCATGGTCCAGCACTTCGATGATGGCCTTGGTGTCTTGGAAGCGCATGGCCTGAGCGCGCGCCTTTTCCTCGGACATGTGGTTCACGCCAAAAAACTGATTATCCCCAAATAACAAACGATCCATTTCCTGCTCCAGTCAATATGCTGTAACCCAGTCCGCTTAACGGCCACCGAAGAAGAAGCTCTTCTTTTTTTTCTGCACTTCCGGCAAGGCGTCTCCGGCAAATACCGACGGTCCTTTTTCCGCATCGGCTATCATCATCGAAATGACGCGGTCGGTCTGCATCGCCGATTCAAAGGAATTGACATTGTCGCCGCCGCGATTTTCCTCGATGCAGCGCACGAAGTAATCCAGCTGGGCCGAATACTCCTCGCCCCGCAGGTAAAAGCCGACCGGCTCGGTCAGTTCGGTGGTGTAGCGTACATTCCAGCCGTTGATATACCCCTGCGGCGCCGTGCTGGCATCGCGCAGGTAGACCTGGGCTTCCTGGCGGTCGGCATAGATGCGGCCATTCTTGCCCCAGATGGTGACCTTGGTGCTCATCTTGCGGTAGGACTCGTCGCTCCAGTTGACCGACAGCTGCGCGCTCTTGCCGTCTTCAAAATACAAAGTGGAAAACACTTCGTCGTCGGTATCGGTCGAGAAAATCTTGTTCAGCACCGAGCCGCCGACGCCGCGCGGTGCACCAAAGTACCAGTTCAGCAGGTTCAGCGGATGCGCCGCATAGTCGTACAGGCAGCCGCCGCCCTCCGAGCGCTGCGTGCGCCAGGTCGAACCTTTGGGCTTGAGCACCACCGGTCCGTAGGTCTCCGCCAGCATGTGCGTCACTTCACCGATGGCATTGCTATCGAGCAGGCGCTTGACTTCCTGGAAGGCGCCCACGAAACGGCAGTGGTAGCCCACCTGGTTGACCAAGCCTTTAGCGTTGGCCAGCCGTGTCACTTCTTCGCCTTCGGCATTGTCGAGCACGAAGGGCTTCTCGCAAAACACGTGCAAGTTCTTTTCCAGCGCCGCCTTGACCATCTTGCCGTGCATGCTGGACGGGGTGGCAATGATGATGGCGTCCAGTTCGACTTCGGCCAGCATGGCGTGGAAATCGGTATAGGTGCGCACCCCGGTGTACTTGTTGAGTACATCGAGCACATAACCGGCAGCATCGCACACGGCGGCCACCGTCACGCCGGGATGGGCGTTGATCATCGACTGGTGGGACAAGCCCATCTTGCCCAAGCCTACTACTGCAAGGCGAATCATAAGTCCATCCTTATAGAAAATTAAGCATTCAGAATGCGTTGCTTCACCATCTCGTAGGCGGCGCGGCCTTTATCGAGCAATTGGCGATTCGGTGGCTGCTGCGTCGCCTGCTCCAGGTAGTCCAGCGCCTGCTGCGCGGTCAGCTCCGGTGCGTGCCGGAACGCGCCGACGTCGAGCAAATGGCGGTCCACATCCAGCAGTTCGTCCTGGTACACCGAGATGGTGGGAATACCCAGCACGGCCATTTCACGCGTCATGGTGCCGCCGGCGCCGATGAACAGGTCGCAGTCCGGCGCGATGTCGGCGATATCGAGCGCCGTGGTGACCACCTGCACACCGGCAAAGCGGGCATCCTGGTAATGCACGCCCTGCTCCTTGCCGCGCGGCAGCAGGATCACGTCGACATGGTCCTTCAGCCCCAGCACCAGCTGGTCCAGGAAATTGCGGCTGCCCTTGTAGTACTGCGCGGTCCAGGGTTCCGGACGGATGTAGACTGCGCGGCGGCTGCGCACCGGGAGCGTGGCCGGCGCTGCCTGCTGCGCCAGGCGCTGCTCCAGTTCCCACAGATACATGCCTTCCTTTACGCCCGGATAGTGCAGTACCTTGCGTGGGTTGGCCCACTGCTTCTTGAGTTTGTCCATGCCGAGAAATTCCGGCACCATGATCTTGCTGGCGCACAGGAACGATGGGATATTGCCCATCGCATGCTCGTTATCGTTCATATAGATGGAACGCAGGCCCAGCAGCTTGGCCACCACCGGTGAATGGAAGGAACTTTGCGAGATCGCCACGTCGACCTTCTGTCCCGCGATGTAGCGGCACAGCTGCGCCACCCGCACCGGAAAGCCGAAGAGCTTGGCCGACAGCTTGCCCCCATAGTGCTGGCCCACGACTTTGTACTTGAAGCCATGCAGTTCGAGCAAATCGATGGTATTGGCCAGCGGCCGGCAAGTGATGATGACCTCATGCTGATCGCGCTCCAGCTCGCGGATCAGCGCCGCAAACATATTGATGTGAGGAGAATTCGTCAGTTCAAACCAGATACGCATGAAATACCTTTGTTACTGGCCGCAGGACCAAAATTATCAAATCGCCGTGCGCGGTTTACAGGAGCCAGGCACGGATGCCGGCTGCCTCCAACTGCGGCCGGCGGTAGCATGACTTCATATCAGCCATACTTTCTCAACGCTGCCGCAGGTCCGCCAGTTCCCGGTACATCGCGGCCATTTTTTCCATGACGACTTCGGTACCGAAACGGCTGACTATCGTGGCCCGCGCCCCGGCCGCCAAATGCTGGCGCAACTGCTCATCGTCGAACAGCTTGCGCAAGGCCGCCGCCAACGCACCGGCATCGCCG
>FSZM01000084.1_pt1 | contig 28675 bp, 29 predicted proteins | sample 1638831 | NCBI WGS metagenome assembly FSZM01 (sample SAMEA3914813, study PRJEB12502) | metagenome | biome: forest; material: soil | place: Canada | collected 2011-07-07 | depth 0.3 m
GACATGGGCCTGACCAACGTCGAGATCATGGTGCCGTTCGTGCGCACGCTGGGCCAGGCCGAGAAGGTGGTCAACCTGCTGGCCAAGAACGGCTTGGTACGCGGCGAGAACGACCTGCGCCTGATCATGATGTGCGAAGTGCCGTCGAACGCGATCCTGGCGGACCAGTTCCTCGAACACTTCGACGGCTTCTCCATCGGTTCCAACGACCTGACCCAGCTGACGCTGGGCCTGGACCGCGATTCGGGCATGGCGCTGCTGGCGGCCGACTTCGACGAACGCGACCCGGCCGTGAAAGCCTTGCTGTCGCTGGCGATCCAGGCTTGCCGCAAGCACGGCAAGTACATCGGCATCTGCGGCCAGGGGCCGTCGGACCATCCGGACTTCGCTATCTGGCTGATGGAGCAGGGCATCGAATCGATGTCGCTCAATCCGGATTCGGTGATCGATACCTGGCAAAAGCTAGCCGCCCTGCACAAGTAATAATGGTTGACGGCTGCTGAATTTGGGGTAGACTGGAGTTATCGAATTCAGTAGCAAAACAACCATCAACATTTTCTGCATCGCTGTACTAACCCTCGCAGCCCGTTACGGGACGCGGGGGTTTTTACTTTTAAACCCCGGAGGACATCATGGCTGACTGGAGCATGTGGTTGGTCGCTGCTGGCGCGACCGTGATACTGGAACTGTTCAGCGGCACCTTTTATCTGCTGATGATCGCCATCGGCCTGGCTGCCGGCGGCGCGGTGGCGCTGCTGGGCGCGGGGCAGTCGCTGCAAACGCTGGTAGCCGCCGTGGTCGGCATTATCGCCACCGGGCTGCTGCGCCGCAGCCGTTACGGCCGTCCCGCCGCGCGCAGCGACGCCGCGCGCGATCCCAACGTCAATCTTGATATCGGCCAGACCGTCACCGTGCCGCAGTGGCAGAATGGTGCGGCGCGCGTGATGTATCGGGGCGCGCTGTGGGACGTCGAACTGGCGCCTGGCGTGCCGCCTGCGCCGGGACAATTTACCATCCGCGAAATTCGCGGCAGCCGCCTCATCGTCGCGGCCTGAACCCTGCGTTCGGATCGACGATCAAACAACTGGAGAGCTAAATGGAAATCGGCATCGCTAATGTCACCTTCATCATTTTCGTCGCGGCGCTGGTCTTTGTGTTCAAGACCATCAACGTCGTGCCGCAGCAGCATGCCTGGGTGGTCGAACGCCTCGGCAAATTCCACGCCGTGCTGGCGCCTGGGCTGAACATCGTCATACCGTTTGTCGACCGCATCGCCTACAAGCATATACTGAAAGAGATCCCGCTCGATGTTCCGCCGCAGGTGTGCATCACCAAGGACAACACGCAGCTGCAGGTCGATGGGATTCTTTACTTCCAGATCACCGATCCGATGCGCGCCTCGTACGGCTCGTCGAACTACATCGCCGCGATCACCCAGCTGGCGCAGACCACGCTGCGTTCCGTGATCGGCCGCATGGAGCTGGACAAGACCTTTGAAGAGCGTGAGCACATCAACACCGCCATCGTCAACGCCATCGACGAATCGGCCTCCAACTGGGGTGTCAAGGTGCTGCGCTACGAGATCAAGGACCTGACGCCACCGAAGGAGATCCTGCATGCGATGCAGGCCCAGATCACCGCCGAGCGCGAGAAGCGCGCGCTGATCGCCGCGTCCGAAGGTCGCAAGCAGGAGCAGATCAACATCGCCAACGGCGAACGCGAGGCGCAGATCGCCCGTTCGGAAGGCGACAAGCAGGCCGCCATCAACCGTGCGCAAGGCCAGGCAGCGGCCATCGTCGCGCTGGCCGAAGCATCGGCCAGCGCGCTGCGCCAGGTTGGCGCGGCGATCCAGGAGCCGGGCGGTTCCGATGCGGTGAACCTGAGAGTGGCCGAACAATACGTGAGCGCCTTCGGTCAATTGGCCAAGACCAACAATTCGATTATCATCCCGGCCAATCTGGGCGAGATGAGTGGTCTGATCGCCACCGCCATGCAGGTGGCGAAGACGCAGAAAGAAGCGCCGCTGCTCAAGCCGGCCAAGGCCTGAAACAGACAATAAGATCGAGGAACAGCAATGGCTACATGGGCAGTAGACGCCTTCGGTAACGACTACGCGCAAGACTGGGCGGAGGATTTGCACCAGACGACGAGCATGGAAGCGCTTGAGAGTACGCTGGACAATCTGCTCTCTTGCGCCGGCGGTGACGAAGGTGCGTATATCGACGCGCCGTTCGCGGCCGAGGCGCTGGTGGCAATCGAAGTGCTGGCCCGCCTGCAAGGCAAAGGCGGCCCGTGCACGGACGACAGCGCCGCCATCGACGCATGGGTCGATGCCCGCAAACACAAGCCAGTCCGTGCGCGTCCTGACCTGGCCGAGAAAGCCCTGCGAGCGATAGCACTGATCCTGTCCGACCAGTCGGAGCTGCGCGCGCTGTGGGCAGACAGCGAGCATCACGCCCAATGGCTCGCCTGCGTGGAAGAGCTCAAATCACGCTTGCAACCCTGACCTGCCCAACGGAGACCGCCCATGCTGGAACTGCGCCCTAACTGCGAATGCTGCAACAAGGATCTGCCGCCGGAATCGAGCGAGGCGCGCATTTGCTCCTTCGAATGCACCTTCTGCGTCAGCTGCGCCGCCGGCCCGCTGCAGGGAGTTTGCCCGAACTGCGGCGGCGAATTCGTGCCGCGGCCGCGCCGGCCGGCCAGCAAGCTGGCCAACAATCCGGCATCGACCACGCGCGTCTACAAGCCGGGCGGCTGCGGCAGGACGGCTTGAAAATCCCGCTAGTGCGCTAGACCGTTACCGGCCCGGCTCGAACGCGATACCCCACACACCGTCAATGACGATGGAGCTGCCATCGGCCTCGGTCAGCGGTCCGGCCTGCGAGAGGGCTAGCTCAAGCCATGCATCCCCGTGCACGTTTGCCAGGTTCAGCGATGGCTCAGAATGCGTTCAGAATGCGTAACTGGCGCCCAGCACCCAGGCATGTGCAGGGCGCGTGTAACGCGGCGGCGGCGCAGAGTCATAAGGTCCGGCCGGGACGCTGGGCGGCTGGCTGTCGGCCTGGGTGTAGGAGCGCGCCAGTTGCGCGCTCCAGTCGCCCAGGCGCACGCTGAGGCCCATGCGTGCATCGTAGCGATGGCTGGCCGGGATGCCGGGCCATGCGCCGCCGGACATGGTGTGCAGCAGGCCGGCGTGGCCGGTCAGGTTGAGCTGCTCGTGCAAGGGATAGAAGGCGTTGACTTCGGCATACAGCGTGCGGTCGTCGTGACCGAGGTAGCGCGGCGAGTAGTACAAGCGGCCGCTGCTGCGTTCGCCCGCCAGGCCGGCGTAGCATTCGCTGTAGTCGGCCACGTGCCAGCTGGTATAGCTGGTGCGGGTGCAGCCGGCTTCCCAGCTGATGCCGCTGCGCAGGCGCTGCGCATAGCCGGCGTAGCCGATCAGCTGCGCGCCGTTGGTATCGGCCACAGTGGCGCTGGTGGCAAAGCCGCCTGCGTACCAGCCGGAGGTGTGATCCAGGTTAACGGTCAATTGATAGGCGGCCTTGCCGTCGCTGAGCGACTGGCCGCGGTAGCGGTAGTCGGACAGCACGCTGACGCTGCCGCTGACGGCCGTTTGCGCGCCGGCCTGCTGCAGTGCCGCCAGCGTCAGCGCAAGAACGAGCAGCTGCTGCCGGCTGCGCTGTCCGGGGGCTGGGTGGTGAGTGTCAGTCGGGCGATGGAGTGGCATGCATCGATAGTACCAGCGTTGGCGCTGTCCGCGGGAGAGAGCAGTGTGCGTAATTGTGCCGGGCTGGCGTTCGGCTGCAGTTGCGCCAGCAGCGCAGCCATGCCGGAGACGTGCGCCGCCGCATAGGAGCTGCCGTTGACGAATTGCCAGCGCGCGCCCGGTGCGGTGGTGGGGATGTCGCGCCCTGGTGCCAGCAGCACGCCGCGCGCCGGCATGGCGCTCAGCGAGGCCACGGCCAGCACGCCCGGATGGCTGGCGGGGAAGGTGGCGCCGCTGGCGTGCGGGTCGACCGCGCCGACCACCGTGATGCCCCGTTCGAGCGCGATGTCGGTCAGGCGCTCGAGCAGGCGGTCGGGCGGGCCGGACAGACTCAGGTTGATGACTTTGGCGCCGTGCAGGATGGCGTAGTTGATGGCTTTGCCTAGCGTGAAGCTGCTGCAGCGGGTGGAGCGGTCGGGCTGCTGCCAGCAGGCGCGCAGGGCCATCAGGCGCGCTTCGGGGGCGACGCCGATGATGCCGCCATTGCCGGCGCGCGCGGCGATGATGCCGGCCACCGCGGTGCCATGCAGTTCGGGCGGCGTGGCGCCGCTGCTGACGAAGTTTTCGCTGACCGACAGCTGCTGCGCCAGGTCGGGGTGGCTGGCGTCGATGCCGCTGTCAATCACGGCGACATTGATGTTGCGGCCGGTGGTCAGGCGGTGCAGTTCGGCCAGGTGCCACAGTTTGGCGCTGGGCTGGGTGGGATAGAGCGCGTCCGGGGTGGTGGGGAGCGTGGTACCGCGGGCAATGTCGGCTTTGGCAACGCTGTCGCGCACCAGCGGCGCGGCGGGAGCGGCCGTCGTTGCTGCCTGCGGTAGGCCCATGCCGTCATATAGCGCGACCTGCTGCGCCCATTCCACGCGCGGATCGCGGGCCAGCACGGCCAGGACGCGTTCGGCGCTGGCGTCGTCGGCGTAGCGCATCACGTAGCAGTCGACGCCCAGCACCGGCATGGGCCAGTCGTCGAGCAGCGTCAGGCCGTGGGCGCGGGCCAGGTCGATGGCGCTGCGGCGGCGCGCGCTGCGGCCGTTGTCGTCGTTGTAGCGGCCGCCGTAGCTGATATCAGGCCGGTAGTGGGGCGGCGGGAGGCGCAGCATGACCAGCAGCTTGTGGTCGTCCATTTGTTCGCTGGCGGCAGTCGCGCTGGCCGTCATCACAGGCCGCTGGTCGGGCGCGGCCTCCGGCGGCTCGGCCATGGCGCGCAGCGGCAGGGCGGCCAGCAGGAGGCTGCCCAGCGCCGGCGCCAGCGCGCGCCAGGGCGATGCGCAGCTGCGCGGGACATAGGCGTGGCGCTGGCGCTGATGAATCACGGTGCGGCTCCTGCGTCGAGCGGCTCGGCGAGCTGGACGGCGGTGCTGGCGCGCAGCGCATGCAGCGCTTGCGAGCGCCCCTCGGCCGGGATGCTGAGCACATAGGCGCCCGTGACGGTCGGGCCGTCGACGATACGGGCATCCTGCGCCTGCAGGGTGCGGCGCAGGTCCTGCTCGGATATTCCGGGGGCGAAGATGACCACCACGTTGCCGGCGCCGGTGGCCGCGCCGCTGGTGTCGCTGGCGCCCATGGCGCGATAGCTGGCCGCTTGCGGTTCCGGGCGCGCCAGCAGCAGCGCCAGGGCGGCGATGATCAGGCATTGCGCCAGCGCTGCCCAGCGCAGCGAGCTCGCTTCATTGGCAGCGAGCTTGCGCCACCATGGCGACCCAGCTGCGCCGGCCGGTACCGGTGCTGCAGTTGCCGGCCCGCTCCCGGCCCGCAACGCCATCCCCGCAGCAGGGGCGGCCAGCAGCGGCGCTGGCGCGGACCCCGCTGCGGCGCGCTCGCGCTGCCCCTCGGTGACTGGGGCGGCTTCCTGCTGGCCCAATCTTGGCAACAGGCGTGACAGGGCGGCGCTGATATCGGCTTCCTCGGCCGCATGCGGTTCGCAGCGCACCAGGTCGAGCAGCTCGCGCTCCCACTGCAAATCCTGGCGGCACTGCGCGCACGATTGCACATGGCGCGCCACGCGCTGCGCTTCGTCCGGCGCCAGCCGGGCGCTGGCATGCCAGGCCAGCAACTCCTGCACCGCCTGATGTTCCGGTACTTCCAGCTTTAAAATCCGCCCGTTCATTTGCAACGCTCTCTTTCGTTCGCCAACGATGCCTTCAATTTCTGCCGCGCGTGGAACATGCGCGTCTTGACCGTGTTCAGTGGGCACTCCAGCACGTCGGCGATGTCGCTGTAGCCCATCTCGTGATAGTAGGCCAGCACCGCCACGATGCGCTGCGCCATCGGCAGCTGCTCCAGCGCCTGCGCCACCGACAGCTGCAACTGGCGCCGGTCCAGCTCCTGGTCGGGCTGCTGGCCAGCTTCGTCCACATAGTCGCTGGCGTCCGACTCCATCGGCTCGTCGCTCAGCTTCAATCCCTTGAGCGCCTTGCGATAGGCGATCGCAAACACCCAGGTCGAGACCTTGCAACTGCCATCGTAACTGGCGGCCTTTTGCCAAACCACCAACATGGTGTCATTGACCACTTCCTCGATCAGCTCGGCACTGCGCGACAGGCGCCGCACGAAGCGCTGCAAGCGCGGAAAATAGCTGCGGAACAGCGCCTCGAAGGCGAGCTTGTCTCCGGCCGCTATCTGTGACAGCAGCCGCGCTTCATCCAGCTCCGTGGTCGAGCCCTGAGTTGGGGGCATCGGTACTCCTGTATTTTTCGGTTTCCGCCGTATATTCCCATCCGGCACAAAAAGGTTCAATCGCACGCGGCGGCACGGTTTCGGTTAGCATGTGCGCATGATGACTGTACACCCTTCCGACATTGCTGCGCTGGGCGATTTTCTGCAGCGCCACCGCAAGGTGCTGGTGCTGACTGGCGCCGGCCTGAGTACCGCCTCCGGCATCCCTGACTACCGCGACCAGGACGGCGTGCGCCGTGGCCGCACCCCCATCCAGGGACCGGACTTCCGCCGCGACCCGGCCGTGCGGCGCCGCTACTGGGCGCGCAGCATGTCCGGCTATCCGACGCTGGCGCAGGCTAGTCCCAATGCGGGCCACCATGCGCTGGGCGGTCTGGAGTCGGCCGGCCGCATCCACGCGCTCATTACGCAGAACGTCGACGGGCTGCACCAGCGCGCCGGCAGCCGCAACTTGATTGAATTGCATGGGAATATCCATGGCGTGGTGTGCCTGGACTGCCGCTCGCACTATCAGCGTGCCGCGGTCCAGCAGTGGCTGACGGCGGCCAATCCGCTGCTGGCCGCAGCCGGCGACTCGGCCGAGGTAGTGCCCGAAGCCCGTCCCGACGGCGACGCCGAGGTCGAACTGGAAGCCTTGCAGGATTTTCATGTGCCCAGTTGCGAACGTTGCGGCGGCGCGCTGCAGCCGGATGTGATCTTCTTCGGCGATCCCATCCCGCCGCAGCGCACGGCCGACGCGCTGGAGCTGCTGGCGCAAGCCGATGCCTTGCTGGTGGTAGGGTCGTCGCTGATGGTGTTTTCGGGCTTTCGCTTCTGCAAGCTGGCGGCGCAGGCGGGCAAACCGATTGCGGCCGTCAACGTGGGCAAGACCCGCGCCGACGACCTGATCGGGCTGAAGGTCGCCGCATCAGCCGAGCAAGTGCTGCCGCAATTGCTGTAATCAGTTGCGCAGCAGCATGGAGCGGACGATGGCTTCCTTGGCCAGCACGTAATCCTGGCCGGCCAGCACGAAGTTGGTATTCGGCTGGATCACCTTGACGTTGATGAACACCATGTCGCTGGTTTCCGCATAGGAACCAACCACGATCGCCTGCGCATTGTGCGCCTGCGCTACTTCGCCGATTTCGCGTGTCAGCATCAGTTCGCCCTGGTTGCGCTTCAGGTAGACGCTGTTACGCAGCTTCATTTCCACCATGCTCAAGCCGCCTTGCGCCAGGCGGGTGGAGAGCTGCTCCGAGATCAGCCGGCCCAGCGTGGTGGTCTGTTCCAGCGCATCGATGTTGACGATGGTGGCCATGATCAAAGGCTTGTCGGCCGCCAGCTTGCCGCTCAGCTGATGCATCAGCGCGTCGGCCGCCTTGTAGTTCGATTCGATGAACTGGTTGGACGAGATGGTCGCGTAGTTCGGTTCTTCCTTGGGCGGCGCCGACGAGCAGCCGGCCAGCAGCAGCGGCACGGCCAGCAGGGTGGCCTGGGCCAGTGGTTTGATCATGGGTCAGTCTCCGCGAACTTTGAACATGCGCGTCAGTTTGGGCTCTTCCGGCAGCGGATCGATGATGCCGTACAGGACGCGGTCGGTGTCGGCCACATAATACGCCGAGGTGTTGCGGGCGAAGTAGCGGTACTGGTCCGACACCGATACCGTGATGATGATTTCGGTCTTCGGTGTCGCGCCCGGCGCGAACACGTCGTTGAACCAGTTGTAGGAGTCGTAAGCCGCAGCGCCGGCGGCCACATAGGCCAGCGGCGCCGCCTCGATCTCGCTCAAGACCCACACGCCGGAGGCCAGCGCGGCATGCTCGCCGTGATAGCGGTATTGCGGACGGTTGGCGGTAAAGGTCACGGCCTGCACATCCATGTCGACCTTCAGCGCGCCGGCCGGCGTGCGCGACACGGTGTAGCCATCGTTGACCAGCGACGTAGTGAGCTGGGTCGACAGCGCGTGCTGGAACGGCGTCGGCTGGGCCGGCTCATTGATGAACAGCGGCCGCGGCGGATTGCGCTTCAACTCGGCCAGCACATGTTTTTCGATATTGTCGGAGATGACGCCCCAGTGACTGGCGGCCTGCAGCTTGGGCTGCGGCTTGATCGGGAAATTCACGGCCAGCGGGGTCGGCGTGTAGCGTGCGGCGCAGCCTGCCAGAGTCAGGGCGGCGGCCAGGACGGTTCCGGTTACTGCTGCGGATTTGAACACCATGATCGCCTCGTCGTTTAGTGATGGATTGCGTCCGCCAGTTTACCACGGATGTTTCTAACTAGAAATACAAAACCCGGTGTAAAACCGGGTTGTGGTGTGCGGCGCAACAGGGCGGCGAGGGATCAGCGGCGGTGCGTCTTCATGGCGGCGGCCACTTCGCGCTTGCCGTCGCGGTCCTTCTCGGTGGCGCGCTTGTCGTGCATCTTTTTACCCTTGGCCAGGCCGATTTCGCATTTGACGCGGCCGCCCTTGTAGTGCAGGTTCAGCGGCACCAGGGTGTAGCCGGAGCGCTCGACCTTGCCGATCAGCTTGTCCATTTCCTGGCGGTGCAGCAGCAGCTTGCGAGTGCGCACCGCTTCCGGGCTGATGTGGGTGGAGGCGGTTGGCAGGGCGCTGATGTGGGCGCCGAACAGGAACAGCTCGTCGCCCTTGATGGTGACGTAGGCTTCCTTGATCTGCACGCGTGCGTCGCGGATCGCCTTCACTTCCCAGCCTTCGAGCACGATGCCTGCTTCATAGCGGTCCTCGATGAAGTAGTCAAAAAAGGCTTTTTTGTTATCTGCAATGGTCATGGCGGGGACGACGGACAATAATCGGGGCAATAAAAAGGCGACGGCTCGGTTAAACTAGCGTTTTGCGGCTAGAATTCGCGAATAATTCAACATCATAGCAAACGGTTAGCACATGGCAGTAGTACATAAATCAGTTTTCCTCGGTTACAGTGCGCAGCAGATGTTCGATCTGGTCGCAGCGATCGAGGATTATCCCAAATTCCTGCCATGGTGCGGCGGTGTCGAGATCCGCGAAAAGGGCGAGCACACCGTGGTCGCCAGCCTGGGCATCCATTACCACGGCGTGCGCCAGCACTTTACCACTTCGAACGTCAACACGCCGTCCACCACCATCAAGATGCAGCTGGTGGACGGTCCTTTCAAGGCCCTCGATGGCGTCTGGACCTTCAAACCGCTGCGCGAAGACGCCTGCAAGATCGAACTGGACCTGCACTACGAATTCTCCAGCATGCTCCTGGAGCAGCTGATCGGCCCCGTATTCGGCATGATCGCCAATAGCATGGTCGATTCCTTCTGCAAGCGCGCCGAGACGGTTTATGGCTGAGCAGATCAAGGTCCAGGTGTGCTATGCCAGCGAGGCGCTGCAATTTCTGCGCGATCTGCGGGTCGACGTCGGCACCACGCTGGAGCAGGCGGTGCGCCTGAGCGGCCTGCTGCAGGCCGCGCCGGACATCGATCTGGGCGCGATGGCGGTCGGCATCCATGCCAAGAAGAAGACGCTGGACACGCTGTTGCGCGAGCATGACCGGGTGGAGATCTACCGCCCGCTGATCGCCGACCCGAAGAATGCCCGCCGGCGGCGCAGCAACAAGCCGGCGTAAAGAACGCGGCGCAGTCGGGCATTGCAGTAGCATGCATTAGCATACCGATGGAATTTTGATGATCCCTGTCTTGCGTCATTGCCTGCTCCTGTTACTGTTCCTCCCGCTGGCCGCACGCAGCGAGCCGGGCGCCTGCCCGGCGCTGACACGGGTCGGCGTCAGCGACCTGGGGCTGACGTCTTTTCGGGAAGCGGGCCGCATCGGCGGGCTGGGGATCGACGTGGTCACCGAGGCGGCGCGGCGCGCCGGCTGTAAGATCAAAGTGCTGTGGTTCCCGCGCCAGCGCCTGTTTGTCGAACTGGAAGCGGGACGCATCGACATGACCATGGGCGCCCTGCGCCTGCCCGAGCGCGACGCCTACGCCACCCACATCCCTTATGCCTACCTGCAATACGATCTGGTGTTGAGCACGCGCGATGAGCGGCGCTACGCCAGCCTGGCCGACTTCGCCCAGCACGGCAAGGGGCGGCTGAACCTGACGCGCGGCGTCAAGTACGACCCCGCTATCGAGCTGCAGCTCGACATCCTGGCTTCGGCCGGGCGGGTGGAATTGGTCAACGATTTCGAGACGGTGTTCAACAAGGTCGCGATGGGGCGCGCCGACGGCACGCTGGCCACGGCGCCGATCTACACCAAGTACCTGAAGGCGCAGCGCTTCAAGAACCAGCTGACGATTATCCCGCTGCCGGAATCGGCGCCGCGCTTGACCGGCATCTACATCTCGCGCCGCACCACCACGGCCGCGGCGCGCAGCAATTACATCGCCGCCGTCAAGAGCATGGTGGCCGACCAGACCGTACTGGCGTTGTACGCGCACTACTTCGACGATGCCGCCATGAAGCGCCTGTTCCAGCCCGGTACGGCCATGCTGACCAACGCGCTGAACGCGATCGAGCCCTAAGCCGGCGCCGGTCAGCGGGGAATGAAGACCTCCAGCTGGATCTGCTCGCCGGCGGCGAACTGGGTCACCCGCGGGGAGGGGAGGAACTGGCCGTTGTGCTTGACCATCACCTCGGCCACGTCGATGCGGCGGATCGTGACGTGGAAGGTGGCGCCGCGGAATTGGCGCACTACTTTCATCTGCTGCCAGGCCTTCGGCAGTTGCGGCTGCACCAGCAGCGCCGCGCCTTCGCCACGCAGGCCGCACAGGCCTTCGATGAAGCAGCGGTAGGCCCACGACACCGTGCCGGTGTTGAACAACTGGCTGGAGCGGCCCGCCGTGCGCGGATACTGGCGGTACGCGCCGCGGTAGTAGTTGGGGATGAACACCGGCAACTGGCCGCGCTGCAAGTAATCCTGCTGCTCCGGCCCCGGTAGCATCTGGCGCAACGCCTTGTATGCGCGCTCGCCTTCACCGATGGTGTACAGGCTATAGATGTAGAAGATCGAGGCGTGGTTGTACACCGCGCCGTTTTCCGCCGAGCCGGGATGCTTTTGCGTGACGCGGCCGACGTCGTCGCGCATGGCGCTGTAGGGTGGCGCGAACATGGCCACGCCGTAAGGCGTATCGAGCTGCTGCTCGATCTGGTGCAGCATCTGCTGGCGCTGGTCTTCGCTGGCGGCACCGCCCAGTATGGCCCAGGTCTGCGGATTGAGGTAGATGCGGCCTTCGACATCCTTGCTGACACCGAACACTACATTATCGTCGGTGATGCCGCGCGCGTACCACTGACCATCCCACAGGTGCTCGTTGGCGCAGCGGTTGACATTGTCGGCACCGGCGCGGAAGCGGCGTGCCGCTTCCAGCTTCTGGTGGCGTTCGCACATGTCGGCCCACAGGTTCAGCGCGTAAGCGCTGGCCACCGTCAGCCAGCCGGATACGCCGCGGCCCTTGTAGCCAACCATGTTCATCGGATCGCACCAGTCGCCCTGCGCGATGTAGCTCAGGCCACGCGCGTCGCGCGCTTCCAGCAGCCATTCCATGGCGCGGCTGATGCGCTCGGACACACTTTGCGACTGGCCGTCCGCGCCGCTGACGATTTCCTCGAGCAGCGCGTAGTCGTTGGTCTCGTCCAGATAGGTCTTCAGGCAGACCGGCAGCCACACGCAATGGTCGGTATGCGGCACCTGGTTGATGTATTTGAGTTCCGCGCCTTCGGCCAGCAGGATCCCGTCCGGCATGGCGCCGCTCGCTTCCTGCTGCGACAGCGCCAGCAGGAAGGCCTTGCGCATCACCTCAGGGCGGATGAAGCTCATGCCCATGTTGTCCTGCAGGTAGTTGCGGGTCTGCGGATCGGTACTGAGGCGGTTCACGTCGCCGTGGTAGAACACCTGGCGCGGCAGCCAGTTGTTGACGAAGTTGTCGAGGTCCGCGTCCGGCGTTTCGATCTGCAGCACGCCGCGGCCGCTGTCGATGTAGGCCGCGTATTCGGCACGGCTAGCGGCGAAGGCTGGTGCGTTCAAGTACTTGCGGCGCATCACGCCGATTTCCGCGTCGTCGAAGGCCGGGCCGAAAATGAAGCGATAATCATGCGCGGCACCGGCAGCGAGCTCCAGTCGGTACTGCACCACGGCGGCCGGGGTTTCGTAACGCGCGTCGCCTTTACCCAGCAGCTCTTGCTGGGTGGCGCTAGGGTTGTGCAAGCCGCCTTCGCCTTCAAACACCTGCTGTTGCACTTCCCACGCCAGCGGCGCTTCCTCGCACAGGAAGTAGGTCTTGTCCTTGAAGTGCTTCTGCTTGAAGTAGTCGGCCACTTTCTGGTACGGGGTGACGCAGCTGGCCACCACGCCGCCCAGGTCGGGACGGTATTCGCCGGACTGGTTCATCCACGACATGTAACCGATCGGGAAGTAAGGATAGACACTGAGCTTGCGCGCGCGGCCACTCAGGTTGCTCACTCTGAGCGACCATAGTTCCACCACGTCTTCGGTCGGCACGCTCAACGTCATTTCAACGCGCATGCCCAGGTGTTCGACGCTCCAGGCGATATCGCTTTTACCGACCGAGAAATTGAAGCTGTCCAGTTGCGCGCGCACCGGCTCGTACGGCGCCGAGAACAGCTGGCCGGTTTCCTCGTCCTTGATGTAGAAGAAGCGGCCCGGATGGTGGGCGTAGTAGTTCTGCTCCGGCTGCATGAAGGTCTTCGCTTCCAGGTTGGGCGCGAACGCATACTTGGCCGGTTCCGGCTGCATGAACTGGGCCACCGCATAACCGCGGCAGGTCACCTGTATCATCATTTTCTGGTTCCACAGGAAGCCGGCGGCGCGCGGCATGGCGGTGGGGCTGCTCAGTTCGTAGCGGGCGCCTTGATGGGTGGGGCGTAACATGGTTTCTCCGTGCAAAAAGGTCATCACTGGGCCTTGCGGGCGGCCAGTTCCGATTGAATCTGTTTCAGTTTCAGGTGGTCGAGGTCATAGAAGAACATCACGCCCACCGCCAGCACTGCAAAGGCCGCAGGAATCAAGGACATCAGCCAGACGATGCCGGCCTGCGAGCCGGACGACTGCGCCGCATTCGGCACATAGCCCAGCGCCGTGAACAGCGCGCCGATGACGGCGACCGCCAGCGCGGTGCCCAGCTTTTGCGAGAAGGTGGCGGCGGCGAAGGTCATTGCGGTGGCGCGGCGGCCGGTGCGCCATTCGTTGTAGTCGGCGGTGTCGGCGTACATCGAGAAGGCCAGCGGCGACTTCGGTCCCAGCACCAGGCCCATGGCGATCTGCAGCGCGAACATCAGTAGCACCTGGTCGCTGGGCACGAAGAAGAAGGCGGCCGACAGCACGGCGGTGGTAGCCATCAACAGCATCATCAGTTTCTTCTTGTCGATGAAGCGCGTCATCAGCGGCGTCAGCGCAGCGCCGACGGCGGCCGAAATCATATAGGCCGGCAGGAAGCCCTGCATCAGCTCCGGGCGCTTGACCACATACTTGAAGTAGTAAGCTGCGCTGCTGGTGCGCAGCGTGATGGTCACCATGATGATCAGCGCCAGGAAGAACAGCGCCACCCACGGACGGTTCTGCGTCAGGTCGCGCACGTCCTGTGCCACGTTGCTGCGTTGTGCAGGCGCCGGCGCGATGCGCTCGCGGGTGTTGAAGAAAGTGAGGACGAACAGGCCGGAAGCGAGCGCGGCCCAGGCCAGCATGGTCAGCTGCCAGCCCAGTTTTGCGTCGCCATGGCCCAGCCAGATGACCATGGCCGGCGTGGCGGCCGTTACCAGCGTACTGCCGGCAAAGGCGAAGATGAAGCGCAAGCCATTGACGGTCGAGCGTTGCTGCGGATCGGCAGACAGTACGCCGGATAAGGCGTTGTAAGGAATATTGATGCCGGTGTAGCACACCATCATCAGCAGATAGCTGCCGTAAGCCCAGGCGATCTTGCCGCCTTCGGCCAGGTTGGGCGTGGTGTAGGTGAGCAGCGCTGCGCCGGCCAGTGGCAGCGGCATCCAGATCAAAAAAGGCCGGAACTTGCCGAAGCGCGTGGTGGTGCGGTCGGCCATGGCGCCGATCAGCGGATCGGTGAAGGCATTGACGATTTTAATCGTAAACATCATCGACGCGGCGGCCGCCGCGGAGATACCGAAGACGTCGGTGTAGTAAATCAGCAGGAAGGTGGCGATATTGGTCCAATAAAAATTGAAACCCATATCCGCCACGCCGTAGCTGATTTTTTCGCGCCAGGAGAGAGGGAGCACGTTAGCTTTCTATGAACGATAGGATCAGCGGCGGGCCGGCCGCCGGACGAAGTATCTCATCCCGCGGCCGGCCCTGCCTTTAGCCCTGGCCAGGCGCTGATCAGAAGTCGACCGTCAGGCGCGCGCCGTAGGTGCGCGGTGCCAGGTACATCGCCTGCCATACCGGTGCGGCCGAAGTGGCCGGCGATACATTGACGATGTTGATGTTCGACTTCACGTCCTTGTTTTCCGCGTTCTGCACGAACGCTTCCAGTGCCCACTTTTTGTCGCCGGCCGGCTCGTAGCGCACAGTGACGTCAGAACGGGTGTAGGACTGCTGGCGGTCCGGCGCGCCATCGTTGAAGATGTCCAGCCAGGTCGCGGTTTCGAAGTGCGTATTAATCCGCGGCATCACGCGCGCGCCGCTGTCGAGCGTGTAGCGGTGTTCATAGGCGACGCTGGCCGAGAAGTGCGGAGCGTGCGGCAGCTCGTTGCCCTGCAGGTTGCGCACCAGCGCGGTCGAACCCGGCACGTGCAGGTTGTTGTTGCTGGAGACGTCAGCATCGGAGGTCAGCAGCTTGTCCATCGCGGTGTGCTGGTAGGAGGCGGCCAGTTGCAGCGTGTCGCGCGGGGTCAGGCGGGCCTTGACTTCCGCTTCCAGGCCGGCGGCCTTCGCGCCTTCGGCGTTGGCGGTCAGCAGGAAGCTGGCGCCGTTCGGGAAGGTGGTCGGGATCGAAACCTGATAGCCCTTGAACTTGGCGTAGTAAGCCGCGCTGCTCCAGGTGAGCTTGCCGTCCATGGCCTTGCCTTTCAGCCCCAGTTCATAGCTGGTCAGCGTTTCCGGGTCGGTGTGCACGCCGCCGTCGGTCAGCACGCCCGACTTGTAGCCGGTGCCGACGCTGGCGTAACCCAGCAGGTCCTTGCTGAGGTCGTAGTCGGCCTTCAGCAGCCAGGTGGTGTGGTGCCAGTGCGCTGCGCCGGTGTTGGCAGTGGCCGGCTTGCCGTCAGGTCCGATCACCGACGGATTCGGCACGTAGCCGATGTCCCACGGGTTCTCCGCAGCGGAGATCGGGGTGCATGGCTTGCCGTTGGCATTGGTGGTCGGGCAGTAGTAGTTGACGCCGCCTTCGTTGCGCTTCTGGTCCCAGGTCTCGCGCAGGCCGCCGGTCAGGCGGAAGCGGTCCGTCAGGTTCCACACGTCTTGCGTAAACAGTGCCGACGACTTGACCGACTCGTTAGGCTGGTAGAAGCTGTTCGAGGTCAGTGCAGGCCAGCCGCAGGTGGTGCAACCGTAGCCGGCGCTGGTGCCCGAGTATGCCGGCTGATCCAGGCGGATCGCGGCGCGTTCGTGGAAGTAATAGGCGCCCAGCAGCCAGTCGACGCTCTTCTTGCCCGAGGACTTCAGGTTCAATTCAGCGCTGGAGTTGGTGTAGTGCTCCCAGTCGATGCGGGTGTCGCGCAAGATGCCGCCGCTGGTGTCACTGGTCGGTGCCACATAACCGCCACGTGCGTCGAACTGCGAGGCGCCGTTGGTGCGCTGTGTGCCGCCGATGAAGGCCAGGTCGACGTCCGGGCTCAGGTTCCAGTCCATGCGGGCGCGGATGGTGTCGACCTTGCGGTGCAGGTAAGGGGCGACCTGGATCAAGGCCGACCACAGGTCGGTGCCGGGACGCGGGGTTTGGTTCAGGTTCATCGACGGGGTGCCGTTGTCGAGAAAAGTCTCGTACGAGAGATCCCAGCGCATGTCGGTGGATGGCTGGTAGGCGGCCGACAGGCGCAGCGCCTTCTGGTTCTGCGCATTGTATTTGTCGCCGCCGGTGACGAAGTGGTTCTGGTCCAAGCCTGGCGCGGTCGGCGGGCTCTGGTAGTCGACATAACCGTCGTGCTGCTCGGCCGCGTAGGCGACGCGCAGTGCCAGCTGCTCGTTGACCGGGATGTTATACATCAGGCGGCTGCCGACGCGGTTATACGAACCCACGGTCAGGTCGGCCGAGCCTTCCTGTACGCCGAACTTGGCCTTGGCGGTCACCATGTTGACGGCGCCGGCGGTCGAGTTGCGGCCCCACAGCGTGCCCTGCGGGCCGCGCATCACTTCGACGCGGTCCATGTCGAACAGCAGGGTGGTGGCGCCTTCGGCGCGCGGCGAGTACACGCCATCGACGTAGACCGACACTTCCGGGTCGGCCTGTTCGGTCTTGGCGCCGTCGTTGCCGATGCCGCGCATGGTCAGCAGCAGCACCGCGTGATCGCCCTGCGCGGTGGCCTGGAAACTGGGCGTCAGATGGGTCACGTCTTCCAGATTCTTGACGTGGGCATCTTCCAGCGCCTGGGCATTGAGTGCGGTGATGGCCAACGGCGTTTTCTGCAGCGAGGTCGCGCGTTTGGTAGCGGTAACTATGACTTCCGGGATGGTGCCATTGTCCACGGCGGCGACTGCTTGCTGGGCCGGTGCCGGTGCCGGTGCATCGGCAGCGTCGGCGGCGTAGGCGCTGGCCACGTGGGCGGCCATGGCGACCAGCGAAGTGGTCAGGATGTGTTTGGAACTGAGCATTGCGTCTCCTTCGGTTATTGAGTGCTTATGGTGTCGTGGGGTCGTGTGGCGCTGGGTTTTTCTTGTTGTACTTACTGCAAAATATGGGCTATCAATTGTTCCGGCGGTTGGCGTATATCGAGTTCGATGCCGGCTTCGTCGGCCTGCAGGGCTTCCAGTGCGGCCAGCTGGCTGTCGAGCAGCGAGACGGGCATGTAATGGCCGCTGCGGCCTTGCATGCGGGCGCTGATCAGCGCTGGTTCGCCGCGCAGGTGGGCAAATTTCAGTTCAGGATCGCCGGCGCGCAGCACATCGCGGTAGCGGCGTTTCAGGGCGGAGCACGATAGTACGACGCCGTGGCCGGCTGCGCGCGCGGCGCGGATTTCCGCTTGCAGCGCCAGCAGCCAGTCCTCGCGGTCGGCGTCGGTCAGCGCAGTGCCGGCGGCCATCTTGGCGACGTTGGCGGCGCAGTGGAAGCGGTCGCCCTCCAGGAAGGGAACGCCCAGTTCATCGGCCAGGCGCTGGCCGACCACGCTCTTGCCGGAGCCGCTGACGCCCATGACGACCCAGCGGTTTGCTCTGTGTAATTGTTTCATGCCGTTTTCCGGGTGATTTTGTTAGCACTAGATGTTAGCGCTAACTGTTAGCGCTAACATTGAGGCCGAAGTTTAGCGCTTTGGCTAAGTTTGTAAAGAACAATCGATGCTGCGACGCAGCAGGGGGGGGGCTGAGGGGTTTATGCGCTCTCGCGCGCCATCAGCGTGAAACCCAGGTCGATGCTGGTGCTTTCGGGCGTCTGGCCCTTGATGGCGGAGCGCAGCAGGTTGGCCGCTTCGTAGCCGATGCGGTAGCGCGGCGTGCCGACGGTGGTCAGCGATGGATTCATCCAGGCCGACGCCGGCAAGTCGTTGAAGCCGCAGATCGCCAGCTGCCCGGGCACGGCAAGGCCGCGCCGCTGGCACTGGTAGATGGCGCCATGCGCCAGGTCGTCGTTGCAGCAGAAGATGGCGCTGCAGTCGGGCGCCTGGGCCAGCATGCGGCCCAGCAGCTCGGCGCCTAGCGCAATGGTGGACGGATCGGGCACCATCACTTCCAGCTTGCTGTCGGCCAGGCCGGCCTCCTGCATCGCCTTGCGGTAACCGTCGGCGCGCTTGAGCGTGCGCTCGTCCAGCTGCGCGCCGATGAAGCCGACGCGCCGGTGGCCTTTGTCGAGCAGGTAGCGTGTCATTGCGTAGCCGGCCTGGAATTGCGAAAACCCCACCGTCAGCTGGCCCGGTTCGTGGGACAGGTCCATCATCGACACGATGGGCATGGGCGAGGCGGCCAGCAATTGCTGGACTTTTTTGCTATGGCTCAGGCCGGACAGCAGCATGCCGTCGGGATTGGACTGCAGGTAAATGTTGAGCAGCTTTTCCTCTTCGGCGTCCGAGTAGCGGGTGTTGCCGATCAGTATCTGATAGTCGTAGGCGTCCAGCGCGTCTTGCACGCCGGCCAGCACTTCGGTGAACACGGCGTTCGACAGTGAAGGCACCAGTACCACGATCACCTTGGACTGCGCCGACGCCAGTGCCCGCGCGGCGCGGTTGGGCACGTAGCCGAGTTCCGCGACAGCTTGCTCGACCCGGTCGCGCAGCGCCTGCGACACCATGTCCGGCTGGGTGATGGCGCGTGACGCGGTCATCGTCGCCACCCCGGCGCGTTCGGCCACCGCTGCCAATGTGATGCGGCCGCTGGCGCGGCTCTTGCCCTGATTAGTCCTGGTCATTCCTGTCGTTGCGCCATGAATGGTGAGTTGCTGATAGCGATATCATACGGTAAGCGCTGGGCGCTCGGGCAAGGATTATTTGCAATTGGCCAGTATTTCCTGGTTCTTGCGTGCCAGTTCCGCCCGTTCGGCGTCGTCCAGGATGGTGCGCTCGCCGTTTTTATCGAAACCGCTCAGGCGTATGCCCTGGTCCAGCGAGCGCGCGTTGGTGCGGGCGGCCGCGCAGTTGGCGGCCTGCTCGGCCTTGCGGGCCGATTCCTCGCTGGCTTTTTTGGCGGCCTCGGCGGCGTCGGCCTGGCGTTTCTTGAATTCCGCATTGCGCTCGGCCAGTGTGGGCGGCGCCGTGACCTTGGGTTCGGCCGCTTCCGGGGCGGCGTCGGCGGCCGCTTCGGCGGGCGCATTCGGATTGAACATCGGCTTGCCGGGCTGCTTCAGGATACGCTTGGCCGGCACGGAGGGTGGCGGCGGGCGGTCCGACAGCTGCTTCACACCCTGCTCGTCGATCCATATATATTGCGCCAGCGCCTGCGCCGACACAGCCAGCAGCACGCCGGCCAGCAGCAGGCGCAGGGAAGAGGGGAGTCCGGATTGTTTCATGGGCTAATTCCAGTGTGTCGGCAAAAGCGCTGACCGACGGCGCTACGTAACAGCGATTTCAGCGTGATTTACGGCAACTGTCAACTGGAGCGGCTACTCACAGACGCCAAGGGCGATATCGAGCGCTGGCTGAAACAGCTGACCGGTGCGCCAACGACGCAAAAACCTTGAGTGATGCGCGGCCTGTCGATATGCCGCCGGCGCCACCGAGGTGATGGCCAGCATGGGCGCTCGCTACCAACAGCGGCGCGCCTAATACTAGCCATGAAAACTAGCCATGAAATCCGTGGGCGAAATTTGGGCGAAAACTCATCCCGTAATCGACCTATCCAGCCAAAAATGCGCATTGCAAATCATACAGCGCGAATTTAATTCTTGTTGATTTTGCTAGGTGTGCTTTGGTTTACATCGGTTTACAAGAAGTTGCGGACAAAGGTCCGCCATTTCTGTATAATCTGCTTTTGCGCCTATAGGAAATGCTATGCGTCTACTTCAAAAAGCACTCACCTTCGATGATGTGCTCCTCGTTCCAGCGTACTCCAACGTTCTTCCTGCGGATACGTCCCTCAAAACCCGCCTGACCCGCAATATCAGCCTGAACATCCCACTGCTGTCCGCAGCCATGGATACGGTCACGGAAGCCCGCCTGGCAATCGCCATGGCACAAGAGGGCGGCATTGGTATCATCCACAAGAACCTGAATCCGAAAGACCAGGCGCGTGAAGTAGCGCGCGTCAAACGCTTCGAAGCCGGCGTGCTGCGTGACCCGATCACCATCCCGCCTGACATGAAGATCCGCGACGTCATCAAACTGACCGAGCAATACGGTATTTCCGGTTTCCCTGTGGTTGAAGGCAAGACCGTGGTTGGCATCATCACCAACCGCGATCTGCGGTTTGAACAAGAGCTGGACGCGGAAGCGCGCGCCAAGATGACGCCGCGCGAAAAGCTGGTGTACGTCAGGGAAGACGCCGACACCGCTGAAGCCAAGCGCCTGATGAACAAGCACCGCCTGGAGCGCGTGCTGGTCGTCAACGACGCGTTCGAGCTGCGCGGCCTGATCACTGTAAAAGACATCCAGAAATCCACCGAGCACCCGCTGGCGTCGAAAGATTCCCAGGGCAAGCTGCTGGTCGGCGCCGCTGTCGGCGTGGGCGCCAAAGATGAAGAGCGTATCGAACTGCTGGTCGCCGCCGGTGTGGACGTGCTGGTGGTGGACACCGCCCACGGTCACTCGCAAGGCATCCTGGACCGCGTGAAATGGATCAAGACCAAGTTCCCGCATGTGGACGTCATCGGCGGCAACATCGCCACCGCGGCCGCGGCGAAAGCACTGGTTGAATACGGCGCGGACGCGGTCAAGGTCGGCATCGGCCCAGGCTCGATCTGCACCACCCGTATCGTCGCTGGCGTCGGCGTACCGCAGATCACCGCGATCTCCAACGTGGCCGAAGCGCTGGAAGGCACCGGCGTGCCATGCATCGCCGACGGCGGCATCCGCTACTCGGGCGACATTTCCAAAGCGCTGGCAGCCGGCGCCTCGACCGTGATGATGGGCTCGATGTTTGCCGGTACCGAAGAAGCACCGGGCGAAGTGATCCTGTACCAGGGCCGCTCGTATAAATCGTACCGCGGCATGGGCTCGCTGGGCGCGATGTCGGACGGCTCGGCCGACCGCTACTTCCAGGACGCCACCATGAAGGCCGACAAGTTCGTGCCGGAAGGTATCGAAGGCCGCGTCGCCTACAAGGGCAGCGTGCTGGCGATCATCTTCCAGCTGGTTGGCGGCGTGCGTCAATCGATGGGCTACTGCGGTTGCGCCACCATCGACGAACTGCGCGAAAAAGCCGAATTCGTCGAGATCACCTCGGCCGGCATGCGCGAGTCCCACGTGCACGATGTGCAGATCACCAAGGAAGCGCCGAACTACCGTTCTGGCGACTAAGCCTTGCAACGCCGGCGGCCAGACACCGCCGGCGTTTTTCTTTAGACGTATCCCTTTTCATCTCTTCAGTAGATTCCATGCACTCTAAAATCCTCATTCTCGATTTCGGCTCCCAGGTAACCCAGCTGATCGCGCGCCGCGTGCGCGACTCCGGCGTGTTCTCGGAAGTCTATCCGTATGACGTCAGCGACGAGTTCGTGCGCAACTACGGCGCCGCCGGTGTGATCCTGTCGGGCAGCCACAGCTCGACGCTGGAAGGCGACGCCCCGCGCGCGCCGGACGCCGTGTTCGAGCTGGGCGTGCCGGTACTGGGCATCTGCTATGGCATGCAGACCATGGCCGCGCAGCTGGGCGGCAAGGTCGAGAACGGCCTGGTGCGCGAATTCGGTTACGCCGAAGTGCGCGCCCGCAGCCACACCAAGCTGCTCGACGGCATCAACGACTTCGTCACCGAAGAAGGCCACGGCATGCTGAAAGTGTGGATGAGCCATGGCGATAAAGTGCTGGAAATGCCGCCAGGCTTCGTCCTGATGGGTAACACGCCTAGCTGCCCGGTCGCCGCGATGGCCCATGAAGAGAAGCGTTTTTACGGCGTGCAGTGGCACCCGGAAGTGACCCACACCGTGCAGGGCAAGGCCATGCTGGGCCGCTTCGTGCACGAGATCTGCGGCTGCAAGTCGGACTGGAACATGCCGGACTACATCTCGGAAGCGGTTGAAAAAATCCGCGCCCAAGTCGGTACCGATGAAGTGATCCTGGGTCTGTCCGGCGGCGTCGATTCGTCGGTGGCGGCCGCGCTGATCCACCGCGCGATCGGTGATCAGCTGACCTGCGTGTTTGTCGACCACGGCCTGCTGCGCCTGGACGAAGGCAAGATGGTGATGGACATGTTCGCTAAGAACCTGGGCGTCAAGGTGATACGCATCGACGCGGAAGACCAGTTCATGGGCCACCTGGCCGGCGTGAGCGATCCCGAGCAGAAGCGCAAGATCATCGGCCGTGAATTCGTCGAAGTGTTCAATGCCGAATCGGGCAAGCTGGTCAACGCCAAGTGGCTGGCGCAAGGCACCATCTATCCGGACGTGATCGAATCGGCCGGCAAGGGTAAAAAAGGCCAGACCATCAAGAGCCACCACAACGTGGGCGGCCTGCCGGAGCACATGAAGCTGCAGTTGCTGGAGCCGCTGCGCGAACTGTTCAAGGACGAAGTGCGCAAGCTGGGCGTGGCGCTGGGCCTGCCGCATGACATGGTCTACCGTCACCCGTTCCCGGGTCCGGGCCTGGGTGTGCGCATCCTGGGCGAAGTGAAGAAGGAATATGCCGATCTGCTGCGCCGCGCGGACGCCATCTTCATCGAAGAACTGCGCAATACCCCATACGAATTCGTCGCCGGCCAGGCGGTGGATGCGGACGCGCTGCCAGCGAACTGGTACGAAGCAACCAGCCAGGCGTTTGCCGTGTTCCTGCCGGTGAAATCGGTAGGCGTGATGGGCGATGGCCGCACCTATGAATACGTGGTGGCCCTGCGTGCGGTGCAGACGCAGGACTTCATGACCGCGCACTGGGCTCACCTGCCGCATGCGCTGCTGGGTAAGGTCTCCAACCGCATTATCAACGAAGTCCGTGGCATCAACCGCGTGGTCTACGACATCTCGGGCAAGCCTCCTGCGACTATCGAGTGGGAGTAGGGGGCTTTGAGTAACTATCCACCGGTTTTGCCGGGGGATGATTACTCGCTCCGCTGAGTGAGATCCTGAATCAGCAACTCCGCCACCATTTCTTCGTCAATTGCTTGTTGCTCTGTGCGCATCGATAAGGCAAGCATTGCATCCCACGACGGTTCGCTCTCAGCACCTTGTAGCGCGCGACCTGGCCGAGGTGCGATGCCCAGAGCGGCAAGGTAGTCGGCAACGCCGAAACGCCACGGTTGAGCCCCATGTTCGCGCATCACGTGATTACCGATACGTATGCCGGGCCAGTCGAAATCGCCGTGGTAGCGCAGCGAGGCGCCGGCCTGCGTGAGCTGAGTCAACAGGGTGCGCTGCGCTGCGGCCGGCATGCCATCGGTGCAGACCATCGGCGCACAGCTTGCGCCCAGGTTATCAGCTACGATGGCGATCAGGTTGGGATTCTCACACACGAAGACCGTTCGACCCTGCACGGCACACTCGGGCGGTGAGCGCAGCAGGCGGCGCAGGGACAGGTAGTCGGGTTCGCCAAGCGTTGCGACACCCGGCAGGTTGAGCACGAGGACCGGTCGCGCCAGTTCGTTCACCAACACACCCGCACTGGCCCACAGTTCGCGGTCGCTTGCTTTCTCAAGCTCGGCATCTTCCAGATCGGGGGATGCTTCTCGATTCAAGGTAGACCTCAACACGGCCAGTACCAATGTCGCGACTGCGCAGCCATTATCGAGCGCGTGTGCGTCACCAAGCTCTTTGGCTGCGAGTTGCGCGCGTGTAAGGCCACGGGCGGGCAATCGGTTGAGAACGGCTTGGGCACCTTCCAGAAGGCGCGCCGCCGTCGCATGGTTTTGCCCTGCAAGGCGTTTCAGTAACCCGAGGCTGCCTGGCATCTGAAGCAGAGAGGCGAGAGCCGGGTGCACGCATGCGTCTCGCAGTTGCTGCCATTGGGTTTGTAAAACCTTGCGTTCTGCGGCGAGGCAGGCGATGCGGCCATCAAGCTGTTCGAGTGCGGCGCGTAAGGAATCGGCCACGCCGGCTTGCCGCAAAGCGGCATCAATCGCGGCTATGTCGACCTGCATCGAAGCGACGAAGCGCGAAGACTTTCCTTGCAGCGCAGCCAATGCTGCGTGCTCGGCGGCCGTCAATCGCTCGATGCGGAAGCCTTGCAATGGTGCATCTGTGGCTGCGCGCTCATAACGCTGACGCAACCGCCGCCGCAGAGCCGCAAGGGGCTCACCGCCGAGCAAGCGTTGTAGGCGATCGTCAATGCTCATTGTTCAAAGTGGCCATGCCATCGGGTTGTCGCGCAGCGTTGTCCAGCGGCTGGAAGCGTCGGTCTGGATCGTTATCTTGGCGTCGCGCGCGGCCGTCCCAAGTCCAGCGCGAAACATGCACGGCGTCGATGCCCTCGCGCCGCTGAAGTTGGCAGATCGCCACACCAGGTAGTTCGGCATAACAAGCCCACTCGCGCTCGCTGGTGATGACAAAGTCGAGATCGAACTCATGGATCAGGCCCATGCAATGCGCTCGTGCGGCGTCGTCAATGCCAGCGAAGGCTTCATCAAGTAGCACCAGGCGCGGCGCGTGGGCATAGCCGCTTTGAGTGTAGTAGCTCGACACAGCAGCGAAGAGCGGCACCGTCAAGCCCAAAGCGCGCTCGCCGCTCGATGCGGGACCCGACAGCGGGCGCCATTGCCCATCCTGCCAGCGCTGTACGCGAAAGCGGTGCCAACGCCGGTAGTCGAGCGCCCGAGCGAGCTGGTCGAGCAGGCTACCGCCGCCAGCTACATCAGCTCGGTTGCGCTCAATGCCGATGCGCTGGTGCAGCATCTCGCCTACGACGCGCCGGTCTTCAGCCGACCACAGGTCGGTGCTGGTATTAAGCAGCCGCTTGCGCGCGGCCTCCAAACCGATCGGTGCGCCCTCGACGCCTTCGGGCAAGGGCTGCCATTGCAGCCGAAAGCGCACACCGGTCGAGGTCGGGCGCTTGTCGAGTTCGGTATTGATCGCAGTGACCTGACGCTCGGCATCCTGCAGCAGCTTTTGTACCGCTGCGGCGATCTCGGCCTGCAGGTGGTTTTCGAGCACCTTGCGCTCACCGGCCGTCAGCAGCTCGCGGCGCTGCGCAATCTCGCCAGCCAGTCGCGCGCTGAGTTGGTCCGGCCGCTCGGGGCGGTTCTGATAGATGACGGTGACAACGAGGCCAAAGTCATTCATCTCGGCTTGTGCCTGGTGACTGAGAGCTGCGAGTGCGCGGCCGAGTTCGCCGTAGTCCTGTGAGACTTGGCTCTGTACACGTGTCCAGGCATCATCGTCGTCTTTCACGTTGGCAAGCTGCTGTTCGGTGCGGCGCGCGAGGGTCAGTGCAGGCTCGATGGTCCAGGGCGTGCGCAGGTCCGGGATATCAGCATCGGGCATCGCGGAAGCGAGCAGGCCCGTGGCAGCGAAACCCTGCAGCTGAGAGATTGCGCTCTGTCGCGTTGCCGCCCGTTCTGCGAGCAAGGCTTGTGCATCCTGCGTCTTTTGCTCAGCACGGGCACGCCCTTCGCCGGCCAACCGCAAGGCCTCATTGCGATGTGTGAGCTGCGCTTCGCCGTCGTTCACTCTTTCGCGCGCGTCTTTCAAGCGTTGTTGTAATTCTTCGACTTGGACGCCTACCGATTCGCGCAAAGTCTCTAGGCGGATGCGCGCCTCTTCCGCCAACACGCGGCGTTCGCTCCATGCTTGCGTAGACTGTTCGGCGTCAAGCTGCGCTTCTTGGTCGCGAAATTGCTGGCGAGCGAGTTCGACCTGTGTATCGCGCAGTTCCCGCACACTCTGAAACAGCGAGTGCAGTGATTCAGCGAGCTGTTGTAGCGCCTCGTCGATGGTTTGTAGCGTGGCGCGGGTATCGGGCAAACGAAGGTCGGCCGCATCGTTCGCAAGATCTTGGCGTGCGGACCCCAGCTTCTGTGCGGCTAACGCGCCCGGTAGAAGTCGCTGATGCTGGCGACGCGGGCCGTATCGGGCTGCGATTCAAGGTTGCCCCACTCGGCGAGTTGAGCCAGTGCTGTCTGGACTTCTTCAATGCGCGGCGGCGGGCTTGCCCACTGGCCTTCTGCAAGTACCTCGTCGGGGCGCAGGTGCAGCCGGAACTGGCGTTTCGCAGCGGCGAAGCTGTCCATGATGTTGCGGTAGAGCGTAGATTTCTCGGCACTGACATGCCTGAACAGATCAGCTGAATCGTTCACGATTCTCATGAGGTGGCTGGGTTGCTTGTCATGGCACGGTAGCCTTGTTTGCCTGGGTCTCGACTTCACTGCAAGCCTGCATCAACTGTTCGAAGCTGAGAGCTTCACCGAGCATGACCTGGTCGGCGCGCATGTTCGCGTAGTCATTGGCCAATGCGATACGCGCATCGCCAGTGGGCACAATGTTCAGATGCCCCCTTACGGCCGGCAGGTAGTCGACGACGCTACCAGCACTGTCTTTTTCGATGAAAAAGAACGATTTGTGTTGTGCGACGGAAGCGGCTACAGCGCGGTCTGCAATCACACCAGCAAAGTATTGGCTGCGTCCGAGTGCCGCCAAGTCGTGCCAATGCCGTGCGTAGCGCTCGCTGCGTATCCGCCCCTGGGCACAGTAGACATGCGCCGCTGTTGCCTTTTCCCAAAAGGTTCGCGCCACACTCATGACCTGGGGTGATGCGGTGGGGAATGAAACATCCGGAACGTACCCGTCCATGTCGCAGGTGATCGGCAACATCTGATGCGGCTCACCGGTAGCACGGCCGCCGAACTCCAGCACCACGACCGGAGGGACATAGCCAGTGCCGTTCCCGAGCGCAGGATAATGCAGCAGCAGTTTATCGTTCTCCGCACCGCCGATTTCGAGCTTGGCATCCAGCTGTTCGCGGGTCAGCGCAGCTTCAATGATCGGGCGCACGTTTGTCGCGATCCAACCGGGCAGGCGCTCGCGCACCGCCTTAGTCCATTTGTTGGCTTGGCTGCGGCTGGCTGGTAAAGTCCCTTCACCGTCAACCAAATCTTCGATCAGCCTCCGGATGTCGTAGGTGAGGTCAATGTCTTCGGAGAACCGATCAATGACCTTGTAGGCCTTGGACAAGGAGGTGCCGCCCTTGAATGTCAGGTCGGCGGTCAATGATGAATCGAAGAGGGCGCCCAGTGTCCAGACGACCCACACGTCCTTTTCGAGCAAATGCGTTGGGCGATCCGTTTTGGCACGAGCTTGTTCCAGGACTTCGCGCTGGTCGTCTCGGCTGAGGGCAAAGAAAGCTTCAGCCACGAGCCGCTTCCTCACCGATCGCACGCGCCATCCAGGATGGCAATGCCGCACGTGACGACGCCAGCGCGCGCCATTCCGACGGTGGCAGGGTCCTGCGCAGGGTCGCCAACGATTCGTCGGCATGTGTCGGCCCCATCCAAGCCAGAGCGCGTACTGCCGCGCCAGCTGGGCCAGTGCCCAAGACTAGCATCCAGCGTGGCACGTGCTTCACCAGCACTTCAGAGCGGCCGAGTTTCAGTTTCCGGGTGCGCCCCGAGGTCACGTAGACCTCGCGAATGGGCACCTGTTGGGTTAGCCCTAGAGCGTTGGCGGCGGAAGCGCCGTGTGTGGCAACAATTTCACCGCTTTGTGCTGCTAGCGACGCCACGACTTTTTCTGGCGCGGGGGGGCGTGTGCCGAATCGGCTGTATATCGGCGTGACATAGGTTCCGCGACCCACACGCAGCAGCTTACCTTCTTTGGTCATCCTGGAAAGGGCTTGATCGATGGCGGCCCGGCTGCCCAGATGTAGGAATTCTTTGGGCGATAGCACTCCGCCCTCGGGCAGGGATTGGGCGTGCAGCAGGATGGTTTTAGGCAGCGTGTTCACAAGGGCCCCTCTAATAATTAGAATTTTATACGAGTTTCTGACATTCGACAATGAAGAAATTCTTTGGCGCAGAGGCATCGTACACATGAGCGGAAGAGCCGCGAAGAATCCACAATTGCTTGCCGACGCCGTGCTGTGCAACCTGTTGGTCTCCAACGCCGACGATCACCTGCGCAATCACGGTTTTTTGCTGACACCGGGCAAGGGGTGGCACCTGTCCGATGCATTCGACATGAATCCCATACCAGACGCCCATGATTTGAGGCTCAATATTAGTGAGTCTGATAACGCGATAGACATTGAATTGGCATGGTCGATAGCGCCGTATTTCAGGCTTTCGGCCATAGATGCAAATGAGATCATTGTTCGCCGATGATCGCTGCTTCCTTAAAGATTCCGGCGCGTGAGCAACAGCAGATGTCCGACGCCTTCCGATGCACCTAGTTTTGACGGTAAAAGTGACGGTAAACTAACCGATGTCAAATTCCACACGGAACGGCATTGAGCCTGAATTCAGCAACCTGTGGAATGGTGCGGCCAGCCTGAAATAGCCGGTGACATTCATGGCAGATGAATACCGGCAGATATGTACGTTACGGTATCAGCGGCGGGAACGATCGCTTTCCGCTACGACTACCGTC
>FSZM01000072.1_pt1 | contig 28543 bp, 28 predicted proteins | sample 1638831 | NCBI WGS metagenome assembly FSZM01 (sample SAMEA3914813, study PRJEB12502) | metagenome | biome: forest; material: soil | place: Canada | collected 2011-07-07 | depth 0.3 m
ACATACAGGTTGTGGCCGATCGCTTCCGACTGGCCGCGCTCTTCCGCGTCGATGCCTGGGAACGCGCCCGGGGTGTCAACGAAGGTGAAGATAGGGATGCCGAATTTTTCAGCCAGCTTCATCAGGCGCATGGCCTTGCGATAGCCTTCCGGCTTGGGCATGCCGAAGTTGCGCAACGCCCGCTCCTTGGTGTCGCGACCCTTCTGGTGGCCGATCACCATGCAGGCCTGGCCGTTGAAGCGCGCCAGGCCGCCGACTACCGACAGGTCGTCGGCGTACGAGCGGTCGCCGTGCAGTTCGTGGAAGTCGGTGAAGATTTCGTTCACATAGTCCATCGTGTATGGACGCTGCGGGTGGCGCGCGATCTGCGCGACCTGCCAAGGGGTCAGCTTGGCATAGATGTCCTTGGTCAGCTGCTGGCTCTTCTTGGCCAGGCGGTCGATCTCTTCGGAGATGTCGACGGCCGAATCGTCCTGCACGAAACGCAGCTCTTCGATCTTGGAATCGAGTTCCGCAATCGGTTGCTCAAAGTTGAGGAAAGTCGTTTTGGTCATTGTACCTCCGTGTTTATTCTCGGCTGGCGCGGGCATGAAATGAACGCAACTGCGCCTCGCTCAGCGATTAGAGACTCTATTCTACAGGAACCGGGTCCAGGCTCCGCCATAAATACCATGTAGCGACGGTTCTGTAGGGTTCCCAGTTGGCGGAAACCTCGCGGGCATCGCTGCGCGAGACGGGCTCGCCAGAGAAATAATTGTGGCTGATGCCCTGGATCAGGCCGGGGTCGTCCAATGGCAGCACGTTCGGCCGCAGCAGATTAAAGATCAAAAACATCTCGGCGGTCCAGCGGCCGATGCCGCGGATTTGCACCAGCTCAGCGATGACCGCTTCGTCATCCATCTGGTCCCACTGGTTGGCGTGGACCCGCTTGGTCTTGAAGTGATCGGCCAGGTCGAGTATGTATTCGGTCTTGCGCTTGGACAGGCCGCAGGCCGCCAGTTGCTCGGCGCCGGCCTTGATCACCTGCGCCGGCGTGCATTTCGGGCACGCTTGCAGCAGCTTGTGCCAAACCGCGTCAGCGACCTTGCTGGTGACTTGCTGGCCGACGATGGAACGCGCCAAGGTGGTAAACGGGTCGCCATGGCCGACCAGATGCAGGTCGCCAAATTGCGGGATCAGCTTTTTCATGATGCGGTCCCGCTTCATGAGCTCGATCTTGGCCTCTTCCCAGTACGGCGGCACGTCGACCGGGCTGGCGCCCTCGTTGTTGTCCTTGGCGATGACCATTATGCGCGGCGCCAGTTGGTGCTGCCGTCAGGTTTGTCTTCCAGGATGATGCCCGCCGCCAGCAGCTCGGCGCGGATCGCGTCCGACGCGGCGAAATTGCGCGCCTTCTTGGCCGCCGCACGGCGCGCGATGGCATCGGCGATGGCCGCGTCGCCGGCCGCATCGGCCTCGCCTAGCGACGCTTGCAGGAATTGCTGCGGCATGCGGCCCAGCAGGCCGATCACGCCGGCCAAGCCTTTCAGCTGGCGCGCCAGCACGGGCGATTTGGACTTATTGAGTTCGCTGACCAGGTCGAACAACACGGCGATGGCCACTGGCGTGTTGAAGTCGTCGTTCATCGCGTCGGCAAAGCGCACCGCGTGGGCTTCATTCCAGTCCACGGCTTGGCCAACGTCGACGCCAGCCCCTTCGACGCCGTCCAGCGCCGTGTACAAACGGGTCAGCGCGACGCGCGCATCGTCCAGATGGGTGTCCGAGTAGTTCAGCGGGCTGCGGTAATGCGCGCGCATGATGAAGAAGCGCACCACTTCAGCATCGTATTTTTTCAGCACCTCGCGGATGGTGAAGAAGTTACCCAGCGATTTGGACATCTTCTCGTTATCGACGCGTACAAAGCCGTTATGCACCCAGTAGTTGACCATGGTGTGGCCAAACGCGCCTTCCGACTGGGCGATCTCGTTTTCATGGTGAGGGAATTGCAGGTCGGCGCCACCGCCGTGGATGTCGAACTGTTCACCCAGCAGCGCGCACGACATCGCCGAGCACTCGATGTGCCAGCCCGGGCGGCCCTTGCCCCACTTGGAATCCCATTTGACTTCGTCCGGCTCCGATTCCTTGGACGACTTCCACAGCACGAAGTCCAGCGGATCGCGCTTGCCGGTGTTGACGTCGACGCGCTCGCCGGCGCGCAGGTCGTCCAGCGACTTGCCGGACAGGCGGCCGTAGTGGGGGAAGTTACGCACGGCGTAATTAACGTCGCCGTCTTCGCCCTGGTAGGCCAGGTCCTTCGACTCAAGCGTCTCGATCAGCGCCAGCATCTGCGGCACGTATTCGGTGGCGCGCGGCACGTGGGTAGGCGCGAGAATGCCCAGCGCGCTGGTGTCCTCGTCCATGTATTGGGTGAAGCGCGTGGTCAGCTGCGAAATGGTCTCGCCGTTTTCCACCGCGCGCTTGATGATCTTGTCGTCGATGTCGGTGATGTTGCGCACGTAGGTGACATCGTAGCCGGAGGCCATAAACCAGCGGTACATCACGTCGAACGCCATCATCATGCGGGCGTGGCCGATGTGGCAGTAGTCATAGATGGTCATGCCGCAGACGTACATGCGGAGCTTGCCCGCTTCCATGGGAACGAAAGTCTGCTTGTCACGCGCCAGCGTGTTGTAAATCTTAATATTGCTCATTCGGGCTTTGCGTATTTCAGTATTGCGTTTTTATTAAGTGGTCGTCAGCCAGGCAATACGGGAACCCGGCGCATGCCTGTGGTCAGGCGCGCCCGCTTGCTCGTCGTTTGCCGTGGAGACTGACAGAACCCTTAGTTTCTAGTTATTGTTTCCACCCTGGCCGTCTACCCGGGCTGGGTTAGAATGGCACTTCATCGGCAAGTATAGCATTGATAAAATCCGCACTGGCCCGATATAAAAAAGGTTTTTTGAAGCTTTAGGCAACATTTCGTTCATTTCTACGAGGAAGCATATGCAACCAACCGCGCAACGTGGCACTTCCATCTTGACCCGCCTGCTGGCAACTTTGGCCACCGTGGCCGGTTTTGCCCTGTCCGGTCCCGTGCTGGCCGTCAAGCCGGCGCCCAAGCAAGCGGAACCCGTCAGCGCCACCCCGCAAGTCGCGCTCAAGACCAGCATGGGCGATATCGTGGTGGAACTGGACCACGACAAGGCCCCCAAGACGGTCGATAACTTCCTCAGCTACGTCCGCTCCGGCCACTATAAAGGCACCATCTTTCACCGCGTGATCGACGGCTTCATGATCCAGGGCGGCGGCTTCGACGAAAAGCTGAACCAAAAGAAGACCAACAAGCCGGTGCAGAACGAGGCCAACAACGGCTTGAGCAACTCGCCATACAGCATCGCCATGGCCCGCACCGGCGATCCGAATTCGGCCACCGCGCAATTTTTCATCAACGTAGCCGAGAACGAGGCGCTGAACTATCCGGGCCGCGACGGTTACGGCTACACCGTGTTCGGCAAGGTGGTGCAGGGACAGGAAGTGGTCGACAAGATAAAAGGTGTGCTGGTCGACGACAAAGGCATGTTCCAGAATATTCCGGTAATCCCCATCATCATCAAGTCGGCAACGATTTTGAAGACCCCGGTCCAGCCAAAACTGTAAAATAACGCCCTCGGCACTCCTCACCGAATTTTTACCACGACAGGATAACAATATGACTACCGTAATCATCACCACCAACATGGGCAAGATCACCGCTGAACTGGATGCGGAAAAAGCGCCTAAGTCGGTTGCCAACTTCCTCGCTTACATGGAAGCGGGCCACTATGACAACACCATCTTCCACCGCGTGATCGACGGTTTCATGATCCAGGGCGGCGGTTTCGAGCCAGGCATGAAGCAAAAGCCAGCCGACACCACCGTGGAAAACGAAGCCAAGAACGGCCTGAAAAACGAGCCATACACCCTGGCCATGGCCCGCACCTCGGCACCGCACTCGGCATCGGCCCAGTTCTTCATCAACGTGAAGAACAACTCTTTCCTGGACTACCCAGGCCAGGACGGCTGGGGCTACGCCGTGTTCGGTAAAGTCACCGACGGCACCGACGTGGTTGACGCGATCCGCAAAGTGAAGACCACCCGCAGCGGCATGTTCGCCGACGTGCCGACCGAAGACGTGATCATCGAAAAAGTCGAACTGGCTGCCTAACCCAGTTCATCAGCTCAGTCAGTTACCGTGACTATCGCCTCTGGCGCGGCGGCTCCGGCCGCTGCGCTTTTCATCTCCGACCTGCACCTGCAGGCCGCGCAGCCGCATACGACGGCTGCCTTCCTCGCCTTCCTGCGCGAACGTGCGGTGCACGCGCGCCAGCTGTACCTGCTCGGCGACCTGTTCGAATACTGGGCGGGCGACGACGATGTCGAAGAACCCTATCACCTGCAGATCGTCAACGCGCTGCGCGCGCTCAGCGACGCCGGCGTGGACGTGTACTGGATCGCGGGCAATCGCGACTTCCTGGTTGGCGCGCGCTTTGCCGAACTGGTGGGCCTGACGCTGCTGCAGGAAATCCACGTCGCCGACATCGGCGGCCAGCGCGTGGTGGTGCTGCATGGCGACGCGCAATGCAGCGAAGACGTCAAGTACATGGAGTTCCGCGCCATGGTGCGCCAGCCCGCGTGGCAGCAGCAATTCACCGCGATGCCGCTGGCCCAGCGCAAGGCCATCATCGCCGGCATGCGCGAGAACAGCCGCCAGGACCAGGGCCAGAAATCCTACGAGATCATGGACGTGACGCCGCAGGCAATCGCCGACGTGTTCGCGCAAACCGGCGCCAGCGTGATGATCCATGGGCATACCCACCGCCCTGCCCTGCATCGTATCGGCCAGCAGCGCCGCTATGTGCTGCCGGACTGGGAGCCGGATGCAAGGCCGCCGCGTGGCGGCTGGATCGCCATCGCCGACGACGGCAGCATCACCCGCCACGCCTTGGACGGCAGCGTTATCGGCTAGCTCGCGTGGTTGACACGCGTCACTGTATCTTACAGTCGTGACATGATTGCCCGGCCTGCTTATAATCAAATCATGCATCCTCTTTTGTCCGCCGGATCATTGGCCTTCCTGCTTACCGCCGCCTGCCTGGGCGGCGCAGCAGCGACATCGGCATCGGCGGCCAATGTCATCACCGTCGCCTGGCGCGACAAGCCGCCCTACCATTACCGTGAAAATGGCGTCGCCCAAGGCTTTCTACTACAGCGCACGCGCGAGATATTCGCGGCGGCCGGCATTGAAGCGCGCTTCGTCGATGAACCGCTGAAGCGCATCTGGTCCAACTTCCAGCATGGCGCGACGAATTACTGCTCGATCAGCTGGTACAGACTGCCCGAACGTGAGGCCGTCGCGCAGTACTCCTACCCCATACATATCGATCCACCGCACGTGATCCTGGTCGCACCGGATGCGGTGGCCCAGGTCAAGGCGCATGCCACGCTCGCTTCGCTGCTGGAAGACCAGCGCTTGACGCTGGGCGTGGTTGACGGGGTGTCGTATGGTCCGGAGATCGATGCGCTGATCCAGCGCAGCAGGAATCAGGTCATGCGCCGCACGGTAGATACGACGCTGATGATGCGCATGCTATCGGTGGGCCGGGCATCGTTCATGTTTGCCGATCGCCAGGACTGGGAATTTTTCCGCCAGCGGGAGAAGTGGGCCCGCCCGCCCGTGCGCAACGATTTTCCCGATATGCCGCCGGGATTGAAGCGGCATATAGTCTGCAGCAAGGATGTCTCGCCGGCGCTGATGGACCGGCTGAATCAGGCGATCAGCGCCACTGGCGGGCCCTCCGTCGGCATGCAGGCCGACGACGCCAAGCATAAATAAGCGCTGCGCTTAGCCGCGCAGGCTAGCCATGGCGGCATCGAGGCGACGCAGCAGTTCGTAATTCATGTCGCGCGTGTGGCGGTTCCAGCGTTCCATGCTGCGACGCAATTCGGCGTGCAGCTCGCGCGCCAGCGCGGCCTGGCCTGCGTTGGCGGCCCAGATCGCAAATTCGGCGCGCGCGGCAAAGCTGCCGAAGCGGCTCAGCGCAAATTCAAATTCCAGCTTGGCGTCGTCGTTGCGGCCGGCCGCGGCCAGCGCCTGCGCCAACAGCAGCGCCACTTGCTCGGGGCGGAAGTTGAGGTCGGTCTTGCGTATCAGTTCCAGATGGCCGACGGCGGCAGCGGCGCGTCCGCAAGCGAGCGTGGCGCGCGCGGCGCCGAAACGGATTTCCAGGTCGGAGGCAAACACGCCTTGCAGGCAAGCCTCGTAGGTGGCGGCGGCTTCGTCGGCGGCGCCCGCTTCCAGCTGGGCGGCGGCCAGGCGCATCTGGTTTTGCGCGGTGGGCGTGTAATCGAAAGCGGCGCGGGCTTCGCGCAGTTCGCGGTTGGGGTCCAGCGTCTTGGCGGCGGCGCTGACCACTTTGCGTGCGCCGTGGTCCAGGCGCGAGTTGGGCAGGTAGATGGCCAGGAAGTAGACGATGCTGCCCAGGCCGGGGAACATGAACAGTATCATCAGCCAGTACATCTGCTGGTGGGTGCGGATTACGTGCACTGCAAAGAACAGCGCGATCAGGACGTGCAAGCCGATGCCGAAAATAGTCATTACCGCCTCAAGTGAAAAACGTTGAGGCGGATTGTAGAAGGTCCGGCGGGCCAGGACAACCAAAATTGGCTGCGGCGCGTCTCATTGCTGGTGTTCTTCCTTGCGTTTGTCCTTTTCGGGCGGCGCATGGTGCTCCTCGGGCTTGGCGGCAGGAGGATGCGCGGCTGGCGGCGGATGCTGGGCTTCAGGCGCCGGCGGCGGACGGTGGACTTCAGGTGGAGCCCGATGCTCGGGCTCCGGCGGCTTGGCCATGGCCATTTGGCGCGGAGCTTCGGCTCGGGCGGGCGGAGCATGCGGTAGGGATTCGGCATGCTGCGGCGGCTGCGGATGCGCAGGCGGTTCGGCATGGACAGGCGCCGGCTGCGGATGCGGCGCGGTCTCTATGTGCTGCGGCTGCGGTCGTGGCTGCAGCGCCGCGATGACTTGCGGAGGACGAGCAGCTTCGCCACGCGGCGGCTGGGCAGCGGCAACTTGCGGCGGATGCGCGAGCTCTCCGCGCGGCGGCTGCGCGCCGGCCATTTGCGGCGGACGTGCGACCTCGCCACGCTGCGGCTGCGGTTGCGGGCCTGCGAGCTGCGGTGGATGTGCAGCCTCGCCACGGGGCGGCTGCGCGCCGGCCATTTGCGGTGGGCGTGCGACTGCGCCACGCGGTGGCTGTGGCTGCGGGCCGGCAACTTGCGGCGGCCGTGCGGCCTCTCCGCGCGGCGGCTGCGGCTGCGCGCCTGCGAGCTGCGGTGGGCGGGCCACCTCGGGGCGCAGCGGGGGCTGCGCGGCGCCGGATGCAAGCGCGCGCGGAGGTGGCGGCGCGAGCGCTTTGCCCGCCCTCGGCGACTGAACCACCTTGACCTGCGGCGCGGCCGCCGCCATTGCAGCCATTTCCGACCGCGCCGCACCGCGCCCTGCTGCGCCGCGCGGCACCTGGGCCGGCGTTGCGGCAGCGAGCGGCATGCCCGCCAGCTTCGGCGGCGGCGTATGCGCAATCACCTGCCGCGCCATGACGGCCGCCGCAGGAGCATTGCGTGCCTGCTGCCCGCCTGCCCGGCTCTCCGGCTGCGGCGCCAACGCCAGCTTATTCACCACTGATGCATTGGCCAGCATCTGCCGGTTCAACGGCAGCGCCGCCTGCCGCACCGACTGCGCATGCACAAACGCCTGCGTCGGCACGGCCGTCACCGCGCCCGGCACCTGCCGGTTCGCATAATTCACGTTGCTCACGTTGGTGATGTTGACCACCCGGTTGATCTCGGTCCGGTTAATCACCGTATTGCTCACATTGACATTGGTAACATAGCTAGGACTGGCCCGATACGATGGCCGGTACACATCGCGCGGCCCCAGCGCGAACCACGCCACGCCCGGTCCGCGATTTGCCTCCAGCACCAGCGCCGCACCAGCCACAAACGCCACCAGCGCCGGCGCATACACCGGCCGTGCCTCCGGCGGCCCCGGCACCCATCCCCAGCCCGCGTCCAGGTGCGTCCAGCGCCCGTAGTGCGACACCGTATAGCCCCACGGCGCATCGTCGACCCAGGTCCAGCCCCAGGGATCGACCCAGCTCCAATGCCCGTCGCGATACGGCGCCCAGTCCGACGCGACATGCGAGGGCATCCACACGCTGCCGTAATTGGGCACGTTGCGCCAACTACCGTTATCGTCCAGATCCTCATAGCCGACCAACTCGGGCGACACATAGCGCCCCGCCACCGCTGCATCGCGCCGGCGATCGCGCGTGGCCGCCCAGCGCTCGAAATCGTCGTCCGCCGGCAGCTGCGCGTACTGATAGTCTTGCAAATTGGTGCCGCCAAAACGGTAGCCCTGGCCCGCATCGAGCAGATAGGCGTTGCCATCGCCATCGCCATAGGCCTCGGCCTGGCCGCTGCGCACCGCCACCGCCGTACTGGCGCCGCTCGGATCGACTTCCAGCCGGTACACGCCCGGCTGGCGTATCGAAAAAGCCAGGTTAGGCGTATCCACCTCCACCACCTCGCCCGGGTCCAGCCGGCGCACGCGCACGTAGGCGCGTCCCTGCGTCAGCTGGAACTGCGCGGTGCGGTCGTCCAGGTTCAGCACCGACACCAGCGAGCCGCCATCCATGCGCAGCGCCGCGCTGCCGATCTGCACCTCGTCACGGCCGCCAGTATCGACCCACAAGCGATCACCCGGCATCAGCGGCCGGTTGACGCCCGCCTGCACCCAGTCATTGCTGCCCGATGGCGCAAAGCTGACCGCCCCATTCACATACGCCAGCCGGGCCACCCGCCCCGGTGGATCGGCCCGCGCTACAGCGCCGGCCATCATCAGCGCTCCCGCCACGGCAACCAGTGGCAAATGGCAATACTTGTTTCCTGAGTTCATGATACATACCCATCCGTCATATGTGTAGCCTGCAACATAAGCCCATACCGGAAAAGACTCTGTGCGCAGACGAACAAATACAAGGAGAAACAAGGAGAAGAAAATATCTTCTTGCATCCAAAAGCCGCCCCCCCACTGCAAAGCGACGCCGGCTGTATCTACCATGGCGGCCCGGTCGGCAGCTTCATCCACACCGGCCTGATCGCCAAGACTGCCGGCAGCGGCAGCTCGAGCACCGGCAACAGCCCGGGCTTCGAGCATCAGAGCGTGGTCGGTGTGCGGACCGGCACCAGCTGCCTGCCGGACAACTGCACCAGCAAGGGCACGCCGGTGGGCAATGGCGCCTTCAGCACCACGCTGCAGACCAAGTCCGGCCATGTGGCGCCGGCTGCCACTTCGCGGCCGGCGCCAAGATCGTGGACATCAATGCCAGCGGGCAATTGAGCGGCGCCGTCAACAGCACGCTGTAGCTGCATGGCTGTGCCAGCGGCGCGTTCCGTGTTGTCTACGAGCAGAACCAGGACCGGGTGCTGCTGGAAGTCAGCCAGTTGCTAACTGGCGCCGGGCCTGAACCATCAAGCTAGGTGATGCTGGCCGGCTCTTGCTGGCGCTGTTGATACGGCCCCTGCTCAGGCGGCAAGCGGCAGCGCTGCCTGACGCTGCCAGGCCGCCAGGTAGCGGGCCAGACGGCCCAGGAACACGCCGTTGAACAGGCCGAACAGCAGGCACACCAGCGCCATGCAGAGGGTGTTGTGGCGCAGGGCAGGCTGGATCACAAACAGCACGGCCACCGTGTACTTGGTCAGGAAGATGGACAGCATCAGCGCCAGCGGCACCACGCTGCCTGGCTGCACCAGCGTGCCGGCTTCGCGGTGCACCCGGATGCGGGCACCGTCGACCAAGATCCATGCCAGCGTGGCGCCGGCTGCTGCGCCAAGCAGCCACAGCCCCGCTGTCATGCCGTCCAGGCCGAATTTGGCCGCCAGGTCTTGCAGCGACAGGTACAGCATCACGGCCGGGATGATGAACAGGTTGCGCAGGCTCACTTCGCGGTCGGTGCAGGCCAGCACGCCCCGGTAAATCAGGAAGGCCAGCAGAGCCCAGACATAGGTAGGGGTGTGGCTGATGATCTGTTGCAACATGATGGACTCCGTTAAGTGGTTGGCGATGGCTGAACTATGCGGCAAGCCGCCCGCGCGTTGCGGGCCATGCGACGAAACGGCAGAATCCGGCGCGAGATGCAAGATGGCGGCGCCAACGTCAGCCAGCGGGCGCCGTTGGGGTGCCGCAACGCTGTGCTTCATGCCGGTCCACGGCCCGCGTCGCCTCTCCTATGAGAGCGTCCGGCTGAAATGTTCGGTTACAAAAATCCCGTGTACAGTGCGCAGCTAGCAGCATAAATTACCTTGAAGCAATTCCTCGCCACCCAGATGGAGATTCAAGCTCATGCGCACTGCCAGCATAGACACGCCTGCACCGGCCAAGGCCGCAGCGCAAGCGGCCAGCCCGGCGCCGTCCGGCGCTCCTCTTGCAGGCTGGGCCAGCCTGGGTGCAGCAGCCTTGCTGGCCGGCTGCGGCGGCGGCACGGCGGACAACGGCGCCACGGTGCAAGCGCGGCTGCTGCAAGGCGGGCCGGGCTATCCCGACGGCACGCCGGCCGGCAGCACCACCAGCAGCGCCGACCACGCGGCGGCCGGCGTGCAGCCGCGCCTGCTGGAAGGCGGCGCGGCGCTCACCATCTCCGCCACGGCCGCCGCGCGCTTCCTGGCGCAAGCCGCAATGGGCGCCTCGCGGGCCGACATCGCGGCCGTGCAGTCGCTGGGCTATGCCGGCTGGCTGGACGCCCAATTTGCCGCGCCACGCACCCCGGCCCGCTGGGACTGGCTGGTCAGCAAAGGCTATAACGACATCGGCTTGCGCAACAGCGAGGCCGGCTTCGACGCCTGCGCCTGGCGCAAGCTGATCGCCGCGCCGGACACCTTGCGCCAGCGTGTCACCCTGGCGCTGTCGGAAATCTGCGTGGCGGCCATCGATGGCCTGGTCGGTGCCGGCTGGCGCGCGTTTTCCGCCGCCGCTTATCTGGACTTGCTGGAAGACCAAGCCTTCGGCAACTACCGTACGCTGCTCGGCAAGATCTCCACCAGCCCCGCCATGGGCCAGTACCTGACTTTCCGCGGCAACGTCAAATACAACCCGGCCACCGGGGCCCTGCCGGATGAGAATTACGCCCGCGAGCTGATGCAGCTGTTCAGTATCGGCCTGGTGCAGCTGAACCTGGACGGCACGCCGGCGCTGCACAACGGTGCGCCGCAGGAGACTTACGGCCAGGACGACATCACCGGCCTGGCGCGCATCTTCACCGGCTGGGATTTCGACCTGGCCGGCCAGGGCGCCAGCACGCCGGACTTCCTGCGCCGGCCGATGCTACAGATCGCCAAACGCCACGAGACGGGTGCCTCGACCTTCCTCGGCCATACCGTTGCGTCCGGCCTCAATGGCGCGGCCGCGCTGGACGCGGCGCTGGATGTGATCTTCGCCCACCCGAACGTGGCGCCCTTCATCAGCCGCCAGCTGATCCAGAAACTGGTGACCAGCAATCCCTCGCCGGCTTACGTGGCGCGCATCGCCAGCGTGTTCAACGATGACGGCCACGGCATCAAGGGCAACCTGCAGGCCGTGCTGCGCGCGCTGCTGCTCGACCGCGAAGCGCGTAACGTACCCGCCGCCGCGACGACCTACGGCAAGCTGCGCGAACCGATGCTGCGCATGCTGGCCTGGGCGCGCGCCTACAGCGCCCGCTCGGCCAGCGACAGCTGGGCCATCGGCAACACCAGCGATGCCGCGACCCGGTTGGGACAAAGCCCGCTGCGCTCGCCGTCCGTATTCAATTTCTACCGCCCCGGCTACGTGCCGCCCAACAGCAGCATGGCGACGGCCGGACTGGAGGCACCAGAGTTCCAGCTGGCGAACGAATCCTCGGTGGTCGGCTACGTCAACTACATGCAGCGCGCCGTCAGCAAAGGCATAGGCGACGTCCAGGCCGATTACAGCAGCTTGCTGCCGCTGGCCGGCGACGCCGGCGCGCTGGTCGGCGAGATCAACACGGTGCTGGCGGCCGGACAACTGAGCGCCGCCACCCTAAGCCTGATCGCCGGCGCCGTCAACGCCATGCCGGCGCACAGCGACGCGGCGCTGCACAACCGGGTCTATGCCGCGCTGACGCTGGTGCTGGCGGCGCCGGAATTCATCATTCAACAGTAAGGAAGCCGCCATGAGCCGCCCTGTTCCGAGCAATGCCTCGCGCCGCGCCTTCCTGCGCCGCGCTTCCATGCTGTCGCTGGCCGGCGTGGCCACGCCATGGGCCGTCAACCTGGCCGCGATGGCCGAAGCGGCCGCCGCCAACGCCAGCGATTACAAGGCCATCGTCTGCGTCTTCTTGTATGGCGGCAACGACTATGCCAACACGCTGGTGCCTTACGACACCAGCAACTACAACGCCTACTACAATCAGCGGCCGACGCTGGCCTACCAGCGCAGCGCGCTCAGCGGCACGGTGCTGCAGCCGTCCAGCGCGCCGGTCGACGCGGCCGGCTTTGCCCGCCAGTATGCGCTGGCGCCGGAGCTGGCGCCGCTACTGCCGCTGTTTGACGCCGGCAAGATGGGCGTGCTGCTGAACGTCGGCACGCTGCTACAGCCCACTTCCAAGGTCCAGTATCTGCAGAAATCCGTGCCGCTGCCCAGCAAGCTGTTCTCGCACAACGACCAGCAATCGGAGTGGCAATCGTCGCTGCCGGAAGGCGCGGTGTCGGGCTGGGGCGGACGTCTGGGCGACCTGTTTGAGGCGGGCAATGGCAACGCCACCTTCACTTGCGTGAATGTGTCCGGCAACGCGGTGTACCTGGCCGGGAAGCAGGCGGTGCAATATCAAGTGTCGACCAACGGGCCGGTACCTTTCAATGGCTTGCAGCAGCCGCTGTTCGGCTCGGGCGCCGCCAGCGCGGCCTTGCAAACGCTGGTGACGCAGCCGCATGCGCACGCAATGCAGAGCGACTACGCCAGCATCACCCAGCGCGCGATCAGCGCCAACACGGCCTTGAGCGCGGCGCTGGCCGGCGCGCCGCAGATCGCCACACCCTTCCCCGCCGCGAATGCGCTGGGCGAGCAGTTGAAGATGGTAACGCGCATGATCGCCAGCGCCGGCGGCGTGGGCGCCAAGCGGCAAGTGTTCTTTGTCTCGCTGGGCGGCTTCGACACGCATGACGGCTTGCTGAGCGTGCATCCAGGTTTACTGAAAAGCGTGGCCGATGCGCTGGCCGCGTTCTATCAAAGCACGGTGGAGCTGGGCGTGCAAAACCAGGTGACCACGTTTACCGCCTCGGATTTCGGCCGCACGCTGAGCGGCAACAACGACGGTTCCGATCACGGCTGGGGCAGCATGCACTTCATGCTGGGCGGCGCGGTGCACGGCGGCCGCTACTACGGCAGGCCGCCGGCCGTGGCCAACGATGGGCCGGACGACGTCGGCCAGGGCCGCTTGCTGCCGAGCACCTCGGTCGAGCAGTATGCGGCCACGCTGGGCAAGTGGCTGGGCGTGTCGGACAGCGACCTGCTCAGCGTGCTGCCCAACCTGGCGCACTACAACGCCAGTGCCCGCAACCTGGGCTTCGTCTGAATGCTTGGACTATTGGGCCGGTGCCACGGTGGCCACCAGGCCGCCGGGGCGGGTCGAGATATTGCTCAGCACGAACTGCACGCCCGCGTAGCGCAAGTCTTCGGGACGGAAGCTGTGCAGCGGCACGTCCTTGGTGACCTTGTCGCTCAGCAGGTTGGCGACGCTGGCGATCTGACGCTGGCGGCCTTCGTCCATATTGTCGATGACGAAGCGGTCGACGTGGGCGTCGCGCAGGTAGATGGCGTTGCGCTGCTGGTCCGCCTGCAGCCGGCCGCTGATCACCATGCTGCCGGTCCACGACTGGCGCGCCAATAGCGGCGACACCGACGCGTCCAAGGTCAACGCCACGCGGTCGTTCTCGGCAATGATGTCCAGCTTGGGATGGCTCAGCTCAATGTCGAACACGCCCAGCGCGCGCTGGTGCAGCGGGAAGCGGCGGTCCAGCTGCTGCTGCAGGCGCTCCTGCGGCAAGTCGATCTGGCGCGGGCCAATGATGCTGGCGCAAGCGACCACCAGGGTGGCGACGGCCAGCGGTAGCGCGCCGCGCCGCAGGCGCGCGCTCAGCGAGCGGCGGCATGGGTTGGATGGGCTCGATGAGGTGGATGGGCTGGTGTTCGCTGTCATGTGTCGTCCTGTATGAAAAAGCCGCCGTGCGCCTACGCGCCGGCGGCATGCGCGCCGACAAGGGCACGGCCGGCGCTGCGCTGTAATAGCGCGACATTATTCCACATCGACGGCCGTACCATGAACGAACTACGCATCGGCTGCGCCGGCTGGAGCATAGCCAGCGCTTCGGCGGCGGATTTTCTCGGCGATAGCAGCCACTTGCAACGCTACGCTGCGCTACTGAACGCGGTCGAGATCAACTCGTCCTTCTACCGCCCGCTCCAGCCCAAGACCTATGCACGCTAGGCGGACAGCGTGCCGGACGATTTCCGTTTCAGCGTCAAGCTGCCGCGCACTATCAGCCACCAGCAGCGCCTGGCTGGCAGCGCCGAACTGCTGGCCAGCTTTGCCGGCGCGGCTGGCGCGCTGGGCCAGCGGCTGGACTGCGTGCTGGTGCAACTGCCGCCCGGCCTTGCGCTGGATGCGGTGGTGGCAGCTGCCTTCTTCCAGCAGCTGCGCGCCGCCTTCGCCTGCACGCTCGCCTGCGAGGCGCCCCCAGCTGGTTCGGCGACACCGCCACCGCACTGCTGCGCGACCAGGCCATTACCCGTGTACGGGCCGATCCGCCGGCCGGCCAGCCGGGGCCGCAATGCCCGCCACCGGCCGGGCGTAGCTGCGCCCCGCACCTATTATTCGCGCTATTCCGACGCCCAGCTGGAGCAACTGGCGACGGAACTGCGCGGCCGCGATGCCTGGTGTATCTTCGACCACACCGCCGCCGGTGCCGCCCTGCCGAACGCCTGGCTCCTGAAGCAGCTGCTGAAATTAGGTCTTGTCTTTTTGAGAAGCGGTGTTATAGTTCACTACAACACCTCAACACAGGAGCCGCCATGACGATAGGCTGGAACGACAATACGCCGATCTACCGCCAGCTCAAGGAGCGGGTGGTCGGCATGATGCTGGACGGCTTGCTGCAGCCCGGCGACGCCCTGCCCTCGGTGCGGCAGGTGGCGGCCGACTATCAGTTGAACCCGATCACCGTCTCGCGCGCCTACCAGGAGCTGGTGGACGAGACTTTAGTCGAAAAACGAAGGGGATTAGGCATGTACGTGACCGACGGCGCCCGCGACAAACTGCTGGCAAGCGAACGTGAGCGCTTTTTGCGCGAAGACTGGCCGGCGATGATGGAGCGCATCCGGCGCCTGGGGCTGGACCTGGAATTGCTGCTCAAGCCCCTGCAGCCACAGGCGGGAGGTGCGGCATGAGCGCCATCATCTCCGCCCGCAAGCTGGTCAAGCGCTACGGCAAGCAAGCCGCGCTGGACGAAGCCAGCTTTGAAGTGCAGCCGGGCCGCGTGGTCGGTCTGATCGGCCCCAACGGCTCGGGCAAGACCACCACCCTGAAGGCCATCCTCGGCCTGACCCAGTTTGACGGCGAATTGTCGGTGCTGGGCCTGGATCCGCGCAGCCAGCGTGACCAGCTGATGAACCAGGTGTGCTTCATCGCCGACGTGGCGATCTTGCCGCGCTGGCTGAAGGTCAAGGACGCCATCGCCTTCATCGAAGGCGTGCATCCGCGCTTCGACCGCGCCAAGGCCGAACAGTACCTGGCCCATACCAAGCTGTCGCCCGACATGAAGGTCAAGGCCATGTCCAAGGGCATGGTGGTGCAGCTGCACCTGGCGCTGGTGATGGCGATCGACGCCAAGCTGCTGGTGCTGGACGAGCCGACGCTGGGCCTGGACATCCTGTACCGCAAGCAGTTCTACCAGCATCTGGTGGAAGACTACTTCGACGAAAACAAAACCATCCTGATCACCACCCACCAGATCGAGGAAGTCGAGCACATCCTCACCGACCTGATGTTCATCCGCGACGGCAAGATCACGCTGGCGGCGTCGATGGACGAGGTAGGCGACCGCTTTACCGAGGTGATGGTCGAGCCGCAATACGTCAACGCGGCCAACGCGCTGCAGCCGCTGAGCCAGCGCACCGTGTTCGGCAAGCCCATCATGCTGTTCGATGGCGTGGCGCGCGCCCAGCTGGCCAATCTCGGCGAGCTGCGCACACCCAGCGTTGCCGACCTGTTCGTCGCCACCATGAAAGGAAACTACGCATGAACACCCTGAAATGGCTGATCCGCCGCGAAATGTGGGAACACAAGGGCATGCTGGTGTGGGCGCCGGCGGCGGTGGCGGGCCTGATCGCGGCGATGACGGCGATGGCGATTTTCTTCGGCCGCAATATCTCATTCACCCACGATGCGGGCGAGTCGCAGCTAGGCAGCGTCACCATCGCAGGCCATATGCGCGAGCAGATGGTCGACGGCATGGCGCAAACCTATATGGCCAGCGCCGTGCCGCTGTACATGATGCTGGGCTTCCTGGTGTTCTTCTATTGCCTGGGCGCGCTGCACGACGAGCGGCGCGACCGCAGCCTGCTGTTCTGGAAGTCGCTGCCGGTGTCGGACCAGCTGACGGTGCTGTCCAAGGCCGTGCTGGCCCTGGTGGTGACGCCGCTGATCACCACCGGCATCGCCATCGTGCTGTCGCTGTTCGTGGTGCTGTGCGCCTGCGCGGTGCTGCTGGTCCATGGCACCAATCTGTTTGGCAGCCTGCTGGCGTCGCCTGAGTTTTACCTGACCCCGCTGCGGGTGCTGGGCATGTTGCCGGTCTACCTGCTGTGGGCGCTGCCGACCGTGGGCTGGCTGCTGCTGGTGTCGAGCATGGCGCGTTCCAAGGTGTTCCTGTGGGCGGTCGGCATACCACTGGTCAGCGCCGTGCTGCTGCGCTGGGCCGAGCACTCGTTGAACCTGGCCATCGACGCCGGCTGGTTCATCGAAAACATCGTCGGGCGCCTGCTGCTGGGCGTAGCACCAGGCTCGTGGTTCCTGTTCGAGATGCACGGCGACGCCGTAGCCGGGCTGGCCAACAAGCAGGAGCTATTCCATCCCAACACCTTGTTGGCCGCGTCCTGGAGCACACTGGGCACCGCCAGCGCCTGGCTGGGCGTGGCGGCCGGCGTGGCCATGCTGGCCGGCGCGGTCTGGATGCGCCGTCGCCGCGAGGAGGGCTGACGCAACAACTCGCGCCAGCTTCTCCAGACGCGGCGCGAGAAGCAACAAGCGGCGGAAAAATTCGGCCTGTCCCGACGGCATTTGTTAAAATGACCAGAGTCAATTGTTACGGGACACAAATACTGTGAGCTATCGCCGCATTCTCTGCGCAGCGCTACTGGGTCTGGCCAGCATCCCGGTCTTTGCGGAGACAGTGCGGGCCTGCGCCGACCAGGCCGAGATGCCGCCCTTTGTGTATGCCGAACGGGTCAACGGCGCCAAGACCGCGCATATCGTCGGCGCCAGTGTCGACTTGCTGCGCCTGATCGGCCAGCGCAACGGTTGGGAGGTGCAAGTGCAGCTGCTGCCATGGGCGCGCTGCATGGCGCTGGTAGCCAGCCATCGCCTGCAGTTCGCCCTCAACCTCAGCGAGGACGATGCCAAGGCCTCCGGCCTGGCGGTCAGCATTGCCTACTTCACGATGCACAATGTGTACTTCTATTCGCGCCGCGCGCGGCCGCAAGGGCTAAAGCTCAAGCAGCTCGACGAACTGCATCATTATCATGTTTGCGGACTGGGCGGCTACCGTTTCGAAGCCTTCGGCATCGCCACCGACAGCGTCGACCGCGGCACCACCATCGGCTACGAGCAGCTCATTGCCAAGCTACACCTGGGCCGCTGCGACCTGTTCATCGACAGCCGCGAAACCATGGCCGGCCAGTACCTGATCAATCCCAAGTTGCGCAGCATGCTGGTAGACGGTACGCTGGTCAGCCAGCCCCTGCCCGGCCGGCCGACGCGGCCGCTATACATCGGCGTGGCAAGCGGCGACGCCCGCTCGGCCGATTTGCGCAAAGCCCTCAACGCCGGGCTGGAACAGCTGGAAAAGAGCCACAAACTGGATGCGTTGCTGGAGCAATATCTGCAATGACGGCAAAAAAAGAATGGCAGCCTGCGCTGCTGACGCTATCCATGCTGCTAAGCTGCGCCGCGGCACAGGCGCAGGACACGGCCACGCCGGCCCAGCCCTTCTACGCGATCAACGGCTTCGGCACGCTGGGCATGGCCCGCTCCAGCGAGCGTGGCGCCGACTTCGTGTTCGACAACCTGCAACCGAGCGGCGCCGGCCGCAGCCATGAATGGAGCAGTGATGTCGACAGCCGGCTTGGCCTGCAACTGACCACCAATTTCACGCCACAACTGTCGGCCGTGGTGCAGGTGGTCAGCGAATACCGCTCGGACGGCACCTATACACCGATCTTCAACTGGGCCAATGTCAAATACGCGTTCACGCCGGACTTCAGCGTGCGGATCGGACGGATCGCACTGGCCAGCTTCCTGGCATCGGACTCGCGCAAGATCGGCTTTAGCAACATCACGGCGCGGCCGCCGACCGAGGTCTACCGCCTGCTGGCCCTGCGCGACAGCGATGGCATCGATGCCGCGTATCGCTCCCACATCGGCGACCTCAGCAATAGCGTGACGGTGCTGTACGGCAAGAGAACGGTGACCAATACGCGCGGTATCGATGTACACTCGACTGGCGTAGCTGGCATCTTCGACACGCTGGAACGCGGTCCGCTGACTTTGCATGCGGCCTACCAGGTGCGCGATGTCGACAACCAGAATCCGCCGCTGGGCCGTTTCATGTCGCTGGGCGCCAGCTACGATCCAGGCCCGTGGTTTGCGTCGGCCGAATGGGTTAAGGCGATCAATTTCAATGCCACCGGATTGAAGATTATCCGCGCCGCCGCGTATGTGAATGGCGGCGTTCGGATGGGCAATTTCGCCCCGTATATAACCGTGTCGGAATTGCGGCCACTCACAGAAACACCGCCGCCACCAGTGGCGCAACATACTTACGCTGCAGGTGTGCGCTGGGATGTGGCACGCAACGTGGATTTAAAACTGCAATGGGATCAGATTCGCCTTGGTCATAATTCCTTTGGCACGCTGCAAAATGTGACGCCGGGAATGCGGCCTGGCGGTCACGTTAATATCGCCAGCCTGCTGCTTGATTTTATTTTCTGAGCGTACCCAATATGCGCGCCCTGCCCGTCCTGCTTTGCTATACAGCGCTGATGCTGGGCGCGGGATGGGTACGTGCCGATGTCGTGGTAATCGTCTCGGCCAAAAGCCCGATCAGATCATTGAGTAATGACCAGGCTAGCGATTTATTTCTGGGAAAAGTAGCGGATTTCCCCAACGGTACTAAAGCCACACCACTGGATCAAAATGAAGGTTCGCCGGTGCGCGATGCCTTTTACCAGAAGAGCACCGGTAAAGCTCCGGCGCAAATGAAAGCCCATTGGGCCCGCATGTTATTTACCGGCCGGGCCCAGCCCCCCGTTGAATCCGGCGACAGCGAGGCAATCAAACGGCTGGTCGCAGCCAATCCGGGATTAGTCGGCTATATCGATAGAGACACCCTGGATAATAGCGTGCGATCGGTGCTGGTCATACACTAGCCCTCAACACCCACTCAACTCCCGAAGCAAATAATCCCCTACCTGCTGCCTCAAGCCACGCTGGCCGAACCCTGTTTGCCCCCAAATCAAGCCAATTATTGGCGTGAACAAGCCGATTTCTGGTTTTTCAGCCATAGCTGGCCGCTGTGGCTGATAATGTTTTTGATGGAGTGCCCTGGTGATTGTTGGCCAACGCGGCCGGTCGCCTACGTGCTGCGCTATCCAGTCCAAAAGAAAATGGAGAGCACATGGACTATTCATACGGAGATAGGCGTCGGAATCGACACGGCAAGCGGGATGAGGGCTACAGCGTAGGCGCAGCAACTCGGGCTCGGGGGCGAGATAGTATTAATCGAATCGCCCGATATCGACGCCGTCGGCGTCGGCGCGACGATCATGCCGACTATGCCTTATTACCATGTCTCACTAAGACTTGATACTGCCGATTTCATCAATAAAACCCCAGCCACATTTAAACCTGGAATGGAATGCAAAGATAGGGGTCATATCGGCAAGCGCTTCTTCACGGCGACGGCGATTTTGCTTCGCGCATAGAAAATCGCTCGCCAAATAAGCACCGGCTATGGATGGTCCGACCGCCTGGCGAAAACACGCCATATTATGAAACTGGTCCATGGCGACCATGATGGTGCGCAATCTGCGTTTTACGCCGCTCTCCGGCGATCAACCTTCAGCCCGCAGTGCGTATTCCTATGGTTTCCATTTCGATGTCGGCGTATATGCGGCGCATTGAAGCCACCATTACCGACGTAAATTACCCCGGACGAGGGGTTTATTGCTGCCCTTAAGCTCAATGACGGGCGCCGCATTGCAGGCGATTTACTCATCGATAACTCAGGTTTTTGCGGTTTGCTGATCGACGACGCGCTCACAGCCGGTGATGAGGATGGGAGCGAACATTTATCCTGCAATAGCGCGCTGGCTGTGCCTTGCGCCACGTTTGTCAAATTAACGCCCCGCACCACTTCCAGTGCCAAGGCGGCGGACTGGCAAGGGCGTATTCCCTGGCAACACCAGACCGGCAACGGCCACCTCTACAGCACGGGCTTCACCGCCGACGACGAGGCCGCCCGCGCCCTGATGACGGGACTGGACCGCGAGGCGCCGGGGTCGAGCAGCATCAGCCTGATCGGACTGCGGTCGCTACGCTATCCAGTACTACCCGGAGCGCCCTTTCGCGCCCCGGCCGGCGCGACAATTCAAGCGCCACATGGGACAGCGCTACGAATCGGTACGCAATTTCATCATCCTGCATGACAAGCCAAGCAAGCGCAACGACAGCAAATTCTGGCGACATGGGGCCGATTTGGCGATTCCAGAGCGCTTGCTGTACCTGATCGTGATGTGCCGCGAATCGGCCCGGAAGGCACTGCACGAGCCGGATGGCTACGGCGCGACGTCGATGTTTCCATGCCGCCTGGTCCGGCTGTCATGCCCCGCAGCGACGATCTCTGTGTCGAGCAAATCGACCTGGCAGCGCGGCGCAGCCAGCTCCCACGGGTGCGGGGCGCCATCGTGCAAACGGTCGCTGCCATGCCCGAGCACGGCGATTGCATCATGCATCACCTTGCCGCCGGGCCGTTACGGTAAAATCCCCGCTTACGAACAAGCGGAGTCACGACTATGATGTTTTTGAAAGTTCCTTTCGCCGAAAAAGAGGAGGCGAAAGCGCTGGGCGCCCGCTGGAATGGCGAACGCAAGTCATGGTATGTCCCGGATGGCAAGGATAGCGCCGCTTTTGAGCGCTGGCTGCCGCCAGGCGGGGCGGATTTTGTGCCGGCCAAGGCGTCGGGCTCGGTCAAGCCCAAGCCAGCCTCGGTGGACTCGTATGTGGGCAAGAATGTGGTCGGCAAGTTCTACCAGCAGCTGGAGCACGACTGCAATCCTTTCACCGCCTGCCCGCTATGCGCGCCAGCGCTGAAGGCGTCCGGTTGGCAGGCAGCGCACGACGGCGTCCAGCAGATGCTGGCGGCCATCCGGGGCTGAGCCAGCCCCGGATTCATTCGAACTGCTGGCGGAACTGGGCGAACTGGGCCGATAAATCGTCGAAATCGCGGCGCAGTTGCAGCACTTCCTGCTCCAGTTGTGCCACCCGGCCACCCTGCGCCGGCGCCGACACTGCGCCACCCAGTCCGGCCGCCGTTTCTTCCCGTGCCAAGGCTTCCTCACCACCGAGCAACTGGCCGTAGCGCGGTTCCTTGGTGCCGGGCGCCAACGCCAGCCGCGCCACCAGCGGCGGGTATTTATCGATCAAAAATTGCAGCCCCAATTCGACATCGCCGACAGTCCTGAATTCATGCAGGCGGCCGGTGCGGGTGCGGATTTCGCCGGCCGTTTGCAAGCCGCGCAGCATCAGCACGGCCAGGATGGCCACCTTGTCCTGCTCCAGCGACCACTTGATACGCATGCGGTGTTCGTACTTGGTCACGCGCGCGCCGGCCTGGGTGATGCCGTTGACGAACTTGCGCTGCATCAGCCGCTGCAGCACGTCCGACACCGTTTCCTCCGACAGCACCATCACCGGATCGCGGCTGGACAACTGGTTGCAGCCGTTGGTGATGGCGTTCAGCGACAGCGGATAATTATCCGGCGTCAGCGCCTCTTTTTCGGCCAGCACGGCCAGCACGCGGATTTCAAACGGATCCAGTACGGCAGCGCCTTCCGGCGTCGATTCCATGCTCATGCGCGGGTCCTTTAGTCGACTAGCTTGTTCAGGTGGGCCGGATTCAATTTATCACATTCAGGCACGCCCTGGCACTGCAGGCCGGCCGCTTTCATGGTGACCAGGATGCGTTCAATCTGCTGCTCCTGCATCACGGCGTGGTTGATCAAGCCGTGCAGGGCCTTGGACAGCGGGTCGTCGCCGTTCGGCGTGACGCCGTAGGCCGCAAACAGGTTGGCGGTGGCGCTGGCCTGGGCCACTTCCTTGTGGACGATATGGGCCGGGTTGCCGACCGCCGTCGCGCCCGCCGGTACCGGCTTCAGCAGCACGGCGTTGGAGCCGACCTTGGCATATTCGCCCACCGTGAACGCGCCCAGCACCTTGGCGCCCGCACCGACTATGACGCCGCGCGCCAGCGTCGGGTGGCGCTTGCTGCCGCTGTGCAGCGAAGTGCCGCCCAAGGTCACGCCCTGGTAGATGGTGCAGTCGTCGCCTACCTCGGCCGTTTCGCCGATGACCACGCCGAAACCGTGGTCGATGAACACCCGCCGGCCGATGGTGGCGCCGGGGTGAATCTCGATACCGGTGACGATGCGCGCCAGGTAGGAAATGAAGCGGCCGAACCACTTCAGGCCATGGGTCCAGCACCAGTGCGCCCAGCGGTGCATCATGATCGCCTGGAAACCCGGATAACAGGTCAGTACCTCCCACGCGTTACGGGCCGCGGGGTCGCGTTCGATGATGCTGTGTATGTCTTGGCGCAGGTGATGGAACATGAGAAAAACGAATAACGTTATGTGCAGACGCTAATGGTAGCGTATCCGGCGGGGAGTTGCCGGAAGAACCTGAGGATCAGGCACGGCTGCCAGCGCGTCATTTCGCCCATGGGGCGAAATGACTTCCCGCGCAGGCGGGAATGACGCGGTGCTGCTTAGCCTTCCTTGGCGAGCCGCTGGCGGCGCGCTTCGTACAGACAGACGCCGGAGGCGACTGACACGTTCAGGCTCTCGACCGAGCCGAACATCGGGATACTGACCAGCACGTCGCAGGTCTCGCGCGTCAGGCGGCGCATGCCCTCGCCTTCCGCCCCCATGACCAGCGCGGTCGGGCCGGTGAAGTCGGCGTCGTACAAACCTTTTTCGCCGTCGTCGGACGTGCCGATCAGCCAGATACCGCGCTCTTTCAGTTCACGCAGCGTGCGTGCCAGGTTGGTGACGGTGATGTAAGGCACGGTCTCGGCGGCGCCGCTAGCGACCTTGGCGGCGGTGGCGTTCAGGCCGACGGCGCGGTCTTTCGGCACGATCACCGCGTGTGCGCCGACGCCGTCGGCTACCCGCAGGCAGGCGCCCAGGTTGTGCGGATCGGTGATGCCGTCCAGCACCAGCAGCAGCGGCGGGCCGTCGACGGCGTCCAGCAATTCGTCCAGGTTGCGGGCCAGCGCCAGCTGCGAGGCGAAGGCGATCACGCCCTGGTGGCGGCGGGTGCCGACGATCTTGTCGAGGCGGGCTGAATCGACCGGCATGACGCGCACGCCGGCCGCCTTGGCGTTGGCGATCAAGTCTTTCATGCGGCGGTCGTCGCGGCCGGCGTCGACAAAGATCTCTTCCACCGACGAGGCCTCATGACGCAAACGCGAGGTCACGGCGTGGAAGCCGAAAATCATTTTATTCTTACTCATTGTTGTTATCGCTTCTTCTTACTTTTTGAGACAGGCTTGGCTGCTCGAGGTGCTACCGCGGCAGGCGCCGCGGCATTGGTCTTGCGCCCGGGCTTGGCCTTGGCGGCCGGCTTGGCTTTGGCTGCAGGCTTGGCGGCCGTTTTACCGGACGGCTTGGCGGCCGACTTCGCAGCCGGCCCCGCATCGTAGCGCGTGTCGGTCTTCGGACCCGGCTTGATGTTGGTCTTGCCCGGCGTGGAATTGCCGCGCGACGGTTTCGGCGGCACGGCTTCTGCGCCGGCCAGGCGCAGGTCGATCTTGCGCATTTCCAGGTCCACGCGCGTGACTTGCACGTTGACGCGGTCGGTCAACTGGTAGCGCTTGCCGGTGCGTTCGCCGCGCAATTCGTGGCGGGCGTCGTCGTACTGGAAGTAGTCGGCACCCAGGTCGGTGATGTGCACCAGGCCCTCAACGAACAGCTGATCGAGCTGCACGAAGATGCCGAAGGTGGTCACGCCGGTGATGATGCCGCTGAACTCTTCGCCCAGCTTGTCCTGCATGAAGTAGCACTTCAGCCAGGCTTCGACATCGCGCGACGCTTCGTCGGCGCGGCGCTCGTTGGCCGAGCAGTGCACACCCAGCGCATCCCACACGGTCAGGTCGCCGGCTTTCTTTTCCTTGCCTTCCGCCTTGTCCTTGGCCTGCTGCTTGCGCGTGGCGTTGGACACGTTGGTGTTCAGCACGCTGGTGGCGGCCAGTTTCGGTTCGTACTTCTTGCCCAGCAAAATAGCCTTGATGGCGCGGTGCGTCAGCAAGTCGGGATAGCGGCGGATCGGGCTGGTGAAGTGGGCATAGGCCTCATACGCCAGGCCGAAGTGGCCGATGTTGTCCGGGCTGTAGACCGCCTGCTGCATCGAGCGCAGCAGCATGGTTTGCAACAGCGACGCGTCCGGACGCTGCTTGACCTGGCGCATCAGCTCGGCGTAGTCGCCGGCGGTCGGCTTGTCGCCGCCGTTCAGGTTCAGACCCACCTGCTTGAGGAAGGTGCGCACCTGCTTGAGCTTTTCAGCGGTCGGGCTGGCGTGGATGCGGTAGGTGCCGGGATGCTTGTGGCGTATCAGCAGGTCGGCCGCGCAGACGTTGGCGGTCAGCATGCACTCTTCGATCAGGCGGTGCGCATCGTTGCGGGTGCGCGGGATGATCTTTTCGATCTTGCCGTTCGGGTTGCAAACGATGTAGGTCTCGGTGGTCTCGAAGTCGATCGCCCCCCGTTCGGTGCGCGCCTTCAACAGCGCGTGGTAGACCTCGTTCAAGTTCAGCAGGTGCGGCACGATGGCCGGACGGCGCGCCGCTTCCGGCCCCTTGGTGTTGCCGAGGATATCGGCCACTTCGGTGTAGGTCAGGCGCGCGGCCGAGTGGATCACGGCCGGATAGAACTGGTAAGCCTTGATCTCGCCCTTGGCGGTCACCACGGCGTCGCACACCAGCGTCAAGCGGTCGACCGCCGGGTTCAGCGAGCACAGGCCATTGGAGAGCTTTTCCGGCAGCATGGGAATCACCCGGCGCGGGAAGTAGACCGAGGTGCTGCGTTCCAGCGCGTCGCTGTCGAGCGCGTCGTTCGGCTTGACGTAGTGGCTGACGTCGGCAATCGCGACAATCAAACGGTAGGCGTTGGTACGGCCGATCTTGACCGGTTCGCAGTAGACCGCGTCGTCGAAGTCGCGCGCGTCTTCGCCGTCGATGGTGACCATCGGGATGTCGCGCAGGTCGACGCGGTCGGCCAGGTCGGCATCGCGCACGTGGTCGGGCAACTTGTTGGCCTGCTTCAGCGCGGCATCGGAGAAGATGTGCGGCACGCCGAACTTGCGCACGGCGATTTCGATTTCCATGCCGGGATCGTCCAGCGAGCCCAGCACCTCAACGATCTTGCCGACCGGCTGCTTGAAGCGCATCGGTTGTTCAGTCAATTCCACGCTGACGATCTGGCCCGACTTGGCCTTGCCGACGCTGCCGGCCACCAGGATGTCCTGGCCGATGCGCTTGTCTTCGGGCGCAACCACCCAGGCGCCGTTTTCGTTCAGCAGGCGGCCGATGATGTGGGTGTTGGCACGCTGCACCACTTCGACTATGGTGCCTTCCGGACGGCCGCGGCGGTCGACGCCGATGACCTTGGCCAGCACGCGGTCGCCGTGCAGCACTTTCTGCATTTCCTTCTCGGGCAGGAACAAGTCGTCGCCCGGCTCGTCCGGGATGACGAAGCCGAAGCCGTCGCGGTGGCTGCTGACACGGCCGGCGACGAAGGCGCCGTGGTCGGCCAGCTCGAAGTGGCCGGCGTGGTCGGATTTCAATTGGCCGTCACGCTCCATCGCGTTCAGACGGCGCGACAGCACGGCTTGCGCTTCGGTGCCTACCTTGAGGGCCTTGGACAGCGCGCGCAAGTCGAGCGGCGCCGTGGCGCTGCGGAAGATGCCGAGAATGTCCTCCCGGCTGGGAATGGTGTGGGTAGATTGGTTCAAAAGTATTTCTATAGTTATTTTATTGACAGTATTCCTGGGGTTTCCGGTCTGGCAAAAAGACGTACTGCATATATATGACAGTGCGCCAGCCCGTAGTGTACTTGGAATCGGGCCGCTTTACCTAACCCCGGGGGCCAGCTCCCCCGTTTTGAAAATTTTCATCCGGCATGTTTGACATTCACCGGGAATCCTCTATAATCTTGGTCTCTCGCAGCAACAACGTTGAAAAACGCGGTGATGGCGGGAATTGCTAGACAGGGTTGATGTGCAGTGTGGAACGCAAGTTCATCTGGCGCGAAACTCTCCCGGTCGCTATAATAGCAGAGTTGTTGAGAAGTAAGCAGCACCAGTGCCCACGTGGCGGAATTGGTAGACGCGCATGGTTCAGGTCCATGTGCCGCAAGGTGTGGGGGTTCGAGTCCCTCCGTGGGCACCACAGAATTCCGCAAAAAGCCTCCTTCGGGAGGCTTTTTTCATTGCCGAACGGCGCATGGCAATACCACCGGTAGCGCAGCGTGCGACCTCGCCATTTCAAATTGCAAATAAAACACTAAGTCGTGACACTGCGGGCTTGCGCCGATCCGGAATTGAAAAACGGCATCGGTCTCACCCGCACAAAAGGTCACGCCATGTTCAAACGATTCCTTCCCCTCGCGGCCCTGGCTGCGTTTTTGAACGCCTGCGGCGGCAGGTCCGATGAGCAGCCCGTCCCTGCCCTCAGCGGCAGCCAGGAGAAGCAGATCGACGATTACGTCGCCGCGCAGATGGCGAGCCAGCATGTGCCGGGGCTGTCACTGGTGGTGACGCGCAGTGGCGTGCCGGTGCTGGCCAAGGGCTATGGCATGGCCGATATCGGCAGCGCCACGCCGGCCAGGAAGCAGACCGTGTACCGCATCGCCGCGGTCAGCCAGCAGTTCGCGGCGGCGGCCGTGCTGCTGCTGGCGCAGGATGGCAAGCTGTCGCTGGATCAGCATTTTGCGCAATACTTTCCGGTGGCGCCGGCGGCGTGGCAAGACATCACGATACGCCAGCTATTGCAGCACACGGCGGGCTTGCAGCGCGACTTCCAGGCCTACGATCCCACTCACCAATACACGGCCAATGAACTGGTGCAGCTGATGGGAGCGATTCCGATGCAGTCGGCGCCGGGCGCGGCGCACAGCGACAGCAATATGGGCTACTACCTGGTTGGCTTGCTGATCGAGCGTGTCAGCGGCAAGCCCTATGCGGACTTCATGCGCGAGCGCATCTTCCAGCCCTTGAACATGGACAGCGCGGGCCTGATGACGGCAACGTTGGCGCCCTACCAGATTGCGTCCGGCTATGACTGGAACGGCGTGGCGTGGCTGCGCGACGATGCCATCCTGCCCGGCGACGACGGCGCTGGCGGCGGCCTGCGCATGAGCGCCATGGATCTGGCGCAGTGGGATGCGGCACTCGATACCGACCGCATCCTGAGCCAGGCCTCGCGCGACCTGCTATGGACGCCGACACGGTTGAACGACGGCAGCACGGTGCCGCATGGGCTGGGCTGGCTACTGGACAGCGTCAACCAGCAGCCGCTGATGTGGCAGCACGGCCAGACCAGCGGCTTCCACGCGCAGCTGGCGCGCTATGCGGGATCAGGTTTGACGGTGATCGTGCTGTGCAATCTGGGCGATGGGCAGCCGGAGCTGATCGCGGCCGGCGTGGCCGAGCGCGCCGTCGTGCAGTAGTGGCGAGGCAAAGATTTTTCAGACTAACCCTTGACGGCACCCGGAGCCTACTTTAAGATTCGGGCCTTGTTGCAGAACACGCAGCAAACTAGCAGCAAGCAGTAACAGTGCCCACGTGGCGGAATTGGTAGACGCGCATGGTTCAGGTCCATGTGCCGCAAGGTGTGGGGGTTCGAGTCCCTCCGTGGGCACCACTCTACCGGA
>FSZM01000141.1_pt1 | contig 28528 bp, 25 predicted proteins | sample 1638831 | NCBI WGS metagenome assembly FSZM01 (sample SAMEA3914813, study PRJEB12502) | metagenome | biome: forest; material: soil | place: Canada | collected 2011-07-07 | depth 0.3 m
GAATAGGACGATGGCCCACACGGCGTGCGGAAACCCTGAAAATGAAAACGCCGACTGAGAACAGTCGGCGTTGAATATTGGTGGCCCGGGGCGGAATCGAACCACCGACACAAGGATTTTCAATCCTCTGCTCTACCAACTGAGCTACCAGGCCAAGGGCCGCAATTATAGCAGAACTCCGGGCCGGGTCGGCAAGAGGCCGGGTTCCGGCCGCTGTCACCTTGCTACATTTAGTTTGTTGACAGCAAGTATCCCCAGGCGTAGATTCTTCCTCTTGTGTCAACTTTAACGCAAGGGAAACTTATGAATCGAATCAAGTTGCGGTTGCTCGCCCTGGCCATGCTGGGACTGTCCAGTAGTTCTTACGCCCAAACTCCAGCCCAACAGCAGCTGCGTTCGATCTATCAGGAGCTGGTGGAAACCAATACCACCGACTCGGTTGGTTCCTGCACGGTAGCCGCGCAGAAGATGGCCAAGCGCTTGAAGGCGGCCGGCTACCACGACGGCGATATGCAATTGATCGTGCCACCCGGTAACCAGAAAAAAGGCAACCTGGTGCTGCGCCTGAAGGGCGACGGCAGCAAGAAGCCGCTGCTGCTGCTCGCTCACATAGACGTCGTCGAAGCCAAGCGCGCCGACTGGACCCGCGATCCTTTCAAGCTGGTCGAGGAAAACGGCATGTTCTACGCGCGCGGCTCGTCCGACGACAAGGCCATGGCCTCCGTCTTTGTCGACAGCATGATCCGCTTCAAGCGCGAGAAGCTGCAGCCCAAGCGCGACATTATCATGGCGCTGACCTGCGACGAGGAAGCGCAGTCGGCCGAGTACAACGGCGTCGACTATCTGATCAAGCACCATCGTCCGCTGATCGACGCGGAAGTGGCGCTGAACGAGGGCGGCGGCGGTTTGCTGGACCAGGACGACAAGCCGGTGCGTCACGGCGTGCAGGCCGGCGAGAAGGTCTACCAGACCTTCCAGCTGGAAGTGAGCAACAAGGGCGGCCACAGTTCGGTGCCGCCGCGCGACAACGCCATCTATCAGTTGTCGGAAGCGCTGGCGCGGCTGGGCAAGTTTGATTTCCCCTTCCATCTGTCGGAAGTCACGCGCGCCTACTACGAGAAAATGTCGACCGTGGAAACCGCTCAGGTGGCGGCCGACATGAAAGCCATCCTGAACGATCCGCCTGACCAGGCAGCGCTGGAGCGTCTGTACGCGGTCAGCCCTTTCCATAATGCGACCGTGCGCACCACCTGCGTGGCGACCATGCTCGAAGGCGGCCATGCGGCCAACGCCCTGCCGCAAAAGGCGCGCGCCGTGGTCAACTGCCGCATCCTGCCGGGCGAGCCTATCGAGCAGATTGAAAAAACGCTGGTGCGTGTTGTCGCCGACGACAATGTCAAGATCAGCCGCATGGACGAGGGCGTGGTCAGCCCGGCGCCGCCGCTGACGCCGTCGCTGATGAAGGCGGTGGAAGAGATCAGCAACGATATCTGGCCGGGTGTGCCGGTGATCCCGACCATGTCGACCGGCGCCACTGATGGCCGCTATCTGAACAATGCCGGTATCTGGACTTACGGCATCAGCGGCATGTTCGCCGGTCCGGAAGGCAGCGGCGCGCATGGTTTGAACGAGCACTTGCGCGTCAAGTCGCTGTATAACGGCCAGGAGTATCTGTATCGCCTGGCCAAGCGCTTGGCCACGGAGTAAGGCAGAGGACCAGCCCCTGGGACCTGGCCCTCTGCCTGTTAGCGGCTGGCGATGTCCCAGCCCCAGGCCTCCAGCGTGGCTTGCTTGCCGCCTGGAGGCCGGTATTTCTGCGCTTGGCCGGAAATATTCACATAGACGCTGACCTGATTGCCGGCCTGCTGGCGCTGGAAGGCAAACACTTTGTCGTTGCCCACCTCCAGCAGCTGCACCGGTGCGCCGTACTGGCCGTTCCATAGCGCCGGGTTATCCTTTTTCAAGCGGATCAGGTTGGCATAGAAGCCGTGCAGCGGCCGCAGCTTCCAGTCGATCGGATCGCGCTCGAAGAATTCCAGCTTTTTGTTCAAGCCCGCTTCCTGGCCGTTGTAGATCAGCGGCATGCCGGGCAGGGTGAAGCTTAGCACCGCCATCGCCGGATAGGCCGGCCCGTATAAATCCTGGTCGGTGCCTTGCCACGAGTTGATGTCGTGGTTGTTGGTGAACTGCATGCGGTAAGCGTCGCGCGGGTAGGCCTTGGGCGGCTGGCTCAGATAGGCGCGCAGCGCGTCGGCACCGGCCTTGCCGTGGCCGATCTGCTTGAGCACTTCGCTCAGATCCCAGTCGTAAGTCATGTCGAAAGCGTGCTCGTGCAGCTCGGGCTGGTTCCATTCGGCCAGCATGAACATCGGCTTGATCTTGTCCAGATCGGCACGCGCCTGGTTCCAGAACGCGGTCGGCAGCAGACCGGCGGCGTCGCAGCGGAAGCCGTCGATATCCGCTTCGCGCACCCAGAACGCCATCGCGGCGGTCATGCCTTGCCACAGGTCCTGGTTGCTATAGTCGAGACCGACCACGTCGGTCCATTCCTCAATGCCGCCCGCTTCATTGGTGAAAGTGACGGAATAGATGTCGCCCTTGGCGTTTTTCTTGTACCAGTCGGGATGCTGGGTGACCCAGGGATTGTCCCAGGCCGTATGGTTGGCGACCCAGTCCAGTATCACGTGCATGCCGTTGGCGTGCGCGTGCTTGACCAGGTAGCGCAGGTCGTCCAGCGAGCCGTAGTCGGGCGCGACGGCAGTGTAGTTCTTGACGGCGTAGTAGCTGCCCATGCTGCCCTTGCGATTGTGCTCGCCGATGGGATGGATGGGCATCAGCCACAGGATGTCGACGCCCAGCTTTTTCAGGCGCGGCAGGTCGTCGCTGAGCGCGTTGAGCGTGCCGGCCTGGCTGTACTGGCGCAGGTTGACTTCGTAGATGGTGGCGTTGCGGGTCCATGGCAGATGCGCCATGGGTTGATGTGCCGATGAGGCGGCCGTCTGGCTGAACGCCGCCGGCACAGCCCCGGCGCACAGCGCCAGCAAAGACAATTGCAATACAGTGCGGCGCAGCGGGCGGGGCATCATCGGCAGTCTCCGTTTATTGTTTCAGCGTCTTTTCGAACAGCTGGTAGATGCGGCGGTATTCATCGTACCAGCTCTCCGGCTGGACGAAGCCGTGGCGTTCCATGGGGTACGGCGCCAGCTCCCAGTGATCCTTCTTCAGTTCGATCAGGCGCTGTGCCATGCGTACCGAATCCTGGAAGAACACGTTGTCGTCGATCATGCCGTGGGCGATCAGCAGGTTGCCGCGCAACTGGTCGGCGTACTCGATCGGCGACGAGGTCTTGTAGGCTTCCGGATCCAGGTCAGGCGTGTTCAGGATGTTGGCGGTGTACTCGTGGTTGTAAGTGGTCCAGTCGGTCACCGGACGCAGCGCGGCGCCGGACTTGAACTGGTCCGGTGCGCGCAGCATCGCGATCAGGGTCATGAAGCCGCCGTAGCTGCCGCCGTAGATGCCGACGTTTTGCGTGTCACCCTGCTGCTTGGCCGCCATCCAATTCAGGCCGTCGAGGTAGTCTTCCAGTTCCGGATGGCCCATTTGGCGGTAGATCGCGGTGCGCCAGTTGCGGCCGTAGCCTTCGGACGCGCGGTAGTCCATGTCCAGTACGATATAGCCCTTCTGTACCAGCAGGTTGTGGAACATCTGCTCGCGGAAGTAGATCGGGTAACGCTGGCTGACGTTCTGCAGGTAGCCGGCGCCGTGCACGAACATCACGACCGGATATTTCTTGTTTTCTTCCAGCTTGGCCGGACGGTACAGCTTGGCCCAAACCGGATCGGCGCCATGGGTCGATGGCACTGGAACGATCTGCGGCTGTATCCATTCGCGGGCCTTGAATTCGGCCGAACGGGTGTCGGTCAGCACGGTGGCCGCGCCGCCGGTGGCCGGCACGGTGGCCACTTGCGGCGGCAGGTAGGCGGCCGAGTAGCGCACCAGCAGCTTGTGGCCGTCCGGCGACAACGCGAACGATTCCACGCCGCCCAGCGTGGTCAGCTCATGCAGTACGCCATCCTTGGTCGAGGCCGAACACACTTCATAGGTGCCGGGCAGCTTGGGGTTGCACATGAAGTAGGCGCTGTTGCCGTCCCACTCGACGCGGGTGGCTTCCCACTTGCCCGAGGTCAGCGCGCGGGCCTTGCCGTCGGCGCCCTGGGTGTAGATGTGGGGGTAGCCGCTTTCTTCCGACTGGTACCACAGCGTGCTGTTGTCCGGCAGCCAGCCGAAGTCGTTGCCGCGGTTGTTGATCCAGGCCGCGTCTGTCAGGCGGTGCACCGGCTTCAGTGTGGCGCCAGCCAGGTCGACGCTGGCGATCCAGCGGTCCTTGTTGTCGATCGCCTGTGCCATCACGGCGACTTGCGTGCCGGCGGCGTTCCAGCGGATGGCGTTTTCCTCGCCTTCGAAGCGCAGGCCGCGGTTGCCTTTCAGCGGCTCCAGCTTGTGCGCGCTGCGCAGCTCGGCCAGCGGGTCGGTGGCGATGCCGGGCAGGGTGTCGTAGGGCAGGTCGGTGACCTTGCGGCTGGCCACGTCCACCAGTTTCAGCGTCTGCGCCGACGGGCCGTCGCGGCCGACACGCTTGCGCTGGTCGTCCTGCTCTTCATAGCCCGATTCGGTAACGTATTTGGTCAGCTTGCCGATGCGGCCCTTGCCTTCTTTCGGCGCGACCACCACCAGCAGGTAGCGGCCGTCCGGCGACAGCGAGCTGGTTTCGATGCTGTATTTGTCGTCCAGAAACACCGGCTGCGGCGCGCGGGTGGCGTCGGCGCCGCGTTCTTCGTTGCGGCGGTCGCGGTTGGTGTCGCGGTCCTGCTTCTGGCGCGCCAGTGTTGTGATCAGGCGCAGTTGCAGGTCGCGCAGACTGTCGGCGTCGGGCGCGGCGTCCGGATCCTTGGCGGTACGCAGCAGAGCGATTGGCGCCACCAGACGCTCGGCACGGCTCCAGCTGAACCAGTCGTTGCCAATGCGAAATTGCACATGCTTGCCGTCAGCCGAATATTGCGGATCGGCGGCCGGTGTGGTGCCGCGCACGATCTGCGTCAGAGCCCCGGTTTTCAGGTCGCGCTCGAACAGGTCGCCGTTGCGTTGCAAGATGGCGCGGCTGCGCTCGCGGTTGTAGACCGGATTCGGGCTGTCCAGGTTGGCCAGCTGGTTGTCGTTGACCAGCTTGGCCGGCACGGATGCCGAGGCGCCGGCCAGGTAGGTGTCGCGCAGCGGCGAGGCCAGGCGTTTTTGCTTGTAATACACCTGGCGACTGTCCCAGCCCCACCAAGCCGCCTCCACCGGCGTACCGATCCAGTCCGGATTGGCCATGGCCTGGTCCAGCGTGATCGGCGTTTGCGCCCGGGCGGGCGCCAGCGCCGCGGCCAGCGCGCTGGCAAGAAGGAGGACGGGGAGGTGGCGGACAGGTCGCATCGTGGCTCGCTTGTAAAAAGACAAAAAGCGATTCTAGCCCATGTGTGTCTGTCCGGAAATGCCTGCTCTGTAACAGCGGCGTAAGGGGCCGTGGCAAAAAAAAAGCGCCCGGCGGGGCGCTGTAACGGTAAGGGCGGCTAGGTCATGCCCAGCGCGCCGCCATGCGGCAGGGAAATTTGCCGCGGATGGGTGGGCAAGGTGCGGGCGGCCGGCAGGTTCGAGTCGTCCTGGGACAGGAACATGCTGCCGATCTCGAACCATTCATCGCTGGAAATCACGCGCTGGGCCAGCGGCAGCAATTCCTGCTCTTCCTTGTCGAGCCGCTTGAGCAGGTTCTGGCAATACAGGTCGACCGTGCGGCACAGAAACTTGCCCTGGGTGGCACTGCGGCGCATGGCGCGGCGCAGGCATTTGCGCACCGCGCGCAGCATCACGCTGCCAAGCCGGCTCAGCGACTCCAGGTCGGACAGCACGGTGCCGCAGTCGCAGCCGGCGTTGCGCACGGCCGGCATCAAACAGGCTTCCAGCTTGCGCTGGTGGCGCGCTTCGGCGAAATGGGTCAATTCTTCCAGCTGGGCCTGGATGAACACAGGATCGATTTCCTGTGGCTTGCGCGCCTTGCTCTGCACGTATTGCAGCAGGCGCGAGATGAAGTGGCGTTCCTTCTTTTGCTCGATGGACAGAGTCAACAAAACATAGGTGGCAGTTAGCATAGCGTTTCCCGGAATTCGTCTGACTTCGGCTGCGCGGCGTGCGTTGGATGGCGGCCGCGCCCGAGGTGGAGAACCGTCACCTTAGCGCTGTAGCGGGCTTATTCAACGTCACTTTACAATTGTTCACAACTGGCTGTGTGGTATAAACAAAAGGCAAACCGGGGCTGTTTCCAGCCTGCTGGCGCTTCCATTTGCCGGCGGGGAAAACGTCTTGCAACTGCGTCATACCGGCAGTGACGCCGCCCTGCTGCGGCATTGAGCGTTCAATTATGCCACCGCTTTTGGCGGCAAAAATACGCGATTTCTCGCAGTATCAAAAAAAGTTCCGCGATTTCCTGCACTGTCCAGGGCAACGCTGCACACCATCGAGGCCAGCGCTCGCTTGTCGCTCGGCTCCCACGCTGGGGGGAGCCAACGGTTGCTTGCGATTTAATCAATGGTGATATGCCGCCATTTGCAGGTATCGATTATAAAAATTCTTATCCGTAACAACAAAAGGCCTGCTGATGCCTACCGCAATACAGCAGGGAAAGAACAAGACGGGATGGCCGGGGCGGGCGACGGCGCAGTTGGCAGGCAGCAGCCTGGCGCTGGGGATGCTGGCGCCGTCACCCACTGGTGGCGGCGCCGTTTTTCATGACGCTCAGGCGCGCGGCGCACCCAGATAGACTGGACGCGGCGCGGTCAGGCCTTGCTTGACCTGGCGCGAAGTGTCGTCGGTCAGCACTTCTTCTTCGCCGGCCTGCAGCGCTTCGATGATGGCTTTGGCGATGTTGGCTGGTGGGGTTTTCGGCGCGTCCATCCCCTTGGTCATGTCGGTGTCCATCAAGCCCATGTGGGCGCCCAACACCTGGGTGTTTTGCTTGCGCAGATCGTTGCGCAGGCCGTTGGTCCAGGCCCAGGCGGCCGACTTGGAGATGCTGTAGGTGCCGCTGAACTCCAGCGACAGCCAGCTCAGCACGGACAGCACGTTGACGATGGCGCCACCGCCGTTGCGGCCCAGCACTGGGGCGAAAGCGTTGCTCAGGGCCATGGGCGCGAAGAAGTTGGTTTCCAGTTCGGCGCGCACCTTCTCGACGCCGTCGGCGGCGCTCACGCTGCCGCCGCGCGAGATGCCGGCATTGTTGATCAGGATGGTGACGTCCGGTGCGGCGGCCACGGTGGCGGCAATGTCGGCGGCGCTGGTCACGTCCAGCTTCAGCGCTACCAGGCCGGGCAGGGTGACGGTTGCAGGATCGCGCACGGCGGCGTACACCTTGCGGGCGCCGGCGGCCAGCACGGCCTTGGCGAGTTCCAGACCCAGGCCGCGGTTGGCGCCAGTGATCAGTACGACGGAGTCTTTGACGTTCATGGTCTTTCCTTTCAGTGGGAGGGAGATGGTCGAATAATATGACCGGTCATCTTAAAAAATAGTGAAAAAAAACGATAGGTCCTTAGCTAACACTTCACTTCAACAGCTTGCTCATCAACATCTTCAAAAACAAGTCCAGCGGCGCGCGGCTTTGCGCGGCCCTGGAGCGGGCCACCGCGCCTTGCCAGGCGTTGACGATGGCGTTGGCCCGTTCGGCGGCGCTCCAGTCGAGCGGCACGCTGCCGTCTTCCTGGGCGGCGGCGATGGTCTGTGCCAGCATATCGGCCCATTCCTGGTAAGCCAGTTCCACCTGCGCGCGTATCACCGTGCTCTGGCTGGACAGCTCGGTACTGAAATTGCCCAGCAGACAGCCGCAGGCATAAGCGCTGTCGACATTCATCGCCACTTTGATGCGGAAATCTTGCTCGATGCGCTCCAACGGCGTGCGGTGGGCGTCATCCTGCACGGCACGTGGCTGATGGGCGCGCGCGGCATAGAGCTTGACCACTTCCACGCCCAGCACTTCCTTGCTGGCGAAATGATTGTAAAACGAGCCCTTCGGCACTCCGGCCGCTTCCGTGATGTCTTGCACGCTGGTCGCGTTGAAGCCCTTGGCGTACAGGGTAGCCAGGCCGGCGTTGATGATTTGCTCTCTGACGTTGGGCTTAGGCATGGCTATAATATGACTGGTCGTCTTAAAAAAGTCAAGGGGATTTTTAGGTAAATCGCCTACTCCTCATGCGGCGGCATAGTCTGCGGATGGTAGTCGGCGCGAGCGTAGGGGTGGCCGCGCTTGACGGTCAGCACGATGCTGCGCAGGTTGGCGATGTCTTGCGTGGGATCATCGTGCACGAACACCAGGTTGGCCAGCTTGCCGGGTGCCAAGGTGCCGAATTCGGCCTGTTTGCCCAATGCGGCCGCTGCGTTGCGGGTGGCGGCCACGATTACCTCGGCCGGGCTCAGGCCGGCTTCGTGCGCCAGCAGTTCCAGTTCGCCATGCAGGGCCGGGAAGGTGGCGTCGGGGGCCGCATCGCTATCGGTGCCGGCGCTGAGCGGTACGCCGGCCCGCTGCATGGCGCCGGCGATGCCGGCCGCCAGCCCGATCTGGCAGTGCGGGCCGGAACGCTGGTAGACGCTGAGCGTGGCATCCATGATGGTGCCGGACTGCGCCAGCGCGGCAATATAGGCAGCGATGCCGGGATCGGCCGCGTCGAGTCCTGCATAGGACGGTTCGCCGCCGTGGCCGTACTGCGCCTTGCCCGGTTCGCGCACGTAGCGGGCGATCATGCACACATGCGACACCGAGGTCGCGCCCAGCGCATCGTAGGGAGAGGCTGGATAGACTTGCGCATGGGTCCAGACCGGGAATTGCTGGCGCCGGGCCTCGGCGATCAAGCCACGCACCAGCGTGCCGGGCAGGTTGGCGTAGATCTTCAGGCCGGTGGCGCCCGTGCCGCGCGCGCGGGCCACGGCCAGGCGCAGGTCGGTGCCGTCGTCGATCGATTGCAGCCAGGCCACTTGCCCGGCCTGCATGCCCAGCGCCGCGACTTGCGTGCGCGGATCGGCAAAGAAGCTGGGGCCGGCCGCCAGCGCGGCATAGAAAATGTCCGGCGCCGGGATCTCGTGGATCAGCGCGGCGCGCGACAGGTCGGCCAGCGCGCGCGCATCGCCAGCCATGTCGCGCACGCCGGTGATGCCGGCATAGATGTCGCGCTTCAGTTCGGCCTCGGCGTAGGGCCGGTCCGGCTTGGTGGCGTAGTGGACGTGGGTGTCGATCAGGCCGGGGAGCGCGTACAGGCCGCGCATGTCGCGCATCTGGTAGCCGGGCCAGGCGGTCAGGTCCAGCGTGGCAGCCGGGACGATGGCGGCTATGCGCTCGCCGTCGACCACGATGGCCATGTCCGCCCGCGGCGCAGCGCCGCTGCCATCGATGACGGTGGCACCGCGATAGATCAGGCGCGCTTCGGATTTGCCGGCCATCCGGTCGACCTTCTGTTGCAGGGAGGGGCTGGCATCGGCCGCGGTCGCGCCGGCGGCGGCCAGCAGCAGGGGGGCGGCCAGCGCCGTCAGGGACAGGGATTTCAACGGGGCTCCTTGCACTGCGCCGGCGCGAAATGGCCGGGATCGACCGGCAATGTAGCAACCGCCGCCGGCAGTGTCAACGGCCGCCCACGGCGTCGGCCAGCAGCTGCTTGTACTCGTCCGACAGGCGCACGCTGGCGATGGCGCGCCAGATGGCGTCTATGCGGTGCGGCTCGCGGGTGTAGCGGATGCGGCTGATCAGCAGGTGGAAGTCGCGCTCCGCGTAGGGTTGCGGCGCCTGAGTCACCTTGCCCTGGAAGCGCGGGTCGTCGCGCGCCAGCGCTTCCGCCTCCATGCCCTGCAGCACGGCCACGTCGAACAGGCCGCTAGTGAGCAGGCGCAGGCCGTCCTCGGCCGACTTGACCATTTCACGGGCATTGAGCCCTTGCTCGCGTAGCTGGTTGGCGACCAGGTAGCCGGACTGCACCGCCACCTCGCCGTTCGGACTGTGCAGCCGGCTGCCATCCCAGCTGGCGTTACCGCCGCTGCGCAGGAATACATAGACGTGGTCTTCAAACAGCGCGCGGGCCGGATCGGCGCGGCCGTCGGGCAGGGTGGGGAAGACGCCATAGCTGCGCCGCTCGATGCCGTCAACCGCGCCCAGCACGCCGTCGACGCGGCCAAGCCGGACTTCTTCCAGGCAGCGCCGCCAGGGCTTGGCGGCGTAGATGAAATGCTCGCCCAGCTGTTTTTCCACCCGCCGCAGCAGATCGAAGTTCAGGCCGGTGGCGCCGGGCATGCTCCACGGCCGTTGCGCGACATCCTCGTAGCATAGCGTCAGCGGTGCCCGGCCGGCCCATGCTGGCAGGCAGAGCAACAGGCTGATCGACAATAGCAGCGCACGGTCTTGCATTCCGGCTCCACAGTGAAGGGCGATGGCAACAGGTTAGCACATCGGTAGACGGGTGCGCATTGTAGTGGCAACTAATAAAAGTCGTCTGATGAGTGATTCTTGGTGAAGAAATGCTGATAATATGTCAAGACTGTCATTTGGTAACTATCAGATGGCGATACGAAATGGAAGCCCTAATGAAAGGTTACAAGATGAAAGTAGCAACCGTATTTTCTGCCCTGCTAGCTGGTGCTGCTGCGCTGCTGATCGCAGGCTGCGCCGCCACCCCGGCCACCACCGAGCCTGCCGCGCCGCAGGTGGCCTCGGCTGCGCCGGTCAAGTGCAAGGCGTCGGAAGCGGCGACCGGCACGTCCATCGTGCGCAAGGATTGCTCGGGCAATCCGAATGTCAACTCCGTCGATGCCCGCGAGCTGATGGATTCAAAGCGCATCGCGACGCCGGGACGCTAAGCAGGAAGGCCGCTGCCCAAATAGTCCAACCAGCCGCGAGGCTGGCTTGTTTCATGGGCACGGCCTAGTACCCCGGTTCCAGCATGCCGTGGATGCTGTCGCTCATCATCGCCAGAGAGGCCACCAGACCCAGGTACAGCACGCCGTAGTTGATGCGGGTGTCGCGCGCCACGGCGTAGTACTGGGCGGGCAGGTCGGGATTGCCCCAGATCGCCGCCTTCAGCTGCGGATAGGCGAGGATGGCGATCAGGATCAGCATCGGGCTGGGATGGACCAAGAACAGCGCGGCCAGCAGCGGCACGCCGGCCAACCACACCTTGGGTGAAAGGATGGCGGTGATGCGGCCACCGTCCAGCGGCGAGATCGGGATTAGGTTGAACAGGTTCAGCATGCAGCCCGAATAGGCCAGGGCCAGCAGCAGGCGGCTGTCGCCATAGTCGCGCGCGGCGAAGTAGCAGATCAGCGCCGCCACCGTGCCGAACAGCGGCCCGGCAAGGCCGATGTAGGCTTCGGTCTCGACATCGTGCGGCGGCTCCTTCAGCGCGATCCAGGCGCCGACAAAGGGAATGAAAGTGGGCGCGCCCACATTCAGCCCGCGCTGGCGCGCCGCCAGGTAGTGGCCCATTTCGTGCACAAAAATCAGCAACACGAAACCGGCCGCGTAACGCCAGCCGAATACCCAGCTGTAGACCAGCATCGACAGCAGCATGGTGCCGCCGGTGGTCAGCAGCTTGCCCATCTTGCCCGCTGCCAGCAGCCATCCCAGTAGCTTGCCCATGTTGTCCTTATTGGCTCAGGTCGACTTTGTCGGTGTCCGGCGTCGGCTCGGCAACGGCAGCGCCAGGCTGTTTGCGGCCGAACCGCTGGTACAGCCAGCTGCCGCCGGCTGCCAGCGCCACCAGGATGACTTTCTTAAACGCCAGCAGCAGCGCAAACAGCTTGCCGAATAGGCCCAGCTTGGCCGCCACGCCGCCGGCCACCAATGCCGCGATGCCGTACTCGGCCACTTTGTCGGTGTTGCCGTCGAAGTCGGTATAGCGATGGCCGGGCGTAAATTCGGTGAAGGCGCTCACATTCTGCATCTCGCCGCGGATCTGGCCGATCTGGTTCATGCCGGCCACCGCGTTGAGCACCAGCACGCCGTCGCGGCCCAGCACACGGATGTTGTAGTTCAGGCTGTTTTCATTGGCGCCGTCGACCTTCAGTTCCTTGGCCCAGTACAGCTTGTGATGGCCCTGGTCGTAGCTGGGCTTTTCCGCCCAGCCCACCAGCGTCATCGGCGGGTAGCCTTGTTCCTTGCGGGCCCCATTGTTGTCGTTGGTCGATTGCTGCATGTCCTTTAGCAGCGCGTCGTATTTGATGCTGCCGGCGTCGTCGTCCTTGACGTGGCCGTCGTGGTCGTAGGTGATGATGACGCCCCAGCCTTGCTGGCTCATCGGGTTGACGCCGGCTGGCACGATCATGCCCAGCGTGCTGCCGCCGGGCGGATTGCCCCAGCCGTCGACCAGCAGGCGCGCCGAATCGGCCGGATTCAGGTAGCGGAAGAGCTGGCCGGCAGGTCCAGCGTGGCGCTGCCGTCCGGCAGCGTGATTTGGCCTTGCTGGAAGTTCAGTGCGGCGAGCAGTTGGGCCGGCGTCAGTTTGGCGGGGCCGGGCGGCCTGTCGGCGTGGGCGGCGCTGGCGCCCCAGACGAGTAGCAGCGCGGTCAGCAGGGATTTGAACATTGCAGGCCTGGTTTGAGGGGAAAACCTATCTTACCGGACGCATTGCTTATTTTGCAATGCATTTTCCCCCGCCTTGGCTTGGATCAGGCGGCCTGCAATTCGCCATACAGGGCCAAGAACTCCAGGCTCAGCTTGTGCCGCGCGTCGAGGTGGATCATCGGCAGGTTGCGTTCGTGCGATTCGCGGATGCGGATCGAGCTCGACAGCTTGTTGTCGAACACCGGCAAGCCTTCGTCCTTCAGTTGGTCGACCATGCGTTGCGGCAGCAGCGCGCGCGGCTGGAACTGGTTGACCACGATGCCTTCGATTTGCAGGCCGGGATTGTGGTCGGCCTTGATTTCGGCCACGTTGTTCACTAGCGTGTACAGCGCCTGGCGCGAGAAGTCGTCGCAGTCGAACGGAATCAAACAGCTGTCGGCCGCGATCAGCGCCGACTGGGTGAAGAAGTTGTAGGCCGGCGGGGTGTCGACGAAGATTTCGTCATAGTCCTTGGCCAGCTCGTTGAGCGTGTCGCGCAGCTTGTAGATCTTGTGGCGCGATTCCAGCTTCGACTGCAGATCGCCCAGCTCGGGATGGGCCACCATGATGGACAGGTTGTCGAACGGCGTCTGGTGCACATAGTGGCTGGCGGCCTTGGCAAACACGCTGAAGCTGAGCAACTGCTCGAAGTAGGCACCCAAGGTCGGCGCCATGTCGGCGGCGGCCTCGCCCAGCAGGTAACGGCTGGAGTTGCACTGCGGGTCGATGTCGATCAGCAGCGTGCGCTTGCCTTGGTGCGCCGCGATCGCGGCCAGGTTGACGGCGATGGTCGACTTGCCGACGCCGCCTTTCTGATTGAAGATCACACGTTTCATTTGCCGGTCCACCATGTGGTTGAGAATGCAATGATTTTAGCATGGTGCGGCGCAGCAATCGTTGGAGTTTTTCTACTGTAGTTCCTTCAGCAGCGCCTTGTTGAACCCGCGGCTGGCGTCCGGCCTGCAGCCAGACCAGACGCGCCGCCAGCGCGACGCGTGCCAGCAGGGCAATCGCGGCCAGCACCTCGGTATCGGGGAGGGCGGCTGGGGCATCGGGTGGCGCTCCGGTAGCGTGGCACGCACGATCTGCGCCGCGCCGTGACGCTACCGTTCAGTCTAAAAATAATGCATCCTCAGAGCGCCTCAGCTGCGCGCACGCCTGCCGCGCCAGGCCAGCATGCCCAGTCCGGCCAGCAACAGCAGCGCGGCGTCCGGTTCCGGCACGGCGCTGACCGACCAGCGTGGCACGCTGCCGATGAGGCCCGGGCAGGTGTAGGGCGCGGCGGCTTTGCCGGTGATGCTGTCGCAGGCGCCGCCGCCCATGCCGCCGTTGATCAGCACGAGGAAGGTATTGGTGCCTGTCGGCCCGTAGTCGCTGCCGCCACCGGCGTGCCGTTCAGGCTGAAGTGGATGTCGCTCAGGTCGTTGATCAGGTTGCCGTTGGCGACGCCGCTGAAGCTGCCGGTGACGCTGCTACCCTGCTCGAAGGTGTAGGAAAAGGCGTAATCGGTGGCGGCCTGGGCCAGGCTGGACGCCAGGGCAATCAGGCTGAGCGCTAGCAAACCAAGCATTCTGTTCATGACAGACTCCGTGGAAACAGCTAAGCAAGGCCGCTATGGTAGTCCATTTAATTATGAATTTGATATTTTATTTTTGCTGTGGTTTTTTCGTGTTGAGCGAAGCCTAAGCAGTATTTCCCAGCGGGGACGTTTGATTCCATGGCGGCTGCCCGCCGGGCGTGATAGGCTGGCGCGGCTTGTTTTTATTCCTAGCTAAGGAGGTGTGCAGTGAAAAAAGCTTTACTGGTTACCCTGCTGGTGGTCACCGTGGCGGCCAGGGCCGATGGCGAGCCCAAGTTCAATCCGCAGCAGCTCTCGCAAGACGTCAAGACGCTGGCGTCGGACGACTTCGAAGGCCGCGCGCCGAACACCCCGGGCGAGACCAAGACCGTCAACTACATCATCGAGCAATTCAAGGCAGCCGGCCTGAAACCGGGCGGCGACCTGCTGAGGGGCCAACCCGGCCAGCGCAGCTGGACCCAGGACGTGCCGTTGGGCCGCTTTGAAATCAAGGGACCGCTGAAGGTCAGCGTCAACCAGGGTAAGCAGGCCCAGGCGCTGACCCAGGGCCAGGAAATCGCCGTGCGCGCCGCCATGAACGGTAGCAAGCACGTCGACTTCGAGCATGCGCCGCTGGTGTTCGTCGGCTACGGCGTCAGCGCGCCGGAGCGCCACTGGGACGACTTCAAGGGCCAGGACTTGAAGGGCAAGCTGGCGGTAGTGCTGATCAACGACCCCGACTTCGAAACGGGGGAGGGCGACTTCGGCGGCAAGGCCATGACCTACTACGGCCGCTGGACCTATAAGTACGAAGAGATGGCTCGCCGTGGCGCGCTCGGCACGCTGATCGTGCACGAAACCGCACCCGCTTCCTACGGCTGGGCCACGGTCAAGAATTCCAACACCAACGTCATGTACGACATCGTCCGCAAGCAGCCGGCCCAGGCGCACGCGCCGGTGGAAGCGTGGATCCAGCGCGACCTGGCGGTGGACCTGTTCAAGCGCGCCGGCCTGGATTTCGAGGCGGCCAAGAAGCAGGCCCAGGCCCGCGGCTTCAAGCCGGTGGAACTGCAGGGCATCACGCTGTCGGCGCATTATGCGGTGGATACGCAAGTGATCACCTCGAAGAATGTCGCCGCCATCAAGGAAGGCAGCGAGCATCCGAAACAGACGGTGCTGTACAGCGCGCACTGGGACCACCTGGGCGTCGGCGTTCCTGATGCCAAGGGCGATACCATCTACAACGGCGCGATCGACAACGCCACCGGCGTGGCGGCCCTGCTGGAACTGGCGCGCGCCTACGGCAAGGCGCCGGCGCCCAAGCGCAGCGTGGTGTTCCTGGCGGTGACGGCGGAAGAGCGCGGCCTGCTCGGTTCGGAATACTATGCGACCAATCCCATCTATCCGCTGGAGCAGACCGTCGGCATGATCAACATGGACGGCTTCAGCCCGATGGGCCCGGCGCGCAACTTTACCATTTCCGGCAGCGCCAAGCTGGACTTGCTGGACCAGCTGATCGCCAAGGCCAAGCAGTGGAACATGAGCTATACGCCGGATCCGTATCCGGAAGCGGGCCACTTCTTCCGCTCCGACCACTTCTCGCTGGCCAAGCGCGGCGTGCCGGCGATTTCGTACAACTCGGGTAACGATTGGGTTGACGGCGGTCTGGCAGCGGGCAAGGCGTACGACGAAGCCTATACGACCAACCACTACCACCAGCCGTCCGACGAATGGAGCCCGACCTGGACCTTCACCGGCATGGCGCATGACCTGGAGCTGTTGTACGGACTGGGCCACGACCTGGCCAACTCCAACAGCTGGCCGAACTGGGCGTCGGACGCCGAGTTCCGTGCCCAGCGCGACCGCAGCGCGGCGGCCCGCAAGTAAGCAGTCAGTAGTGATGCAGCGGCGCCTGGACCACGGGCGCCGCTTGCAGCTTGCTCGCGTACATGGCCTGGTCGGCATGGCGCACCAGCTGCGCGATGTCGTCGCCATGCTCGGGATAGTGGGCGATGCCGATGCTGGCCGCGATGCTCAGGCTGCGGCCGTCGGCCAGCGACAGCGGTGCCGCCAGCGCCTGGTGGATTTTCTCCCGCACCCGCTCGGTGTGCTCGGTCAGCAGCACCTCTTCCAATATGATGACGAACTCGTCGCCGCCAATGCGCGCCACGGTATCGGCTTCGCGCACGCAGCCCTTCAGACGTTGCGCCACTTCCGTCAACAGCAGGTCGCCGCAGGCATGGCCGTATTCGTCGTTGACTTGCTTGAACTTGTTCAAATCGATGAACAGCAGCGATAGCCGGCCCTGGTGCCGCTGGGCGCGCGCCACCGCCATTTCCAGCCGGTCGTGGAACAGGCGGCGGTTGGGTAACTGGGTCAGTTCGTCGTGCTGGGCCATGAAGCGCAGCCGGGTGTGCAGCTGCTTGCGCTGGATCGCCGTGGCGACCTGCTTGGAGACGAATAGCAGCAACTCCTGGTCTTGGTCGGTATAGCCGCAACCACGGGGGTCGCAGGGATTGCTCTGCAGCAGCAGCACGCCGATCACTGCCTCGGTGGCGAGCAGCGGCACGCCGATCCAGCAGGTGGGCATGCCGCCCGCCGCCGCTTGCAGCGCCGCCGGCTGCGTCGCCAGGTTGGACGGCGTCAGCAGCAGCGGCTGGCCGCTGCGCATGACTTGCTCGCACAGCAGGCAGGCCAGCGGCGACGGCGGCAGCGCTCCGCTGTCCCCCGCATGGTAGGCGAATTGCGGATGCTGGCCAGCGTGGCCGCCCAGCGCCACGCCGAAGCCGGGCGCCGGCAGCAGGCTGCCGATGATCTGGTGGATGCGCTGGAACAGGGCCGACATGTCCTCCGCCGCGTGGGCCGCTTCGGAGATCGCATACAGCGCCGCCTGCATGGCCTCGGCCTGCTTGGCGGCGGTAATGTCGCGCGCCACGGCCACGCGCAGCTGGTCGGCTTCGGACCAGCGTGCCGACCACATAATATGGACGATCTTGCCATCCTTGCGCAGGTAGCGGTTTTCAAAGCGAGAATTGGGCTGGCCGTCCATGATGGCCCGGGCTGCCATCAGCGTGCGTTCGCGGTCGGCCGGCGCCACCAGGTCGATCATCTGCATGCCGATCATTTCCTGCGGGCTGTAGCCGAAAATGCGCTCGCACGCGGCGCTGACAAACACAAAGCGCCCGCCCGCATCGACCATGCAGACGGCATCCATCAGCAAGTCGGTGAAGTTGACAATCGGGGCGGCAACAGTATTTTCCATGTCGGACCATTTTAGCCTTCATTTGCGCAGGACAAGACGCTGCCGGCCCGGCTGTGACGAAAGGCCAACAATTTGCTGGCCAATGGTGTGTCAGTTGATGTAAATTTGATCATTTATCCGACCCACTACCAATCCGCAGACTGCTGCAGGCAGGGCGTTGCAAGTTGTCGCCAACGCTCGCTATCCCAAGTCGACAACAACTACCGATAGGAGTTTCGATCATGATGCGTTTTAAATTGGCGATTGGATGCATGTTGAGCCTGTTACTTTGCTACGCCCAGCTGGCGTCCGCGGACGACAAACCCTACAAGGAAGGCACGGTCTGGCAAATCACCTTCATCAAAGTCAAACCGGGCATGTTCGACGTGTACATGGCGGACCTGCTGCCGAAACGCAAAAAGATTTTCGAGGAAAGCCACAAGGCTGGGCTGGTGGTGTCGGAAAAGCTATTGTCCGGTGACGCTTTCGGCCAAGGCGACTTCGACTTGATACTGATGACCGAGTACAAGAATTTCGCGGCCTTCGATGGCCTGTCGGATAAATTCGACGCGATCATGTCCAAGGTCATTGGCAACCAGGATGCGCAAGTGAAGACCATGGTCAAGCGCACCGAAACGCGGGAAATCGTCGGCAGCAAGGTCATGCAGGAATTGAACTATAAATGAGGCGGGTGGCCGGCCCGTCCGGCTGGCCGCCATTTCGGGAGCATAAAATGACCATGACCATCGCACAGCCCGGCCGACGCAAATTGTTGCGCTGGATTGCCAGTGCGCCGGTGGCATCCGGCCTGCTCGTGCCGGCGCTGGCCGGCGAGCAACTGATCCAGACACCGGCCAGCGCACTGGGACCGTTTTACCCGGTACAAAAGCCGCAAGACCGCGACGCCGACCTGACGCTGATCCGCGGCCATCGCCAGCACGCCGGCGGCGAAGTCATCGAGCTGAGCGGCCGGGTGCTGACGCCGCAGGGCAAGCCGGTGCCCCATGCCCAGCTGGAAATCTGGCAAGCCAACCAGCACGGGCGCTATGCCCATCCGGCCGACACCAACCCCGCTCCGCTGGACCCGGATTTTCAGGGCTATGCGTTGGTGCATGCCGACCGCAAGGGCCACTACCGCCTGCGCACCATCAAGCCCGGCGCCTATCCGGTCACCGGCGACTGGAGCCGGCCGCCGCACATCCATTTCGACGTGCAGGGCCATGACGTGCGCACGGTGCTGCAGATGTTCTTCCCGGGCGAAGCGCTGAACGACCAGGACCGACTCTACCTGGACTTGCCGGCGGAGGCGCGTAGCGCCAGCGTGGCAAAGCTGCTGGGCCGCAGCGACGGCGTCACGCGGATGGCGTGGGACATCGTGCTGCTGGCAGGGTGACGGCTGATGACGACCACCACAGGCTACGCGCCTGGCCTCTGTTTGGCACTGGCACTGGCTGCCGCGCCGGCCGTGCATGCCCAGCAGGAGGTGCGGATCGGCAGCGCCGCGCCGGCCTCCGGGCCCAGCGCGCACCTGGGCAAGGACATCGAGAACGGTGCCCGCATGGCGATCGAGGACTTGAATGCCAGGGGGATCACGCTGGGCGGCAAGAAAATCAAATGGGTGCTGCAAGCCGAGGACGATGGTGGCGATCCCAAGCAGGGCACGGCGGTGGCGCAAAAGCTGGTCGACGCGGGCGTGGTGGCCGTGGTCGGCCACCTGAACTCGGGCACCACGGTGCCGGCCTCGAAAATCTATTACAACGCGGGCGTGCCGCAGATCACGCCGTCGGCCACCACGCCACTGTACACCCACCAGGGATACCATTCGGCGTTCCGGCTGGTGGCCAATGACGGCATGGTCGGCGGCAAGCTGGCGCGCTATGCGGTGAGTACGCTGATGATGAAGCGGGTGGCCGTGATCGACGACCGCACTGCCTTCGGCCAGGGGCTGGCCGATGAATTCGTCAAGGGGGTGCGCCGCAGCGGCGCCGGGGTGGAGATCGTCAGCCGCCAGTTCACCAGCGACAAGGCCACGGACTTCAACGCCATCCTGACGCAGATCCGCGCCCGCCATCCCGACATGATTTTCTATGGCGGCATGGACGCGGTGGCTGGTCCCATGCTCAAGCAGATGAAGGCGCTGGGCATCGAGGCCCGCTTCATGGGTGGCGATGGCGTCTGTTCCGAGCGGCTGGGCGAACTGGCCGGCGATGCGGTCGGCGAGGACAAGGTCACCTGCGCGGTGGCCGGCGGGGTCAGCGGCCCGCAGGAAGCGGCCTATGCGGCATTCACCGAACGCTACCGGCAGCGCTACAAGATGGGCCTGCAAACCTACGCACCCTATGCCTATGATGCCGTGATGGTGTTTGCCGCCGCCATGCAGGCAGCCGATTCCGCCGAACCGGCCCGCTTCGTGCCGGCGCTGGCCCGCATCCGCTATCCGGGCGTGACCGGCACCATCAGCTTCGACGCCCAGGGTGATCTGAATGAGGCGGCGCTGACGCTGTACACCTACCGCGGCGGCAAGAAGACCAAGATGCAAGTGTTGCGCTAATCCTGCTGTGAGCTCATGGGTCACAAATTGTCCCATGCAGCGGTATTTTTCTGAAGCAATCCCCGGCCCAAGACGGTGTGCATGCAAGCAAGGCAACGACATTGATGGCCATGCCGCCGGGCGGATTTTTCCGCTGTCGCCGCTTCCAGGTGGGACCCGGGGGCGGGCACAGCAAGTCCCATGTGGCCGCACTGTTCAGTAACTGAAGCTTGCGCTCGGCGATGGGTCTGCAATTGGCGAACTTGGGGGACGGCCTTTCCCTCAAACCGCCTTTTTGTCTGCTGGCAGTTACAGGACAGGATAGCCGCATTGTATGTGGCTGATCCGAACGCGGTAAGCAAGCGTCGCGCGCGGAGGGAATAACGGGGAGCCATGTCAAAGATGGATGGCAGAAAAGCTGGGTGCTACGGCTGGCCAAGCCGCTTGGAGCGCATGCCCGCTGGCTTTTTTCTATATTGTGTTTGCAATCTTGTTCATGAGATACAATCAGTCGGGAAGTAACCCTCCGGTGCATCACCTCTGCGCTGGCCGCGCAACTCTTGAATGAGCCATGTACAGCAGACTTCGCCGCATTATCGTCCTCCTGGTGCTGTGGTGGACCACGCTGCTCCCTGCCACTTGCGAGGCGCAACGGGCAATGGCTCAGCTTGACTACCGCTGCGGCCAGCCGCTGCAGTTGGCGGCGGAAGCGCGGCATCCGAGCGGCTGGCTGCCACTGTCCGGGGATGGCCTTCTGGTGGCGCGGCAGGCCGAGTGCTGGCTGCGGGTCGGCCAGCTCCAGCCTGGAACCGGCCCAGACACGGACTACCTGGTGCTGCAGCATTCGCCCATGTTGCGCATGGCCCTGTTCGACAGCCGTGGACACGGGGTGCCGATCGGGATTGCTCGCCGGGATGCCGGCGGCGTGTTGGAGCTGGGCTGGCGCATACTGCTGCCGCAGGCCAGTACCGCGCATGGCCCGCTGTATTTCAGACTGGATTCCGTCAATCCCGCCTATCCCGAGCGCGTGATCGCGCGCGGTCAAGATACCTTCCCGGCCGTATTGCAGGCGCAACAGCGCACATTGATGACCACCCTGATCGCCGCCACTTTGCTGCTGACGTCGGCGATGTTCACGGCCGCCTTCGGCCTGGCCGTGCGCGAGCGCGAGTTCGGCGAATATGCAGGCTACTCGATGGCGCTGGGTCTGTCGCTGCTGGCGTATAACCAGTTGGATGTGATGCTGTTCGGCGCCGACGGTGGCTGGCTGTGGCAGGTGGCGACCCCGCTCTCAACCTGTTTGCTGTGCCTGCTGGCCATGCACTTTGGCCGCTTCAGCCGCAGCAGCGTGTGGCTGGTGCGCGCCTTGTCCGTCGTTGTTGCCGTCGATACCGCCCTGCTGGGCTGGTCGCTGCTGGCGCTGGCCGGCGTGGCGCTGCCGATGCCGCGCTACGACCGCTTCGCTTTCGAGAACTACCAAGACGTGGTGGTCGAGTCGCTGATCATGCTGGGCGGCTGGCTGGGCTGGCGGCGGGGCGAGCAAGACCGCCAAGACTGCCTGCTGCTCATGTTCAGCCTGATGCCCTCGATGTTCATCGATCTGGTTAACCGGCTCTGGTCCCCCATCGTCGCACCGTGGCTGCAGCTACGCTGGGGCTACACGCTGCCCCCCGCTCTCGAGCATGCCATCCATTTCAATGGCGCGCTGACCTGGATGCCGTTGCCGGTCATGTTTTGTTTCGCGCTGGCCCGTCGCGCGCTACGGTTGCACACCGCCCTGCTCAGCGAGCGCGACCAGCTGGAGGCGCGTGTCGAGCATCGCACGCGCGAGCTGCGCGGAGCCAACCAGGAACTGGAACTCCAGGCCGGCACGGACGGCTTGACCGGCTTGCTGAACCGGCGCCGCATGATGCAGCGGATCGACCAGGAAATCCTGCGCGCGCGCCGCCACGGCCACCGGCTGACGCTGTGCATGATGGACATTGACCATTTCAAACGGATCAACGACAGCTATGGCCACATGGTGGGTGACCGTGCACTGGTGGCCATAGCCGAGGCCTTGACCTGCGCCATGCGCGGCACTGACCTGATCGCGCGTTTCGGTGGCGAGGAGTTTGTGTTGCTGCTGGCCGAAACCGGACCCGAGGTGGCGTTTGAGTTGCTTGAGCGCCTGCGCGCCTCGGTGGCGGCACTGCAGTTGCAGGCTGACGATGGCCAGGTGTTTGGCACCACGATCAGCATGGGCATTGCCGCGCTTGAAACCGACGGCGAGCACGACAACACCTCGCGGCTGCTGGTGCGGGCCGATCAGGCCCTGTACCGCGCCAAGAACGGCGGCCGTAACTGCGTGATGATGGCGTGAATGGGCGTCACGGTATTGAGATCAGAAACGACAACGCCAACCAGCACTGAGTGGGCGTTGCGTGAAGCCTGTTCTTGGTAGCCCGGGGCGGAATCGAAGCACCGACACAAGGATTTTCCATCTTCGCGCCGCGCCTACTACCACGCCATCGGTTTGCCGGACTAAGGTTCTGCTGCTGCCCGCCAGCTTAGCATGGGACGTTGCCGATACAGCACAACGCCAGAGCCGCTGGCGCATCGCGCGGCGGCGCTGCCACCGCAATGGCGCGCGGCGGCGCCATCGTGGCTCCGTCAGGTCGTTAGGTTGGGGCCCAGCGCCACTGACCAGCGGCGGCCTTGCAGGCACCGCCATCGACTTTGGCGGCCCGTCCGCGCACCACGCGCCCGGTCGCTGCACCTGTGGGCTCGCCGTCGCGCAGGGCGGCTTTGCCGTTGATGAACACGTCGCGCACGCCGGTGGCCAGCTGATGCGGCCGCTCGAAGGTGGCGTGGTCCTGGATGGTGGCGGGGTCGAACACGATCACGTCCGCGTACGCCCCGGCCTTGAGGCGGTTGCGTTGCGGCAGGGACAGGGTGTTGGTCGCCAGCGTGGTCAATTTGCGCACCGCCTCCTCGACACTCAGGGCGTGGTCGCGCCGCACATATTGCGCGAACAGGCGGGCGAAGCTGCCGTACGCGCGCGGGTGGGCGCCAGCGAGCAGGAACACGCCTTCGGGCGCGTCCCCCGCCTCGTCGGAGTCGAAGCTGATCCAAGGCACGGCGGTGAGCCGACGCACATTGTCCTCGCTCATGAGCGTGTAGGCGATGCCGACGCGCGTGCCGTCCTCGATCACCAGGTCGATGGCGATGTCCTCCGGGCTGACGCCGCGCTCGCGGGCGACCTGCGCCAGGCTCTTGCCGGTCAAGTTCTTGAGCTTGGGATTTTTGAACGCGAGCAGCAAGGTCCCCTCCGCCCCAGCTTCGCCGTAGGTGTTTTCCCAGTCGGCCGGATGGGGGTTGCGCATCTCAGCGATGACCTTGGCGCGCAGCTCGGGCTGGCGCAGGCGGGCGATCCACGCTTCCAGGCCGCCGTCCTGCACCCAGGGTGGCATGGCCGCGTCCAGGCCGGTGGCCGCGACCGGGTAGGTGTACATGTCGGCGGTGATGCGCACGCCCTGCGCGCGCGCCTGCTCGATGGTGGCGATGACTGCGTCCTGCTTGGCCCAGTTGTCCTTGCCGGCCAGCTTGAGGTGGTAGATGTGGGCCGGCGCGCCGCTGCTCTTGGCGATCGAAATCGTCTCCGCCAGCGCCGCCTCGATGCGGTCGCCCTCGCTGCGCATGTGGGCCGAGTAGATGCCGCCGCACTTGGCCGATTCGTCGGCCAGCGCGCTCAGCTCCGCCGTCTTGGCGTAGCCGTTGGGCGAGTAGAGCAGCGCGGTGGTCACGCCGAGCGCGCCTTCCTCCATGCTCTGGCGCACCAGCGCGCGCATGGCGCCGAGCTGGGCCGGCGTGGGCTGCACGTCGGTCTCGCCCAGCACGTAGTTGCGTACCGTGCCGGCGCCCACGTAAGAGGCTAGGTTCGGCGCGACGCCCTTGCGCTCCAGCGTCCTCAGGTACTCGTCCAGGCCGCGCCATGTGACGGGGTACTTGATGTCGCCCTGGCGCTCGGCCATCTGGCGCTGCATGAGGGGATTGAGCGGGCCCATTGAATCCTCGCCCAGGACCTCCAGCGTCACGCCTTGCTTGAGGTCGCTCAGCGCACGGCCGTCGGCAAACAGGGATTCCTCCGGGTGGGCCAGCATGTTGACGAAGCCGGGCGCGATGGCCAGGCCCTTGGCGTCGATCTCGGTCTTGCCCTTGCTGTGGCGCGCGGGGCCGACGTAGGCGATGCGGTCGCCCTTGACGGCCACCTCGCCGGCGTAGGGCTTGCCGCCGAAGCCGTCGTACACGATGCCGTTACGGATCACCAGATCATAGGTCGGCGTTGCGGCGGAAGCGGCGGCGGCCGTCATGAGGGCGATGGCGCAACTGAGTTGACGTGTCTGCGTTTTCAAGTGGAGTCCCTGGCAAGTTGAACTTGTAGGATCGCGCGGTCGGGCGATGATCGGGAGGCTCACTGTAGCAGCATTGCGGCCGGAATGTGTTAATGATTTTGAAGCACCTGGGTTGAATCTAACTCGCGGATCTCAGACAGCTTTTTTCTCCATTGTTGGCGGCTTGATCCAAGCGGCCGCCGGCAGCTTGTGCGGGCGCGGCATGCGGTGTTTGAAGCGGTTCGGCGTGCGCGAGAAGGCGACTGCCAGCGCGGCCTGTCGTTGCTGCGCACCTCGCCTGCGCGACCGATGTGGACGCTCTCAGGTGTCATTATGCCGATGCCAGAATGCCGATGCTGTTGCTTGTGCCAGGTGAAGCACACGGCGCAGTGCGCGCGCATGGGTTCTGCATTAGCAAACCGGCGGTGGGCCGATCAGATAAGCTGCGACGTCCTAACACTGGAGCAGTAGACATGGATGCCAATCCCAGCCGCTGCATCGCGATGTTCACGGCCTCGACATGCCCATGCGCCCGCGAGCACGAAATCTCGAACGCTTGCGCGAGCGGAACGAAAGTCTCGCCCCGCAGGGCGCCGCGCATGATGTCCACCAACGCATCGGGCAAATGCGACAGGATGCCAAGCGTCTCATTGTTCACCTTGCCGTCTTCGCGGTAGCTGCGGCGAAGTAAGCGGGTCCGATAGACTTGGTCCTCGTATTTGCGCGTCGTGGTGACGACATGCGCTGCGCCGGTGTGAGTAGCCATGCCATTAAATATAGGCGATAAAAAAATGCAAGGAATTTTAGCGACTACAAATGGGAGTATGAGCAGTCTGCCAAACCCGTCCTTCGCCTTCTATCACGGTCGTTTCAACGATGTATGGTGATTGCCGAGGGCGGGAACTTCAGTCTAGAATAGCGCCACGTCCACCGGGTTTGAAAGGCATCCGATGACACTGCGTCCGGCGCTGCTGTGCTGCTGTGCCGCCCTGGCCTCGGGTGGGCTGTGCCATAACACGGAGGCGGCGGGCACAATCACGCTGGTTGCCGAGGACTACCCGCCATTCAGCTGGGTGGACAAGGCCAGCGGCAAGACGGTGGGGCTGTCCGCCGACATCGTCGCCGAACTGATGGCGCGCGCCGGCGTGCCGGCCAAGCCGCCCATCATCGCCCCCTGGGCCCGCGCCATGGTGCTGGCCAGGTCCATCGCCAACGCCTGTCTGTACACCACCGCCCGCGTGCCCGAGCGCGAAGACAGCTATCAATGGGTGGGGCCGATCGGCCGCAATGAATGGGTACTGTTCGCGCGACGGGCGGACCATATCAACCTGCACAGTCTGGACGATGCCCAATCCTATCAGGTCGGCACCACGGTCGGCGACGCGTCCGTCACCTTCCTGCTCGAGCACAATCTGAAGGTTAATGCCGTGCCGAAGGACCGTCTCAATCCAACCAAACTGCAAAAGCAGCGCATCCAGCTGTGGTCGGTCGGCCGGCTGCCCGGCTTGTATCTGCAACGCGAGCTGGGCATAAGCAACTTTGACGCCGTGCTGACATTCGCCCAAATCGATATGTACCTCGCTTGCCATAAGGCGATGGATAAAAACGAAATCGCCCGCCTCAACGACATCCTGCGCGGCATGTACCGCGACGGCACCGTGCGCCGCATATACAGACACTACGGCTACGAGAAAGAAACACCGCACCTGGAAAGCGTACCCAAATAAACGGCAAGCCGCCACGCCATCATCGGGAACCGAACAGCACTTCCTCGCGCTTGCACCAGTGCACGCACAGCGCCGGCAACAGGGTGGCCATCACGGCCGTCGAGCCGAACACGGTGGCGCCGTCAGCCGCCGTCGCCCAGCTTCATCCCGGCAGCGTGGCCGTCATGATAGGCATCAGCACCAGGAAGGTCAGCTGCTGCGAATACGTGGCATTTCATGGCTGTTCCTGTCGTTCAACCTTATTTCCGTGCATATTGTCGAAAGAATACCCGCTAAGTCGGCGTGTCGCCGTGCCGCATGACGCCGCATTGTGCATGGAGCGAGCGCATGCCTCCGAGCTAGAGGTTTAAGCTACCGCCGCACAAAAACATCAACTCAGAATGTTGATTTCGAGGGCGGGACGAAGCCGTTTGTTTTGCTATTCCAGGTAGGGTGCGAGCACGTTTTCGATCCATTTCATGAAGGCGCGGACTCGGCGCGACAAGTTGCGCCGATGCGCTACTACCAGGGAGACGTCGAGCGGCTTGTGCTGAAAATCTGGTAGAAGTTCTATCAACGCTCCACTCTCCAAGTACCGGCCAATCGCCAACAGTGGTGCCTGAATCAGGCCAAGGCCGGCGATGCCAGCTGCTTCGTAGGACTGCACGCTGTTGACGTGCAGCGCACCTCGCAACTGAAGCCTCGCATATCTGCGCCCACGTCCGCATTGGTGAGTTGGGGTCACCGCCGGAAATCATTTCCCTACTTCTGGGCGCGATGGCGTGGGGCGGTCTCTATGCGCGCGATCCCCGTATCCGGGCCATTCTGCCACTCCTCCGTTGAACCAACAGGGACTGTGTTCTGTCCCTCAAGATCAGAAGAAAACGCATATTTTTTAGCAATCGGGGCAGTGCTCTGCCTCTTCAATATCAGGAGAAACGCATGTTTTTAGTAATGGGAATCACGGGGAAAGTGGGCGGCGCAGCGGCAGAATATTTGTTGGCGCAAGGCAAAGAAGTACGCGCGCTAGTCCGCGATCGCGAGAAGGCGTCAAACTGGGCGAACCGGGGCGTGGAACTGGTGGACGGTGATTGGAATGACTCGGCAGCCCTTGAGCGGGCGTTCATGGGCGTCGAAGGCGCGTTTGTCATGTTGCCGGCTATCTGGGCTCCCTCGCCCGATTACAAAGAGGCCAAGGGCGTGATTGCGAGCTATGTCGAGGCGCTTACTAAGGCAGCGCCGCCACGGGTGGTAGCGCTTTCGTCGATGGGGGCGAACAGGACCAGCGGGCTTGGGATGATCACGGCCTTGTCGCTTCTGGAGCAAGGTTTTCGCGACCTGATATCACCAATCGCATTTGTGCGCGCCGGTGGGTTCTACGAGAACTTCCTCTACGGCTTGCAGGTCGCCCAGGGCGGAACGCTACCTGTCTACTACCATCCGACAAACCGGAAATCGACTATGGTTGCGACGAACGATATCGGCGCGGAGGTCGCAAGCCTTTTGACGGGGCCAGTGTGGTCGGGGCAGCGCGTCGTCGAGCTCGGTTCGATGGTCACCGCAGATGAAGTAGCGAAGCAATTGGGTGAAGTCCTAAATCTTGATGTGAAAGCCTTTGCAGTCCCGCGTGCAGGATGGGCGGAAGCTTTCGAGCAATTCGGCATTCCGAAGGGGCACACCGGACCAGCCGAAGAAATGTTTGAAGCCGTGAATGCAGGATGGATGGAACTCGGCGTCGAGGGTACGGAGCACGTAGCGGGTACAACGTGCGCACGTGACGTCTTCGCGGCGGCCCAGAAGGCTAAGATGGCTTAAACCACGATGTGGAAGGGATGCTATTCAACTGCTTGCCGCAGCTCCTGCGCGAGGTGAGTAATTTCTGATCGGACCTAGTGAAGGTGCGTTCCCCTAAGTGATCATCTTGCTGAGAGCAGGGGAGTAGGGAAAGAAGTCACGACCGGAAATAGACCGGACACAAGGACTGTGAGTCCACAAACAAAAAACGCCAACCAGTAATGGTTGGCGTTTCGTCAGGTATGTTCTTGGTGGCCCGGGGCGGAATCGAACCACCGACACAAGGATTTTCAATCTTCGCGCCGCGCCTGCAACTACTCCATCGGTTTGCCGGACCAAGGTTCTGCTGCTGTCCGGCAGCTTAGCATGGATCGTTGCTAATACAACACAGCGCCAGACCCGCTGGCGCATGGCGAGGCGGTTCTGCCTGCCCATACCGTTTTTCTCCAACAAACATCATGGCTGCTCAGAGCGCGAAATCCGCACAAAAGACCGGCTACGAACCGGCCGGTTTTTGTGCGTGAGGCGCGTGGGACGAGGTATCTTCCCGACGCGATGGGTTCGCCATTACCCCATCCGTGCTTGAGATTTAAGCGAGAAGACCAGCAAAGGACAATCGCATTTTTGGGAATGACCCATCACCGCCCTCACCCTAGGCCATCGCC
>FSZM01000052.1_pt1 | contig 27998 bp, 22 predicted proteins | sample 1638831 | NCBI WGS metagenome assembly FSZM01 (sample SAMEA3914813, study PRJEB12502) | metagenome | biome: forest; material: soil | place: Canada | collected 2011-07-07 | depth 0.3 m
ATTACAAGAGAGATCGTGAGGGAGCTTTTCGAGAAAAAGATAAAAATCACAAGAAGGGCTGTGCAAAAGCTTCTATTCCCACATCGGATTTTGCTTTCACGTCCTGAAATTAGAGCCGCATTCAACGATGAGAAGCGAGTATTGCTTTTGCCATTTTTTGCGCCTCACCGGCAAAAAAAAGGAGTTGATCTCACATAGCAGACAGCATCGGATCGGCGGTCTCCTCGCCTGCGCGACCCACGTGTGTAGCACAATTCCACCTGTCTCATCGACAGGAGATCGGAATGATCAACGTGGCTTTGCTAGGCACAATTCGACGCTGGCATCGTGACCAGGTCCCATTGCGAGAGATCGCCAGGCGACTGGGCATTTCCCGCAACACTGTCCGGCGCTATCTGCGCTAGGAAACCACCGAGCCATCCTATACGGAGCGCCGCGCCACCAGTGGCTTGGACAAATACTCGGTTCAGCTATCGGGATGGCTCAAGGCCGAGGCGGGCAAGCCGCGTAAGCAGCGGCGCAATTTAAAGCAGATCCACGAGGACCTTAAAGAGCTGGGCTACGAGGGCTCATACGACCGCGTGGCGGCGTTCGCCAGGCAGTGGAGGCGGGTCAATCGGACCGGGTCAATTTGGCGAGTAAACGAACATGCTGTCCGCCAGAGGGCTGACGGGTATGACCCTAGACTTTGTTTGAAAGCATATCAGTGCACTTTGTCTGGGAAGCATATCTTTGCGTTAGACGAAGAAATATCATTCCTGTCTCAAAGTGATTGAATTTACTGAGGAAATCTGGTGCGGCTGGCGGGGATCGAACCCACGACCCTTGGCTTCGGAGGCCAATACTCTATCCACTGAGCTACAGCCGCGCGGGGGGATATCTGAAGTGAGACGAAGGATACCGTTTTTATCCCCGGCCGTCCATGGAAAGTGTCGTATTAGGCATCATTGCCGTTCCATAGCCTGTTTTTTAAGTCTATAATCGCCCGTTTGGCAAGGATTTGCATTGCAGGCATGCAAATTCGATACTTTCGACGCACTTTTTCGGCTTAGACATCGTATTTAAGGAAATTATGAGCGACGCACACAAGGAACACGAATCCGCCATCAGAACGCCTAAGCAACTCGTTGCCGCAGTGATAGGCTTTTTTGCAGTGACCATCCTCGGTATCGTGCTGCTGGTGCAGTTCGTGACCACCGATAAGCTGACGGGCCGCGGCTCGAATAGCCAGTCGCCCGAAGAAATCGCGGCCCGTGTGCGTCCCGTCGCCGATGAAGGCTTTACGCTGAAAGATGTGAATGCGCCGAAAGTGCTGCAGACCGGCGAAGCCGTCTACAACGCCACCTGCGTCGCCTGCCACGGTTCCGGCGCGGCCGGTGCACCTAAGTTCGGCGACGCCGGTGCCTGGTCGGCCCGTATCGCCCAGGGCTATGACACGGTACTGAAGCACGCCATCGAAGGCCTGCGCGCGATGCCTGCCAAAGGCGGCAATCCGGATCTGGATGATGTGGAAGTGGCGCGCGCCATGGTCTACATGGCCAACAAGGCCGGTGCCAAGTTCAAGGAACCTGAAGTGCCGGCCGCCAAGCCAGCCGCTGCTGCCGACGCAGCGTCGGCTCCGGCAGCGCAAGCAGCTCCGGCAGCTTCGGCAAAATAATCGGCCAAGCAAGCTGGCCAAGTAAGCCGGCCAGCATAAAAAAACCGACCTGCGTGGTCGGTTTTTTTTTAACTGCACAAGCCGTAGGCTTTGCGCTCCGGGAAGTAGCGGTAGGTGAAGGTGCGCATCGGGTATTCGCGCAGGGCGATGTCGAAGCCTGGCGCGACCAGGTCGAAGCGTTCCGGCAGCTTGGCCTTGACCTGCAGGCGCACCCGCCAGATGGTTTCGTCGCCGGTGGCGCCGGCCACCAGCATGTCCGGTACCTTGGGGATCACTTCGACAATCTCGGGCCGCGAAGTGGTGGTGCGCTGGTAGAAGCTGAGCAGCTCGGCCTTGGCCAGCACCGCACCGTGCGGCGCGGTGACGTTGTAGCTGCGGCTCAGGAAGCGCGCCCGCTCGCCGCGCGGCAAGATGTAGACCAGCGTGAATTCGGCGCCGCCGTCAGGCAGCGTGACCGGCGGCGAGGTCGACACGCTCATGCCGCGCGGCAGTTCGAAGCGCGAACCTTCCTGCCAGGTCTTGCAGTCCGGCGTGGTGGCCATGTACAGGTTGACGGGGGTGTAGGAGTCGCCGCAGCCCGCCAGCAGGAGCAGCAGGCCGAGTGGCGTGAAATGGCGCAAGCGCATAGTGGGACCGGTTCTAGTAAGTGACAAGAAAAAAGGCCGCATCGCTGCGGCCTCTCATTTTACTTCACCAGCCCGTTACCACATGATGACGCGGTCTTTCGGCGCCAGATACATCTTGTCGCCCGGCTTGATGCCGAACGCGTCGTAGAAGCCCGGCTGGTTGCGCATGGTGCCGTTGGCGCGGTACTTGCCTGGCGAGTGCGGGTCGGTCTTGAGCTGGACGATCAGCTGCGGCTCGCGGATCTTGCTGCGCCATACTTGCGCGAAGCCCATGAAGAAGCGCTGGTCACCGCTCAAGCCATCAATCACCGGCGCCGGCTTGCCATGCAACGACAGCTTGTAGGCCTTGTAGGCGATCGCCACGCCGGAGTTGTCGCCGATGTTCTCGCCCAGCGTCAGCTCGCCGTTGACGTGGTAGCCAGGGATCGGGCTGAACTCGCTGTACTGCTTGACCAGCATCTGGGTCTTGGCGGCGAAGTTCTTGTGATCGGCAGCAGTCCACCAGTCGCGCAGGTTGCCGTCGCCGTCGTACTGGGCGCCCTGGTCGTCGAAGCCGTGGCTGATTTCGTGGCCGATCACGCCGCCGATGGCGCCGTAGTTGACCGCGTCGTCGGCGTCGGCATTGAAGAACGGTGGCTGCAGAATCGAGGCCGGGAATACGATCTCGTTCATTTCCGGGTTGTAATAGGCGTTGACGGTTTGCGGCGTCATGCCCCACTCATCGCGGTCTATCGGCTTGCCCAGCTTGTTTAGTTCCTTGTTGTAGTCGAACTGGTTGGAACGCAGGACGTTGCCGATCAGCTCGTCCTTGGACACGTCCAGCTTGGAGTAGTCGCGCCAGTGGTTCGGGTAAGCGATCTTGGTAGTGAACTTGGCCAGCTTGGCTTGCGCCTGCTTCTTGGTGGCCGGGCTCATCCAGTCCAGCTTGTCGATGCTGCTCTTGAACGCGGCCAGCAAGTTCTTCACCATCGCTTCCATGCGTGCCTTGCGCTCGGCCGGGAAGTTCTGCTCGACGTACAGCTTGCCGATCGACTCGCCCAGCGCACCTTCGGTGACGCTCACGCCGCGCTTCCAGCGCGGACGCATTTCAGTCACGCCGCTCAGCACGGTGCCGTAGAAGGCAAAATTCTCTTCCACGTAAGCCTTGTTCAGGTAGGGCGCCGACGCATGCAGCACCTGCCACTGGAAGTAGGACTTCAGCGTGTCCAGCGGGGTCTTTTCCAGCAGCGCGGTCACGCCCTTCAGGTAGCTAGGCTGGCTGACGATCACATAGGTCGTCTTGCCGGCGATGCCAGTGTCCTGCAGGTAGGCGTTCCAGTTGTAGCCTGGCGCCATCTCGCCCAGCTTGGCCAGTTCGACCTTGTTGTAGGCCTTGACCGGGTCGCGCAGCTCGACCTTGGTCCACTGCAGCTGGGCCAGTTCGGTTTCGAATTCGACGATGGCGTGGGCGCTGACGGCGGCGTGCGGCTCGCCGGCCAGGGTCAGGATCTTGGCCACGTGCAGCTCATACTTGGCCAAGGTGTCGGCCATCTTGGCATCGTCTTTTTTCAGGTAGTAGTCGCGGTCCGGCATGCCCAGGCCGGTCTGGAACAGGTCGGCCACATACTTGGTCGAATCCTTGTTGTCCTGGTGGATGCCGAAGCTGTACGGCGCACCAAATCCCATCTGGTTGAAGTGCGCGATCAGCGCAGGCAGCTGTTGCTTGTCGCTCAGCGCGGCGACCTTGGCCAGCTCGGCGCTCAACGGGCTCAAGCCCAGTTGTTCGATGCGGGCTTCGTCCATGAAGCTGGCGTAGAAATCGCCTATGCGCTGGGCATCGCTGCCGGCGGCCTTGTTCGGGGTGTTGGCGGCGTTCTCGATAATCGAGCGCAGTTGTGGCTGGATATCGTCGCGCAGCTTGGCGAACGTGCCCCAGCTGGCTTTATCGGCCGGGATCTCGGTGCTGGCCAGCCATTTGCCGTTCATGTGGGTAAACAGGTCGTCCTGCACACGCACGCTGGGGTCGATGTATTCGACGGCGATGCCGGACTTGGCTTGGGTGGCGGTGACGCTGGCGGCGGCTACGCTTGTGGCGGAGTCGGCAGCGCCGGCCCAGCCTGCGATCAGGCTCAGGGTTAATGCGCTTAACAGATGACGTTTCACGAAAAGATCCTCAAGGTTTTAGAACAATAAAAGGCCGGGCGCCAACGCGCGGCCGCCTGCGACTGTATCACAGCGGACCCGCGTGGCAAGCGGCTACCACATGATGACGCGCTCTTGTGGCGACAGGTACATCCTGTCACCCGGCTTGACGCCGAATGCTGCGTAGAAGCCGGGCTGGTTGCGCACGCTGCCGTTGGCGCGGAAGCGGTCCGGCGCGTGCGGGTCGGTCTTCAGGTAGACGATGGCCTGGGCGTCGCGGATCTTGCTGCGCCAGACTTGGGCAAAGCCCATGTAGAAGCGCTGCTCGCCGCTCAGGCCGTCGATCACCGGCGCCGGCTGGCCGTTCAGCGCAATCTGGTACGCCTTGTAGGCGATGGCGATGCCGGAGTTGTCGGCGATGTTTTCACCCAAGGTCAGCGCACCGTTGACGTGGTAGCCCTTGATCGGGCTGAAGGCGTTGTACTGCTTGACCAGCATCCTGGTCTTGGCGGCAAACTGTTTGTGATCGGCGGCGCTCCACCAGTCGCGCAGGTTGCCGTCACCGTCGTATTGCGCGCCCTGGTCGTCGAAGCCGTGGCTGATTTCGTGGCCGATCACCGCGCCGATGCCGCCGTAGTTGGCGGCGTCGTCGGCGGCCCCGTCAAAGAACGGCGGCTGCAAAATGGCGGCCGGGAACACGATCTCGTTTTTCTCCGGGTCGTAATAGGCGTTCACCGTTTGCGGCGTCATGCCCCACTCGTCGCGGTCGATGGGCTTGCCCAGCTTGTTCAGCTGCCAGTCATAGTTGAATTCGGCCGAGCGGCGTACATTGCCCGCCAGGTCGTCGGCGCGCACCACCAGCGCCGTGTAGTCGCGCCATTTGTTCGGGTAGCCGATCTTGGTGTGGAACTTGGCCAGTTTGGCTTGCGCCTGCTGCCGGGTGGCGGGGCTCATCCAGTCCAGCGTGGCGATGCTGCTCTGGTAGGCGGCCAGCAAATTGCGCACCAGCTGTTCCATGCGCGCCTTGCGCTCGGGCGGGAAATACTGGGCCACGTACAGCTTGCCCAGGCTTTCACCCAGCGCGTCGTCGGTGGCGTTGACGGCGCGCTTCCAGCGCGGCTCCTGCTCTTTCACGCCGCTCAGCACGGTGCCGTAGAAGGCGAAGTTTTCCAGCGCCAGGGCCTGGTCCAGGTAGGGTGCGCTGGCGTGGATGACCTGCCACTGGAAGTACGCTTGCCAGGTGGCCAGCGGCGTCTTGGCCAGCAGCTTGCTGAAGCCGCTCAGGTAGCTGGGCTGGCTGACGATGAGGTAATCGACCTTGCCGGCCAGGCCGCTGTCCTGCAGGTAGCGCGACCAGCCGTAGCCGGGCGCCAGCTTGTCGAGCTTGGCCAGTTCGACCTTGTTGTAGGCCTTGACCGGGTCGCGCAGTGCAACCTTGCTCCACTGGATTTTCGCCAGCTCGGTTTCCAGCGCGACGATGGCCCGGGCGTTGGCGGTGGCGCTGCTGTCGCCGGCCAGCGCCAGCATCTTGGCGACGTGTTTCTGGTACTTGGCCAGCGCGTCGGCCAGCTTGGCGTCGTTTTTCTTCAGGTAGTAGTCGCGGTCGGGCAAGCCCAGGCCGTCCTGGTACAGGTCGGCCACGTACTTGGTCGAATCCTTGTTGTCCTGGTGGACGGCGAAGTTGTACGGCGCGCCGTAGCCTTCGCGGTTGAACCAGGCGATCATGGCCGGAATCTCGGCCTTGTCCTGCAGCGCGGCCACGCGTTCCAGGTCGCCACGCAGCGGCGCGGTACCCAGCTGCTCCAGCCTGGCTTGGTCCATGTAACTGGCGTAGAAGTCGCCGATGCGCTGGGCGTCGCTGCCGGGCGTCTTGCCGGCATCGGCGGCGGCCGCCTCGATGATGGCGCGCAGCTGGGGCTTGGTGTCGTCGGCCAGCTTTTCAAACGAGCCCCAGCTGGCCTTGTCCGCCGGGATCTCGGTCTGGGCCAGCCATTTGCCGTTGAGGTGCTGGAAAAAGTCGTCCTGCGGGCGCACCGTGCGTTCGATGTATTCGGTGGCGATGCCGGAATTGAGGGCGGCGGCAGGGGCGGCCGTGGTGGCCAATGCAGCCAAGGCGCCCAGCAAGGCCTGCGCCAGTGCGCTAGGCAGATGCACTTTCATGATTGTCTCCTGGTTTTGGTAGCTGTGTTGTTTGTACCAATGCCGGGACTCTATCATGCCGGGATGGCATTGATAACAAAAAGACCACGGAGCGTGGTCTTTTTGCGTCTCTGTTACCAGATGATGATGCGCTGTTCCGGCGCGACATACATCCGGTCACCCGGCTTGACGCCGAAGGCGTCGTAGAAGGCCGGCTGGTTGACCAGCGTGCCGTTGGCGCGGAACTGCCCCGGCGAGTGCGGGTCGGTCTTGATCAGCACGATCTGCTGTTCGTCGCGCACCTTGCCGCGCCACACCTGGGCAAAGCCCATGAAGAAGCGCTGGTCGCCGCTCAAGCCGTCGATCACCGGCGCCGGCTGGCCGTTCAGCGACAGCCGGTAAGCCTTGTAGGCAATCGCGATGCCGGAGTTGTCGGCAATGTTCTCGCCCAGGGTCAGCGCACCGTTGACGTTGTAGCCTGGCAGCGGACTGAAGGCGCTGTATTGTTTGACCATGGCGTCGGCCTTGGCCTTGAAGTTGGCACGGTCGGCCGGGGTCCACCAGTCGCGCAAGTTGCCGTCGCCGTCGGACTGGCTGCCCTTGTCGTCGAAGCCATGGCTGATCTCGTGGCCGATCACCGCGCCGATGGCACCGTAATTGACGGCGTCGTCAGCCGCCGCATTGAAGAACGGCGGCTGCAGGATGGCGGCCGGGAACACGATTTCGTTCATCGTCGCGTTGTAATAGGCGTTGATGGTTTGCGGCGTCATGCCCCATTCGCTGCGGTCGATCGGCTTGCCCAGCTTGTTCAGGCTGCGCTGGTATTCAAACTCGTTGGCACGCAGCACGTTGCCCAGCAAGTCGCCGCGGACGATGGCCAGCGACGAGTAGTCGCGCCAGTGGTCCGGATAGGCAATCTTGGGCATGAACTTGGCCAGCTTGGCTTGCGCTTCCTTCTTGGTGTCCGGGCCCATCCAGTCCAGGCTGTCGATGCTGGTGCGGTACGAGGCCAGCAGGTTCTGTACCAGCTGGTCCATGCGCGCCTTGCGCTCGGCCGGGAAGTACTTGGCGACATACAGCTTGCCCATACCTTCGCCGATCGCCCCTTCCAAGGTGCGTACGCCACGCTTCCAGCGTGGTTCCTGCTCGGTGACGCCGGTCAGCACGGTGCCGTAGAAGGCGAAGCTGGCGTCGGCAAAGTTCTTCGACAGGTAAGGCGAGGTGGTGCGCAGCAGCTGCCATTCGAAGTAAGCCTTCCAGGTGGCCAGCTCGGTGCTGTCGACCAGCTTGCCGAAGCCGCTCAGATAGCTGGGCTGATGCACGATCACGTAGTCGGTCTTGGTGGCCACGCCAGACGCGGCCAGCGCGTGCTGCCAGTCGTAGCCCGGTGCCAGCTCGGCCAGCTTGGCGATGGCGACCTTGTTGTAGCGCTTGACCGGGTCGCGGTTCTGCACCTTGGTCCACTGCACTTCGGCCAGGCCGGTTTCCAGCGCGACGATGGCCTTGGCGTCTTCGGCCGCGTGCTGGTGGCCGGCCATGGCCAGCACCTTGGCGATGTGGGCTTCGTACTTGGCCAGCGCGGCGGCCAGCTTGGCGTCATCCTTCTTCAGGTAGTAGTCGCGGTCCGGCAGGCCCAGGCCGCCCTGCGACACCAGCACCGCATATTTGGTCGCTTCGCGCGCGTCTGGCGCGACATCCAGGCCGTAGGGAACGTGCACGCCCATGCGGTCCAGGTGGGCGACCAGCATCGGGAAGGCTTTCTTGTCCTTGACGCTGCGGATGCGGTTCAGCTCGCCAGCCAGCGGGCGCACACCCAGCGCGTCGAGCTTTTTCTCGTCCATGAAGCTGGCGTACAGGTCGGCGATCTTTTGCGCTTCGCTGCCCTTCTTGTTGGATGGCTCATGGGCGGTGGCGTCGGCCAGCTCGCGCAGCTGCAGCAGCGTGTTGTCGCGCAGCTGGTCGAAAGTGCCCCAGCGCGACTTGTCGGCCGGGATCTGGATGGTCTTCAGCCAGTTGCCGTTCAGGTAGGTGAAGAAATCATCTTGCGCACGCACGCCGGCGTCGATGTACTGGGTGTCGATGCCGGAGGCGGCCGGTTCGGCGGCGCCGGCCAAGGCGGCCGCCAGGCTCAGGGCGATGCTGCTGATCAGAAGTCGTTTCACGCGCTATCCTTAGTCAGAATTTCATTTCGTATTTGATGCTCCACACAGTGTAAGTCTGATTGACCGTATTGGCCAACTGGGTCAGCCCGTTGGTGACGACCGTGTTGGTGCCGGCGGCGTCTTCCGCCACCAGGTTGTTGGCGGAGATGCGCAGCTGGTTGCGGGCATCGAACTTGTACAGCGCGTAGGCATCAAAGGAACGCTTGCGGCTGGTGAACACCTGCTGCTCGACGCTGCTCTGGATCAGGATAGACGGGGTCCAGTTCAGGCTGCCGCCCAGGGTCAGCGGCGCATCTTTCATGCGGTAGTCCAGGCCGACGTTGGCGGTCTGCTTGGGCTGGGCATCCAGGCGGTTGTTGGGGCCGGGGATGCCATCGACGTCGGACCAGAAGTGGCTGTAGTTCGAGCGCAAGTCGATGGCCGGCGCATCCGCCACCAGCTCGACCAGCTGGAACTTGGCTTCCAGCTCGATGCCCTTGGTACGCGCATGGCCGATATTGGTCGGCGTGGACAGCCAGCGCGGGCCCAGCGTCGTATTCTGCAGCGACAGGGTACGGCGGATCAGGTCGTCGATATCGCGGATGAAGCCGCCGACGCTGATGATGCCGCTGCGGCCCAGATAGTGCTCGTACGCCAGGTCCAGGCCGGTGGCCAGTTCCGGCTTCAGGTTCGGGTTGCCAGTGCGGTCGGGCGCGGTGGCGCTGTTCAGGCGCGACAGGAAAGTCGATGCCACCAGGTCTTGCACATTGGGCGACTTGTAGCTCTTGGTCAGGCTGGCGCGCACCTGGTCGCGCTCGTGCTCCGGAATGCGGTACACCGCGTGCAGCAGCGGGCTCAGCACGCTGCTGGAGTTGCTGATGTCGCCGCTGGGGCGATTGCTGGTGGTGCGGATGCCTTCCCAGCGCAGGCCCGCATAGCCCGACCATTGCTGCGAGATGTCCCACTCGTCCTGCGCGAAGACGGCGGCGCGGCGGGTGTCGGCGCTCAGGTTGTCGCCCGAGTCGGCGAACTGGGCGTTGCCGAACTTGTCCACCGAGGTCTGGGTTTCGTTGCGCTGGCTAGCTTCCAGATCCCAGCCGGCCGCAAAGGTATGCTCCTTGCCGAGCGGCGTGCTGTACTTGCCGCCCGTGTTGAAGCTGCGGTCGCGGATCGAGGCCGTGTCGGTGTAGCGTTGCAGCAGATTGCCCGCATTGTCGTACTGGAGGCGCAGCGCATCATTATTGCTGTGGCCGCTGCCAAAACCGAACTTCACGTCCAGCTTGGCCGCGCCGCCCAGCTTGTGCACCCAGTTGCCGAAGCCGCGCAGGAAGGTCGATTCCGCATGGCCGTCGCTCAGCGCCAGGTTGTATTCGGGCCGCTGCAGCAGGTCCGGCGGCACCAGGGCGCTGTTCTGCGTCAGATCGCTCTGCGCATGGCTGTCGCTGCGGTTGGCCATCAGGAAGGGCTGGAAGTTCAGCTGGTCGCCGTCGTCAAACTTGTACGACAGGCGCGGCGTGAAGTGAATGCCGCGCGACTTGCGCCCCGTCTCGTTGAGCACCGTCTCGTCCTTGGTCTCGACGCCGTCGTCGCGCGTGTTGACGTTGTGCGTTTCACTCTGGTCGTGCTGGCGGTTTTCCAGGATGGTGCCGGTCAGCAGCCAGGTCAGGTTGCCGCTCTTGCCGGGGATGACCATCGACACGTTCGGCGCATGGCGGCCCTGTTCGATGGAGTCGGTCAGCTTGAGCTGCTTGTCCTTCTGCTGGTAGCCGTCGCGCAGGATGATGTTGATGGTGCCGGCAATGGCGCGCGTGCTGTGCTCGGCGATCGGACCGCGCATGATTTCCACCCGCTCCACCTGGTCCGGCGACAGCGAATCGAGCGAGAAGCCGGCCGGCGGACGCTCGCCGTTGAGCAGGATCTGCGTGTAGCCGCTGCCCAGGCCGCGCATGCGGATGTCGCCGCCGCGGCCGGGACGCCCGCCGATGGTGACGCCGGGCAGGCGTTTCAGCACGTCGCCCAGGTTGGTGTCGCCGTTGCGGTCGAGTTCCTCGCGGCCGTAGATCTGCTTGCCGGCGACCGAGCGGCGGCGTTCTGCCATGTCGTCGGAACGCCCGCCGCTGATGGTCACTTGCTGGACGGGCTTGCCGTCCGCTCCGACAGCCGCCTGGTCGGCATCGCTGTGCTTGCCGGTGGGTGGGCTGGCTGGCTTGATGGCTGGCTTGGCTGGTGGGGTGGACTCGGTTGGCACGGGGGTATCGGTGCTCTGCGCATGCGCAGGGCCCGCCGCACCCAACCAAGCCAGGCAGGCGAGGGGGATCAGTTTGCTCATAGCTTCATCAAGTTGTTAAAACGCGAACAAAATCCGCGCCAACATTGTAAAGACAGATGGGCGGCCGGGCGGCGGCGGCCGGCTTTTTTTACTTTAGGATACACATCGAACCGGGCCGCCGCCGCGGTCAGCGGCCGATCAGCCGCCGGGCAGGCTGACGCTGCTGCCGCCGTTGCCCATGCCGCCCCGCTTGTGGCCGCCGCGGCTGTGCTCGCTCTCGTCCTTGCGCGGTTCACTGGCCGGGTGGACGCCGTTGTCCGCCACCCGCAGCAGCTGCTCGCTGACCAGCTGCACCACTTGCTTGCGCTGCGCTTCGGTCAGGGCATCGTTGACGGTCAGCCACCATTCGCGCAGCTGCTTCTCCTCGGCCGCCGTAGTGGCGGTTTCCGTGTCGACGGCGGCGCCCAGCTCGCGCAGCTCGACACTGGCGCCTTCCAGGCCGGCCTTGGTGGCGGCCTGCAGGCGCTCGCGGCGCGCCTGACGCTCACGCAGCAGCGTACGGGTCTTGCTTTCCGTTTGCTGCCACAGGGTTTGCTGGTTGGGATTCAAATTCAGCGCTTTTTTCAGCTCGACGGCCATCGGCAGCAGGTCTTCGGCCCGCATTTCCATCACCGGCAAGGCGATGGCGGGCAGCATGGCGACGCCCAGTACGGCGGCCGCAAGCAAACGGGATAAAACGGAACGGGGCAAAACAGGCATGTTTACTCCAGGGACAAAAAAAAGCCTGCGGACTGAGCGCAGGCGAAAAACCACTTCAGGGTAGAGAGAAATACGAGTTCAGTGTAGGTCGCGCCCCCCGCTGTTACCGCGATTCTTACAATTGCTTACCCTCGTTTGCGGCCCTGATACACAGCGCTACAAAGGCGCAAGATTGACAGGCCACTATCGCTGTGGCGCCAGCTTGTATGTAAAAAGCCGAAAAGGTGTAAATGATTACGGAGGGGCTACTCAGTTTGCCGTAAATCAGGTTTATACTGGCCCATGCGCATTGCGTTAGTGCCTGTATCTACAGGCGCGGCGCGGCAAGCGCACCGGTATGATTATGTTCGACAGGTGGAAACATGGGCAAGAAACTCAAGAACTCCGGGCTGGTTGGCCTGGGGGTGGTGGCCGGCATTGCCGTCTCTTTGCAATTTTCGGCGATGGCGCAAAAGCCGGTCGAGCCGGCCCTGCCGCTGGAAGAATTGCGCCAGCTGGCCGATGTCTACGGCCTGATCAAGTCGGACTATGTCGAGCCGGTCGAGGACAAGAAGCTGCTGACGGAAGCCATTTCCGGCATGGTGGCCTCGCTCGATCCCCATTCGGCCTACCTGGATAAAAAAGCCTATGCCGAGCTGCGCGAAGGCTCGCAGGGCAAGTTCGTCGGGCTGGGCATCGAAATCGGCCAGAGCGAAGATGGCTATATCAAGATCGTGTCGCCGATCGAGGATTCGCCGGCCTACCGCGCCGGCATCAAGGCGGGCGATTTGATCACGCGGCTCGATGCCACGCCGGTCAAGGGCATGAGCCTGGACGACTCGGTCAAGAAGATGCGCGGCGAGCCGCACACCAAGGTCAGCCTGACCATCTTGCGCAAGGGCGAGCCCGAGCCGCTGGTGTTCAACATCACCCGCGAAGAGATACATCAGAAGAGCGTCAAGGGCAAGCTGGTCGAGCCGGGCTATGCATGGCTGCGCATCTCGCAGTTCCAGGAGCCGACCGTCGATGACCTGGCTGCCAAGATTGCCGAATTGTACAAGCAGGATCCGAATATCAAGGGCCTGATCCTCGACTTGCGCAACGACCCGGGCGGCGTGCTGCAAGGGGCGATCGGCGTGGCGGCGGCCTTCCTGCCCAAGGATGCGGCCATCGTGTCGACCAATGGCCAGCTGCCCGATTCCAAGCAGATTTTCTACGGCCGCGCGGAATACTATGCGCTGCGCAGCGACAGCGATGCGCTGGCCAAGTTGCCGGAGGCGGTGAAGAAAGTGCCGATGGTGGTGCTGGTCAATACCGGTTCGGCATCGGCGTCGGAGATCGTGGCAGGGGCGCTGCAGGATTACAAGCGCGCGGCCATCATCGGCACCCAGACGTTTGGCAAGGGGTCGGTGCAGACCATCCGCCAGCTGACGGCAGATACGGCGGTCAAGCTGACCACGGCACGCTACTACACGCCGAACGGCCGCTCGATCCAGGCCAAGGGCATCATGCCGGATCTGGCGGTGGATGAAAACTCCGACGGCGACGGCTTGAACGCGCTGCGCACCCGCGAAGCGGACCTGGACAAGCACCTGAGCAACGACCGCGACGAGGAAGGCGCCAAGACCAACCGCGATGAGCTGGAAGAGCAGCTGCGTCTGGTGGCGCTGGAAAAGAAACGCAAGCCGCTGGAATACGGCAGCAGCGACGACTTCCAGCTGGCGCAGGCACTGAACCATCTGAAGGGCTTGCCGGTGCAGCTGGCCAAGGGCGAGACCAAGGTGGTGCAGGCTGATGGGCCGTTCATCAAAAAGGAGATGGGGAAGAAATAAGACCCTATCGGGGAAGAACAGCCGGCGCAAGCCGGCTTTTTTTTTCGGCCGCGATGTGCGAGGCTGGTCTGGTGTTGATAAGATAAAATTTCGCACACCATGACCAATGTTGACCTGGACCTTCTTGAGCGCTGGCTAAGCGGCTGGAGCCTTGCGCGCGGCTTGCCGCTGCCAAGGCAGGACGGCGGCGGGCTGGTCGTCGATGTCGGCTGGCCGGAACAACCGCGCCGCCACGTGTTCGTGGACGCGGGACGCGCGCTGCAGGACTGCGCCGCCCGGATATACACGCCTGACACTTACCTGAAGGCGGCGGTCGCGTCCGACGAGCTACGGCGCGCCCTGCCCGCCCGCTGGCAGATGGACACTGCGCGCTATCTGATGCACGGTCCGGCGGCGATGGCCGGATCCGCCGTGCCGCCTGCCGGCTACGTGGCCAGCGTGGCAAGCGAACACGGCGCGCGCGTGATTCGTTACGCCGATTCCAGCGGCCAGACGGCGGCTATCGGGCGTATCGCGCTGCACCGGGGAACGGCGGTATTCGACCGTATCGAAACACTGGAAGCCCATCGCCGCAAAGGTCTGGGCAGCGCTTTGATGTTCGCGCTGGATGCGCTGGCAGAGCGCGCCGGCGTCAGCGAGCGCCTGCTGGTGGCCACGGCAACCGACCGCGCGCTGTACACCAGCCTGGGCTGGCAAGTACTGGCCCCCTATTCCAGCGCCTATTTGGGAGCAAACCTCTAGCAGAAATTCCGCAGCGCGCCGCCGCCATTGTGTAGAATTTGCTCATTATCGGCATCAGACCGTTATTTAATTAGAAAGTTTAATCATGAAACAAGCCGTTATCAGCGGTACCGGTCTCTACACGCCAGCGCAATCGATCTCCAACGAGGAGCTGGTCGTCAGCTTCAACGCCTACGCGGAAAAATTCAATGCCGACAACGCCGCTGCCATCGCGGCCGGCAGCGTCACCGGGCTGGAACTGTCCAGCGTCGGCTTCATTGAAAAGGCCTCCGGTATCAAGTCGCGCTTCGTGATGGAAAAATCCGGCATCCTCGATCCGCAGCGCATGGTGCCGCGCATTGCCGAACGCGCCGATGACGAACTGTCGCTGCAGGCGGAAATCTGCGTCGCCGCCGCCCGCCAGGCGATGGACCGCGCCGGCCGCACGGCCTCCGACATCGACATGGTGCTGGTGGCCTGCTCCAATATGCAGCGCGGCTACCCGGCGATGGCGGTCGAAGTGCAGGCCGCGCTGGGCATCGACGGCTACGGCTTCGACATGAACGTGGCCTGCTCGTCGGCCACCTTCGGCATCCAGACCGCGGTGGCGGCGGTCCAGAGCGGCCAGGCGCGCGCCGTGCTGGTACTGAATCCGGAAATCACCAGCGGCCACCTGAACTGGCGCGACCGCGACAGCCACTTCATCTTCGGCGACGCCTGCACCGCCATCGTCATCGAAGCGGCCGACACTGCGAAGGGGGCGCACCGTTTCGAAATCCTCGACACCAAGCTCAAGACCAGCTTCTCCAACAACATCCGCAACAACTTCGGCTTCATGAACCGCTTCGACGAAGCGGGCATCGGCCAGCCGGACAAGCTGTTCCGCCAGCAGGGCCGCAAGGTGTTCAAGGACGTGTGCCCGATGGCCGCCGAGATGATCAAGACCACCATCGCCGGCGCCGGCCTGGAAGTGCCGCAGATCAGCCGCTACTGGCTGCACCAGGCCAATCTGAACATGAACCTGCTGATCAGCCGCATGATATTGGGCCGCGACGCCGAGCCGCAGGAAGCGCCGGTGATCCTCGACACCTACGCCAATACCTCGTCGGCCGGCTCCATCATCGCCTTCCACAAATACTCCGACGACCTGGCCCCCGGCCAGCTGGGCGTCATCTGCTCCTTCGGCGCCGGCTACTCGATCGGCTGCGTGGTGGTGCGCCGCCTCTAAGCGCTCACTGAGCGGCCACTGAGCGGCCACTGAACGGCCGCCCGGGGCGGCGTGTGCTACGCCGGGGTTGGTTGATACGACCTCAGACTGGAGTCCCGCACGCATGCCCCACAATATCAGCCTGCTCACCACCATCGCCGCCGCACTGGGCTTCGGCCCGCTGTTCGGCTATCTCGCAACGCGCCTGAAGCTGCCGGCGCTGGTGGCTTATCTGGCTGTCGGCATCCTGATCGGCCCGGCCACGCCGGGCTTCGTCGCCGATACCGAACTGGCCGGACAGCTGGCCGAGATCGGCGTGATGCTGATGATGTTTGGCGTCGGCCTGCATTTCTGCCTCGACGATTTATGGAAGGTGCGGCGCATCGCGCTGCCCGGCGCGGTGCTGCAGATCGCCGTCGCTACCACGCTGGGCATGGCGCTGGCGCATTTCTGGGGCGGGAGCCTGGGTGGCGGCTTGGTGTTCGGCCTGGCGCTGTCGGTGGCCAGCACCGTGGTGCTGCTGCGTGCGCTGGCAGAACGGGGCATCCTCGACAGCTTCAACGGCCGCATCGCGGTCGGCTGGCTGGTGGTCGAGGACTTGGTCACCGTGCTGGTACTGGTGCGGTCGCCGGCGCTGGCCGGCGCGCTGGGCGGCACGGCAGCCGACGCGTAACGAGCCGCTGCCGCTAGCGACGCCAGCCTGTGGCGCACGCTCGCCATCACGCTGGGCCAGGTCGGCGCCTTCATCGCGCTGATGCTGATCGTCGGCCGCAAGCTATTCCCCTGGATCCTGTGGCAAGTGGCGCGCACCGGCTCGCGCGAGCTGTTCACCTTGTGCGTGATCGCCGCCGCCGTCGGCATCGCCTACGCGTCGTCTCACTACTTCGGCGTCTCGTTCGCGCTGGGCGCCTTCTTTGCCGGCATGGTATTGCGCGAATCCGAACTGGCGCACCGCGCCGCCGAAGCATCGCTGCCGCTGCGCGACGCGTTCGCGGTGCTGTTCTTCGTCTCGGTCGGCATGCTGTTCCAGCCGTCGATCCTGCTCGAGCAACCACTCAAGTTGCTGGCCGTGGTAGCCATCATCGTGTTCGGCAAATCACTGGCCGCCTTCCTGCTGGTGCTGCTGCTGCGCTATTCCGCCAAGACCGCGCTGATGGTCTCGGCCAGTCTGGCGCAGATCGGCGAATTCTCCTTCATCCTGGCCGCGCTGGGACTGTCGCTAAAGCTGATGCCGGTGGAAGGACAAAGCCTGATACTGGCTGGCGCCATCATCTCCATCGCACTCAATCCGCTGGTGTTCCTCGCCACAGGGCCGCTGCAACGCTGGCTGGGCAAGAACGCCACGCTGACCGCCAAATTCGCCCGCCCCGCCGATCCGCTGGCCGAGCTGCCGCTGTCGCTAGCGCAGGAGCACCTGGCCGGACACGTGGTGCTGGTCGGCTACGGCCGCGTCGGCCGCCGCATCGCGCAAACGCTGCAGGAACAAGGCATCGCCTATGTCGTCGCGGAGCAGAACCGCGAGATCGTCGACCAGCTGCGCAAGGGTGGCGTGCCTGCGGTGGCAGGCAATGCCGGCGAAGCGGCGGTACTGATCCAGGCCCACATCGCGCGCGCCCGCATGCTGGTGATCGCCACGCCGGAGACCTTCCACGTCCGCGCCATGATCGCAACCGCGCGCGCCCTCCCCCCCGGCATCAAGACCGTGGTGCGCACGCATAGCGATGCAGAAGCGCAACTGCTGCGCGGCGAACGGGCTGGACAAGTCTTCATCGGCGAATAGGAACTGGCCAAGGGTATGACCGAGTTCGTGCTGGGTAGCTTCCGGGCGGGCGGCAAGCACTGACGCCCGCAGCGCCGCCGCTTAAAGGCTGGCGGCCAGCTCCGCGCCTTCCTTGATCGCGCGCTTGGCATCGAGCTCCGCCGCCAGCGCCGCGCCGCCGATCTTGTGGAAGCGCGGGGATACGGCCGTCCGGGCGCCCGGCGCGGCGGCCTTCAGCTCCTCCGCCGTCGGCATCAGCTCGGTCAGGCTGTCCTGTCCCGCGCACACCACCACATTATCGACCGCCAGCAGGCGCTGCTCGCCGCCGATGGTGATATGCAGTCCATGATCATCGATACGGTCATACTGCACGCCCGCCAGCATCACCACGCCATTGCGCGCCAACACCGCACGATGCACCCAGCCCGACGTCTTGCCCAGCCCCGCGCCCAGCTTGGACGTCTTGCGCTGTAGCAGATACAGCTGGCGCACCGGTTCCGGCGCGGCCGGCACCGTCAAGCCGCCGCCAGTGGCGCCCTTCATGTCCACGCCCCACTGCCTGGCCCACACATCCAGCGCCAGCGGCAGCGGATGCTTGGGATCGTGCAGCAGATACTCGCCCACGTCGAAGCCGATGCCGCCCGCGCCGATGATGGCCACCCGCTTGCCCACCGGCGCCTTGTTCTGCAGCACGTCGATATACGACAGTACCTTCGGATGATCGATGCCCTCGATCGGCGGACGGCGCACCTTGATGCCGGTGGCCACCACGACATCGTCATAGCCCTCCGCCAGCAGCTGCGGGCGCGTGACGCGCTGGTTCAGCTTCAGCTTCACGCCGGTCAATTCGATCCTGCGGCCGAAGTAGCGTATGGTCTCGGCAAATTCCTCCTTGCCCGGAATCTGCATGGCGATCTTGAACTGTCCGCCGATGCTGTCGCTGGCATCGAACAGGGTCACGTCATGCCCGCACTCCGCCGCCACCGTCGCCGCCGACAAGCCGGCCGGCCCCGCCCCCACCACCGCCACGCGGCGCGCCTTGACCGCCTTGCGGTACACCAGCTCCGTCTCATGGCAGGCGCGCGGATTCACCAGGCAGCTGGCACGCTGATTGGCGAAAGTGTGGTCCAAACAAGCCTGGTTGCAACCGATGCAGGTGTTGATCTCGTCGGCGCGGCCCTGCGCCGCCTTGTTGACGAACTCGGCATCGGCCAGGAACGGCCGCGCCATCGAAATCATGTCGGCATCGCCATGCTGCAGAATGCTTTCCGCTTCGGCCGGCATGTTGATGCGGTTCGACGCCACCACCGGAATGGTCACCTCGCGGCGCAGCCGGCCTGCCAGGCTGGCGAACGCGCCGCGCGGCACCGAGGTCACGATGGTCGGCACGCGCGCCTCATGCCAGCCGTAGCCGGTATTGAGGATGGTCGCACCGGCGTGCTGCAGCGCCTTGGCCACGGTCACCACCTCGCTCCAGGTATTGCCGCCCTCGACCAGGTCCAGCAGCGAATGGCGGTACATGATGATGAACTGCGCGCCCACTGCCGCGCGGATCGCCTTGACGATTTCTACCGACAGCCGCATGCGGTTCTCGATGCTGCCACCCCAGCGGTCGGTGCGCAGGTTGGTGCGCGCGCACAGGAACTGGTTCAGCAGATAGCCTTCGCTGCCCATTACCTCCACGCCGTCGTAGCCAGCCTGCTTAGCCAGTTTCGCGCAGCGCGCGTAGTCGCCTATGGTGGCGAGGATGCCAGCTTCGGTCAGCGCGCGCGGCTTGAACGGCGAGATCGGCGACTTCTTTTCCGACGCCGACACCACGAACGGCTGGTAGCCGTAGCGGCCCGCGTGCAGGATCTGCATCAGGATCTTGCCGCCCTCCTGGTGCACCGCATTCGTCACCCGCCGGTGGTTGATCACATCGCCCTTGAAATTGAGCGTGCCGCCAAACGGCAGCAGCCATCCCGAACGGTTCGGCGAGATACCGCCGGTTACGATCAACGCCACGCCGCCGCGCGCCCGTTCGCGGTAAAAGGCGGCCAGCTTGCCATAGTGGTAGAAGCGGTCCTCCATCCCGGTGTGCATCGATCCCATCATCACCCGGTTGCGCAAGGTGGTGAAGCCCAGATCCAGCGGGGACAGCAGGTGTGGGTAGCGTGTCGTGGTCATTGTCGTTATTGAAATGGTGACTTGAACCTCGCATTACAACCGAAATCTCTAGACCTCGGGTTCTAAAGACCTGGTCACATACTGGTCATATTTGTAACTGAACGGAAGCGCACTTGTATTCTGCCACCCTTTCCCTTACGCTGGAAAGATGATGCGATTCCTTCTGTTATTGATGATCGGTGTAACCGCCCCCGCGACGGCGCAAGCACCAAAGCTGGAACTGCCCAAGCTGGAGGTGTCGGTCAACCGGGTGGAGCTCGATGCGCTGCACATGTTCGAGGTGGATGCGACCGGCACGGTGGCAGCCCCGCCGGCGACCGCCTGGCGCATCCTGACCGGCTACGAACGCATGAGCGAGTTCGTGCCCGACATGGAGTCGTGCAAGGTCCTGTCCCGCAATGGCAATGAAGTCATCATCGAACAGTTTGGCGTGGCGCGCTTCCTGTTCATGTCCAAGTCCATCCACCTGATCGTGCGCGCCACCGAGCAGCCGATGCAGTCGATCGACATCTCGCTGATCTCCGGCGACATGAAACACTACGAATCGCACTGGGAGCTGATCCCGGTGCCGGAAACGGGCGGCACGCGCGTGGTCTACCACGGCCGGCTGGTGCCCAACTTCTACGTGCCGGGCCTGATCGGCGCGAAGATCATCCGCAGCGACATCGAGCGCATGATGGGTGCGGTGCTGACGCGCCTCGACAGCAAGCGCGAATAAAGCATCCGCTCAGCACCGTCAGCTGACCAGCGTATCGCGCCCGCGCAGCTCGGCGAAGTTTTCCAGGCTGCCGATCTTGATCAGCACCGGATTGAGGCTCAGCTGCGCCTGCATCGCGCGCCAGGCGAACTGCCATTCCTGCTCGGGCGCTTCATGCGCGGTCTTGGTGAAGGCCGCGCCCAACGCGGCGCGCGCACCGTATTCCACCGCACCGTCGATGCCCGCCCAGCTAGGCAAGGTGCGCTGCACGGCGCGGTGCATGCGCTCGCCGAATTCCTCGGTATTGTGGATGATCAGGCAGGCGTCCGCGTTGAACAAGTCGAACAGCTTGCGGTCCCATGCCTGCGAGAAGCTCAGCGTCAGGCAGCTGGAGGCCGGCCGTAAAATGAACTGGCCCTGGGTCAAGGCCAGTTCCAGGTCTTCACGCACGCCGTAGCGGTACAGGGTGGGGGGGCGTTGGTAGTCATGCATGATGAAGCTCTTGAATTATTTGGTGGGATGGCGCACATGGCGATGCGCACGCATCGAAGCCGAGGCGATGAAAATTTCGCGCAGCAGGGACAGGAAGCTGCCGATCAGGCACAGCATCGCCACCACGAACATGCCCGCGATGTATTTGTCGAGTGAGATATTGGTGATGTCGCCGGTAAACAGCATCGCGATCACCATGCACACCAGCAGCCCGCACGCGGTCGACGACGCGATCGAAACATTGATCAGGTGCGAGCGCCGGTACAGGATATCGAGTTCATTCAGGTACACGTCGCTGTAGCCGATATCGAGCCGGTCCTCCAGCACGCGCGAACGGTCGATGATGCGCGCCAGCCGGTTGGTCAGCACGGTCAGGTTGGTACAGACGCCGGTCAGCAGGAACACCGGCGCGATGGCCAGCTGGATGATGTGGCCGATATCGCCGATCTGGATGTTCATGAATGCGTGCAGGGACAAGGTGTTAGTCATTCTTTCAGCGCTAGTGTAGCAGCCCGGACGGTGGAAGCCCCGCTTATTCGAAACGGCGCAGCCGTTTGAACTGCTCGGTAGCGGCCACCAGCGCGCGCGAAATGCCCTTTTCCATGGCGCCATGGCCAGCGTCCGGGATCATCTGCAGCACCGCGCCCGGCCACGCCTGATGCAGCCGGTACGCCGACAGCGGCGGGCAGATCACGTCATAGCGGCCCTGCACGATCACCGCCGGCAGGTGGGCGATGCGGCCGATGTCGCGTATCAGCTGCTCGTCCTCGAAGAAACCCAGCTTGGCCATGTAATGCGACTCGAGCCGGCCCACGCCCAGGTCCAGCGTGTCGGACGGCGTGTCCTCCGGCTGCGGCAGCAGGAACACGCGGCGGCCCTCGAAGCGGCTCCACGCGCGCACCGCCGGCCAGTGCACGGCCGGGTCCTCGCTCATGATGCGCGCCACATACGCTTGCAGCAGGTTGCCGCGTTCTTGCTGCGGAATCGGCGCGATGAATTCCTCGTACAACTCCGGATAGAACCACTGCACGCCGTGGATGAACCAGTCGATTTCGGCCTGGGTGCACAGGAAGATGCCACGCAGGACAAAGCCCAGGCAACGCTCGGGATGCGCCTGGCCGTAAGCCAGCGCCAGGGTCGAGCCCCACGAGCCGCCGAACACCAGCCACTGTTCGACGCCGAACAGCACGCGCAGTTGCTCGATGTCCGCCACCAGCAGCTGGGTGGTGTTGTTGCGGCACTCGCCCACCGGCAGCGACTTGCCGGCGCCGCGCTGGTCGAACAGGATCACCCGGTAATGGGCCGGATCGAAGAAGCGGCGATGCTGCGGCGACAGCCCGGCCCCCGGCCCGCCGTGCAGGAAGATCACCGGCACGCCGTCTGGATTGCCGACTTCTTCCCAATAGATAGTGTGCAGCTCATCGACCGCCAGAAAGCCGTGGCGCGTCGGGACGATGGGCGGGAACAATGAGGATGGGGCTTCGTACATGGTGGTCCTGGCAAGTGTTTTCCCTCGATTGTACATGCCGCGCCAGGCGAAAAAAAAGCACTGCCCGAAGACAGTGCTTTTGCGCGCGCGGCGTGTGCCGCTTACGACATGTGCTGGCCGCCGTTGATGGCGATGTTGGCGCCGGTGACGAAAGCTGCTTCGTCCGAGGCCAGGTAGGCCACCAGGCCCGCCACTTCTTCCGGCTTGCCCAGGCGTGCCATCGGAATTTGCGGGATGATCTTGGTGTCCAGCACGTCCTGGGGGATTTCCATCACCATCTTGGTGCCGATGTAGCCCGGCGAGATGGTGTTGACGGTCACGCCCTTGCGCGCCACTTCCAGCGCCAGCGCCTTGGTGAAGCCGTGCATGCCGGCCTTGGCGGCCGAATAGTTGGTCTGGCCGAAGGCGCCCTTCTGGCCGTTGACCGACGAAATATTGATGATGCGGCCCCAGCCCCGTTCCACCATGCCGTCGCATACCGGCTTGGTCATGTTGAACACGGAATCAAGGTTGGTGGCCATCACCGCGTCCCAGTTGGGCTTGTCCATCTTCTTGAAAGTCATGTCGCGCGTGATGCCGGCGTTGTTGACCAGCACATCGACCGGGCCGATGTCCTTTTCAATCGCCGCCACGCAGGTCTGGGCCGAATCATAGTCCGACACATCGCAAGGATAGGCACGGAAATTGTAGCCCTGGTCGCGGGTCGCCGCGAGCCAGCTTTCAACTTTAGGATTACCTGGGGAATACGTGGTGACCACACAATAGCCCAAGGCCGACAGCTTGAAACAGACCGCTTCGCCCAGACCACCCATGCCGCCGGTTACTAATGCAACTCTTGCCATTTTCGTCCCCTCTGTTTAACGCCACTAAAAAAATTTTCGTTCTTGTACGCCAGCCTGTTATCGGCCTTATGCGCGCTCGACCGCCAGTGCCACCCCCATGCCGCCGCCGATGCACAGCGCGGCCAGGCCCTTCTTCGCGTCACGGCGCACCATTTCGTGCAGCAGCGTGACCAGGATGCGCGCCCCCGATGCACCAATCGGGTGCCCGATGGCGATCGCACCGCCGTTGACGTTGATCTTGCTGGTGTCCCAGCCCATTTCCTTGTTGACCGCGATGGCTTGCGCGGCGAAGGCTTCGTTAATTTCCATCAGGTCCAGGTCGTCCGGCGTCCAGCCGGCTTTTTTCAAGCACAAGCGGGTGGCCGACACCGGCCCCATGCCCATGTAGGCCGGATCCAGGCCGGACGAGGCGTAGGCCTTGATCTTGGCCAGCACCGGCAGGCCCAGTTCCCTGGCCTGGCTGGCGCTCATCATGATCACGGCGGCGGCGCCGTCGTTGAGGCCGGAGGCGTTACCGGCGGTGACCGAACCTTCCTTGTTGAACGCCGGGCGCAGGCTGGCCAGCGCTTCGATGGTCGAACCCGGTTTGACGTATTCATCGCGGTCGAACACGATGCTGCCTTTTTTCTGGGCGATTTCCAGCGGCAGGATCTCGTCCTTGAACTTGCCGGCCAGTTGCGCCGCTTCCGCCTTGAGCTGCGATTGCAGCGCGAACTCATCCTGCTCGGCGCGCGAAATTTCGTATTTCTTGGCCACGTTCTCGGCCGTGACGCCCATGTGGTACTGGTTGTACACATCCCACAAGCCGTCGACGATCATGGTGTCGACCATCTTGAAGTCGCCCATGCGAAAGCCGTCGCGCGAACCGTTCATCGCATGCGGCGCGGCGCTCATGTTTTCCTGGCCGCCGGCAATGATGATGCTGGCGTCGCCGCACTTGATCGCTTGCGTGGCCAGGTGGGTGGCCTTCAGGCCGCTGCCGCACACCTTGTTGATGGTGTAGGCCGGAATGTGATTCGGCAGGCCAGCCTTGATCACCGCCTGGCGCGCCGGGTTCTGGCCGACTGCCGCAGTGAGCACCTGGCCGAGGATGGCTTCGCTGATCAGGTTGGCGTCCAGACCGGTCTTGGCCAGCAAGCCCTTGATCACGTGGGCGCCCAGTTCCGATGCCGGCGTCTTGGCCAGGCTGCCGCCGAATTTGCCGACCGCGGTACGGGCCGCGGCCACAATCACTACATCATCCATTTGATTCTCCAGTGCGCCAGCGCTAGCCGGCTAAGTTTATCGTCAAGCCAACAACAAAACTGCCATTTCGATCATACCCCTCAAGCGCCCGGCGGGGCTATTGCTTTTTTGACTAGCAGCATCCGTGCCAGATTGCACATGATGGAATGGATGGCGCAGGCCCCACCTGCGCGATGCAAATTGCCCATCCCAAGTGCTGGGCCAGCACTGGCCTTTGATCTCAATCAACTGCTTGCTTCACCATTTTGAAGAAACAATATCAATTTGTCACGACAATAATCTGATACCGTCCAGCGTGCTGGCGCATTGCTCACGTATCACGTTGACGAAGTCCAGCACATACGCCTTGTTGCGCAAGGACTCAGGCACCGACACGAACAAGTCGCTCCACAAACCGTGCTCGCCGATAGGCTTGGCGATCACGTAGTCGTAATCGACGTAATTCTTGATGGCCCAGTTGGGCAGCGCGGCGATGCCGCGGCGGCTGGCCACCAGTTGCAGCACGGCCACGGTCAGCTCGGCGGTACGGCGGGTGAACTCGATGCCGGCCGGCTGCAGCACTTCGCGTATCAGGTCGATGCGCTGTTCCGGCACCGGATAGGTAATCAGGGTTTCGCCTGCGAAGTCGGCGGCGGCCAGGCGGCGCTGCGCCTGCAGGCGGTGCTTTTGCGCCATCACCACCAGGATTTCAAAGCGGAACAGGGGGAAGCTGGCGAAATCGGGGCCATAGGACGAGCCGATGACCAGGTCGGCCTCGCCGCGGCGCAGCAGCTCGGCCGGTTCGCTGTGGAAGCCGGACACCAGGTCGATCTCCACTTCCGGCCAGCGGCGGCGGAATTCATCCATGACCGGCATCAGCCAGTCGAAGCAGGTGTGGCATTCCAGGGCCACCCGCAGCTGGCCTTGGTCGCCTTGGGTCAGGCGCGCCACTTCGCGCTCGGCCGCCTCGATTTCCGGCAACAGCAAGTCGGCCAGCTTCAACAGCCGCGCGCCGGTGGCGGTGAAACCGATCGGGATCGACTTGCGCTCGAACAGCGGGCCGCCGTAACGGTCTTCCAGCAACTTGATCTGGTGCGACAACGCCGATTGCGTCAAGTTCAACAACTGTGCGGCGCGCACCAGGCTGCCGGCCGAACGCAAGGCGCTCAAGGTGCGCAGGTGACGTATTTCTAACATGGTCTATGAATTTTTTTCATGTGATACAACAAAATCTTTCGTTTTGATTATAGACCAGAATGCCGCACACTTTATCGCACCAATATTAAATGCGGATGACAACAAAATGACAACGACCATCAACAGCCACATTCCCGGTTTTCCCCGCATCGGCGCGGCACGTGAATTGAAGACGGCACTGGAATGCCACTGGCGCGGCGAGCTGCCGGCCGAGGGGCTGGAAGCGGCAGCCCGCGCGCTGCGCGCCCGCCACTGGGCCGTGCAGCGCGACGCCGGGCTGGACTGGGTGAGCGTCGGCGATTTCGCTTTCTACGACCAGGTCGCCAACCACATCCAGCTGCTGGGCTGCGAACCGGCCCGCTACCGCTTCGATGCCGGGCAGTCGCAGCTGGAGCGCTACTTCGCCATGGCGCGCGGCAGCAGCCAGGGCGCGCCGGCCGAGTGCGACGCCGGCTGCACTCACGCGTGCCAAGACCACCGCCACCATGGCGCGGCGCTGGAAATGACCAAGTGGTTCGACACCAACTACCACTATCTGGTGCCGGAATTTACCCCCGAAACCACCTTCGCACTGGCCTGCGAACGCCTGTTCGACGAGGTCACCGAAGCACAGGCGCTGGGCCACGCGGTCAAGGCTGTGCTGCTGGGGCCGCTGAGCTTCCTGTGGCTGGGCAAGGAAAAGCATGCCGATGCGCAATTTAGCCGTCTTGCACTGCTGGAACGCCTGCTGCCTGTCTACAGCCAAGTGCTGGACCGCCTGAAAGCCCAGGGCGTGACTTGGGTGCAAATCGACGAGCCCATCCTCGGCCTGGACCTGCCTTCGGCATGGCGCAACGCCTTTGAAAACACGTATTGGCAGCTGAACCAGGTCGGCGTGCCGCTACTGCTGGCCACCTATTTCTCCCCGCTGGAAGAAAACCTCAGCCTGGCCTGCCGCCTGCCCGTGGCCGGCCTGCACGTGGACGGCGTGCGCGCCGCGCAGGAACTGACCAGCATTGCCGACTGGCTGCCGGCGCACAAAGTGCTGTCGGTCGGCATCGTCGACGGCCGCAACATCTGGCGCAGCGACCTCGACGCAGCGCTGGCCGTGCTGCAGCCGCTGCTCGACAAACGTGCCCGGCAAGGCGGTCCGCTGTGGCTGTCCACCTCCTGCTCGTTGCTGCACGTGCCGTACAGCTTGGCCGGGGAGCAGGCGCTGGACCCGGCAATCCGTTCCTGGCTGGCCTTCGCCACGGAAAAACTGGACGAACTGGCCGTGCTCAAGCAAACCCTGCTGGGCCACGACACCGCTGCCGCCTTGAAACTGTCGCGCAGCGCCATCGCCAATCGACGCGCCAGCGCCCGCGTGCACCAGTACGCGGTCGAACAGCGCCTGGCCACCCTGCCCTCTGACGCCGACCGCCGCCATTCCGAGTTCCCGCGCCGCCAAGCCTTGCAGCGCGAGCGCTTCAAGCTGCCGGCCTTCCCGACCACCACCATCGGCTCCTTCCCGCAGACGCCGGCCATCCGCAGCGCCCGTGCCAGCTACAAGCGCGGCGAACTGGCCGCCGACGCGTACCGGCAGCAAATGCAGGCCGAAATCGCCGACGCGGTGCGCCGCCAGGAAGCGCTGGGGCTGGACGTGCTGGTCCACGGCGAAGCCGAACGCAACGACATGGTCGAATATTTCGGCGAGCAGCTGGACGGTTTCGTGTTTACGCAACTGGGCTGGGTGCAGTCGTACGGCTCGCGCTGCGTCAAACCACCGCTCATCTACGGCGACGTCAGCCGCCCGGCCGCAATGACGGTCGACTGGACCGTGCACGCCCAATCGCTGACCGACAAGCCGATGAAAGGCATGCTGACCGGGCCGGTCACGATATTGCAATGGTCGTTCGTGCGCGACGACCAGCCCCGTTCCCGCACCGCGCTGCAAATCGCGCTGGCGATCCGCGACGAGGTCAGCGATCTGCAGCTGGCCGGCATCGGCATCATCCAGATCGACGAGCCGGCCGTGCGCGAAGGCTTGCCGCTGCGCCGCAGCCGCTGGGACGAGTACCTGGACTGGGCCACCCGCGCCTTCCGCGTCTCGGCCGGCGCAGCAGGTGACTCGACGCAGATTCATACCCACATGTGCTATGCCGAGTTCAACGACATCCTGCCGCAGATTGCCGCCATGGATGCCGACGTGATCACCATCGAAACCAGCCGCTCGGACATGGAGTTGCTGGCCGGCTTCGGCCGCTTCCAGTATCCGAACGAAATCGGTCCCGGCGTGTACGACATCCACTCGCCGCGGGTGCCGGCACAGGACGCGATGGTGCGGCTGCTGCGCAAGGCCAGCGCGGTGATCCCGCCGGCGCAGCTGTGGGTCAACCCGGACTGCGGCCTGAAGACGCGCGGCTGGCCGGAAACCGAGCCGGCCCTGCGCAACATGGTCGCCGCCGCCCGCCAGTTGCGCGACGAGTACGCGATGGACTGACGCCGCGGCCATCGGGTCAGCCCCTGGGGTCTGACCCGCTTGGTGTTTCTCCGGTTTTCTACTGCGCTTGAACTGCCACCCTTGACCTCCTCCTCGCCCTAAAGAGGTTGTCGCAAAAGGGTTAAAAACCGAAAAAACGTGCAGCCCATGGCCTTATAATTCAAGCACTTACAATGCTGCGTTGCTTCAGATTTACCCTTTTGCGACAACCTCTAAAGGAC
>FSZM01000028.1_pt1 | contig 27887 bp, 27 predicted proteins | sample 1638831 | NCBI WGS metagenome assembly FSZM01 (sample SAMEA3914813, study PRJEB12502) | metagenome | biome: forest; material: soil | place: Canada | collected 2011-07-07 | depth 0.3 m
GACCCCACAATTCTGGTGCGGCTGGCAGGAATCGAACCCACGACCCCTTGGTTCGTAGCCAAGTACTCTATCCAGCTGAGCTACAGCCGCATGAACAACAGTATATCGCATTAATTTAGTTTTGCAAAGTTCGATTTTTTCTATCGTTTAATTGGTTCAGGAAATAAATCACCGAATCAATGACTTCGCAAACCGCAAACTGCTGCGTTTTGTTGCTACTCCAAACGGACCCGCCGTTCAAGAGAAGCAGCATTATAGAGACCCGCCCTGCCCTTGTCCAGCGTTTTCAATCCAGCCCGAACTCGGCCGCCGCCTTGGCCGCCCACAACGCTTCGTTATAAGTTCGATAGGGTTGCTCGTAACAATCGACCTGCCCAGCCTGGCCCACGAACTTGGTCCACCAGCCGGCATCGTCCGGCAGGATGGCGATATCGCCCGGCCGGCAACGGCCAGCGATGGGCTCGCCCGTATCCAGCACCACGATATTGACCTTGCGATGGCGAAGCACGGTGGCCATATCCATTTTCCTTTGCTGCAGCAGCGGCGCGGCGACCGCGATGCTGTCAATTTTATACGTTTGCACCGCGCCACGGTACAAAAAGATGGCCTGCTCTCCCTTACATTCACCACCGTGATCATGATTATCATCAACAAAAATTTGCATTCTTTGCCGCAATGCAGCATTATTCAGCTGTCTCCTCTATTCTCCTCCAAGGAAATAGATTTAGCCCGCTCCCGTAGCGGGCTTTTTTTTGCCCGGCGAGATAAGTCTGTTGCGCAGCGATTTGGTGTAGGATTCCACAACCGTTCCTCCAAAAGAGCAAGCCAACGATAGGTGCTGCTGCATGAATGAGCCCGACTTTGTCGCGCCCCCCGCACCGGACTGGTCCCGCACCAGCCTGGGACAACCGGACTCCTGGCCGCCCTGCCTGCGGCTGTGCGTCGATATCATGCTCAACTCCCCCTGCGCGATGCTGCTGATGTGGGGGGCCGAGCAAATCATGGTCTACAACCAAGCCTACGCCGTGCTGAGCGGCGTCAGCAGCCTGCATCCGCCTGGCGCCAGCGTGCCCACCGTGCTGCCGGCCGCCTGGAGCTGGAACAGCGCCGCGATCCGCCGCGCCTGGGAAGGCCACAGCGCCAGCTACCACGCCCAGCCCCTGCCCGTGTGGCGCGACGGCGTCCGCAGCCAGCTGAGGCTGGACCTGTATTACACGCCGGTGCGCAACGAACAGCAGCGCGTGGCCGGCATCCTGTGCCTGCTGGCGCCCTCGGCCGCGATCACCAGCGGCGACTGCAGCACCCGCCCGCTGCGCATCCTGGTGGTGGAAGACAATCCCGACGCCCAATACCTGGTCTGCGAAACCCTGCGCGCGCTGGGCCATGCGGTGCAGGCCGCGGCCAGCGGCGAAGCGGCGCTGCCGGAACTGGCCGCCCATCATTTCGACGTACTGTTTACCGATGTCAGCCTGCCCGGCATGTCCGGCGTGGACTTGGCGCGGGCCGCGCGCCGCAACCAGCCGGCGCTGGAGCTGCTGTTCGCCACCGGCTACGGCGACCAGCTGATACGCCATCTGGAATTCCCCGCCCACGCGCTGCAAAAACCCTATGAAATCGAGCAGCTGCAGCAAGCACTGGAAGAAATCGGCAAACGCCTGCAAACGGTCGCGCCGTGAACGGCTGCCGGCCTCGCCAACAGTGTGTGGCGGCGCCGCCGCTTCAGACTACAATGTTTGCATCGTGCCCCGGCACGTTCTTGTCTGCCCTGAATGACGCCGCCTAACGACCCCACCTCGATCGCTGCCTTCCCCGACGCCCAGCAGGAATTGCTGGCCGCGCGGGAAGCGCTGCGTCAAAGCGAGCAAGAACTGCGCGCGCTGGCCAATTCCATCCCGCAGCTGGCCTGGATCGCCGAAGCCGACGGCCACGTGGTCTGGTACAACGAACGCTGGTATGCCTACACCGGCACCTCGCCACAGCAAGTGATGGGCGACGGCTGGCGCGCCGTCTACGAACCGGACTGCCTGCCGCTGATGCAGCGGCGCTGGCAGCAGTCGCTGCGCACCGGCCAGCCATTCGAGATGGAGTTCCCGATCCGCGGCGCGGACGGGCAATACCGTTGGTTCCTGACCCGCGCCAATCCGGTGCGCAACCGCGCCGGCCAGCTGCTGCGCTGGTTCGGCACCAGCACCGATGTCGACCAGGTCAAGCGGGTGCAGGAAGCCTTGCGCGACGAAACCACCATCCTGGAATTGCTGAACCGCACCGGCAGCGCGCTGGCCTCGACCCGCGACCTGCAACCGCTGCTACAGGAAGTGACCGACGCAGCTACCCGCATCAGCGGCGCGCGTTTCGGCGCCTTTTTCCATCACAGCACCGGCCCGGGCGGCGACGCGCTGATGCTGCACACGCTGTCGAGCGGCACGCCGGCCGCGTTTGCCCGCTACGGCCAGCCGCGCGCCACCGCACTGCTCGGCGCCAGCGTGCGCGGCGACGGCATCGTGCGCAGCGACGACCTGCTGGGCGACCCCCGCTACGCCCTGGACGCACCCCACGCCGGCGCGCCCAAGGGCCATCCGGCGGTGCGCAGCTATCTGGCGGTGCCGGTGATCTCGCGCTCGGGGGAAGTGATCGGCACGCTGTTCTTCGGCCATCCGGAGCCGCATATGTTCAGCGAGCGCACCGAGCGCATTATCGGCAGCGTGGCGGCGCAGGCGGCGGTGGCGATCGACAATGCGCGCCTGTACGAGGCGGCCCAGCAGGCGGCCGAGGAACGCAAGGTACTGCTCGACAGCGAGCGCAGCGCGCGCGCCGAGGCCGAGCGCACCAGCCAGATGAAAGACGAATTCCTGGCCACGCTGTCGCACGAACTGCGCACGCCGCTGACCGCCATCCTCGGCTGGGCGCAAGTACTGCGGCGCGGCAGCCGCGACGAGGCCGATATGCACCGCGGCCTGCAAACCATAGAACGCAACGCCCGCGCCCAGGCCCAGTTGATCGAGGACTTGCTGGACATGAGCCGCATCACCTCCGGCAAGGTGCAGCTGGAAATGACGCCGCTGTCGGCCAGGGCGGTGGTGGACGCGGCCATCGAAACGGTGCGCCCGGCCGCCGACGCCCGCAACATCCACATCGACCGCGCCTACCAGGCTGGCCCGGCCATGGTGGCCGGCGATCCCAGCCGGCTGCAGCAAGTCATCTGGAATCTGCTCAGCAACGCCATCAAGTTCACCCCGCGCGATGGCGCGATACAGGTCAGTGTCGGCTGGGCCGACCAGCAGGTCGAGATCGCCATCCGCGACAGCGGCATCGGCATCAAGCCGGAATTCCTGGCCCATGTGTTCGAGCGCTTCCGCCAGGCCGACGCCTCCACCACCCGCAAGCATGGCGGACTGGGGCTGGGACTGGCCATCGTCAAGCAGCTGGTCGAGCAGCATGGCGGCACGGTCAGCGCGCTCAGCGATGGCGAAGGCCTGGGCGCGTGCTTCACGGTGCGCCTGCCGCTCAGCATGCAACACGCAAACGGCGAACGCCAGCCCAGCCTGGCCCGCGCCCCCGTGCTTCAACATGACGCCGACAGCGAGCTGCCGCTGCGCGACCTGAGCGGCCTGCAAGTGCTGGTGGTCGACGACGAGGCGGATGCGCGCGACCTGATCAAGCGCATCCTCAGCGACTGCCACGCCGACGTCCTGACCGCCGCCACCGCCACCGAGGCGCTGCAGCTGCTGCAGACCGAACGCCCCGACCTGCTGGTCAGCGACATCGGCATGCCCGACGTCGACGGCTTTGAATTGCTGGGCCGGGTGCGGGCACTGGGCGCGGCGCGCGGCGGCAACGTGCCGGCCATTGCGCTGACCGCCTTTGCCCGTTCCGAAGACCGCATCCGCGCGCTGGCCAGCGGTTTCCTGACTCATATCTCCAAGCCGGTCGAACCGGCCGACCTGATCGCCAAGGTGGCCGGCAGCCGCGCCGCGCCGCCACCCGCCTGATACGCCTGTCCATACCCGCCATCGGGCAACCTTGGATTTCTTGGCCTATAATCAATAATGATTTTGCAAGAGGAAATTTGTCGGCCCGCATCGCCATGCTTTCCTACCTGCGAACGCGGCTCTGTCCTACAAGCAACTTTGATTTCACTTGCTAAACTAGGCTCATTGCGTGCGCCACCGCACAGCGCGGCACGCTATGATCGAATTAAGATTGCCCCATACCGCCGATGGGCGGGGCGCCACACTATGCATAGACCGAGACTATTATGCCCAGCCGAGATAATATCCTGCACGCCAGGATCCTGGTGGTTGATGACTGTGCCGACAACGTCGACCTGATGCTGGAAATCTTGCGCGACGCCGGATACAGCAACGTCGCCTCCACCATGCTGCCGGAACAGGTTTGCCCCTTGCATCGCCAACACTGCTACGACCTGATCTTGCTGGATCTGCAGATGCCGGGCCTAAACGGCTTCCAGGTCATGAAGGGCTTGAAGGAAATCGAGCAAGGCGGCTACCTGCCGGTGCTGGCGCTGACCGCCCAGCCCAGCTTCAAGATCGCCGCGCTGGAAGCGGGCGCGCGCGACTTCATCAGCAAACCGTTCGACCTGCTCGAAGTGCACAAGCGTATCCACAACATGCTGGAAGTGCGGCTGCTGTATAAAGAGCTGGCGCAGTACAGCAAGCAGCAGCAGGAACTGGCGCTGCACGACCCACTGACCGGCCTACCCAATCGCCGCCTGCTGGAAGACCGTATCGCCACCGTGTTGCAGCACGCCGCCCGCCAGCAGGCCAAGGCCGCCGTGATGTATCTGGACCTGGACGGCTTCAAGACCATCAACGACACCCACGGCCATGCCTGCGGCGACGAGATCCTGAAATTAGTGGCGCAGCGCCTGGTCGGCTGCTCGCGCAAGGAAGATACCGTGGCCCGGGTCGGCGGCGACGAATTCGTCATCGTCATGGGCGATGTCGGCGCGCTGTCCGATGCGCAGGAACCGGCTGGCAAGCTGATAGACGCCGTGTCGGAAGACTACCAGGTCAACGGCTTGACCTTGCAGCTGTCGACCAGCATCGGCATCGCCCTATTCCCGGATGATGCCGGCACGGTGGAAGCGCTGATCGCGGCAGCCGACAGCGCCCTGTACGAAGCCAAGCGCTCCGGCAAGAATCGCTGCTGCACCTCGCAATCGCCCCTGCGCGCCGCCGCGCCCCAGGCCAGCGCGCTGGCCTAGGCGGTGCGGGCGCTGTCAATGCCTGGCCTGCGCCTTCCCGCCGCGCACGCCGGCTTCGGTGGCTACGCCGATCTTGCCCGCATGCTGGTGATCGTCTTGCGCATCAACCATCTCGGGCGCCACTTCAATGCGGGTCACACCAGCCTCGACCGAGATCGGATCGCTGGCCGGGAAAGTCATTTCCACCGCATCATCGAGCAGACTTTCCTTGGCCTGCTCTTGCGGCGACAGCTGTTCCTGTTCGGCCAGCGTGGTGATCGCCCGCGCCCATTGCACGCATTGCAGCTGGGCCAGTTCGCGCACGGTGTGGACATTGAAAGCCTGCGCCAGCACCTTAGCATCCTTGGCGCTGACGCCGCGCAGCGCGCTGGGCGGCGCGTCGGCCAGCGCCCGCAAGCTCTGGCCCGAATAAGCCTGGTCGATTACGCTATCGAGATTCATGGTGCATCCTTTCAGTGGTCACGTGGGTACAAGTCCACTGTGACAGCCGCCCCGCCCTGCGTCTGTGCGGAATCGAACACTGCCACCGCCCGGCAACGGCCGTGTTCGATTGAAAGCCGGCTTTTTGACATTCAAATAGGCAATTGCTATGATCGATTGATACTACTCTGGCAGCTCCGGCCACGCATGTCCTTGTCCCCTAAGCGTTACGCAAAGACCACGCCCCGTGCCTAAATTAGACAAACCCAAAATCCTGGTCGTCAATGACGACGCCAACAGCCTGTTTGCGCTGACCAGTCTGCTGGCCCAGTGGGCGGAGCAGGAAGCGTACGAGGTGCTGGCGGCACGCTCGGGCCAGGAAGCGCTGCGCCAGGTGCTGATGCACGACTTTGCCGTGATCCTGTTGGACGTCAACATGCCGGGCATGGACGGCTTTGAAACGGCCGAGGCCATCCACGCACGGGCGCGCTCGGCCGACATCCCCATCATTTTCATCACCGCGTTCCTGACCGACGAGCTGGACCGGCTGAAGGCTTACCAGCGCGGCGCGGTCGACTTCCTGTTCACGCCGGTGATCCCGCAAGTGCTGCACGCGAAAATCTCCGTGTTCGTGGCACTGGCGATGAAGAACGAGGAATTGAAAAAACAGGCACGCCAGCTGAGCCAGCGCACCACCGAACTGACCGCCACCAACAAGCACCTGACGCGCGAGATCGAAGAGCGCCAGTCGGCCGAGCGGCAAAACCACGCCAAGGACGAGTTCCTGGCCATGCTGGGCCACGAGCTGCGCAATCCCCTGAGCGCCATCAGCAGTGCCGCCTCGCTGATCGGCCTGCCCGGCGTGTCCAGCGAAGGCGTGGGGCGGGCGCGCAAGATCATCCAGCGCCAGAGCCAGCACCTGGGCCGCATCGTCGACGACTTGCTGGACCTGTCGCGGGCCATGTCGGGCAAGATCCTGCTGTCGCGCGCGCCACTGGATGTGGCGGCGCTGGTGGCCACCAGCCTGGAAACCTACCGCGCCACCGGCCGCAGCGCCGACTACCAGCTGGAACAGGATCTGGACCCCGGCTGGGTTGACGGCGACACCACCCGGCTGGAACAGATCACCAGCAACCTGATCGACAACGCCCTCAAGTACACCCCGCCAGGCGGTCGCATCGAAGTGCGCACCTGGACCGAGAACGACGATGTGGTGCTGAGCGTGCGCGATTCCGGCGTCGGCATCGCAGCCGACCTGCTGCCCCATGTGTTCGACGTATTTGTGCAAGGCAGCAGCACGCTGGACCGCGCGCAAGGCGGGCTGGGCATCGGCCTGTCGCTGGTACGGCGACTGGCCGAGCTGCACGGCGGCAGCATCGCGGCCGACAGCAAAGGTCCCGGCGGCGGCAGCACCTTTACCTTGCGCCTGCCGCGCATCGAGCACCAAGTGCCACAGGTGACGGCGCCGGCTACCGCGCCGCAGCATGGCAAGCCCAGCGTGCTGCTGATCGAGGATAACGACGACGGCCGCGAGATGATGGCGATGATGCTCAGCTGCTATGGCTACGAAGTGCGGCATGCGGCCGATGGCCTGCAAGGCGTGGAACTGGCGGCTAGCTACCAGCCTGGCCTGGCGCTGGTCGACATCGGCCTGCCCGGCATCGACGGCTATGAAGTGGCGCGCCGCCTGCGCGCCGATCCCGTCACCAGCCGCATCAAGCTGATCGCGCTGACCGGCTACGGCCTGGCCGAAGACCTGCGCCGCGTGCTGGACGCGGGCTTCGACCTGCACCTGGTCAAGCCGGTCGACATCGACCATTTGATGCAGGTGCTCGGCAACTGCGCGCCGCTAGCCGAGCGCCAGTAAATACCGGTTGCCAGCGTGCGCCGCGCCACGCCATCCTCGGGTATGATCGGCAAGCAGCGTTTCCCTATTGCAGCACTCAACTAAGCAAGCCTATGTCCGTACCGGCACCGAAAGAACAGCATGATCAGCTGCGCAGCGCCGATCTCAGTGAACTGCTGGGCCACGTCCACACTTGCTGGGACAACGAGCGGCGCTCCTTGTCGCGCCAGCTGCACGACAGCCTGGGCTCGTCGCTGACGGCGCTGACCATGCACCTGGGGCTGCTGATGCAGAAAATGCCGCAGGAAGCGGCGCTGCAAGACCGCGCCGCGCAGATGAAGCTGCTGCTGCAGCAGGTGGTGGAAACCAACCGGCAGATGCAGCTGAAGCTGTGGAACGACAAGCTGGAATTTCTCGGCGTGCGCGTCGCACTGCGCGAGCTGGTGGCGCAGTTCGGCGAACAGCACAAGATGGCCGCCCGCTGCAGCCTGCCGGACGAGGAACTGTCCTGCCCGCGCAGCCACAACGTGGTACTGCTGCATGCGCTGGAAGAAGCGCTGCGCAACGTGGCCAGCCACGCACAGGCCAGCGCGGTCGAGGTCATAGTCGACGACAACGAGGATGCGGTGATACTGACGGTGAAGGATAACGGCGTTGGCCTGAATGGCGCGCCGCCTGTCCTGGCCGGCAAGTTCGGCTTGCGCATGGCGCGCGAGCGGGCGGCCTACCTGGGCGGCAGCCTGACCTTGAACGGCACGCCGGGCAACGGCGCCACGCTGACTATCGTGCTGCCCAAGCCTGCCGGCGCGTAGTACAGCTTGATGCAGCTTGACCGGCGCCCGGCTGCGGCGTATCGGATAGCGCGCCAGCGCCAGCCAGGCTGGTGCGCAGCATGCCCTGCACAGCGCGGTGGTGCATCAGGCGCATCAGGTGCAGGCTCACATACATCAGCTGTGATCAACCGCGCGACCAGGCCTTCGACAGAGCAGCTCCATCCTTTTAGCTACCCCATCAAGCTGCCGACCGTGATGCGCTGGCCGAACGATACCAGCGTGCCGTCATCGCGGCGCGGTACGAGCGCGATTGCGGCGCACCGCCGGCTTCCAACAGCGGCAAGGTCTCAGCAAATAATCGGCCCGCTGGTGCGCGGCCCGGGCGCGGCGCCACCAACTTGCCTTCGCCGTCAGCACAGGCGGCGCAGTCGCCCAGCGTGTAGCTGTGCGCGCTCCCCTTGTCCAGCAGCAGCTCGCTGACGTCCAGCGGTGCGCAGCGCCTGCTCGCCAGGTCCAGCATAACGAGCAGCGGTGCTGCCTTGATGCCGGCGGCCCAGACCTGTCAATGTCAGGAACTGCCGCCACCGGCTGCGCCAAGGTTTAGTCGCCGTGGTGGTCGTGCTCGCCGTGGTCGTGGTCGTGCCCGTGGTCGTGGTCGTGGCCGTGGCCGTGGTCTTCGTGCTCGCGGCCTTCATGTTCGCGACGGGAATCGCCCTCATGCTCGCGATAGCGCGGCACGTATTCATTCTGGTACCAGCGGTCCTGCACGAAATAGACTTGCTGGCCGCAAGCGTTGTATTCGCGGCAGTGTTGCGCCCAGTGCTTGGCATGGCCGGGCGGTACACGCAGGTACAGCGGCTCCACCGGCACATAATGCACCGGACGCTCGACGATGATCGGCTGCTGGTAGATCACCGGCGGCGGCGGGAAATTGCCAATATCGAGGCGGCCGTAAAAACCCGGCTGGCCGACGTTGATGGACACGCCGACGTCGGACGCCAGCGCGGTAGTGCTCAGGGCCAGCAGGCTGGCGGCAAGGATGGCAGTTTTCATGATGTGGATGATCTAGTTTTGGTTAGAGTGTGCCACAGTATAGCGGACGCAAACGCATGCTTCCGTACGCTAACGAACATAGAGGTCGCAGCCCTATGTCACCACAGTTTCGCCAGCGTGGCTACCATGCCGGTGAAGAAGGACCAGTCCGGCGTGGCGCGATTCAGGCCGCGGATCAAGCCGGCGTCGAGGGTCAGCGCCTTGCCGGGGCTATGGGTGGCAGCCAGCAGGATTTGCGCGCTGCTGTCAGCGCCGCTGCGGCGGCTGCCGGACCATTCGCAGCTCACGCCCCACCGCTGCGCCGCTGCGCCACGGGGGGCGAGAACGAGGCGGCCAGGCCGGTTTGGGTGCGGCCGCGGTCCGGTTCGTAGGCGCCCAGGCGGCTGGCGCTCAGGTTCAGGTCCATGCGCACGCTACCCAGGCGTGGGCAACTGGACCGGGGTGGACACGGACGGTAGGGCGTCACCGACTGCTCCTCCTGCGCCAGGCAGGGCCAGGCCACGGCCGACAGAGCACTCAAGGCGCGGATATGCATGGCAACTTTTCCACGACGAAGTGCCATAAGATTAACACCACAGATTCACACGCCAGCCCGCGCGCCTCGTCGCTTGTCAGATACAGAAAAAAACTGCTAAAATAATAGTTCGAGACCTAACCATTAGCAGGTGAATATTTTGATCTCTATCGAAGAGCGCTTCTCCGCCGCCCTGCACAGCACTGCCCGCGCCTGGCGCCTGGAGATAGACCGCCGCCTGAAACACCTAGGCATCAGCCAGGCCAGCTGGATGGCGATTGCCTTCACGGCCAAGGAAGGCGCGCCGCTGTCGCAGACGCAACTGGCTAACCGCGTCGGCGTCGAAGATCCGACCATGGTCGCCACCGTCGACCGGTTGGTGAAGATCGGCTACATGCAGCGCACGCCGTCCGCGACCGACCGCCGCGTCAAGCTGTTAAGCCTGACCCCGGCCGGCCTGGACATCTACAACAAGGTCAAGGACCAGGCCGAAATCGTCCGCGCCGAACTGCTGCGCCACGCCGATCCAGAAGCGCTGCGCATCGCCACCGAACTGCTGGAATCGGTGCACGCCGTACTGGGGGCCGAGCTTTGAACGCCGCCGCAGCCAGCGTACCGGGAGAGCCACTGAACCGGCCGATGATCACCATCTCGATCATGCTGGCCACCATCATCCAGGCGCTCGACGGCACCATCGCCAACGTCGCGCTGCCGCATATGCAGGGCAGCCTGGCCGCGTCGCAGGACCAGATCACCTGGGTGCTGACCTCCTTCATCGTGGCCGCCGCCATCGCCACCCCGCTGACCGGCTGGCTGTGCGACCGCTTCGGCCAGAAGAACATCTTCCTGACCGCGGTGGCCGGCTTCACGCTGGCCTCGGTGCTGTGCGGGCTATCCGGATCGCTGGCGCAGATCGTCGCCGCGCGCCTGCTGCAAGGCGTGTTCGGCGCCGCGCTGGTGCCGCTGTCGCAGGCCGTCCTGTTAGATATCAACCCACGCGAAAAGCACGGTTCGGCCATGGCGGTATGGGGCATGGGCGTGATGATAGGCCCCATCCTCGGTCCGACGCTGGGCGGCTGGCTGACCGATAGCTACAACTGGCGCTGGGTGTTCTTCATCAACGTGCCGGTTGGCGCACTGGCCTTGTACGGCATCTGGCGCTATATCCGACCGACCGAGGCGCCGCGCAAGATGACCTTCGACGGCTTCGGCTTCGCCACTTTAAGCCTGGCCATCGGCGCGCTGCAAATGCTGCTGGACCGCGGCGAACAGAATGACTGGTTCGGCTCGACCGAAACCTGGGTGGAGGCGATCGTACTGGCGCTCAGTTTCAGCTACTTCGTGGCGCACACCGCGCTGCGCCCCGCCGGCAAATCCTTTTTCGATTACCGTCTGCTGCGCAATTCCAACTACGTCAGCGGACTGTTATTCATCTTCATCGTCGGCCTGGTGCTGTTCGCGACCCGCGCACTGACCCCGTCGATGCTGCAGGGCCTGATGGGCTATCCGGCCGCCGTCGCCGGCCTGGTGACGGCGCCCAGCGGCCTGGGGACCATGGTGGCGATGCTGATCGTCGGCCGGCTGGTCGGCAAGATCGACCTGCGCCTGCTGCTGGGGACCGGCTTCCTGATCACCGCCTTCTCGCTGTGGCAGATGAGCCAATACACGCTGCTACTGTCGCGCAGCGACATCGTCTGGCCGGGCGTGATTCAAGGGCTGGGACTGGGCCTGGTGTTCGTGCCACTGAGCGCCGCCACCTTCGCCACGCTGTCGCCGGAGATGCGCGCCGAAGGCACGGCGATCTATAGCCTGATCCGCAACATCGGCTCCAGCATCGGCATCGCGCTGGTGCAGACGCTGCTGGTGCGCAACACGCAAACCATGCACGCCTCGCTGACTGAAACGATCACCAACGCCAACGGCGCCTTGCTGGACAACCCGATCTATAGCCTGGCCACGCCGGAAACGGCGGCCACGCTGAACGGTGAGATCACGCGCCAAGCCAGCATGATCGCCTATGTCGATGATTTCTGGCTGATGTTTATCTTGACGCTGTTGGTAATTCCGCTGCTGCTGTTGATACGCCCGCCAGCCAAACAGGCCGCGCCGGTAGTCGAGCACGCCGCAATGGATTGATGTAGCAACGAAGGAATGTAACGTGAACAAGAATCTGAAGCACTCCGCCATCGCCATGGCGGCCGCCACGCTGCTGCTGGCCGGCTGCGCCACGCTGGCGCCGGACCGGCATCCGCTGAAACAGCGCGACATCGCCAACACCGAACTGGCATCCGACATCAAGCTGGCGCGCGAAGGCTGGCCGGAAGCGCAGTGGTGGGTAGTCTACGGCGACGCGCAATTGAATGCGCTGATCAAGCAAGCCCTGTCCAGCGGCCCTAGCCTGGAAGTGGCGGCCGCCCATATCGGCTCGGCCGAATCGAACGTGCAGCGCAGCGCGGCCGAGCTGGGCCTTGACGTGTCGGCCTACGCCAACGCCAACCGCCAACGCTATTCCAGCACTGGTCTGTTCCCCGCGCCTATCGGCGGCGCCTACTTCAGCGAACAAACGCTGCGCCTTGATGCGCGCTACAACTTCGACTGGTGGGGCAAGAACCGCGCACAGATTGCCGCCGCCGTCGGCGAAGTCAGCGCCGGCCGCGCCGCCTACGCACAGGCCGAGCAAGTGCTGGCCGGCGCCATCGCACAAAGCTACTTCCGCCTGCAAGGCGCGTGGGCGCAACTGGCCAACCTGGACTTGCTGACCGCCGCGCAGTGGGAACTGGTGCAGGACAAGGCCAAGCGCGTCAGCCACGGCCTGGCCACCGCCGACGAATTGCGCGCGGCCGAAATGGCATCGAGCCTGCTGAACAAGCAGCGCGCCCAGCTCAACGCCGACATCGGCCATGAACGCGAAGGCTTGCGCGCACTGGTCGGCAGCGACGATGCGCAGCAGGCGTCGGCCACCGACCAGCTGCTGGCCAGCCTGAAACCCATGCCGCTGACGTCCACGCAGGACGGGCATGCGGCTTTGCCCGCGCACCTGGGCATGGAACTGCTGGCGCGCCGCCCGGACCTGCAAGCGGCGCGCTGGCGGGTGGAAGCGTCGCTCAGCAAGATCGATGCAGCCCGCGCAGCCTTCTACCCGGACGTCAACCTGGCCGGCTCCATCGGCCTGGACACCATCAAGCTGGAAAACCTGCTGCAAGGCGCCAGCCGCACGGTATTCTTCGGCCCGTCGCTGACTTTGCCGCTGTTCGACAGCAAGCGCCTGAACGCGCAGATCGACGGCGCGCGCAGCGACCGCAATGAGCTGATCGCCGAGTACAACCAGGCCGTGGTGCAGGCCGTGCGCGATGTGGCGCAGGACGGCCTGGTGCTGCAAGGACTGGAACAGCAGATCGTGCAGCAAAACGCCGCCATTGCCTCCTCCGGCGCGCAACTGCGCTCGGCGCAGGCGCGCCGCGATCACGGGCTGGGCGACCAGGGCAGCGTGCTGAACGCGCAACTGGCCCTGCTCAGGCAGCAGGACACGGCGCTGTCGCTGCAGCAGCTGCAGTTGCAGGCCGAAGTCGCGCTGGTCAATTCGCTGGGCGGCGGTTATCGCAGCGACGCCGTGGCCAAACAATCGCATACCAAGGATCAGATATGAGTACCAAAAACAAAACCAACGATAAAAAACGCCAGCACGTCCTGCTGGGCATTACCCTGTTCTTCATCCTGGCCGGCGGCGCCTATGCGGCCTATTACGAAGCCGTGCTGTCCAAAGTGCAGGACACCGACAACGCCTATGTCGGCGGCAATCTGGTGACGCTGTCGTCGCAGGTGACCGGCAGCGTACAGGACATCCGCGCCGACGAAACCCAGCTGGTGCTGGCCGGCGCCACGTTGGTCAAGCTGGATGCGGCCGACGCCGACGTGGCACTGAGCCAGGCCGAAGCCCGCCTGGGCGCGGCCGTGCGTCAGCAACGTCAGCGCTATGCGGACGTCGGCCAGTACCAAGCCGCCATCACGCAGCGCAAGCTGGCCTTGAAGATTGCCGAAGACGACCTGGCGCGCCGCAAGCCGCTGGCGGCCGACCATACCGTGTCCGGCGAAGATGTCGAGCACGCGCGGCTGGCGGTGGATAACGCCAGGGTCGCGATCGCGGTGGCGATGAAGCAGGAAGAAGCGGCCGCAGCCGGCGTGGCCGGCGTGGCCGTGGCGCAGCACCCGGCGGTGCTATCGGCCAAGGCGGATTATGCGCAGGCGTGGCTGGCGGCGCGCCGCAACACGCTGCAGGCGCCCGTGTCCGGCTACGTGGCCAAGCGCAGCGTGCAGGTGGGCCAGCGCGTGACGCCAGGTGCGCCGCTGCTGTCCATCGTGCCGCTGGACCAGCTGTGGGTCGACGCCAACTTCAAGGAATCGGAACTGCGCAATCTCCGCGTCGGCCAGCCAGCGAAGATCGAAGCCGATATGTACGGCAGCAAAGTGCAATTCCACGGCAAGGTGCTGGGCCTGTCGGCCGGCACGGGCAGCGCGTTCTCGCTGCTGCCGGCGCAAAACGCCAGCGGCAACTGGATCAAGGTAGTACAGCGCCTGCCGGTGCGCATCGCGCTCGATCCGAAAGAGCTGGCCGCGCACCCGCTGCGCATTGGCCTGTCGACTACGGTGACGGTCGATGTCAGCAAGACCGACGGCCCGACGCTGGGCGCCCCCGCTCCCGCCGCGCCGCTCTACAGCACCCAGGCGCTGGCCCAGCCGCTGCAGCAAGCCGCAGTCGCCGCCGACGCGATCATCGCCCGCAACCTGGCCAAATAAGCTGAGACGGCGCTACACCAGGTAGCGCCATCCGATCCCCCATAAAAAGGGACATGCGTCGCGCGCCGAAGCGGCGCATACTGCTGTAGTTCGCCGCCCGCTGTCCGCGGTCAAACTTCCAAAGCAGGAGCAACTCATGCCCCCTACATTGCAAGCCATGTGCGCAGCCGTGATCGCGCTGGCCGCCGGCGGCCAGGCCTGCGCCGCCGACCTGACACCCACTTACATCGGCACCGACTATGGCGTGGCGCGCTACGCAGGCCGTGTCTACGCCGGCTATGCCGTGGGTAGCAGCGAGATCCTCGGCCAGGAATCCACCCATTATTTGGAACTCATGGGCTATACGCTGGGCTTTTATGGCAAGTTCGCCTGCCCCTACCCCGCCGCGCCCGACGACTGCCGCCGCGACGTCGTCCGGGCCAAGGGGCTGGCGCTCAATTGGGCCAGCGCGACACAAATCAGCGAGCACTGGACCGCCAATACCCGCATCGGTGTCAGCCTCACCCACGCCAAAGTCTACGATGCCTTCGATCCCAATCACGGGGCCAAGGTCTGGGACAGCCTGGACGGCGTCGCCGGCGCCGGCGTGGCCTATTCGGTGGCGCCGCATGTATCGGTCCGCGCTGACGTCAACTACATGCCGATCAAAACCAACGACGACAACAAGCCGCGCAGCAATGCCGTGACGACGGGAGTCGATTACAAATTCTGATCTGCCCGCCTAGGCGCGGCGGATCTCCGCTTCCAGCTGCCGGATGGCCGCCTGCGCCTGGGTGATGACGCGGTCGGCCACCCGCTGGCGCATGCCGTGGACGCGGCCGGCCGCTTCGGCTTCCAGCAGGATGGGCGTCAGCAGCTGCAAGGCAGAGGCGTGGAAGCCATCGGCCACCAGGTCCAGCTGCTGGTTGAATGCGATTTCGGCCGCGCGCAACTGCTTGCGCAATTCATCCTCGAACGCGGCGCGCTTGTCGCGGATTTCCATGCGCTTGCGCTTGCCACCGTCGGCAAACCATTTGAACACGCCGGCCAGCAGCACCGCGCCGCCGACAAACGGCGCCACCGGCGCCAGCACCGGCAACACCACCGACGCACCAAACAGATACGCCGCCGTACCGCCGCCCGCCGCCGCCACCGCGCCGCTGACCAAGGTGACATTGGCTGCCGTATCGACCCCGTTCACCAGCCGCGTGCCGATGCGCAGACGCGGCATCAGCTTGGCCAGCGCGGTATCGTGCTGCCGCTGGAACACTGACGATTGGCTCAGCCGCATGGCCGACTGGAACAGTCGCAAATCCTCCTGCAGCAGATGCAGCGCCTGCTCCTTGCGCTGCACCACACGGTCCAGCCGGCGTTCCATCTCCTGGCCGAACTGGTTGCGGCCTATGCTGGCCCACACATCTTCGTCTTTCCATTTGTCGGTGTTCAGCCGGTCGGTGATCGCCAGTTCGATGGCGTTGCCCGCGTCGTGCACGGCGTCGTCGATTTCCTCGATCAGCAAGCGGCGCTCGTAGGCGATGCGTTCGTCGATCAGCGTCAAGCGCTGCAGCACCTGCTGCTTCAATTCGGCCGCGGCGGTGACCACGCTGGCCGCGCTGGCTTCGCCCAACGACAGGGTACGCGCCTGCTCCTGGTACGCCGCGATGTCCTGGCTGATCGAGCCGGTGACCGTCTGCACCAGGTCCTGCAACTGGCCATGGTCCAGAAAACCGGCCTGGAAATTGCGCGCATGTTCGACCAGCGCCGCCTGCCCCGTATGCCGGCCGAAATCGGCCACCGCGTCGGCCACGGTGCGGCCCATGACCAGCCGGCGCGCATGTTCGCCCAGGTTGGCCAGCAGGCCACGCTCCTCGGACTGCGGCAATCGATTCACATCGTCGGGGGACAGGCGCACTGCCAGCGCCTTGGCCAGCCGCTGCGCCAGCGCGCGGGCGTCGGAGCCGTGCAGCGCCAGCAACGGTATCGTCATCGACAGCGCATTCTCGCGCGCGGCCGGCTCGATGCCGCCGCAGCTGCGTCCCAGCGCATTGAGCGCCCAATCGACGTCGACGCCCGATTCGATCGCATTGAGCACCAGCGCGGTAAAGACGGCCGAGGCCTTGCCTTCGCCGGCGATGTCGGTGACGGCCGCAAACTGGGCCAGGGTCAGCGCCCCCTCGCAGGCCGCGATGGCGCCCACGGTACGCGCATAGGCCGAGCTGAAGCTCTGGTCCGAGGACATATGCTCGTCCAGCGTGCGCACCGGCACCCTGTGCAGGGGGAGCGCCTGGTTCTGCGGGGCCGGCAGGATGGCATCTTTGCGGTTCACAACTGCTCCGTTTCGTAGGGCGTTCTGCCACCTCGCATTTTAACCGAAACCGATGTCATTACAATAAGATTTACATCCCATCCTTATTGCGGCAGCTCGGTCGACAGCACCAGCGTTTCCTTGATCTCTTCCATCACCACGTAGCTCTTCGATTGCGCCGCGCCGGGCAACTGCAGCAGCATCTCGCCCAGCAGTTTGCGGTACTCGGCCATTTCGTGGATGCGCGCCTTGATCAGGTAATCGAAGTCGCCCGACACCAGATGGCACTCCTGCACTTCCGGTATGCGTAGCACCTCGCGCCGGAACTGCTCGAACACCGAGGCCGATTTCTGGTTCAGCGTGATCTCCACGAACACCAGCAGCTTGGCGCCCAGCGCCGGCGGGTCGATGCGCGCGTGGTAGCCGGTGATGACGCCGTCACGCTCCATGCGCTTGACGCGCTCGATGGCCGGCGTGATCGACAGGCCGACCTGCTCGCTCAAGTCCTTCATCGAAATCCGCCCATCCTCTTGCAGGAGGCGTAGGATCTTTCTGTCAAGTTTGTCCAGGCTGCGGACGGATTCTTTCTGGGTTCGCATGAATTTCCACTAAATTAGGCGTTTTTTATAGTAACAAATACTGGCTCAACAAGAATACCATAGTGTTATATCTGGCATGCAGCAATCTCAGGAGACAAAGTAATGAAAGTGGTTATTCTCGGCAGCGGCGTTATCGGCGTCACCAGCGCGTATTACCTGGCCAAAGCCGGTCACCAAGTGACCGTGCTGGATCGCCAGTCCGGCCCTGCCATGGAAACCAGTTTCGCCAACGCTGGCCAGATCTCGCCCGGCTATGCTTCGCCATGGGCCGCTCCCGGCATCCCCCTGAAAGCCATGAAGTGGATGGTGCAGCGCCACGCGCCGCTGTCGATCACACCGGACGGCACCATGTTCCAGCTGAAGTGGATGTGGCAAATGCTGCAGAACTGCACCCCGGAGCGCTATGCCGTCAACAAGGAACGCATGGTACGCCTGGCTGAATATAGCCGCGATTGCCTCAAGGCACTGCGCGCGTCCACCGGCATCGCCTACGAAGGCCGCCAACAAGGCACCACCCAGCTGTTCCGCACCCAGAAGCAGCTGGACGACGCGGCCAAGGATATCCGCGTGCTGGAAGAAACCGGCGTGCCGTTCGAACTGCTGACCCGTGAGCAGCTGGTCGGCGCCGAACCTGGCCTGGCCAAGGACAAGCTGGTGGGCGGCCTGCGCCTGCCGAACGATGAAACCGGCGACTGCCAGCTGTTTACCACCCGCCTGACCGCGATGGCCGAAGAGCTGGGCGTGCAATTCCGCTACAACGTCGACATCAGCGGCCTGCTGAGCGCCGGCGACGAGATCAAGGGCGTGATGTGCGGCTCCGAACTGGTGACCGCCGACTCTTACGTGGTGGCGCTGGGCGTGTATTCGACGCCGCTGCTGAAAAACCTGGTCGACATTCCGGTCTACCCGCTGAAGGGCTATTCGATCACCGTGCCTATCGTGGACGCTGCCGCCGCGCCGGTGTCGACCATCCTGGACGAGACTTACAAGATCGCCGTGACCCGCTTTGACGACCGCATCCGCGTCGGCGGCATGGCGGAAATCGCCGGCTACGACAAGCGCCTGAACCCACGCCGCCGCGAAACGCTGGAGATGGTGGTCAATGACCTGTTCCCGGGCGCCGGCGACACCGCCGCCGCCAGCTTCTGGACCGGCCTGCGTCCGATGACGCCGGACGGCACGCCGGTGGTCGGCCGCACCGGCTTGCGCAACCTGTTCGTCAACACCGGCCACGGCACGCTGGGCTGGACCATGTGCTGCGGCTCGGCGCAGCTGCTGTCCGATATCATCTCGGCGCGCCGCCCGGCGATCAAGGCCGACGACTTGTCGGTAGCCCGCTACCAGCGTGACCCGTCCGGCCGCCAGCCGGAGCTGGTCAACGCATAAATAGCACCTGCGGGCCGCCGCGCCCGCAACTTTTCCAGCATCCGCGCCACATCTACCCAAAATCAATAGCAGCTATGCGTTGAGATTGCGCCGCAGCCTGCGTATAATTTTTGGTATGAACAAACTGGAAGCCTTCGGGCATATCGCAGCGCTGGCTATCCGTGGCGAGCTGGTTTTCCCCACCAGCGTCAACGCCGCCCTGCGCGTACAACTGGCACTGGACGACCCGGACTGCCCTATGGAGACGGCCATCACCCTGGTGTTGGCCGAGCCGCTACTGGCAGCGCGCACCGTGGCCATCGCCAATTCGGCCATGTTCAACCGCACCGGCTCCGCGCCAATCACCAACGTGCGCAACGCCATCACCCGCATCGGCTACCACAACCTGTTCGCGCTGGCCGCGGCCATGGTGGTGCGCCAGTTCGGCAGCAAGATCACCGATCCCGAGTTGCGTGCCAAGGCCGAGCAGCTGTGGGACCACACCATCCACGTCGCCGCGCTGGCCCGCATCATCGCGCGCCAGGTCACCGGCGTCAATCCGGACACCGCGCTGTTTGCCGCTATCGTGCATGAAGTCGGCGGTTTCTACCTGCTGTCGCGCGCCGACGAATTCCCCGGCCTGCTGGAAGAAGATCCAGAAAACTGGTCGTCCGCCAGCGAGGAAATCATCACCCGCGAAGTGATGACCAAGCTGAGTATCCCGGAACCGGTGGCCAATGCCATCGAGGGCCTGCGCGACAGTTTCATGTCGATCCCGCCGGACAGCTTGCTCGATACCCTGCTGCTGGCCAATCACCTGTCGCCGGTCACCTCGCCGCTGGCCGCGCCGCAGCGCGAGCGGGCGCCGCACTCCGAATCGGCCATCGAACTGTTCATCGATGACGACATGCTGGAGTTCATGCTGGAAGAATCGGCCATCGACGCCGCCTCGATGAGCGCGGCGTTGCTGGTTTAAGCGGGCTTGGCCGGGTTGGCCGGGTTGGCATACCCGGAGCGGAACGGCTTGCGGCCGCCATCGAGCGTGAATACCTCGCGCTCCACCGCGCCGATGTCGGCGCCATACACGTGCACGCCGACCGACACCCGGTCATCATAGGCGTTGTACACCTCGTGGATATCGCCCAGCGTCGGCGACACCGCGCACACCGTGCCCGGCTCCAGCCGCTGCGGCGCGCCGTGCGGCTGCAAGTGACCGGCCGCGTCGGTGCGGAATTCCTGCGATACCTCAGCGCCACGCAGGATGCCGACCAGCCCCCACACCGTATGGTTGTGCAGCGGCGTCTTCTGCCCCGGCCCCCAGACAAAGCTGACCACCGAAAAGCGCGCCGCCGGGTCGCGATATAGCAGGTACTGGCGGTAGTACTGCGGATCCGGCTGGGCATATTGGGGGTCCAGCCAATCGTCATGGAGCAGCAGGTCGCGCAGCAGGCCGCTGCCCTCCTCCACGATGCGCGGCTCGGGCGCGTGCGCGTCCAGCAGCGCGGCCATACCGGCCGCAAAGCGGGCCAAGCGAGGAGCTACCCCCGGCGGCAAAGCATCGACAGCATGTGACTGGGTCATGGCAGCCTCCTTTTTTACCATCTTAGCACCGAAGCGCCACACAATTTGCTATGCTCACGCGCGTTCACTGTGCAATGGAGATGCCGAATGCAGAATGCCACGCAGTCTTACGGATCGGACCAATCGGGACTGGTATGCGGCTACCTGTTCGGCCGCGCGCCGGACTGCAAGGGGATGCCGCTCGATACCGACCAGGCTTGCCGCTGGCTGGCCGAGCGCCAAGCCCATCCGCAGGAATTCATCTGGCTGCACTTCAACCTGGCCAACACCGCCAGCGAAAAGTGGCTGCACGAGCGCACCTCGCTGCCGACAGAGTTCTACGACAGCCTGCACGAAGGCCCCCGTTCGACCCGTATCGAACTGGCCGACAATACGCTGATCGCCGTGGTCAACGACGTGCTGCACGATTTTTCCTTCGAACCGTCCGACATCTCGACCTTGTGGCTGAGCGTGGAGCCGCAAATCGTCATCAGCGCGCGCCGCAAGCCGCTGAAGGCGGTCGACGGCCTGCGCAACGCGGTGCGCAACGGCGCGCCGATACGTTCGTCGGTGGAACTGCTGATCCACTTGCTGCGCGACCAGGCCGACGCGTTGATCAAGATCGTCCGCGACGCGATCGCCACCGTCGACGGTATCGAGGACAATCTGCTGGCCGGCAAACTGCCTACCAAGCGCGCCAGCCTGGGCGCGCTGCGGCGCGTGCTGGTGCGCTTGCAGCGCCTGCTGGCGCCGGAACCGGCGGCGCTGTTCCGCCTATTGCAGCGGCCACCGTCCTGGGTCAAGGAACTTGATGCGCAGGAGCTGCGCCAGTCGACCGAGGAATTCTCGATGGTGCTGGCCGATATGGCTTCGTTGCAGGAGCGCATCAAGCTGATACAGGAAGAGATTGCGGCACTGGTCAACGAAGGCAATAACCACAGCCTGTTCGTGCTGACCGTGGTGACGGTGCTGGCCCTGCCGATCAATATCGTCGCCGGCCTGCTGGGCATGAACGTGGGCGGCATTCCGCTGGCGCAGGAGGAGCACGGCTTCTGGCTGGTGGTCGGCATCGTCGCCAGCGTGACGGTGCTGGCAGGCTGGCTGGCGTTGCGCCGCCAGCGCGACCTGCGATAAGCAATAGCCTATGCAATCGCCAACACTGCTGATCGCCGCAGCCTTCCTGCTGGCCATGCTGTCGACCATCGGCGCGGCGCTGCCCTACCCGATTTTGCCGCCGCTGTTTGCGGCCGGCGTCAGCAACGGCCTGAATCACTTCCTCGGCCTGCCGCCCAAGCTGCTGTTTGGCCTGGCGCTGACCATCAACCCGCTAGGCCTGTTGATCGGCTCCGCGCTGCTGGGTCCTTTGTCGGACCGCTACGGCCGCCGCCCCGTGCTGCTGAGCACCGCGCTGGGCGCCGCCATCGGCCACTCCATCACCGCACTGGCGCTGATACTGGAATCCTACCCGCTGTTCATCGTGGCGCGCTTTGCCACCGGCCTGCTGGAAGGGAACGGCTCGGTCGCGCGCGCGATGCTGGCCGACCGGCTGCAGGGCGACATGCGCATGCGCGCCCTGTCCTGGCTGAACGGCGCGTTTTACATGGGCTGGCTGGCCGGTCCCCTGCTGGCCGGCGTCACGCTGGCGTGGGGTCTCACGGTACCGTTCTGGGTCGCCGTGGCGCTATTGGTACTGACGGCAGCCCTGATCGCCATCGCCCTGCCGCGCGAGGCGCCGTCGCAGGCCACGACTTCGTGGTGGCAGGTGGCGCGCCACCGCCATGCCTTCAACCTGCTGCGCGAGCCGGACCTGCGCGGCCTGTTCATCGTGCAGCTGGCCTATACCTGCGGCGTGACGGCGTTCTATGAGTTCTATCCGCTGTGGCTGGTCGAGGTGCCGCAGCTCGATGCCCGCGGCATCGCCTGGGTCACGGCCGGCATGTGCTCGGTGATGATGCTGACCACCGCGTTTGTCGGGCGCAGCTGGCCGCATGAGCCGCTGCTGCGCGCACGCCGGGTGGCATTCGGTACGGCGTTCATGATCGCGCTGCTGGCGGCCAGCAATGCCTGGCTGGGTATCGCGGCGATCCTGCTGTTCGGCGTGCCGCATGCCTGCTACAACGCCATCGTACCCAACTGGTGCGCCGAGCGTTTCGGTGCGCACGGCCACGGCGCGGTGATGGGGCTGATCTCCACTACCTTCTGTCTGGCGAATATCCTGATGGCGCTGGCCGGTTCGGTGCTGACGCTGTTCGACACGCGCCTGATACTGCTGCTGGGCGCCGCGCTGGCGGCGTGGGCCGCCTGGCGCATCCAGGGCTGGCGCGCCAGCATGCAAGGCTTGCAGGGATGGTGATTACTGCAAGCTGTTGTTCAGGGCCCCCATCAGCCTGTCCACGCTGAAGGGCTTGAGCAGTACCATGCAATTGTCGAGCGACTTGTCCGGCTGCCGGCCGGCCGCGTAGATCACCCGCAGGCCGGGCCGCAAGACGCGCGCCCGCTGCGCCAGCGTCTCGCCCGACACGCCGGGCAGCGTGATGTCGGTCATCAGCACGTCGACATGGCCGCCGCCGAGCAGGCGCAAGGCGCCGTCCGCGTCGCCGGCCTGCACCACCGAGTGGCCCAGCAATTCCAGCAGCTCGGCGGTGATGCCGCGCAGTTCCTCGTCATCTTCCACCAGCAGGATGCGGATGCCGGCGGCGCTGCCGTTGACGGCAGGCGCGGCGCTTGCCGGCGCCGCACCGTCACGCAGCTGGCTGCGCTGCCGCTGATTTGCCAGCACATGGCGAATCTTGCGCGCCAGCGCCTCGCGCGTGTACGGCTTGCCCAGCAGGTCGACGTCGGCATCGAGCCGGCCGCCATGGACGATGGCGCTCTCCGGATAGCCCGAGGTGTACAGCACCGCGATGCCGGGCAGATGCTGGCGTGCCTTCTGTACCAGTTCGGGACTGCGCAGGGGACCGGGCATCACCACGTCGGTGAACAGCAGGTCGACCAGCACCCCGCTTTCGATGATGGCCAGCGCCCCGCTGGCGTCGGACGCCTTCAGTACGCGGTAACCCAGCTCGCTGAGCAGATCGACCACCGTGGCGCGCACGCCATCGTCGTCCTCCACCACCAGGATGCTCTCCTGGCCGCCGACCACCGCATACTGCTCCGGCGTGGTCATGATGTCTTCCGGCTCCAGCGAGCGGCGCAGGTACATCCGCACCGTGGTGCCAACGCCAACCTCGCTGTCGATCTTCACATGGCCGCCAGACTGTTTGACGAAGCCATACACCATCGACAGTCCCAGTCCGCTGCCCTTACCTTCCGGCTTGGTCGAGAAGAAGGGATCGAAGGCCTGTTCGCGTACCTCCGGCGTCATGCCGCAGCCGTTGTCGCTGACGGCAATCATCACATACTGGCCGGCCGCCACCTCCGGCGGAGCGCCGCCGCAGCACTCCTCCAACACCGCATTGGCCACCTCGATGCGCAGATGGCCGGTGCTCTTCATGGCGTCGCGCGCGTTGATGCACAGGTTGAGCACCGCGTTCTCCACCTGCACCGTGTCGACCAGGGTGTTCCACAGGTCGGCGGCAATGCGGGTTTCCACCTCGATTTCCTCGCCCAGGCTGCGGCGCAGCATGTCTTCCATGCCGGCGATGAAGCGGCCGATGCGCACCACGCGCGGATCGAGCGCCTGGCGCCGGCCGAATGCCAGCAGGTAGCTGGCCAGCCGCGCGCCACGGTTAACGCCGGCCAGCGCATTGGCCAGCCGCTGCTCGGCGTGCGGATTGCCGGCCACGTCGCCGTTCAGCAGTTGCAGGTTGCCGGAGATCACTTGCAGCAGATTGTTAAAGTCGTGCGCCACACCGCCGGTCAGCTTGCCGATGGCCTCCATCTTCTGCGACTGCTGCAGCGCCAGCGTGGTGCGGTCACGCTCGGCGGTGCGCTGCTGCACCTCGCGTTCCAGGATCTCGTTCATGTGCAGCAGGATGTTGGCGGCCGATTTCTGGTCTTCGATGTCGGTGTTGGTGCCGATCCAGCGCAGCATCACGCCGCGCTCGTCGACGATGTGCCGTGCGCGCACGATATGCCAGCGGTAAGCGCCATCGGCACGGCGGATGCGAAATTCAGCCTCGTAGGCCTGGCCGTTGGCCACCGCCGCGATCCACGCCTGGCTGGCCTGCAGCACGTCCTCCGGATGCACGATGGAGGCCCAGCCGGTGTCGTCCAGCTGGCCGGCCGTAACCCCGGCGTATTCGTACACGCGATCGTTGTACCAGTTGACGTTACCGTCGGCGGTGGCGGCCCACACCTGGTTGGGAATCGATTGCGCCAGCGTGCGGAAGGTGGCCTCGCTGGAGCGCACCTGCTTTTCCGCCTTGACCTTGGCCGTGGTCTCGACCACGATGGCCATCACGCCGGCCGGCTTGCCCGTTTCGTCCAGCAGCGGCGAATAATCGAGATTCATCCACACCTGCTCCGGCCCACCGGAGCGGTACAGCGTCAGTTCCTGCTCGCGATAGGCCAGCGTGCGGCCGGCCAGGCCGGTGCGCATCACGTGGTCGTTGAAATCGGCCACTTCGGCCCAGCCTTCGCGCACCTTGCTGCCCAACAGCTGCGGATGGCGGCTGCAGGCGAACACGGAATAGGCGTCGTTATAGATCATCACCCCGTCCTCCCCCCACAACGTGACGATGGGGACGGGCGAGCGCAGTATCAGCGCGACGGTAGTTTGCAGCGATTGCGGCCAGCGGTCGATAGGACCGAGCGAGGTGGCGTTCCAGTCGAAGGCCGCAATGATTTCCGCCAGCTGGCCGCCGCCGTCAAGAAAGGGATAGCCGCTGCTCGCTGCGGAAGAGCTCATGATGGGCTGGTGTGGGTAAGTGCGCTGAAGTGGACCGACTGATTATACCGATTAGCGCTATGCGCGCCAGCACCGTATGTCAACCGTGCGCCCCTGCCGAGCTGCGATATTGCTTGATAGTTATTACGCAACAATTCAAATTTGTTAAAATATTAATTTCACCCTACCTGGAGCATACCTTATGCAGAAATTGAAGACCCTGGCCAGCGCAGCGCTGCTGCTGGTGTGTGGCGCCGCTGCGGCCCAACTGGGCAACGGCGGCAGCACCTATGCCGGCGTGGACAAGGTCAACCTGAATCCGGCGCAGATCGTGGCACAGTTCGTGGTCACTACCCAGTCGCTGCTGGCCGCCGATGCCGGCCTGCTGACGGCACTGGGCCAGAAAGACGCCGCCGCCAAGGCCGGCGCCGAGAGCCACAAGCTGCCGCCGGACGCCACCCGCAGCGCGCTGGAAACCGCGCTCAAGGTGCAAGCCGACAGCAACCGGGTGCTGGAACGCCAGATGTCCGCCACGGCTGCGCTGACTGATGCCGACAAGCAAGCGTTCAGCACGCATCTGGGCGCGCTGGCACGCGGCATCATCGACTACGCCGCCATGGCCGGCGACACCGCCGATCTGCGCAAGAGCATGAAAGCCAACGGCGGCGCCGCCAGTTCGGCGCTATATGCGATCAAGGCGCTGCCGTCTTCGGTCAAGGACCTGGGCCAGACGCTGAAATCGGCCATCAGCTACGCCAAGGCCAACGACATCGCGCTGCCAGCGGAAGTCAACCAGGCCAACGCGCTGCTGTAAGCGCAATTACGGCAGCACCGTGCCAGCGCCGAAGTCCGGCGGCGGCGCAAAGCGCATGCCGGGATTGGCGCTCATCTTCACCGGACGGGTGGCGTAGTCCTTGATGTAGCCGAACTGGCCGGCATCGTACTGAAACTGGCCGGCGTCGTTGATCAGCGAGATGCCGCCTTCGCTGACGTGCACGTGCAGGCCGGCGTCCAGGCCGGGCGACGCGGCCGGTTCGCCCGCCACCGTGATGTATTCCAGCAAGAAGGTGGTGCCGCGGATGCCAATGGTGGCGCTGGGCGTCTTCATGACGAACTTTTCCTTGCTGCGCTTGCCCAGCAGGCCGGTGACCGAACGCAGGCCACCCTTGACCAGGGTGTAGGCGGCGCGGTCGGATTCAGGATGCGCGCCGTCGAAGGAAAACTGGTCGATGGCCACGGTGGTATTGGGCCGCAGCGTCAGTTCGCTGTTGTCGATGAAACGCAGCAGCGCATAGCTTTGGGCATCGGTCACCAGCGTGTCGCCGCTGGCGACTTCCGATTGCAGCTGCAGCGGCTTGAGCGCCCCATCCGCGCCGCGCGCCGACATGGCGCCGCTCAATTTCACCACCACGCCAGCCACCGCCGCCTGCGCCATCATGGCGCAACTCCACAGCAGCAGTACCATCACAGCGCGCAGCGCCATGCCCTTCCTGATTGTCAGTTGCATGTCTGGTCTTTCCGCAGTAGAACGAGTCCTACATTAAACCACGGTCACGACCAGATGCGATACAGCCAGTAGCTCTCATGCTCAAAGCCGCTGCGCGCCAGTTCGGCCGGGCTCATGCCCGTCACTTCGCGCGTTTCGCGGCAAAAGTGGGCCTGGTCGGCGTAGCCGGCGCGTGCCGCCACCTCGGCCCATGAGACACGGCCTTGCAGCACTTCGTCACGGCTGTCGAGGAAGGTCTGTTCGGCACGCCGCAGCCGGCGCAGGCTGCGCATCGGCTGGCCCGCATAGGCCTTGATGCGGCGTTCGATATTGCGCACGCCCCTGCCCCAGCCGGCGTTGGCCGCTTGCAGCGCCAGACGGCGCAGCCAATCGGCCGCCATGCTGCCGGTATCGCTGCCGCTGTCGGCCTGCGCGGCTCGCCAGCGTGGTTCCAGGAAATCCTCGATGATGGCCTGGCGCGCATCGTCGTCCGGCGCGCCCAGCACCGCCGCCGACAGCGCGGCCCATTCAGGACCGAGCGCTTCGTCTATCGGCTTCCAGGTATTGACGTACTGCGCCAGGTCGATGCCGCACAGCGCGTGCAGCGCCTGCGGATAGAATACCGCCATGTATACATGCACCGGGCCGGGATTGTAGGTGATGGTTGGGTGAGCCTGCGGGCCGACCAGGCAGGCCTGGTTCCACGGCGGCACCGTCTCCGGCGCCGGCGCTATCACTTCGGAGCGGCCCTCGATAAACCAGGTGAAGGAGCAAAATGGCGTCGCGGGAAAGCGGTTCAAGCGCTGCTTCGGGTCTGCCAGCGGCGCGCCCAGCGTGCTGCGCGCAATGCTGGCCCGCACGCAGGATGCCAACGATGGGCGCGGCAGCAGCAGGCGGGTGTCGGACAGCAGTGCGGGAGCCGATAGAGACATAATGGACGCCGGTTGTGTATCAGTCAAAATTATAGCGTCTGCCCGGCCGCCCTGCCGGCCGTGGCCATTTGTCGCAAACGTTCAATACGAGCGGCGCGCGACGGCGCACAATAAGGGCATACCGACGACTGGAGAAAATAGATGAGGTTCGAATCGCATATCAGCCCTGTTTCAGCCACCGCGACGGCAGCAGCAGCAGCAGCAGCAGC